>Ga0308175_100002734_pt1 | contig 12096 bp, 10 predicted proteins | sample PhyCR1_3_FD_203893 | JGI IMG/M metagenome (GOLD analysis project Ga0308175, IMG submission 203893) | Soil microbial communities from UC Gill Tract Community Farm, Albany, California, United States - DLSLS.C.R1 | ecosystem: Environmental > Terrestrial > Soil > Agricultural land | place: USA... | reverse complement strand
CCGCCGCCGCGCTCAGGAACTTCGCAGATGTACGCGTTGTGCGTGTGCCCCGACACGACGAGCGCGATCCTGGGGTCGAGCTTGTCGAGGATCGGCATGATCCCGCCGTTGAGCCCCGGGCACGCCGGATCGTCGTACCGGCCGGTCAGTGCTCCGCCCTGGTGGATCAGCAGAACGATCGTGTCGGCCCCCTCGGCCTTCAGCTTCGGCACCAGCGCGTTCGCCGTCGCGGCTTCGTCGGCGAAGTGGAGGCCGGCCACGCCGGACGGCGTCACCAGCGTCGCTGTCTCCTTCAGCGTCATGCCTATGAAGCCGATCTTCACCGGCCCGAACCGGCGGATGGCGGTCGCGGGAAACAGCGTGCGCCCGTCATCCTTCAGGACGTTGGCAGCGAGGAAGCGGAAATGCGCACCCGGGAAGGGCTCGAGCGCGCACGGGACGCGCCTTGTATATCGCTGGCAACCGCCTCGCTGAATGCGCAGGAGCTCGCTCGATCCACGGTCGAACTCGTGGTTGCCGACCGCGTTCAGGTCGAGTTGCAGCGCGTTCATGGCGTGCACCGTGGGCTCGTCGAGGAAATAGGCGGAGGCGAGCGGTGACGCCCCGATCAGATCGCCTGCCGAGACGGTCGTCGTGTAGCGATGACCTTTCCTCAAGTTCTCAAGCGCGTCGGCGAGATAGGCGACTCCGCCTGCCGGGACTGCGACATCGCCGCCGCGCGAATCGCGGGCCGGAACGGTCAGCTTCGGCGATTCGATATTTCCGTGGAAATCGTTGAACGCGAGAATCTGGACGTCGATCGGTCGCGATTGGATCGGCCTGGCAGCGAAGGCGGCGGAAGGTTCCAGCCCCGACAAAAAAAGCAGGGCTGTTGCAAACAGGTAACGCATCATCGGAGAAGCTCGGAATCCTTGGCGAAATGGCTTGATTGCGGCCGGTTAGCAGGCGAGTGCGCCGGTTACGGGACGGGCGCAGCTATTGATAGCCGCGCCGGTCTGTCACAAAACTGAAACATCCATCAACTCTTAGCGTCATCGCGATTCCACCGAGCAGTCGCAAACGAACCGTAGCGACCGCTCATCCGACAATTGCTGTCTAGTTCTTGTGAGGGGGGATTTTTCCCGTGAAGAAATTTGTGTTGCTTTGCACCACCGCCGCGTCGGTCGTTATCCCGACGGCTGCATTCGCTCAATCGGCGGGCTCGGTCGAGTTCGAAAACAAGACCATCATCGTCACGGGCTCCAAGCAGCGTGCCGTCGGCGGCGTGGTGACGCCTCAGACGCCGAAGGCGAAGGTGGTCCTCAACCAGGACATCATCTCCCGTCAGAATCCCGGCCAGACGATCCTCGATACCATCAACCTCGTTCCAGGCGTCAGCTTTCAGAACAATGATCCGTACGGCTCGGCCGGCGGCACGCTGACCATCCGCGGATTTGACTCGAGCCGCATCAGCCTCACCTTCGACGGCATCCAGCTGAACGACAGCGGCAACTATGCGATCTATTCAAACCAGCAACTCGACCCCGAGCTGATCGAGCAGGTCAACGTCAATCTGGGTTCCACCGACGTCGACTCCCCGACCGCCTCGGCAGTCGGAGGCACCGTCAACTACCGCACCATGACTCCGACCGAAAAGATGGGCGTACGCCTGGTCGGCTCGATCGGCGATTTCGATTATCGCCGCATCTTCGGCGTGGTGAACACCGGCGCGATCGGCCCTTGGGGCACGCGCGCGTTCATCGCCGGATCCATCGCCAAGTACGACAATCCGTTCAACAACTACGGCAAGATGAACAAGAAGCAGGTCAATGCCAAGATCTGGCAGCCCTTCGGTTCGAACGGGGACTATGTGTCGATCTCCGGCCACTATAACGAGAACCGCAACAACTTCTTCGGTTCACTCCCGCTGCGCCTCGACACGACGCGCGTTCAGGGCGGCGTTGTCGTTCCGCGTATCGTCGGCCCGAACACAAGCAACCGCTTCCCGCGGAACGCTGAGGAGCGCTTCTACGACATCAACTATCCGTGCACGACTGCCGTCGGCCACACGGGTGTTGCTGATGCCGTCGCGCCCGCGCCCAATTCGGACTCAGCTGGCTGCGGCACCGAGTTCGACCGCCGCTACAACCCGTCCAACACCGGCAACATCCGCGTTTCGTCGAAATTCACCCTTGCCGACGGGATCACGCTCAACGTCGAGCCGAGCTACCAGTATGTGAAGGCCAACGGCGGCGGCACGGTCACGGGCCGCGAGGGCACGCGCACGATTAACGGCGTCCAGTACACCGGCTTCATCGGCGGATCCTATTACCTGAACCAGGATCTCAACGGTGACACGGATCAGCTCGATCAGGTCACGCTGCTCGCGCCGAGCCAGACCCATACCGATCGCTTCGGCCTCATCGCCGGTCTGCGCTGGGACATCAGCCCCGACCAGTCCGTTCGTATCGGCTACACATGGGATCATGCTCGCCATCGCCAGACGGGCGAGCTTGGGTTCCTGAAGGCAAATGGGGAGCCCTTCGACGTATTCCCGATCAACGATCCGATCCTGGACCCGACCAGCGGTAATCCGATCGAGAAGCGCAACCGTCTCTCCTATGCGATCCTGAACCAGGTTTCTGGTGAGTACCGTGGCGTGTTCGGGCGGGTGACCGTAAACGTCGGCCTTCGCGCGCCGTTCTTCACGCGCAAGCTGAACAACTACTGCTTCACGACGGCATCGAACGGCTTCGTCGACTGCTTCCCAACGGATGCGCTGAATGAAGCTTATGCGCTGGCGAACCCCTACGTGGTCGATCCGGCGACGGGACAGGTCATCAGCGGCTATTCGCCGCCCGGAAGCCGCACGCTGAAGTATCACAAGCTGCTTCCGAACATCGGCGGAATCTATAACCTGACGTCAAACGTCAGCCTCTTCGCCAACTACGCGAAGGGTCTGTCGGTGCCGAGCACGGACAATCTCTACAACAGCTTCTACTTCCCTGTTGGCACCAGCGGCGCAAATCCGAAGCCGGAGACGACGGACAGTTTCGACGGCGGCCTTCGCTACCGCGCGAGCAAGATCCAGGCGCAGCTGTCGGGCTGGTACACCAAGTTCCAGAACCGCGAGGCCTCGGCCTACGATCCGGAACTCGACCGCACAGTGTTCCGTAACCTCGGCGACGTGACCAAATGGGGCATTGACGGCTCGGTCGCTTACTCACCGTTCAAGGCGCTGACGGTCTATGCCTTCGGCTCTTGGCAGAAGAGCAAAATCGCCGACAACATCCAGATCGGAAAATTCAGCGGCGGAGTCACCTCGTGCGACGACCCGGCGGCCACCGTGCTGATGTGTGCATTCACGAAGGGCAAGTATGAGTCCGGAGTGCCGAAGTACATGTACGGCGTGTCGGCTGACACGCGCTTCGGCCCGTTCGAGTTCGGCGTCGAAGCCAAGCGTACCGGCCCGCGCTACGTCTACGACGTCAACGTGCCGACCTTCATCGGTCCGGTCGCGAACCCGACGGGAATCATCTATCCGGCGAAGGCACCGGCCTACTGGCTCGTCAACCTCGACGTGCGGGCGAAGCTTGAAGGCTTCAACCCCGCGCTCAAGAACACCTACTTCCAGCTCAACGTCTTCAACCTGTTCGACCAATATTACGTCGGCGGGTTCAGCGGCGGGCTGAACCAGGCGTTCAGCGGTGCGAACTACGGCAACCCCAATTTCGTGCAGATCGGCGCTCCCCGCGCCGTGATGGGATCGATCAACGTCCAGTTCTAATCACTTTAGCAAGCGTAACAGGGGCGGCCGGGCGGACTTGTTCCGCCCGGCCTTTTCTTTTGCAAAGGACGGGCGCCGCGCCGCACGGCAACAATCGATGGAGACGGCGGTTCTCGCCTGAATGGCCGAGAAATCCTCCCGCGTCGCAGTGATCGCAGCCCTCGTCGGCAACGTGATGATCGCCGTGACGAAGGGCGTCGCTGCCGCGGTTTCGGGCAGCTCCGCGATGCTCAGCGAGGCGGTGCATTCGCTTGTCGACAGCGGGAACGAGGTGTTACTTCTCTATGGTCAGCACCGGGCCGCCAAGCCGCCCGACCGCCTCCACCCCTGGGGCTACGGGCGTGAGATTTATTTCTGGTCGTTCGTCGTCGCGCTGCTGATCTTCGCGCTTGGCGCCGGCGCCTCGATCTACGAAGGCATCACTCACATCCAGCATCCCGAACCGATCACGAGGCCGCTCGTGAACTATACGGTCTACGTGGCCTCGGCCGTCTTCGAAGGCATCACATGGTGGTTCGGATGGTCTGCGTTCAAGCGCGGCCGCGGCGACAAGCCTATTCTCGACGCAGTCCACGCAAGCAAGGATCCGCCGAGCTTCATGGTGCTGTTCGAGGATAGCGCCGCGCTTGTGGGCCTCGCCATCGCGGCGATCGCCACGGCGCTCAGCATTCATTTCCGTGCGCCGTGGATCGACGGCCTTGGCTCCGTCTGCATCGGCCTCGTGCTCGCCACGATCGCTATCCTGCTGGCAAAGGAGAGCAAGGACCTGCTGATTGGCGAGCGGGCGCTGCCGGAACTGAGCAAAGCCATCCGCGACATGGCGCAGCGCGAACCTGGGGTCGTCGGCGTGGAAGGCATACTGACGAGCCAGCTCGGCCCGGACCAGGTCATCGCCAACGTCGGGCTGGAGTTCGACGACGAATTGCGCACGCCCGACATCGAACGCGCGATCCGGCACCTGGAGGGCGCGTTGCGTGAGAAGCATCCGGAGCTATTCAGGGTGTTCGTCCGACCACATCCGGACACCTATCAGGGCGAGGTCCGCCTGCTGGATGTCGGACCGGACTAGCGGGAGCCGACGCATGGCGTTGTACGCAATCGATGGCGCGGAGCCTCAGCTATTCGAGGGTGCGTGGGCGGCGCCTTCGGCTGACCTCATCGGTGACGTCCGGCTGGCCGCCCGCGCGAGCGTCTGGTTCGGCGCCGTGATCCGCGCCGACAACACGCCCATCGTCATCGGGGAGGACAGCAACATCCAGGATGGCGCGATCGGCCACAGCGATCCAGGCTTTCCCCTGACGGTCGGCGCGCGCGTGACCGTCGGGCATCAGGCCATCCTCCACGGCTGCACGGTCAAGGACGATTGCCTGATCGGGATGGGCGCGCGCATACTCAACGGCGCAGTGATCGAGAGCGACTGCCTGGTCGGTGCCGGCGCGCTCGTCACGGAGGGCAAGACCTTTCCCGCGGGAAGCCTGATCGTCGGCAGCCCCGCGCGGGTGCTCCGTCCGCTCACCGAGGTGGAAAAGCACGCCCTCAGAGTGTCCGCGGCGCATTATGCGCAAAAGGCGCAATGCTATGCGGAGCAGCTCAGCCCCGTCTAGATCGCCGAACTGTCCGCTTTCGAGCCATTGCTGCCGTTGACGGCATCAGTCCCGTCCCGAGCACAGGTTCATAGATGTGATCAAACGAGCATTACATCATGTCGATCTGTCTAAGCCAAAGCTCAACGAGTTGGGGCCATGTCCCGATCGGCTCGTCCTTATGGCGGAGGGCAAATGCGTGGCCACCTTTCGCGAACAGATGGACCTCGGTGGACACGCCCGCTTTGTCCAGGGCAGTCGCATACATCAAGCTGTTGCAGATCGGATCAGTTGGATCGTCCCAAGCCTGCACAATGAAGGTCGGCGGAGCGACCCTAGTCACTGGCAAGCTGGGGTCAAACAAGCCGCCGCTACGACAGATGTGGCCAGGGTAGAGTGCCACTGCAAAGTCCGGCCGACTGCTGACTCGGTCGACCGCGTCGACAGGGGTGTAGACAGGCGCAAGAATGTTGCTGGTCTGTGCCACGAGATAACCGCCGGCTGACATGCCCAGGACTCCGATGCGGTGAGGATCGACACCAAGCTCGCCCGCCTTGGACCGCACCAGCCGAATAGTGCGTTGAGCGTCCTGCAGAGCGCGTGGAATGGCGGGGGTGATCTGGCGCCGGAGGTTGCTGTCCCAGAAGTCGTTGCCGCCCGGCGCGCGATATTTTGAGACGATGCACGTGATGCCCTTGGCCGTCAGCCAGTCGCAAATCTCGGTGCCCTCTAGATCGATGAAGACCTTCTGAAAGCCGCCGCCGGGGAACACAATCACGGCCGTGCCCGTCCCGTGGCCTTTGGCAGGCATGATTGTCATTGTTGGCACGGCAATGTTCAGGACGGCTTGCGACTTGCCGCCGATTGCGCGGGCATCGTCGTACGTTTCTACGCTTTCTGCAGGTTGCGGCCTGAAGGTGCCGTCCGGAGCATCGCCTGGCCAGATGCGCACCTGCTCGACGCCTGGAGCAGGTTGCCACAGCCCTGACACCAGAGGCTTGGGCTTATCTGCCGCGACTTTGCCCGCTGGCGCCGTCGCACTTGAGGCATCGCAGGTTGCGCTAATCACTGCCAGTAAAGGTAAGAGGACCGTCTGCGTGCGCATGATGAAGCCCTCAATGACCTACCTGGATCGGACGTACCACTCGAGTTCTAGTGTCTGCTTTCCACCCAAAGCGCACACTAATGGAGAAACTTCAAAAATTGAATTTCGAGTGCCAACCCGGCCTCGCCGCGACGGCGGCCGGCTCATTGGCATCGTCCGATCTCCAAGCTTGGCCGTCGCCGCCGATAAGGTCACGGCAAAAGAGCCGCTCTGCGTGACTTTTGTAACGTTAAGCCTCAGCGCGCTTAGTAAACGCGTGCCTTCGGTTTGATGTACTCGACGTCGCTGGTGAGCGTGAACTCGTGGACGGGGCGATAGTCGATCTTCACGCCGCCCGCCGGGGCCTTGCCGCCCCACGCGTCGAACCAGGCGATCGTGTGCTTCATCCAATTCTTATCATCGCGCTTGGGATAATCTTCCTGCATGTGCGCGCCGCGGCTTTCCTTGCGGTTCGCCGCGCAGTGCATCGTTACCACCGCCTGGCTCAGCAGATTGTCGAGCTCCAGCGTTTCGACGAGATCGCTGTTCCAGATGAGGCTGCGGTCGCTGACGCGCACGTCGGCCATCTTCGTGAAGACCGCATCGATCTTCTGAACGCCCTCGCCGAGCGTGCGGTCGGTGCGGAAGACACCGCAGTCCGCCTGCATCGTGCGCTGCATGTCGAGACGGATCTCGGCCGTGGGGCTGCCGCCTTCCGCGTGGCGGAACTTGTCGAGACGCGTCAGCGAGAGCTCCGCCGAATCCTTCGGCAGCTCGTTCTGGATTGCGCCTGTCTTGATCGTCTCGCCGAGCCGCATGCCAACGGCGCGGCCGAACACCACCAGGTCGATCAGGCTGTTGGAGCCCAAGCGGTTCGCGCCGTGAACGCTGACGCAAGCGGCCTCGCCGACCGCAAACAGGCCGGGCACGACCGTATCGGGCATGCCGTCCTTCAGCGTGACCACCTCGCCATGATAGTTCGTCGGGATGCCGCCCATGTTGTAATGGACCGTGGGCACGACCGGGATCGGCTGCCGAGTCAGGTCGACGCCGGCGAAGGTCATCGCCGTCTCGGTGATGCCCGGGAGGCGCTCGGCGAGGATCTTCGGGTCGATATGGTCGAGGTGAAGGAAGATATGGTCCTTGTGCTCGCCGACGCCCCGCCCTTCGCGGATCTCCATCGCCATCGACCGCGACACGACGTCGCGACTGGCGAGGTCCTTCGCGCTCGGCGCATAGCGCTCCATGAAGCGCTCGCCCTCGCTGTTGGTCAGGTAACCGCCCTCGCCACGCGCGCCCTCGGTGATCAGCACGCCCGCGCCGTAGATGCCGGTCGGATGGAACTGCACGAACTCCATGTCCTGCAGCGGCAGGCCCGCGCGCAGCACCATCGCATTGCCGTCGCCGGTGCAGGTGTGTGCCGAAGTCGCCGAGAAGTAGACGCGGCCATAGCCGCCGGTCGCCAGGACCACCGCTTGCGCGCGGAAGCGATGAATCGATCCGTCGTCGAGGCACAGCGCGACCACGCCGCGGCACGCTCCATTTTCCATGATCAGGTCGATCGCGAAATATTCGACGAAGAAGTCGGCGTCGTACTTCAGGCTCTGCTGGTAGAGCGTGTGCAGCATCGCATGGCCCGTCCGGTCCGCGGCCGCGCAGGTGCGCTGCGCCGGCGGTCCTTCGCCCATGTTCTGCGTCATCCCGCCGAACGCACGCTGGTAGATCTTGCCCTCGGCCGTGCGGCTGAACGGCATGCCGGCATGTTCCAGCTCGATCACCGCCGCTGGAGCTTCGCGCGTCAGATATTCGATCGCGTCCTGGTCCCCGAGCCAGTCCGACCCCTTGACGGTGTCGTACATGTGCCACTGCCAGTGGTCGGGGCCCATATTGCCGAGGCTCGCGGCGATGCCGCCCTGCGCCGCAACCGTGTGGCTGCGGGTCGGGAAGACCTTGGTGACGCAAGCCGTCTTCAGCCCCTGGTTCGCAGCGCCCATGGTCGCGCGGAGACCCGACCCACCGGCGCCGACCACGACCACGTCATAGGTGTGATCGACGATCTGGTAAGCGCTCAAGCGACGCCTCCGAAGCAAATCGTCGCGAGCGCGTAGAGCGCCAGTGCTCCGCCGCCGACCGCGAGGAACAGGAAGAAGGTGTTCCAGGCGAAGTTGCGGCCCGGCTCATGCACATAATCGTCGACGACGACCTTCATGCCGTCGAGCGCATGGCGGAAGCCGACGACGATCAGCAGCGCCATCGGAACCGCGGCGCTCGGCGCGCGCAGCCACTCGATGATCGTCTGCCGGTCGAGCTTGGGCAGGAACAGCAACGAGGCGATCAGCCAGACGCCGAGCAGCAGCAGCGCAATGCTGGTCACCCGCTCGGTAATCCAATGTTCGCCGCCTTCGCGCGCGGAGCCGAGGCCGCGGACTTTGCCGAGCGGCGTTGCGCTGTCACCGAGGCTCATGCGCCCACTCCGAAGATGTAAATCCAAACCGCCAGCGTCAGCACCACGGATCCCACAAACGTCAGGATGGCGGAGCGCTTGTTTGCATTGAGCTCGAAGTTCGCGCCCGTATCCATCACCAGATGCCGGATGCCCGACAGCAGATGCTGGAAGAACGCCCAGGTCAGGCCGATCAGCACGATCAAGCCGATCGGGCTCCCGGCAAGCCTTGCGAAGTCGAGATACGCCTCCTGACCCCTAGCGACTGCGAGCAGCCACCAGGTCAGCACCGCAAGGCCGCCGATCGACAGAGCGACGCCAGATGCGCGGTGGAAAATCGAAGCGGCCATGTTGGGGCCCCATCGCCAGATGCTGAGATGCGGCGAGAGCGGGCGTTCTCGGGTGCTTGCCATGGGGCGTCCGCTTAAGGCGCGCACCTTGAGGAGGCAAGTTTCGAAGGCGCGCCTAACCCGCCCTTAACCATTCTGCGCCAAACAGCCGGACAATAGAGCGATTAGCGAACACGGAGAGTGGACTGATGAGTGGCGCGACTGGAACGCTGCAACGGCTGACCGACGAGATGGTGAAGGCGCGGCTGGCCGTCTATAATCCCGACGGCTCCCTCGATCGCGACGTCCAGCTTCTGCGCGATCATTGTGCCGAACTCATCGCCGCCGAAGTGCTCAGCCAGTTCGGGCCCGAGCGCGCCAAGCGCTACGCCGAGGCTCATTCCGGCAAGGTCGACGCCAACTGGGTCCAGGCAATCGCCGAATATGGCCGCCAGATCTATCGCGAAAAGACGCCGGTCCCGGTGTACATCGCCGCTCGCACGCAGACCGCCAGCCGTATCGCGGGCAGGATTGCAGAGCAATTCGCCGGCGATCCCGAGATGACCCGCCAGTGCTTCACGGCCTTCATGCGCATGAGCACGTTCGAGACCGACATCATCCTGGCACAGGTCGCGCTGCTCGAGGCGATCGAGGCTGCCGACATCCGCGGCCGCGACAACGAGCAGTTCGAACGCCGCGTCGCGGACCTCGTGACCGCAAGCACGGACCAGACCAAGGCGCTCACCGACCGCACCCGGTCGACCTCTGCTTCAGCCCGTGGGATGCTGGGCAAGACCAGTGAAGTTGCCGCGGCCGCCGAGCAATCCGCAGTCGCGATGCGCGAAGCGGCGCAGACCGCCGCGGGCCTCATCCGCGCGATCGAAGATGCGCGTTCGGAAGTGGAAGTCGCGGCAGGTGTGGCGACCCGCGCCGGCGACCAGGCCAGCCAGGCCGTGAAGGTCAGCCAGGCGCTTTCAGCCCACGTCGAAGCAATCGAATCCATTCTCAGCCTGATCCGCGACATCGCCGGTCAGACAAACCTCCTCGCTCTCAATGCCACCATCGAGGCGGCGCGTGCGGGCGATGCCGGCCGCGGCTTCGCGGTGGTTGCGCAGGAAGTGAAGAGCCTCGCCTCGCAGACAGCCCGCGCAACCGACGACATCACCGCCAAGATCACCGCGATCCAGCAGGCAACGCGGCAGACAGTCGAGGCGAACAGCTCGATCCAGGGGACCGTCGAAGAGGTCCAGACCTCCGCCGACCGCATCCGCCAGGCGATGGAGCTCCAGGCCCAGACGGTGACGATGATCACCGCCGCGGTCGACGAGACCGCGCTCGCCGCCGATTCGATGAGTTCGACCATCGCCGCCATCCGCAGCGACACGGAAAGTGTCGCCAAGGACATCGATCAGGTGGAGCAGGGCTTCAATCGGTTCAGCGAGCAGATCGCCAACTTCAGGACGACGGCCAAGGCCTTCGTCAACGGGATCGCGGCTTAAACGGGTCGGTCATTGCGAGGAGCCGAAGGCGACGCGGCAATCCATGCGCCATGGATCGCTTCGCTACGCTCGCGATGACGCTCTAGTTGACTAGCCCTGCGGGTTGCACTGGCGAGTTTCCTTATACTCGCCCGACGCGGACCGTTCCTTGATGGTCACGCAATTGCCCTGCCGCTGCTCTTCGCGCCAGCTGCCATCGGCCTTGGTCACTCGATTGCCGGCCTTGGGAACGCGCTTGCCGTCGCGAATCTCGTAATTCCAGCCCTTCGGCGTGGACGAATCCTGCTGCGCGGAGGCCGCGGTCGCAAGGCCGCCGGCCGCAATCATCGCGGCGGCGCCAAGGCTCAGGACTTTCGTGCGCATGCGCATTTTCATCGACTTCCTCTACGAGAGCGCGGGTTAACCGGGCATGACGAACGTTCGCCAGCCGACACCGGCCCTCGCCGCTCATCGTAAAGCTATGTCGTAAGTCCCGCCCCCAACTGCAATGGGGCGAGGAGGGGACTTAGCCCTGACGCGCCTTGAAACGGCGGTTCGTCTTGTTGATGACGTAAGTGCGGCCGCGGCGACGGATGACTCGGCAGTCCCGGTGGCGCGACTTGAGCGACTTCAAAGAATTGCGAATCTTCATGGCCGGGCGCCTGCTCGTGTCTCGTTACTAAAGTTGTCGGATAGGTCCTTGGGACCGGCGGCTCACCTAGAGAGAGCGCGGCGGCAAGTCAAGGAGCGGCCGTGGCGCCTCGGCCACTGTCTTGCACCCGACTTCCGCTCATCGCCGTTGTTGCCGCCATGGCTTTGGACGCACTCCTTGCGATCGGTGGGATCGTGCTTGCCGCGATGACGCTCAGCGACGTCTTTGAAACCGTCGTTGTGCCGGGCGGCAGCCGCGCTTCGCTCAAGGTGGCGCAGCGCCTTGGAGGCATATTGCTTCCGCTGTGGAAGGCCGTGCGGGGCAGGCGACGCGGAATTTCGGGCGGTTTTGCGCCAGTCGTGCTCTTCGGGTCGTTCGTCATCTGGATCGCGCTGCTTGCGCTGGCCTTCGGAGTCATGTGCTACGCGGCTCGTTCGAGCTTCAAGCCGCCGCTCAAGAGCCTCTCCGAAGGGATCTACGTCGCGGGAAGCTCGATGATGACGATCGGCCCTGGCAAAGAGGATGTTGCGCTCGGCGTCGCCCGTTGGATCACGTTTGCAGCGGGCTTCTGCGGGCTGGCCGTCATGACCATGGCCGTCACTTACCTGCTCCAGGTGCAGACCAGCATCTCTCAGCGCGACACGGGCATCATCAAGCTCAACACGTCGGCTGGCGAACCGCCGTCGGCCCTCACCCTGCTCGAGCGGCTCGCGGCCCTTCGAAACCGTGGCCACGTCCGGGAAGTGCTCATGGAGAGCCGC
>Ga0308175_100002733_pt1 | contig 12097 bp, 8 predicted proteins | sample PhyCR1_3_FD_203893 | JGI IMG/M metagenome (GOLD analysis project Ga0308175, IMG submission 203893) | Soil microbial communities from UC Gill Tract Community Farm, Albany, California, United States - DLSLS.C.R1 | ecosystem: Environmental > Terrestrial > Soil > Agricultural land | place: USA... | reverse complement strand
TCGGTCATGGAGGACGTCGCCAGAGGTGGTCAATAGCATAGACCGTATCGCCGGCATTGTCTGAGATGAGACACAGGGGGAAAGCAGTGTTCGAGCGGTGGGTCGAGTGGAGCAGCGCGGCAGCGGAGGGGCACGCAACTGGGGCGGCACGCACCTAGAGGGCGCGGCTGGTGCCGCAAGCCCTGCGTCGGCAAATTGGGTCTCCATCCCGCGGTCTTCCCACTGGAGGGTTGATGAGGCAACTGCTCGTGTTGGCCCTGGCGCTCGGCGCGGCCGCTTGTGGCAACGACGATTCTTCGGGGCCCGACAACTCCAACCAGCTCGTCGTCGGCGCCCTCCTCTCGCTCACCGGCCCCGGGCGCACGCTGGGCCAGACCAGCGAGGCCGCGCTCCAGCTCGCCGCCGACGACCTCAATGCCCAGCTCAGCGCCCAGGGCTCGCCGACCCGGGTGAGCCTCCGGGTCCAGGACACCGGGCTCGACCCCGCCCAGGCGCTCGATCGACTCACGGCCCTCGCGGGCGAGGGGGTGCGGATCTTCATTGGTCCGCAGTCCAGCTCCGAGATCGCCGCGCTCAAGTCGTTCGCCGACGCCAACGACGTGATCGTTCTGAGCCAGGGGAGCACCGCCGGCTCGCTCTCGCTGCCGGACGACAACGTGTTCCGGTTGGTACCCGATGACGGCCAGGAAGGCGTGGCGATGGTGAAGTTGCTCCTGGCGGACGGGATCCAGACGGTGGTGCCGCTCTGGCGCACGGATGCCGGCAACCAGGGCCTCCACGACGCGGTCGAGCGCTTGTTCACGGCGGCCGGGGGCACCGTCACCGCCGGGGCCAGCTACGCCCCGGGCACCACCGATTTCACCACTCAGCTCGCCGCGATCAAGTCGGAGATCGACGCCGCGGTGGCCCAGGGCGGCGCCGGGACCGTGGCCGTCTACTTCGCCGCCTTCGAGGAGAGCGCGGTCGGCGTCTTCGGCGCGGCCAACGCGGACCCGGCCTTCTCCCAGGTGCGCTGGTACGGCGGCGACGGCATGGTGCAGAGCTCGCTGGTGGTAGGCGATCCCGACGCCGCCGCGTTTGCGGCCGCCACCGGGTTCCGCGCGCCGACCTACGGTCTGAGCGACCAGCTGCTGCAGGACGACGCCACCCTGATCGACGCGATCGAGGCGCGGAGCGGTCTCACGGCCGACGCGTTCACCCTCGCCGCGTACGACGCGCTCCACCTGGCGACGCTGGCCTACGCGAAGGTCGGCCTCGGCTCGATTTCGAGCTATCGCGCCGAGCTGCTGAGCCAGGCCGCGAGCTATACCGGCGCGACCGGCCCGACCACGCTCAACGCCAACGGCGACCGCGCCGTCGGCGACTATGACTTCTATCAGGTGTGCGCCGCCGCGCCGGCGTCGTGGGAACGGGTGTCGGCGTATCGGGCGGCTTCGGATGACGTGGTGAGCGTGGGAGGCTGCTGACGGCGGCGGCGCTCCCGGTGCCGCCCCGACCGGGAGCTCACCGTCGGGATAACTGCTCGCTGTCCATCGCCCGAACCGGGTATCCGATCTCGGCCAGACTTCCCTTGATCTCCTCGAGCGATGCCGGATCATCGATCGTCGACGGCACGGTCCACGCGGCGCCGTCCGCGATCTTCTTCACCGTTCCCCGCACGATCTTTCCCGAGCGCGTCTTGGGCAGCCGCTTCACCACCGTCGCCGTCTTGAACGAGGCCACGGGGCCGATCCGCTGCCGCACCAGCTCCACCAGCTCGGCCACCAGCTCGGCCCAGTTTCGCTGCCTGCCCGCCTTGAGCACCACGAGGCCCAGCGGGACCTCGCCCTTGAGCTCGTCGGCGACACCCACCACCGCGCACTCGGCGACGTCCGGATGCGCCGCCAGCACCTCCTCCATGCGGCCGGTGCTGAGGCGGTGCCCGGCGACGTTGATCACGTCGTCGGTGCGGCCCATGATCCAGAGATAACCGTCGGCGTCCTTGTACCCGGCGTCGGCCGTGAGGTAGTAGCCCGGGTAGGCGTCGAGGTAGGTCTTCCGGAAGCCATTGTCGTTGTTCCACAGCGTGGGCGTGGCGCCCGGCGCGAGCGGGAGCTTGATCACGACGTTGCCCTGCTCGCCCGGTCCCGCCTCGCGCCCTTCGTCATCCAGGAGCCGCACGTCCCAGCCCGGCACCGGCAGCGAGCACGACCCGGGCTTGACCGGTGCGAGCCCCAGCCCCGCGCAGTTGCCGCCCACCGCCCAGCCGGTCTCGGTTTGCCACCAGTGATCGATGACGGGGACGCCGAGCTGCCGCTCGGCCCACTGGAGCGTTGGCGGATCGCAGCGCTCGCCGGCCAGGAACAGGGTGCGGAACTTCGAGAGATCGTACCGGCGGATGTGCTCGCCGTTGGGGTCGTCACGCTTGATGGCGCGGAACGCCGTGGGCGCGGTGAACAGCACCCGGACCCCGTGCTGCGCGATGACCCGCCAGAACGCGCCCGGGTCGGGCGTGCCGACCGGCTTCCCCTCGTAGAGCACGGTCGTGTTCCCGTGAAACAGCGGGGCGTACACGATGTACGAGTGGCCAACCACCCAGCCCACGTCGGAGGCCGCCCAGTAGACCTCGCCCGGCTCGACGCCATAGACGTTCCACATGCTCCAGGTGAGCGCGACCAGGTGCCCGCCGTTGTCGCGGACGATGCCCTTGGGGTGTCCGGTCGTGCCCGAGGTATAGAGGATGTAGAGCGGATCGGTGGCGAGGACCGGCACGCAGTCCACCGGCCGGGCGGCGGCCGCGAGCTCGTGCCAGTCGTAGTCCCGCCCCGGTATCAGCGTCGCCTTGGCCTCGGGGCGCTGCAGCACGATGCAGCAATTCGGCTTGGCGTCGGCGAGATCGATGGCCTCGTCGAGCAGCGGCTTGTAGGGAATCACCCGATTGGTCTCGATGCCGCACGAGGCGGTCAGCACGACCTTGGGCCGAGCGTCGGTGATCCGGCTGGCCAGGGAGGCCGAGGCGAAGCCGCCGAAGACCACCGAGTGGATCGCGCCGATGCGGGCACAGGCGAGCATCGCGATCGCGGCTTCGGGAACCATCGGCAGGTAGATCACGACTCGGTCGCCACGGCCGACGCCCTTGCTCGCCAGCACGCCGGCAAACCGGGCCACTTCGTCGCGGAGCTCGCGATAGGTGTAGCTCCGAAGGGTGGCGCTGACCGGGCTGTCGTAGATCAGGGCGACCTGGTCGGCGCGACCGGCCTCGACGTGGCGGTCGAGGGCATTGTAGCAGCTGTTGGTCTCGGCGCCGGGGAACCAGCGGTAGAACGGCGCGCGAGAGGCATCGAGGGCCCGATCCCAGCGGCGGTACCAATGCACCGCTTCGGCGGCATCGGCCCAGAATCCTTCGGGGTCGGCCTGCCAGCGGGCGTAGACATCCTGATATGAGTTTGGCATCCGTTCAAGCTACAGAGGGGTCCGGCGCGGGCCAGAGGGAGCCGTGCCAAAAGCACGACGGCCCGCTCCCCCCGAAGGGTGAGACGGGCCGTCGACGCGCTGGCTATGCGGAGTCGGAGAATTGACTTCTCCGTTCTTCTTCCCTCGGCCGCCACCCACTGTGGCGTGTGCGGGTAGGCCTCAGGAGCTCCGTCGTCCATTCCCAGATGGCTTGCGGGCTATCCGGTTCACCAGTGCGAGCGCTGCAGGTCGGGCCGAATCGCGGATCAACCTCCTGCACGGCACACCGCGGCGCTGCTGCGGTGCGGACGAGACACGCGATTGGTCCCGTCGCTCTCGATCGAGGTGATCAGCGCTCGATCGAGGGCACACTATACGACGCGCCCTTCGGGCGCGCAAGAGGGAAAAATTCTCTCCACGCGAGAGCACATTGCCCACATTTCCACAGCGACGATGAGGCGCCCCCGAGCCCCCCGGCGCTCGTATGGGGCCGTACCAAAAAAAGAGCGATCTCCCGTGTTCACCCACCGCTAGTTGAAGGCCACCGGGGGCCCCTGTCCGACTTCAGCGGGGAATTTCGATCTATCTCGTGTACCCCGCGCGTTGCGGAGTCCGCCGTAGCACCGATGCGTTCCGACGCACCTGATCGTCGACTTCTCAGGGAGGTATCCATGCGCGTCCGCATTCCAATCACACTGGCCGTCGTTACGGCCCTGTTCGCCTGCGAGGATCACCAGGGGACTCTGGCACCCGACGCCGGAACGGCCGGCGCGGCCCCCGCGGCATCCCTGGCCTCGGCGGCGAGTCAGATCGCGAAACTACGCCGTCTGGTGGCGCCGTTCCATGACTTCCAGAGCGCCTCTGACGCCGGCTGGTCCACTCTGATCACGCCGTGCCTGGTTTCGGGCGACCTGCCGAGCACACCCGGGACCGGCGCGATGGGATTCCATTGGGGCAACCTGGCGTACATCCAGGACGGCGGCGTGGTCAACCTGCTTCAGCCAGAGCTGCTGCTGTACGAGCCGGAGAAGAACGGGAAGCTCAGGTTTGTCGGGGTGGAGTACATCGTGCCGTTCGCCGATCATCCGGCGAGCGCGGCGCCGCCGACGCTGCTGGGGCAGCAGTTCGCGCAGGTACCCGAGTTCGGAGTGTGGGGACTTCACATCTACGTGGGGATGCACAACCCGAGCGGAACCTTCGCGCCCTGGAACCCCAAGGTGAGCTGCGCCAATGCGGGGACGCAGCAGGCGACCGCGCATCGGCACGGACGCTAGGATAGAAGTGGGAAGGACGGAAGGACGGTTCCTTCCGTCCTTCCGGTCTTTCCCTCCTTCCGGTCTTTCCCTCCTTCCGTCCTTCCTGTCTTCCGTCCTTCCGTCCTTCCGTCTTTCCGTCCTTCCGTCTTTCTCTCCTGCCCCGTACCGGCTTGAAACCTCGACCCCGCCACCGTGACCGTTCTCACCGCCTGGCCGTCCGGGCCCGCCTACTCTCCGGCATGCGTAAAGACCTCCAGCAGATCCGCCAGGCGGAAAGCTCCGTGCCGGAAGCCGACGCGGAGCCGCCGCTCGTAATGGCTACTCACCCAAAGGGGGGACCCATGACACGCGCCACGACCAGCATCGACACCGAGATCCTCGAGCTCGAGCGGCGCTACTGGGAGGCGATGCGCGCCCGCGACGTCCGAACCGCGGTGTCCCTCACCGACTTTCCCTGCCTCATCGCGGGTGCCAGCGGTGTGCGATCGGTGGACCAGCCCAGCTACGAGAAGATGATGACCGGCGCGTCGTGGCGCATCCACGATTTCGAGATCGAAGCCGGCGCGGAAGTACGGCAGTTGACCGAAGATGTGGCGGTGATCGTGTATCAGGTCCGGGAGGAGATGACGGTAGACGGAAAGCCGGTCACCCTGCGCGCGGCCGACAGCAGCGTGTGGGTCCGCCGTGACGATGGCTGGCGCTGCGCGGCGCATACCGAGGCGGTTGCGGGTGACGCGTTCGGACGGGAGCGGGAGGGGAGCGCCGTTCGCTGAGTGAAGCTCGAGTATTGTCCGGTTTCCCGTTTGAATTCCGAGTCTCCGGTAGCGCTGTCCTACATCAATCCGGGGGCTCTCATGCGCCGTTCCGCCGCCATCGCGGGCGCCGAGCTCGCTCTCTGCGGCTGCCACACCGTTAACGCGCGCCGCGGGCGCGCCGCGTGAAGCTGGCATGGGAGAGAAAGTAGGCGGCGAGCCGGGCGACGTGCGGCACCCGCGTCCCCGCGGGCCGCTCCTCACCCGACTGCGTGGCCTGCTGGATCAGGCGCTCGAGCTCGGCCCCGCCGAGCTCCAGGCGTTTCTCGGACGCCTGGCCCGCGAGGCGCCGGACGACGCCCGGGAGCTCGCGGCCCTGCTCGCCGCCGAGCCTGAGCTCGACGCCATCCGGTTCCTGTGCGACCGGCCGGCGCCCAGACCGCCGGCGGGCCCTGCTCTGCCGCCCGACGGCCGGACCAGCGGAGCGCCCGGCTGAGGTGTCGCGCTCGCGCCACGAGTGCCGGGATCAGCGCTTTTGACGTCCATTCCGTCGGCCCGTATGTTCCGCGCGGATGCCTCCGGCTGCTTCCTTCTCATCGTTTCAACGGCGAGAGCGTTCCGCGTTGCCACCTGACGCCTCCATCGGCGAGCTGATCCGTACGGCCCAAAACGGCGACCCGCAGGCCGCCAACGCGCTGTTTGCGGCGCTCTACGACGAGCTGCACGGCATCGCGGAGCGACAGCTTCGGCGGGGCGCGCCGGGCATCACGCTCGGCACCACCACGCTGCTGCACGAGGCCTACCTCAACATCGCCGAGCGCGAAGGGCTTCAGTTCGCGAGCCGGGAGCACTTCCTGGGCTATGCCGCCCGCGCGATGCGCGGCCTGACCATCGATTACGTCCGGCGGAAACAGGCGCGGAAGCGAGGCAGCGAGTTTCACATCACCGCCGTCGGCCCCGAGCCGGCCGACGGCGGAACGCGGGCGGAGCCGCTCGAGCAGCTGGGCACGGCGCTCGACAACCTGGCCGCGAGCGAGCCCGACCTTGCCCAGCTGGTGGACCTCCACTTCTTCTGCGGTTTTTCCTTCACCGAGCTGGCGCAGCTCAGGGGCGTCTCCGAGCGCACCATTGGCCGCCAGTGGCGCAGCGCGCGGCTGCTCCTGCATCGCGCCATTCAGGACCTCTAGCCGGTGTCCGAGTCGACCAGCCGGCTCCGCGCACTCCTGGATCGTGCCTTCGAGCTCGAGCCTGGCGAGCGGGCAGCCTGGCTGGCCGATCTCAGCCAAAGCGATCCGGTCAACGCGGCGGAGATCGAGCGGCTGCTGGCCGCGGAGCCTGAGCTCGACGAGAAGGGATTTCTGGACGCCGGCGCGAGCCCACTCGACGAGGCGCTGCCGCGCAACCCGGCCGCCGGGGCCCCTGCCCTCGCCGGCTGGCAGCTCGGCGGGTGGACGCTGGAGCGGCCGCTCGGACAGGGCGGCATGGGCACGGTGTGGCTCGGACGGCGGAGCGACGGCCGGTTCGAGGGCGCCGCGGCGGTCAAGCTACTCAACCTCGCCCTGCTCGACCGGACCGGAACGGCGCGGTTCCAGCGCGAAGGCACCGTGCTGGCCCGGCTCAACCATCCTCACATCGCGAAGCTGTTCGACGCGGGCATCACGCCCGCCGGCCAGCCGTACCTGGTCCTCGAGTACGTCGAAGGCCATCGGCTCGACCGCTGGTGCGAGGAGCGCCGGCTCGGCCCGGAGGCCCGGCTCCGCCTGTTCCTCGACATCCTGGACGCGGTCGGCCACGCCCATGCCAACCTGATCGTTCACCGCGATCTCAAGCCCTCGAACATCCTGGTGACCTCGAGCGGCGCCGTGAAGCTGCTCGATTTCGGAATCGCGAAGCTGCTGGAGGACGACGAGGGCGAGCGCACGGGGCTCACCGAGGGAGGCGGAGCCTTCACGCCGGAGTTCGCCGCGCCGGAGCAGGTGACGGGCGGCGCCATCACGGTCGCCACCGACGTCTACTCGCTGGGCGTGGTGCTGTACCTGCTGCTGGCCGGCCGCCATCCGACGGCACCGGGCAGCCGATCGCCCGCCGAGCACCTGCGCCATGTGGTGGAGACCGATCCGACCCGCCTGAGCACGGCCGCGAGCGACGGGGATGCACGCGGTGTGACCGCCACCCGCCTCCGGCGGCTCTACGCCGGCGACCTCGACAACATCCTGGCCAAGGCGCTCAAGAAGCGCCCCGAGAATCGCTACGGCTCGGTGGCGGCGTTCGCCGACGATCTCCGGCGCTACCTGGCGCACCAGCCGGTGTCGGCGCGGCGGGACTCGCTCGGATATCGGGCGGGCAAGTTCGCCCGGCGGAACCGGGTTCCGCTCGCGCTCGCCGCGGCTGCCGCGGTCGCCCTGGCCGTCGGCGGCGCGCGCGAGCGCCAGCTTCGCAATCGCGCCGAGGGCGAGGCGCGGAAAGCGGTCGCGGTGCGCGACTATCTGGTGAGCGTGTTCGGGGCCGCCGATCCCTATCAATTGCCGCAGGACAGCGCGGGCGGAATGACGGCGCGGGTGCTGCTCGACCGCGGCGTCGAGCGGATCGACACGGCCCTGGCGGAGGACCCGGAGGTCCGGACCGAGCTCCGCGGCGCGCTGGGCAGGATCTACCGCAACCTGGGGGTCTACGATCGCGCGGCCGAGCAGGTCGAACGGACGCTGCGCGAGCAGAGGGCGCTGCACGGCGAGGACGATCCCGCCGTTGCCGACGCCATGGACCTCCTCGGTTTGGTGCGGACGCAGCAGGGAGAGATGGCGCCGGCCGAGTCGCTCCTCAGCGACGCGCTCGCCCTGCGCCGGCGCAAGCTCGGCACCGAGCACGAGGCCACGGCCGAGAGCCTCGTGCATCTGGCCGATCTGTACTACAAGCGGAGCGACTACGGCAAGGCGGAGCCATTGCTCCGCGAGGCCCTGGGAATCCAGACCCGGCTGCACGGCGACAGCAGCCTGGCCGTGGCGACCGCCAAGATCGCGCTAGCCGAGGTGCTGAGGGCTCGAGGCTCGAGCGCCGATGCGATGCCGCTCTACCAGGCGGCGGTGGCCATCCGGGTGGCCCGCCTGGGAGAGAATCACCCGCTGACGGCGGAGGCTGTCGGAAGCATGGGGAGCGCGGTGGAGGCGCTGGGCCGGCACGACGAGGCGGAGCACCTGTTCCGCCGGATGATCGCGGCGCAGCGGCACGCCTTGGGCGACGCGCACCCGGCCCTGGCCTCGAGCCTCAACGCCCTCGGGCAGATGATCTACAAGGCCGACGGCGACCGGGCCCAGGAGGCGGAGTCGCTGCTCACCGAGGCGCTGGCGATCAACCGGCGGGCGCTGGGCGAGAATCACCCGGCCGTGGCCGACAACATCGGCAACCTGGCGATCATCGCCCGGGATCGGGGCGACCTGGGGCAGGCAGAGCGGCTGCTCCGGCAGGGCCTGGAGATCGACCGGGCCATCTACGGCCCGGTGCACGTGAACGTGGGCTTCGACCTGAACGAGCTGGCCGTGGTGTACCGCGCGCGGGGACAGCCCGACAGCGCCATTCCCCTGCTCCGCCAGGCCCTCGCGATGTCGCGGCAGCTGGTCGGCGAGTCGCACCGAAACACCTTGGCGGTGAGCACCAACCTGGCGCGCGCCCTCAGGGAAAGCGGCCGGCTGGAAGAAGCCGAGCCGCTGTTCCGGCAGGCATTGGAGCGATTCGAGCGCGACAACGCCGACACCAGGATGCTGCGGCTCAACGCGGAAATCGGATTGGGCCGCACCCTGACCGGCCGTGGACGCCCAGCGGAGGCGCTGCCGCTGCTTCAGGAGGCGATGGAAGACAGCCGGACCCACCTGGGCGCGGACCACTGGCGCACCGCGGAGGCCGAGCTCGCGATGGGCGAATGCCTGGTATCACTCAAGCGCTACGGGGCCGCGGAAACGCCGCTGCGGCACGCGGTGGCCGTGCTGGACCAGGACCGCAAGCGGCAGCCGCTGCCGGCCAGGGACGCGGATGCCATGCTCGCGCGGCTGTACCGCGAGTGGGGACGCGCGCGATCGTAGCGCGTCAGCCGCGCGGCCGCACCCGCGGCCCGATGCGGAGCTCATGCCCCTCGTGCGACAGGAGCATGTCCGCCACCGGCCGCGCGTCCCGCGGCCGCGGGCGATGGCTGGCCCACCACTGCTCGGCCCGCTCCGCCGTCCAAGCCGCTGTCAGGGGCACCGCAGCCAATCGCTCGCTCACGACTTGCGCGCCGGCGGGACGGCGGGCCGGCTCCTTCTCCAGGCACTCCATGATGAGCGTCTCGAGCGCCGGCGGGATCGGCCGATCGGTCCGCGCCGACGGGCGCTTCGGCGCCGCCTGGACATGCTGGAACATCACCTGCATGGCGTTCTCGCCCTCGAAGACCATCTTGCCGGTCAGCAGCCAGTAGGCGACGCACCCCAGCGCGTACAGGTCGACCCGGTGATCGGTGTCGGCCGCGCCCAGCACCACCTCGGGCGCCATGTAGCCCGGCGTGCCGCTCCAGCCGTCCTCACCGCTGAGCTTGATGGCGTCCTGGTCGGTGCGCCGAGGACTGTCGAGCTTCACCAGGCCGAAGTCGAGCACCTTGACGAAATCGAAGGTGGTGCCGGCCCGGCTCACTACCAGGTTGGCCGGCTTGATGTCCCGATGAACCAGGCCGTTGGCGTGCGCGTCCGCGAGCGCCGAGCAGGCCTGGCGGAGCAGATGCACCACCCGCTCGGCCGGCAGCGGCCCGTACTGCCGGACCAGCGAGTCGAGGTCGAGGCCGTCGAGCAGCTCCATCACGTAGTAGAGCCGGCCGTCTTCGGCGATGCCGAAATCGTAGAGCTGAACGGTGTGCGGAGAGGTGAGCGCGGCGGTGGCGCGCGCCTCGCGCTCGAAGCGCCGGACCAGCAGCTCGGGATCGCCCGACATCGCGCCGAGCGCCCGCTGACGAATGAGCTTGATGGCCGCCGGTCGGATCAGAAGCCGGTGGCGCGCGCGCCAGACCTCGCCCATGCCGCCGCCGCCGATTTTCTCCTCCAGCAGATACTGACCCAACTCGCTCGCCTCCGCCACCTGCTGCCGCAATCCATAGAGCACCCGCGAGGCAACGGTGGCGAGCGTGGCCCCCAGGATGCTCCAGAGGACCGTGTTGAGGGTCATCTGCAGCTTCTGATACGCCGGGCTGAATCCGGGCAGAAATGCGGTGGGGTGATGGCGCCAGATACACACGACGACGGTCGGGGCGAAGACCAGAACCGAAAGCAGCAGGGTCCGACCCGGCCTGGAGGGCATGAGGATGGCGCGCAGCATGACGGTGACCATCAGGGCCAGCAGCGTCTGCAGGATCTGCCCTTCTTCCTTGACGGTCATGAGGGAAAGGAAGCCGCCGGCCAGGACGAAGCTGACGACATCGAGCAGGCCCAGGCTCCACAACGAAGGCGTTGCCCGGCTGGCCAGCAGCCAGAGCGCCGCCATCGTCAGGCTGGCGCAGAGATGCCCGAAGGCCACCGGTCCGCGCACCACGGCGACGAACGGCGCGCCGCCGATGAGCACCATGCTGGCGAGGAGAAAGAGGTAGAACGCAAATGAGACGAAGAAGAGGGTCTTGGCAAGGAGCACCAGGCGCTCGCGCACAAAACCAAGGCCGCTGGAGCTGTCGAGACCGCGCTCGAGCAGTGCTCGGTGCTCGGAACCGCTCGATCTGGTCGGCAGGGCCGGCGGGGCCGGCGGGGCCGGCGAACTCTTGGTTGGCCCTGGGCTAGACATTGGGGGGAAGATGGCCGGCTCGCTGCGCGAGGCAAGGAGTCGCTCGGTATCGGGAGCCGGCCTGGCTCGGCCGCGGGCCGATGCTAGGAGGCGCGTGTAGCGCTGGAAAATGATGCCGGCCGCGCCGCCTGGATCGCCGGATCCCGTCCCGCATGCTCCATCTGCGCCCGCCGCATCAGCCACGCCCCCACCAGGCACACTACCCCGCCGAGCATGGACACCCCAGCCACGTGCTCACCTCTCACCAGCACGCCGAGCACCAGGGCCACCGGGGGAATCAGAAACGCCGTGGCCGAGGCCTTGGTCGCGCCGACGCGACCGGCGGCCATCACCGTCAGCACGTACGCCACCCCGGTCCCCAGCGCACCGAGCGCGAGCAGCGAGAACAGCGGCGCGAGCGACCAGTGCGCCCTGAGCACCTCCGGAAGGCCGAGCGGCGCGGTCAGCCCCAGCGCCAGCGCCTGCGCCCGCCATATCACCGGGAGCGCGCCGTTCCGTTGCTGCACCGGCCGCGCGATGTTGAGCGCGAAGCCGTAGGACACCAGCGCCGCGAGGATGAGCAGGACTCCGAGCACGGTGCTCCGACCCTGTCCCAGCGTGGGCAATCCCATGAGCACGGCGCCCGCGAGGCCGACCGCGAGGCCCAGGGCGATCTCCCGCGAGGGCCACCGCCGCGCCATCCCGGCCGCGACGATCGCGATGAAGAGCGGCACCGCACCGTTCAGCATCCCGGTCAGCGCCGAGGAGACGTGTCGCTCGGCGTAGGGGAACATGCTCAGCGGGAACGCCATCCAGAGCACCCCCACCAGCGCGACGCCGATCCGGTCGTCACGGCGGATCGGCCGGCGCGAGCCTGGGAACAGGGCGAGC
>Ga0308175_100002732_pt1 | contig 12098 bp, 11 predicted proteins | sample PhyCR1_3_FD_203893 | JGI IMG/M metagenome (GOLD analysis project Ga0308175, IMG submission 203893) | Soil microbial communities from UC Gill Tract Community Farm, Albany, California, United States - DLSLS.C.R1 | ecosystem: Environmental > Terrestrial > Soil > Agricultural land | place: USA... | reverse complement strand
GCGGGAGATCGCCTCCTCGTCGAGGACGCCGCGCCCGCGGAGGTCGCCGAGGGCGCTCTGAAGCTTGTCGCTGAGCGTGTCGAACATCGGCCGCAGGGTAGCCGGACGGTCGGTAAGGTTGGCCGCCGTGCGCAGACGAATGGCCTGCATCGCGGCTCTTGCTGTTCTCTTGCTCGCCGCCTGCGGAGGAAGCGGCGGGGGCACCACGACTACCCAGTTGTCCCCGGCCGCATACCGCGCTGCGATAGCGAAGGTCAAGACGGAGGCGGCCAAGGCGCAGACAGACGTGGGAAAGGGGCTTCAGGCGAAAACTCCTGACGAGCTCAAACAGAGGGTCGACGAGTTCGCCGCGGCGATCCAGCGCATCGGCGACGAGGTGGCGAGGCTGAGACCGCCGGAGAACGCCATATCTGCGAACACCGAGCTCGCGGAAGGCTTGCACGACATCGCCGCCGGAACGCGCGCGGCGAGCGCGAAGATCGCGAAGCTGAAGACCGCGCAGGCCGGGATCTCGTACCTCCGACACAGCAAGGGCCCTGCAAAGGGCGCTCGCGAGGTCGGCTCCGCGCTTGCCGAGCTGCAGAGGCTCGGCTACGCGACCTCGAGCTAGCCCGCGAGAAACGAGTCTCGCCGGTCGAAAGGTGCCCGGGGCTGGAAACCGCGCAGCTCGGGAGTCACACTGCGCACATGGTTTCCACCGCCGCAGCGCGGAAAACCGTCAGCGTCCTCTTCTGCGACCTGGCCGGCTCGACCGCGCTCGGCGAACAGCTCGATCCCGAGCTGCTACGCGAGCTGATGGGGCGGTGGTACGAGGAGATGCGGGTCGCCGTCGAGCGTCACGGCGGTACCGTGGAGAAGTTCGTCGGCGACGCCGTGATGGCGGTCTTCGGGCTCCCTCAGGCCCACGAGGACGACGCGCTCCGAGCGGTCCGAGCCGCCCTCGACATGCAAGGCGCACTCGGAACGCTGAACGGCTCCCTCGCCGGACGAGACGTGCCGAGCCTACGGATCCGCATCGGCATCAACACCGGGGAGGTCGTGACCGGAGAAGGCGTCGCGACACTCGCCACGGGCGACGCAGTCAACACCGCGAAACGGCTCGAGGAAGCCGCCGGTGGTGGCGACATCCTGATTGGCAAGTTGACCGAGCGCCTCGTCCGCCACGCCATGCGACTCGAGCCCCTGCAGCCGGTCGAAGCGAAGGGCAAGCGCGTTCCCGTCGAGGCATGGCGCGTGCGCGGCGCCATCGTCGGCGCCGAATCGTTCGCCCGCCGATGGGACACGCCGCTGGTGGGGCGGAGCCGTGAGCTCAGCGTTCTCAGGGACGAACTGACAGCATGCGCGGAGAGTCGAGAGTGCCGGCTGGTGACGGTGATCGGGACGGCCGGGGTCGGGAAGACACGGCTCGTGTCGGAACTCGTCACCGAGGTCGGCGCGTACGCGACAGTCGCCTCGGGTCGGTGCATTGCCTACGGCGACGGGATCACCTTCTGGCCGCTGACGGAGCTCATCCAGCGTCTCGGTGGCGAACAGGGCATGGCGGAAGCGATGGGCGACGACGGCGACGCCAATCTCGTGCTCGAGCGTCTCCACGTGCTCGGCGGCCGCGGAACCGCTCCTCCTGAGGAGCTGTTCTGGGCAGTCCGGCGGCTCTTCGAGCTCATTGCGCGGGAACGGCCGCTCGTCGTCGTCCTGGAGGACGTCCACTGGGCCGAGCCGACGCTGCTCGACCTCGTCGAGCACGTGAGCCGCTGGACGCGCGACGCCCCGATCCTCCTCCTCTGCGTCGCGCGTCCCGAGCTGCTTGAGGAGCGGCCTCAGTGGCAGGGCGTGCACGTGCGCCTCGAACCGCTCTCGCACGGCGAAGCGACCCAGCTTCTCGACGCGCTCGACGCCGGTGGCATCCTCTCCACGGAGCTCCGCAGGCGCGTCACGGAGGTTGCGCAGGGGAATCCGCTCTACGCCGAGCAGCTCGTCGCGATGCTTGCCGACGAAGCTCGCGACGCCGTCGAGCTCGTCAGCCTGCCGCCGACGATCCAGGCCCTCCTCGCCGCGCGGCTCGACCGCCTCGATCCGGTCGAGCGAGATGTGCTCCAGCGGGCAGCGGTGGTGGGAAAGGAGTTCTGGCCCGGAGCCGTGGCCGCCCTCGACGGCGGGGACGAGACCCTCGGGGCGAGGCTGCTCGGACTCGTGCGCCGGGAGCTCGTCGAGCCGGCCGCCTCCAGCATCCCCGGTCAGGACGGCTTCCGCTTCCGGCACGCGCTGATCCGGGATGCGGCTTACGCCGGGATCCCGAAGCGGACGCGCGCCGACCTTCACGAGCGTTTCGCCGCCTGGCTGAAACTCCACGACACTCAGGACGAGTTCGAGGGCTACCACCTCGAGCAGGCGTACCTCTATCGAGACGAGCTCGGATCGCTCGATGACCGTGCACGCTCGCTGGGCGAGCGAGGAGGCCAGCTGCTCACCACCGCCGGTCGGCACGCCCTGACGCGTGACGACGTGCCGGCCGCGGTCAACCTGATCGAGCGCGGGGTCGCACTGTTGCCACGGACGAGCGACGCACGAGGATTCGCCCTCCTCGAACTCGCGATCGCCCTCATGCGGTCCGGCTCGTTTGCGGCCGCGGAGGGCGCACTCGAGGAAGCCCTCGAACTTGCCCGCGCAGAGGCCAATCGCCAGCTCGAGCTGCGCACGCTGATCGAGCGCGAGTTCTTTCGGATCTTCACCAACGCGGAAACGCCGGGGGAGGAGGTCACGCGCATCGCCAAGGAGGCGATCCCGGCTCTCGAGGCGCTCGGCGACGACGCCGGGGTGGCGAAGGCGTGGCACCTGCTCAGCGAGCCGCCCGTCAATGCGTGCCGCTGGGGCGAGCGCGCGGCCGCGCTCGAACACGCGCTCGAGCACGCCCGGCGTGCGGGGGACACCCGCGAAGCGGCACGAGCCGCGGCGGCGCTCATGCAGGCGATCCAGCTCGGGCCGACGCCGGTCGACCCCGCGATCGACAGGGCCCATCTCTTCCTGAGCGAGAGCGAAGGCGATCGGCTGCTCACCGCATCGATCCTCAGCTCACTCGCGGTGCTACTGGCCATGCGCGGCGAGTTCGGTGAAGCACGCGCTCAGTGGGCGCGGGCACAGGCGTTCTGGGAGGAGCTCGGAATGCCGCACCAACAGGCAATCCGGGCCATCGACGCCTCCACGATCGAGCTGCTGGCCGGAGACGCCGACGCTGCCGAGCGCGAGCTGCGGACCGGATACGACCTACTCGTGGAGATCGGAGACGTGCACCTCCGGCCGATGCTCGCCGCCTATCTGGCAGGGGTGCTCGTCGAGAAGGGCAACCTCGGGGACGCGGATGCCCTTGCGTCCTACGCGGAGTCACACTCCTGGGAGGACGACATCGTCACAGAGGTGATGTGGCGTGTCGCGCGCGCGCAGATCCACGCGCACCGAGGCTCTGCGGCCGAGGCCGAGCGACTCGCACGCCAGGCGGTCGACCTGGCCGCGCCGACCGATTTCCTCGACCTGCAGGCAACCGCGCAGCTCGCGCTCGCGCGCGTCCTCCGCGAATCCGGATCGCCGCAAGCCGGAAGCGTCGCCGCCCAGGCGCAGGCGGTCTACCAGCGCAAGGGGAACATCGCCGGCGCTGGACGGGCGGCGATACTCACCTAGGCAGAGCGTTCGCGGAGGAGTAGGCTCGCGCCCGAAAGGAGGTGCGCATTGGCTAACCACGTGCACGGAACGGGTCACGCGAGCAAACAAGATGGATTGGATGCAGCGCTCGAGAACGCCTGGGAAGACGCGAAGAAGAACGGTGGGCAGCCGGGGACCTACGTTGTCGAGAGGATCGAGATCGACTGCCGAAACCCGATCCATAGCTACACCGTCATCATCGTCTCTGAGTAGCCGAGCCTCTGCGGGCTAGCCGGCGACGAGCGCGCGGGCGTAGTCGCGCGGGTCGAACGGCTGAAGATCCTCGAGGGTCTCACCGACGCCCACGAGCTTGACCGGAAGGCCGAGCTCGTAGGCGATCGGGATCGCGACCCCGCCCTTGGCGGAGCCGTCGAGCTTCGTCAGCACGACCCCCGTGACGTCGACCGCGTCACCGAACAGCCGTGCCTGCTGAACGCCGTTCTGACCCGTCGTCGCGTCCACGACGAGCAGGGTCTCGTGCGGGGCTCCCTCCAGGCGGCCGCCGATGACGCGCCTCACCTTCGCGAGCTCCTCCATCAGGTTCGTCTGCGTGTGGAGGCGGCCCGCCGTGTCGACGACGACGACGTCGCGGCCCCGTGCCAAGGCGGCCTCCACGGCGTCGTACGCGACCGCGGCGGGGTCGGCGCCGCGCTCGGAGCCGACGAAGTCCGCTCCGGCCCGCTCCGCCCAGATCTCGAGCTGCTCCTCCGCCGCCGCCCGGTACGTGTCGGCTGCGGCCACGACGACCGAGCGGCCATGCTCCGCGAGCCGTGCCGAGAGCTTGCCGATCGTGGTCGTCTTCCCGGTGCCGTTGACGCCGACGACGAGGATCACCGTCGGCTCGTGAGCGACGTCGAGGACCGGCGCCTCTCCGAAGAGCTCGGTCACCTCCTCGGCGAGCGCCTGGTTGAGATCCGGCAGCTCGCCGCGGGCCTCGAGCCGCCGCACCAGCTCGGCAGTGGCGCGAACGCCGACGTCGCCGGCGATGAGCGCCTCCTCGAGCCGCTCCCAGTCCGCGTCGTCGCCGGGGTCGAACGAAGTCGCCGCCACGAGTTCGCCGGTGAGCGCGCGGCGCGACTTCGAGAGCGAGTCGCGCAGACGCGAGAGGAAGCGACCGCCCTCCTCCACCGACTCGGGCGCCGCGTCGGGCTCGCCCAACAATTGCGCCCAGCTACGCGGCGAGCTGCCACTCCTCGTCGCGGATGAGCGGGAGCTCGGTTCCGTCGGCCAGCACCGCGTCCACCGCGAGCTCCGGCCCGCCGACCATGAAGTCGACGTGGATCCTCGAGGAGTTCATTCGCTCGTCGGGCTCTCCGTCGAACGCATTCGGGACGCCGAATCCGTAGGCGATATGGCAGGTGGCGTTCTCGTCGAACAGCGTGCTGTAGAAGAGGGTGCCCGTCTGGCCGACACGCGACTCCTTCGTGACGAGCGCGAGCTCGCCGAGCCGGTCGGCGTTCTCGATGTTCGCGAGGTGGCCGCGGACGACGTCGGCGCCCGTCTCCGCGTCGACCTGCACGATCCGGCCGTCCTCGAAGCCGAATTCGAGGCCACGGATGAGCTGACCGCCGAGGCTGAGCGGCATGCTCGAGCGAATCGTCCCCTCCGCCCGGCTCGGGTCGGGGGTGGTGAAGATCTCCTCGGTCGGCATGTTGGCGACGTACTCGATCCCGGACGCAGTGCGAAAGCGCGCGCTGCCCCAGCGCGCTGTGGGCAACAGCCCGACCGTGAGGTCGGTGCCCGGGCCGCGATAGCGGATCGCGTCCGGCTGGAGGGCTGTGAGCGCGCCCGCCCGCGCATCGAGACGGTCGAGGTGCGCGCGCCATGCGGCCACGGGATCGGGCTCGTCGAGGCGCATGCAGAACGCGATCTTCTCCCACAGCTGCTCGACGTCCGGCTCGCCCAGCACCTGCCGGGCCCAACCCTCCGTCACCGCGCCGACGCCGCACCAGTTGATGGAGCTCTTGCGGTGAAGGCCTCGGTAGATCTCGACCGCTTCGAGCGGGACCGCGCGGCCCACGCGCTCGCCGTCGAGGTCGGCGAGCAGCTCCGGCTCGGGGTTCCCCGTCGTCCCGAGCTGCGCGTTGCCCGCGGTCGACTTCGCCGTCGTCTTCAGCCATTCGGGCGTGTACGTGAGCGCTTCGTCCGGCCCGAACTCGATCATCGCGCGCCGGATGTGCTGGTCCTCGTAGCCGACGTTGACGAAGGACGCGCCTGCCCGATACGACTGCCGCGTGAGCGCGCGCACGAGCTCGGCGTGCTCGACGAGCCCGTGGACGAACACCTCCTGTCCGGGCTGGACGTTCGCGCCGACCCGAACGGCCAGTTCCGCGTAGCGCTCGAGCCGGTCGCTCACGCGAGCTGCCACTCCTCGTTCCGGATCAGCGGAACGGCCGTTCCGTCGGCGAGCACTGCGTCCACCTCGAGCTCGGGCCCGCCGACCATGAAGTCGACGTGCGTGTTGGCGACGTTCAGGCCGTCGCCGGGATCGCCGTCGGCGAGGAACGGGAACCCCGCGCCGTACGCGATGTGGCAGGTCGCGTTCTCGTCGAAGAGCGCGTCGTAGAAGACCGTCCCGGTCTGGCCGACGCGCGACTCGCCGGTGACGAGCGCGACCTCGCCCAGCCGGTCGGCGTTCTCGATCGTCGCGAGGTGGCTGCGCACGAGCTCCGCGCCCGTCTCCGCCTCGACCCGGACTGCTCGTCCGCCCTCGAACGTCAACTCGAGGCCGCGCACGATCTGGCCGGAGAGAGGAAGCGGCAGCGTGGCGCGGATCGTCCCTTCGGTGCGCGCCGCGTCGGGCGAGGTGAAGACCTCCTCGGTCGGCATGTTCGCGACGTAGGTGATCCCGGTCGAGCTGTCGCTGCCGCCGCCGAGCCAGCGCACGTTCGGCAGCAGCCCGACGGTGAGGTCGGTGCCGGGACCGCGGTAGCGGAGAGCGTCGACATGGAGGTCGTTCAGCGCCGCCTCCCGTGCCTTGAGACGGGCGATGTGATCGCGCCAGGCCGCGACGGGGTCCGGCTCGTCGAGGCGCATGCAGAACGCGACTTTCTCCCACAGCTGCTCGACGTCCGGCTCGCCGAAGACCTGCGTTGCCCAGCCCTCGCTCGGAGCGCCCACTCCGCACCAGTTGACGTTGTTCTCACGAAGCTGCTCCATCCGGATCTGCACGATCTCCTGCGGGACCGCCCGACCCACGCGCTCGCCGTCGAGGTCGGCGAGCAGCTCCGGCTCGGGATCGCCCGTCGTCGCGATCATCGCGTTGCCGCTCATCGAGCCGAAAAAGGACTTCAGCCACTCGGGTGAGTGCGTGAGCGCCTCGTCCGGCCCGAGCCCGATCATCGCCTTCAGAACGTGCGAGTCCTGGTAGCGGACGTGGACGTAGGAGGCGCCCGCACGGTAGGCCTGGCGCGCGAGCGCCCGAGCGAGCTCGTGGTGCTCGACCTTGGGGAGCAGGAAGACCTCCTGACCGGGCTGGACGTTGGCGCCGACCCGGACGACGAGCTCCGCATAGCGCTCGAGGCGTTCGTCCATCGGGCGATCGTACGTGGTCCGCTTCAAGCCGCTGGCCGGTTGCGCTCGAGCACCGGGTAGCGGGCGTCGCCCTCGAGGCAAGCCGCGGCGAAGAGCGCGGTTCCGGCCCCTCCGGTGAAGAGCGAGTAGCGGTCGGGCATGCGCTCGGCCTGCGCCAGGGCGTGCATCGCGAAGCGGCGCGCGCGTTCGAGCCAGACCTCGTCCTGCGTCCCCTCGAACGCGGCGAGCAGCGCGAAGCCGTTGCCCGACGTGCCGTGGCAGATCCCGTGCCCCTTCTCCTCGCCCGGTGCGCCTGCTCGCCAGACAAGCTCGGCACCGGCGAGCAAGAGCTCCTCGTCGAGATAGTCACGCGCGGCTGAGACGACGCCCGGCGCCCCGGCGCACCACTGGAGCTTGCCCTCGCTGTTCCAGTTCGCGAGCCCGTCCTCACGCGTCGCCGCGCGCGCCAGCGCCGCGGCGGACTCGGCGCGCAGCGACTCGTTGCGCGGGTCGTCGACCTGGAGCAGCGCCCGTACGTTGCCGGCGAGCCCGTGCACGGTGCCGATCCCGCGGAAGCTCGTGCCCCAGAGGCGTTGGGTCCAGAGGCCGTCCGCGTCGCGGCGGGCGGCCAGCGCGTCGGCCGACTCACGGGCGAGGTCGTCCCAGCCCATGGCGACGGCGGAGACGAGCGTTCCCGGTGTCCCCCACATCAGGTCTTCGGCTTGGTTCGCAAGGTTGGCGCGGATGCGGCCTCGCAGGGCGTCCTCGAACGGATGGCCGAGCCTGCACGCGACGAGCAGGATCCCGACCTCGCCCGTCAGCAGCCCGGACTCGGGCGGGACGGGCAGCACTTCCCCTGCCACGTAGTCCGGTTCGGCGCGCCAGCGCTCGAGCGCGTCGATCGCAATCGCGGGAAGGTCGAGCGTCGTTTCGGCGAGGCCGCGGCGCCGCAGGTCGTCGAGCGCGAAGACGACCCCCGCCGCGCCGACGTAGAGGTTCTTCAGCGGCAATGCCGCCTGCCAGCCGTCCCACTCGTGCGCCGGCCAGAGCTTGTCCCGATCGAACGCCGCCTCGGCGTCGGCGACGATCGCAGCGATGCCCTCGCGGACACGCCCCTCGTCCCAGGGCTCGTCGGTCAGCGGCTCGAATGCGGCCGGTTCGTGGAGCACACGCAGAGCCTAGGCGGCGCCGGCGAGCTTCGCTTCCTCCCGCGGCAGGCGGCGGGAAACGACCTGAGACACGCCCTCGCCGCCCATCGTCACGCCGTAGAGGACGTCGGCCGCCTCCATCGTCCGCTTCTGGTGCGTGATTACGACGAACTGCGCGCGGTCGGAGTAGCGGCGCAACAGCTCGACGAAGCGGCCGATGTTCGTGTCGTCGAGCGCGGCCTCGACCTCGTCGAGGAGATAGAACGGGCACGGCCGCGCGAGGAAGAGCGCGAAGAGGAACGCGATCGCCCCGAGGGCCTTCTCGCCGCCGGAGAGGAGCGAGAGCCGTTGCACACGCTTCCCGGCGGGGCGGAGCTCGACCTCGACGCCGGGCTCTCCCTCGTTGTCGTCCTCCTCGGCCTCGGTGAGCGTAAGTCGGCCTTCGCCGCCCGGAAAGACGGTGCCGGTCACGTCGGCGAAGTGGCGCTGGACGGCGCCGAACGTCTCGGAGAAACGGCGCTCGACCGTCTCGGTCAGCTCGTTGCGGAGCTTCTCGAGCTCCGCGAGGCTCGCCTCGAGGTCCGCCCGCTGCGCGGCGAGCTCCTCGAGCCGTACCTTCTCGGCCTCGTACTCCTCGTGCGCGAGCGGGTTGACCTGGCCGAGCGTCTCGCGGCGGCGCTCGAGCCGCTCGACCGTCGCCAGGAGCTGGTCGCGGTCGTCGCCCTCCGCCGGCTCGTCCGCATCTGCATGTTCGAACCGGCGGCGCGCCTCGTCGGCCTCCGCCTCGATCCGCGCGGCCTCGACCTCGATCGTCGACGCCGCGTCCGAGGCGGCGGCCAGCTCCTGCCGCAACTCGACCTCTGCCGCCCCGAGCCGGCGGAGCTCCGCGCCCAGCTCGCCGCTGCGTGCAGCACCGGCGTCGACGTCTGTTCGGAGCGGGGCCTCGAAGTGCGCGACCGAGACCTCGAGTGCGCGGAGGAGTCGCTCGGCGAGCCGCACAGACCGCTCCGCAAACGGATTCCGCTCGAGGGAGTAGGCGGCGTCCGGGATCGGCGTGTCGAGCCGGGCGCGGAGCTCGTCGAGCTCCGAGGAGAGCGAGCGACGCCGGGCTTGCAGCTCGAGCAGAAGCGCCTCGGCCGTCTCGCCCGCGAACCACAGCTCGCCGCGCTCGGGGTCGTAGCCGAACCCCTCGGGCGTCACCGCCGCCACCGGCGATGCGAGCAGCTCCTCCTTCGCGACGACGGGCATCCGAGCGACCAGCTGCGCCGGGTCGCGGCCGACGAGGACGACGAGGCTGCCGAGGCCGCCGTCCCGCGCACGCTCGAGCAGCGCGAGCGCGCCGGCCGCGTCGTCTCGCACCACGGCGGAGGCCGACCGGCCCAGCGCCGCCGCAACCGCACGCTCACGCCCGGGCTCGACCTCGAGCAGGGAGAAGGCGATCCGCTCTCCGTCCTCCGCGAGGGCTCGCGCTGCCGGAGGCAGGCCCTCGCGCTCCGCAAGCGCTCGGTCGAGGGTCCGCAGGCGCTCCTCCAGCAGGCGGATCTCGTCGGTGAGGGCGGCTCGTTCGGCGCGGACGGAATCGTCGAGCACGCGGCGGGGCCGAGCAAGCTCGTCCCGGAGCCGAGCCACGCGCGCTTCCGCAGACTCGCGCCGCAGCTCGAGACGTTCGGCCGCGCTGCGGAGCCGGTAGAGCGCTTGCAGCGCCTGCTCGCGGGCGCCTGCCGCGTCGGCGAGCTCGTCTTCCGCCTTCCCGCGCTCGGCGAGGAGCACTTCGAGTCTCTCCTCCACTCCGCGCCGCCCGGCGCCGGCCGCGCTCCGCCGCGTCTCGAGCTCCGCGAGACGCTCCTCGAGCCCCACGAGGTCGAGCTGCGCGATGCGCGCCCGCAGGCGGCCGATCTCGACCGCGAGCTTCTGCGCCCGTTCGGCCGCCGTCGCCTGGAGCGCGAGCGGCCGCAGCCGCTTCTTGACCTCCGCCTCCACGTCGCGGGCTCGCTCGACCTCGAGCGCGACTCTCGCGAGCTTCAGCTCGGCGCGGTGGCGGCGAGCCTTGAAGCGGCCGAGCCCGGCCGCCTCTTCGATCAAAGCCCTCCGCTCGGCCGGCCGCGACGCGAGGATCGCCTCGACCTTGCCCTGGCTGATGATCGAGTGCATCCCCTGGCCGAGCCCGAGGTCGGCGAGCAGCTCGACGAGATCGAGCCGGCGAACAGCAGCGCGGTTGACGAGGTACTGCCCCTCGCCGCCGCGATGCAGCCGCCGCGCGACCGAGAGCTCCGCATAGTCGACAGGGAGCGCACCGTCGGCGTTGTCGAAGAGGAGCTCCACCTCGCAGAAGTCGGCCGGGCCGCGCGAACCGCCGCCGGCGAAGAGGACGTCGTCAGGCTTCTCGGCGCGCAGCTCGGTCGGGCTGAGCGAGCCTGCAGCCCAGCGGATCGCGTCGGACACGTTGGACTTGCCGGACCCGTTCGGACCGACGATCACGCCGACGCCCGGCTCGAGACGGACCTCGACCGGATCGGGGAAGGACTTGAAGCCACGCAGCTTGACGGCGCGCAGATGCACCGCGCTGACCCTAACGACGGCCGCGGACGGCTCTAACTCTTGCTCTTGTGCTCGTCGTCGCGCGCGAGCGGGGCGTCCTCGTCGGCCTGCTCGGCGTCGGCGAAGATCTCGAGGATCCCGCGAGGCCCGGAGTCGGGCTCCTCCTCGGTGAGCCGCTGCAGCCGCAGCTCCGAGTTGGTTGGGCGCCGTTCAGCCATGAGGCCGGACAGGATGCCAGAAATCGGCTAGAGCTCCGCGGCGCCGAGCCTGGATAGCGCCTCGCGCGCCGCTTCCTGCTCGGCTGCCTTCTTCGTCTGCCCCTCGCCGCGGCCGAGCTCCTCGCCGTCGATGACCGCCGCGCAGGTGAAGCGGCGCTCGTGCGGCGGTCCCTCGACGGAGATCTCCGTGTAGGTCACCTGGCGGCTCGTGCGGGCGAGCAGTTCTTGCAGGTCCGTCTTGTGGTCGACGCGCGAGGTGAGCGCGTGCTCGATCTCGTCGTCGAAAGCTTCCACGACCGCTCCCTCGACGGCGGCGAAGCCGTGCTGGAGGAAGATCGCGCCGAGCGCCGCCTCGATGACCGCCGCGAGCACGTTGCGATTGCGCGAGAGCCGCTCGAGCTCCTCGTCCGTCGGGGTGGAAGCCACGTGCTCGACGAGGCGCTGCCCGAGTCCGAGCCGGCGTGCCACCTCCGCGCAGGTCGCGCGGGACACAACGTGCGACCGCACCTTGGCGAGCTGTCCCTCCGTGAAGTCCGGATGGCGCGTGTACAACGCATGCGCGACCGCGAGCTCGAGGACGCTGTCGCCGAGGAACTCGAGCCGCTCGTACGAGGCGCTACGGTCGCTCGCCCACGACGTATGCGTGAAGACGTGCTCCGCCAGCTCCGGCGGGAGCGCGTCAATCAGCTGCGCGAGGTCGGACTCCGCGGCTACTGGTGCGAATTGACGTAGTCGACTGCCTGGCCGACGGTCTGGATCTTCTGGGCGTCCTCGTCCGAGATCTTGATCCCGAACTGGTCCTCGAGCTCCATGATCAGCTCGACGAGGTCGAGTGAGTCGGCGTCGAGATCCTCCTGGAAGGAAGCCTCTTCCGTGATGTCCGCCTCGTCGATGCCGAGCTGCTCGGTGAGGACCTCCTTGACCCGCTCGTAGACTTCCTCGCGCGACGCTGCCATGTCACCTCGTTGTGTCGTGGGGCTGGAAAGCG
>Ga0308175_100002731_pt1 | contig 12102 bp, 9 predicted proteins | sample PhyCR1_3_FD_203893 | JGI IMG/M metagenome (GOLD analysis project Ga0308175, IMG submission 203893) | Soil microbial communities from UC Gill Tract Community Farm, Albany, California, United States - DLSLS.C.R1 | ecosystem: Environmental > Terrestrial > Soil > Agricultural land | place: USA... | reverse complement strand
GGGAGGCGGCCGAGGTGGCGGCGCCGCCCGATCGCGCGGCCGTGCTGTCGGCACGGGGGCCGGACGTTGTGTCGGCCCGGGGGGCGGCCGGGGTGGTGCCGCTCGCGGCGGCCAGAGTCGGGGTGCAGCAGCCGGTCGGGGAGGACCCGCCGGGTTGAGCGGGGTCCGCCGAGCTCTGGTCGCCGCTCACCGGCAGCTTCCGCACGGCGTGACGGCGCCGGCCCCGTTCGTCTGGTCGGTGGGCGCGCCGAGCACGAAGACCGGCAGGCCCAGCGGCACGGTCGCCGACCGCCGCGGCCGGCCGACCGCGGCGACGATCGCGGGGTCGAATCCGTCCAGCTCGACCGTCCCCAGCGACGACGCCTCGCGCAGCACCGCGACGGTCCGCTCCTGCAGCGTCGGCACCCCGGTGCCGACCCGGCGCACCCGCGCCAGGTGCGGCTCGACCGTCTCGGCGCCGGTCCGCACGGACACCTCCCGCAGCACCTCGACCGCCCGGTAGAACACCAGCGACGCCTCCCAGGCCGCCCGGCCGAACTGCCGCTTGTCCGTCCTGACCTGGTTGCAGCCGAGGTAGCGGCAGGCGTGATAGAGATCGCCGGCCTCGGTGACCACCCGGTCGGAGGACCGGCCGCCGGTGGCGAACGGCATCGCCGGGCAGAGGTGCGGCGAGTCGGCCATCCGCTGCATCTGGTTGCGGGCCGGGTCCTGTACGACCCGCCACCGGTCGGCGTTCGGGTCCCAGTCGGCGAACGCGGCGGTGGTGTCCGGGTTGTGCACGTTGCACAGCGACACCGAGCCGCGACCGGCCGGCCCGTCGTTGGCGTAGACGTACACCTGCGGGACGTCCATCGCCGGGCAGGCGTGGAAGGGCTTGGTCGACGCGATGCCCTCCTCCACGGCGGCCACGTGGGTGAGGTAGGCGTCGGCGAGCTCGTCGTCGCCGATCACCCGGCTGCGCAGCTCACTCTCCGTGAAGTAGATCAGGGGAAAGTTGAAGTGCACCAGTTCGTTACGGTGCGTATCCCTGAATTCATACAGCCGTTCACAGAGCGTACGCCAGGCGAGCGGGTCGAGATGGTCGAGCCCCTTGGCCAGGAAATCCGGGGTGCCCTCCACTGAACCGCTGTGGAAAGCAAAACCACGCACTCCCATCTCCCAGAGTGCACGCACTGTTTCCAGGACGCTGAGGTAATTGCGTGGCCAAACTGTGACTTGAACCTTCACCGGGACGCCGGTCGCGACGGCCCGCTTGATCGTGGCGATCGTCCGGCCGTAGGCTCCCTTGCTGCCCCGCAGCGCGTCGTTCACCTCAGGGTCGAACGAGTCGAGGCTGACGATGACCTTGTAGAGGTCGCCCGATGCCAGCGCTTGCCCGAAGGTCCGGTCGAACCGCGCCGGCGAGCTCGCGCCGTTGGTGATGGACATGGTCGTCAGCCCGGCGTCGGCCGCGTAGGCCAGCTTGGCGGCGGACCCCTCCGGGTCCATCGTCGGTTCCGCCCCGAGAAGGTAGAAATCTTGCAGTCCGGCACCGAGTCCGCGCAGGTGGCCGGTGAAGTCCTCCCACGGCACGCGTTGCCGCTCGTTTCCGGCGACGGCCGCGATCGAGGGCCGGTCCAGCCGCTCACCGGTGTAGCAACCGGGGCAGCGCAGGTTGCACCGGTCGTCTCCCTGGTAGGTCACCCGGAGGATCTCGCGCTCGTCCAGCCAGGCCGGAGAGTAGGGAGACGGCGCCTGGTTGACCCTGGCGAACACTGGAGGCAGCTCGTCGTCGGCCGGGTCGACGACGCCGACCCGGTCCTGCACCGGGCTGTAGCGGTCAGTCGACGACCAGGCGATCCGTCGGCCCGCTGCCATTGCGCTCCATCTCCGGTACGTCGGTGGACTTCCGTCTTGCGGGCACGGTGCTCCCCCGTCCCCGCGCGATCAAGGCTTATTCAGACACCTATCGCCAGTCAATGCAATAACGACTTTGAGTGCCGTTATAAGTGCAGGGAGTAAGCAATTTCGCCGCTCCACGCCACGTAGAGTCATCACAACAGAGCGTTACCAAATGGTGGGTCGCTCCTGGGTACTCTGTACGCAGAGTGATCGAAGAGGTCAGAAAACGGTCGGCCGACGGGCCGTCGTCACGTACCCGACGTGAGGCGGTACACGTCGTACACGCCCTCGACGGAGCGGATCGCCTTCAGAAGGTGACCGAGATGCTTGGGGTCGCCGAGCTCGAAGGTGAACCGGCTCACCGCGACGCGGTCCCGGGACGTGGTGACCGACGCGGACAGGATGCTGATCCGCTCGTCCGAGAGCACCCGGGTCACGTCGGAGAGCAACCGGTGCCGATCGAGCGCCTCGACCTGGATCGCGACGAGGAACACCGAGTCGGTCGACGGTGCCCACTCGACCTCGACGATCCGTTCCGGCTCGGCCAGCAGCGAGGCCGCGTTGGTGCAGGTCCTGCGGTGCACCGACACGCCGCCGCCACGGGTGACGAAGCCGAGGATCTCGTCCCCGGGCACCGGCGTGCAGCACTTTGCCAACTTGACCCAGACGTCCGACGCGCCCTTGACCACGACGCCGGGGTCGCCGGCCGGCCGGCGCCTCCCGGCCCGGGCCGGGACCGCGGTCTCGGCGATGTCCTCGACCGCGCCCTCGGATCCGCCGAGCGAGGCGACGACCTTCTGCACCACCGAGGTGGCGCTCACGTGTCCCTCGCCGACGGCCGCGTAGAGCGCGGTGACGTCCTGGTAGCGCAGGTCGCGGGCAAGCGTGGTCAGCGCGTCGCCGCCGAGCAGCCGCTGCAGCGGCAGGCCGGCCTTGCGCATGGCTCGGCTGATCGCGTCCTTGCCGGACTCGATCGCGTCCTCGCGCCGCTCCTTCGCGAACCACTGCCGGATCTTCGTCTTGGCCCGCGGGCTGGCCACGAACGACAGCCAGTCCCGGGACGGGCCGGCCTGCTCGGACTTCGAGGTGAACACCTCGACTGTGTCGCCGTTCTCCAGCGGCGACTCGAGCGCCACCAGCCGGCCGTTGACGCGGGCGCCGATGCACCGGTGGCCCACCTCGGTGTGCACCGCGTACGCGAAGTCGACCGGGGTGGACCCGGACGGCAGCGCGATCACGTCGCCCTTCGGCGTGAAGACGAACACCTCGCGCGAGCCGAGGTCGAACCGCAGCGACTCGAGGAACTCCCCCGGCTCCTGGGTCTCCCGCTGCCAGTCGAGCAGCTGGCGCAGCCAGAGCAGGTCCTCGCCGCCCTGGGTGCCCTGGGTGGTCGCGACTTCCTTGGTTTCCTTGTATTTCCAGTGCGCGGCGATGCCGTACTCGGCGGTGCGGTGCATGGCCAGCGTCCGGATCTGCAGCTCGACCGGCTTGCCCTCCGGGCCGATCACCGTCGTATGCAGCGACTGGTACATGTTGAACTTCGGCATCGCGATGTAGTCCTTGAACCGGCCGGGGACCGGTTGCCAGGTCGCGTGCACCACGCCGAGCGTCGCGTAGCAGTCGCGCACCGAGTCGACCAGGATCCGGATGCCGACCAGGTCATAGATGTCGGTGAAGTCGCGGCCGCGGACGATCATCTTCTGGTAGATCGAGTAATAGTGCTTCGGCCGCCCGGTCACGGTCGCCTTGACCCGGGCCGCGCGCAGGTCCGCGGAGACCCGCTCGACCACGCGGGCCAGGTAGGTGTCCCGGGACGGGGCGCGCTCGGCGACCAGCCGGACGATCTCGTCGTACCGCTTGGGGTAGAGGGTGGCGAAGGCCAGGTCCTCCAGCTCCCACTTCACGGTGTTCATGCCGAGCCGGTGGGCCAGCGGCGCGAGCACCTCGAGCGTCTGCCGGGCGATCCGCTCCTGCTTGTCCGGGCGGAGGAAACGCAGCGTGCGCATGTTGTGCAGGCGGTCGGCCAGCTTGATGACCAGCACCCGCGGGTCGCGGGCCATCGCGACGATCATCTTGCGGATCGTCTCGGCCTCGGCGGCGTCGCCGTACTTGACCTTGTCGAGCTTGGTCACGCCGTCGACGAGGTGGGCGACCTCGGCGTCGAAGTCGCGCTTGACGTCCTCGAGCGCGTAGCCGGTGTCCTCGACCGTGTCGTGCAGCAGCGCGGCGACCAGCGTGGTCGTGTCCATGCCCAGCTCGGCCAGGATCGTCGCCACGGCCAGCGGGTGGGTGATGAACGGGTCGCCGGACTTGCGCAGCTGGCCGCGGTGGTGCTCGTCGGCGATGTCGTACGCCTTCTGCAGGATCTTCAGGTCGGCCTTGGGATGCGCGGCCCGGTGGGTGGCGACCAGCGGCTCGAGCACCGCCTGGATCCCGGACGGGCGCTGGCCGCCGGCGGTGAGGCGGCGGGCGATCCTGGCCCGGACACGGCGCCGGTAGGTCGTGGGGTCGATCGTGCTGGGCACCGCGGCGGTGTCGGTGGTCTCCGGCTCGTCGTCGAGCAGGAGCGGCAGGCCGGGCAGCGGCTGCGTCGGGTAGGGGTCGGCCTCGAACTCGGCCTCCTCGCTGACCTCGGCGTCGACCGCGATCACCGCGGGCCCGCTGCCGTCCGCTGACGCCGCGGAGCCGTCGCCCGCTGAGGCCGAGCCCGCCCCGTCCGCCGAGACCGAGCCCGCGCCGTCCGCCGAGGCGCCCTCCCGCGGGACGAAGTCGCCGCCGTCCGGCGAGGCAGAGCCGGCGTCGTCCGGTGAGACGCTCGCGTCCTCGGTCGCACCGTCGGAAGCAGCAGCGACGTCAGGCGAGGGGACCTCGGCGTCCGGTGACACGGTGCCGGCGTCCGGCGGGGCGGGCCGGGGCGACGTGCCATCGGGGGATGCCGAGGGGGCGCCGTTCCGGGTGGGCGTGGTCTGGTCCGGGCGTGTCTCATCGCCGGCCGGCCGGTCCTGGTCGGACCCGGTGCGCGCCGCTGCACGGGCGAGGTCGGAACTCAGAGCCGCTCCCCTTCCAGCGCGGACCTGACCTCACCCAGTGTACGGGCGTCCGGGGTACGGCGTCGTGGACGACGCCCGTGTCGCCCGATCGGCGCAACTGAACGTGGTCGGCGGCTACCCGGCGAGCACGGCCTGGATGTCGAGGTCCGCCAACGCGTCCCGACCGCCGAGCGCGGTCAGCTCGACCACGACCGACACCCCGACCAGCTGGCCGCCGGCCCGCCCGACGAGGTCGGCGGCAGCGGCCAGGGTGCCGCCGGTGGCGAGCACGTCGTCGACCAGCAGCACCCGCTTGTGGTCGACGAACGCGTCCTCGTGCACCTCCACGACCGCCTCGCCGTACTCCAGCTCGTACGCGGCCGAGACCGTCCGCCAGGGCAGCTTGCCGGCCTTGCGGATCGGCACCACGCCGGTCCCGGAGGCGATCGCGACCGCCCCGGCGAACAGGAACCCGCGCGCCTCGACGCCGGCCACGACGTCGAAGCCGGCCGCCGCGTGCCGGTCGGCGATGGCCCGGCCGACCTCGCCGAACAACGGCCCGTCGGCGAGCAGCGGCGTCAGGTCCTTGAAGAGGATGCCTGGCGTGGGGAAGTCCGGCACGTCCCGCAGCTTCGCGGCGACCCGCTCGGCCAGATCGGTCACCGGCGCTTCTTTGCCGACGGGCGCCCGCCGCCGCCGCGCTTCTGCGCCGGCCGCTTCTGCGGTCGGGCCCCCGGCCGCGGCGTGCTCGACCCGGCGCCCCGACCGGCCGGCGCCGGCGCCGGCGGCGCCTCTGTCGGCTCGTCGACGAAGTCCCCGGACTCGACCGCCGGTGCCTCTTCGGTGTCGAGCAGATCCTCGTCCTCGTCGGCCACCGCGGTGCGGCCCCGGCGGGACTTGGTCGCGGTCGCGGTAGCGGTAGCGGCCGCCGGCGCGGTGCGGGTGGTCGCCTTCTGCCGGCGGGTGGCGGTGGGCACTTCGCCCCTGGCCTCGGCGGCCCGCCGCTGCGCGACCCGCTTGGCCAGCGCCTTGTATTTCGGCTCCCGCTCCTTGAGCTCGCAGACGATCGGGGTGGCCAGGAAGATCGAGGAGTATGCACCGGCGGCGAGGCCGACGAACAGCACCAGCGCCAGATCCTTGATCGTGCCGACGCCGAGCAGCCCGGCGCCGACGAACAGCAGCCCGCCGACCGGCAGGAGCGCGATCAGCGAGGTGTTGATCGAGCGCATCAGCGTCTGGTTGACCGCCAGGTTCGCCGCCCCCGAGTAGGTGATCCGGGAGCCGCCGAGGATGCCGCGCGCGTTCTCGTCGACCTTGTCGAACACGACGACCGTGTCGTACAAGGAGAAACCGAGGATGGTCAGCAGGCCGACGATCGTCGACGGGCTGACCTCGAAGCCGATGATCGAGTAGATGCCGGCGGTGAGCAACAGGTCGTGGAACAACGCCGCGATCGCGCCGACCGCCATCTTCCACTCGAATCTGACCGCGATGAAGATGCACACCGCGATCAGGAAGAACACCAGGCCGCGGATCGCCGCCTTGGTGATATCGCTGCCCCAGGACGAGCTCACCGCCTGCACGGTGACCTGCTCACCGAACCGGGACTGCAGCGCGTTCTTTACCTTGGTCTGCTCCGGCGCGGACAGCTCGCCGGCCTTGACGAGGATCGACCGGTTGCCGCCGGCGCCGACGATCTGCGGCGTGTTCTGCACGTCCGCGCCGGCCTGCTCGGCGACCGACTGCACGTCGGCCGGCTGCGCGGTCGTGGCCCTGAACTGGAACTGGGTGCCGCCGTCGAACTCGATGCCGAAGTTGAACCCCCGGACGATGAAGCTGGTGATCGACAGCAGCAGCAGCACTGCGGACACCCAGTACCACCGCTTGCGCTTGCCGATGAAGTCGAAGACCGCCTCGCCCGCGTCCAGCCGGCGGAACAAGCTGATCATGGCTCAGGACTCCTTCGCCGGGACGCGGCCGCGGCGGCCGGCGGCGGAACGGGCAGGCGGTTGGTTCGCGGCCGCGGCGCGTTCGGCGGCGGCCCGCTGGGCCGCCACCCGCTGCACCGATCCGAGGCCGGAGACCCGCGGCGACATGAACGCCTTGTTGCGGGAGAACAGCGTGACGACCGGGTGGGTGAACAGGAAGACGATCACCAGGTCGAGGATCGTCGACATGCCGAGCGTGAACGCGAAGCCCTTCACCGTGCCGGCGGCCAGGTAGTAGAGGATCGCCGCGGCGAGGAACGAGACCGCGTCCGCGGACAGGATCGTCCGCCGGGCCCGCACCCAGGCGCGCGGCACCGCGGACCGCGGCGATCTGCCGTCGCGTATCTCGTCCTTCAATCGTTCGAAGAACACGACGAACGAGTCGGCGGTGATACCGATCGCGACGATGAACCCGGCGATGCCGGCCAGGGTCAGGGTGAAGCCGATCTGCCGGCCGAGGATGACCAGAACGGCGTAGACCAGGAGGCCGGACAGGACCAGGCTGGCGATCATCACCAGGCCGAGCGCGCGGTAGTAGAGCAGGCTGTAGATGAACACCAGCGCGACGCCGATGCCGCCGGCCAGCAGGCCGGCCTTGAGCTGCTCGGAGCCGAGCGTCGGCGAGACGGTCAGCGCCTCCTGCTGCTGGAAGGTCAGCGGGAGCGCGCCGTACTTGAGCACGTTGGCCAGGTCCTCGGCCTGCGATTGGGTGAAGCTGCCGGTGATCTGGGTCTGGCCGTTGATCGTCCCCTGGATGGCCGGGGCCGAGATCGTCTTGCCGTCGAGCACGAACGCGACGTTGTTGGCCGGGTCGTTGGGGGTGACGGTGACGTTGTGCTGGGAGGTGTAGCGGGCCCAGGTCGCCTGGCCGCTGCTCTTGAAGTCGAGCGAGACCGTCCACTGCGGGCTGGTCGAGGTCGGCGCGACCGCGGAGGCGCCGGCGATCTCGGTGCCCTCGATGATCGCGGGCGCCAGCAGGTATTTGCTGCCGCCGTTCTGGTCGCAGGAGGCGATGACGTCGGCCGGCTTGTCCAGGCTGGCGCTGGCGCCGGAGTTGGGCGCGCACGTCAGCTTGTCGAACTCGGCGAGGGCCTGCGCGTACTGCTTCGGATCGACGCCGGCCGGCGGGGTCGTGGGCGGGCCGGTGGCGGCCGGAGCGGTCGCCGCCGGAGCGGTCGCCGCCGGAGCGGTCGCCGCCGGAGCGGTCGCCGCCGGAGCGGTCCGCGCCGGGGCCGGCGCGAAGCCCTGCGGCGTGGACGACCCGGACGGCTTGGCCGACGCGGACGCGGACGCGGTCGGCTTCGGCGACCCGGACGTGCCGGCCGAGGGGGTGGCCGCCGGCGGGGTGGCCGCGGCGGCGGCGCTGTAGATCACCGGGCGCAGCCGCAGCTGCGCGGTCTGGCCGACCGACTTGGCCGCGTCACCGTTCGCGCCGGGCACGGAGATGACGATCCGGTCCGGGCTCTGCGTGACCACCTCGGCCTCAGCGACACCGAGGCCGTTGACCCGGCGCTCGATGATCTGCCGGGCCTGGTCGAGCGCGGCGCTGCTGGGCGGCTTGTTGTCGGTGGTCTGCGCCTGCAGGGTGACCTGCGTGCCGCCCTCGAGGTCGAGGCCGAGCTTCGGGTTGGGCGAGTCGCCGGTGAAGAACACCAGCGCGTACAGGATCACGAAGATGCCGCCGAGAGCGCCGAGGTAGCGGCCGATGGGCAACGATCCGGACGGGGCGGCCACGGGGTGTCATCTCTCCTCGGTGCGGGTCCCGCCGCGGCGGGGCAACAACGTTCCAGGCCAGTATGGACCGGCCCACATTGGGTCGTGGTGTGCTGGCCTGGCTCAGACGGAGTCGGACTCGTCCGCGGCCGCCGGGTCGGGGGCGGGAGCGGTCGGCGACTTGATCTCCGCGATCGCCGCCTTGGCCCACCGGACGGTGACGCCCGGGCCGAGCTGCAGCTCGACGGTGTCGTCGCCGATCGAGGCCACCGTCGCGTACAGACCCGAGGTGGTCATGACCTGGGCGCCGGGGACCAGGCTCGCCTGCAGTTGTTGAGCACGCTGCAGCGCCCGGTTGCGCTGGCGCATCGGAAGCACCAGCAGGAAGATCACCGCGATCGCGATGAACAACAGGGGCAACAGCTCAGCCATGACGGTCGGGTCTCCTCCAGCTCGCGGCCGATCCACCCAGCTCCGGGCCGGACCGGTCGGCAATCGCGGCAGTCTATACACAGCGTCTTCTGCTGCATTCGCAACGAGTCGGGCGCGACGCCGGTTCCTTCTTTACTCGAACAGTACCGGGGCTGTCGGTCCGGGTGGAGTGAGGCCCAGGTGGGCCCAGGCCGCCGGGGTGGCCACCCGGCCGCGTGGCGTGCGGGCCAGCATCCCGGCCCGGACCAGGTAGGGCTCGGCGACCTCCTCCACCGTGCGCTGCTCCTCCCCGACCGCGACGGCGAGCGTGGCCACGCCCACCGGCCCGCCGCCGAACCGGCGTACCAGCGCGTCGAGCACCGCCCGGTCCAGCCGGTCGAGGCCGATCTCGTCCACGTCGTACACGGTCAGCGCGGCCTGCGCGGTCGGCCGGTCGATCACCCCGTCGGACCGCACCTCGGCGTAGTCGCGGACCCGCCGCAGCAGCCGGTTGGCGATCCGCGGCGTGCCCCGGGACCGGCCGGCGATCTCGTCGGCGCCGTCCGGCTCCAGCCGCACCCCGAGCAGGCTCGCCGAGCGGGTGAGCACCTGCACCAGCTCGCCGGGCTCGTAGAAGTCCATGTGCCCGACGAAGCCGAACCGGTCCCGCAGCGGACCGGTCAGCAGGCCCGCCCTCGTGGTCGCGCCGACCAGCGTGAACGGTGCGACGTCGAGCGGGATCGCGGTCGCGCCGGGACCCTTGCCGACGACCACGTCGACCCGGAAGTCCTCCATCGCGATGTAGAGGATCTCCTCGGCCGGTCGGGCGATCCGGTGGATCTCGTCGACGAACAGCACGTCGCCGTCGTTGAGCGCGGTGAGGATCGCGGCCAGGTCGCCGGCCCGCTCGATGGCCGGCCCGCTGGTCACCCGGATCCCGGCGCCGAGCTCGGCCGCGATGATCATGGCCAGGCTGGTCTTGCCGAGCCCGGGCGCGCCGGACAGCAGCACGTGGTCCGGCGGCCGGCCCCGGCGCAGCGCGCTGGTCAGCACCAGCCCCAGCTGCTCGCGCACCTTCGGCTGGCCGACGAAGTCGGCCAGCCGCTTCGGCCGCAGCGCCGCCTCCAGCTCGCGCTCGTCGCGCTCGGCGTACGGGCTGGCCAGGTCGGTCTCCTCCACCCTCACCCACCCCCCGGTGGGAGCAGGTGTACGGAGGTGTTGAGCGGTGTCACCGCGGACTCAACACCCGCAGCGCGGCGCGCAGCAGCGCGGGCACGTCCGCCTCGCCGTCCGCCTCCGGGGCTACCGCGGTGACCGCCTCGTCGGCCTCCCGCGGCGACCAGCCCAGCCCGACCAGGGCCTGGCCGACCTGGTCCCGCCAGGGCGCCGTCGGCGTGAGCGCCGCCGGCGCCGCCGGCTCGATCGCGCCGATCTTGTCCCGCAGCTCCAGCACCAGCCGCTCGGCACCCTTCTTGCCGATGCCGGGCACCCGGGTCAGCGCGGGCACGTCGGCCGTCGCCACCGCCCGGCGGACCTCGGTCGGCGGCAGCACCGAGAGCACGGCCTGGGCCAGCCGCGGGCCGACGCCGCTGGCGGTCTGCAGCAGCTCGAACACCGACCGCTCGTCGTCGTCGGCGAACCCGTACAGGGTGAGCGAGTCCTCCCGGACCACCAGGCTGGCGGCCAGCCGGGCCGGCTGGCCGACCCGCAGCCGGGCCAGCGTGCCCGGGGTGCAGGAGACGGCCAGGCCCACTCCCCCGACCTCGACGACAGCGCCGGCCGCACCGACCGCTGCGACGGTGCCGTGCACGCTGGCGATCACGCGCCCTCCCTGGCCAGCGCGGCGGCCAGCCTGGCCCCGGCCGCACCCCGCCACAGCTGACAGATCGCCAGCGCCAGCGCGTCCGCCGCGTCGGCCGGTCGGGGCCGGTCGGGCAGCCGGAGCAGCCGGGTCACCATGGTTGTCACCTGGGTCTTGTCGGCCCGGCCGGAGCCGGTCACGGCCGCCTTCACCTCGCTCGGGGTGTGCAGCGCGACCGGGACGCCGGCCCGCGCGGCGGCGAGCACCGCCACCGCGGCGGCCTGCGCGGTGCCCATCACCGTGCGCACGTTGTGCTGGCTGAAGACCCGCTCGACCGCGACCACGTCCGGCGCGTACGCCGCGACCGCGGCGTCGAGCGCGGCGGCGAGGAGGAGCAGCCGCTCCGGCAGGGCGGCTTCGGCGGGGGTGCGGACCACCTCGACGTGCACGAGCCGCAGCGGGCGCCCGGCGGCGCCCTCGACCACGCCGAGCCCGCACCGGGTCAGCCCCGGGTCGACACCGAGCACCCGCACCGGTCCTCCTCGCCGCACCGAACAGTCGTTCGACACGCTACCGAGCCCCGGGACAGACTCCCGGCATGACGCGCGCGCCGATCGACCCGTCGTCGCTGGACCCGGTGACGCGGCCGCTCGAGCTGGCCCGGACGCTGCCCGGGGCGGCGTACGCGTCGGCGGCGGTGTTCGACTGGGAGCGGCGGCACTTCCTCGACGGCTCGTGGCTGTGCGTCGCCCGTGCGAACGACGTATCCGCGGCGGGCGACCAGCGGGCCGTGCCGGCGGGCACTACGTCGCTGCTGCTGGTCCGGGACGGCGACGGCGCCCTGCGTGGCTGGTTCAACGTCTGCCGGCACCGGGGGCACGAGCTGCTGGCGCCGGGTGCGAGCCGGAAGGGCCGGGCGATCCGCTGCCCGTACCACGACTGGGTGTACGGGCTGGGCGGCGAGTGCCGGGCCACCCCGCGGTTCGGCAGGTCCACCGACGACGGGATCGACCGCGCCGCGTTCGGTCTGGTGCCGGCGCGGGTGGAGCAGTGGCACGGCTGGGTGTTCGTGAACGTCTCCGGCGACGCGCCGCCGTTGGCCGAGCAGCTCGGCAACGCCGACATGGTCATCGACGGGTACGACGCCGGCCGCCTGGTGCCCGGCGCCCGGCACGAGTACGAGGTGGCGGCGAACTGGAAGCTGATCGTCGAGAACTACCTGGAGTGCTACCACTGCGCGCCGATCCACCCCGAGCTGTGCGAGGTCACTCCGCCGGAG
>Ga0308175_100002730_pt1 | contig 12103 bp, 9 predicted proteins | sample PhyCR1_3_FD_203893 | JGI IMG/M metagenome (GOLD analysis project Ga0308175, IMG submission 203893) | Soil microbial communities from UC Gill Tract Community Farm, Albany, California, United States - DLSLS.C.R1 | ecosystem: Environmental > Terrestrial > Soil > Agricultural land | place: USA... | reverse complement strand
GAGATCTCGTCATCGGTTGCCGATTCGACGCAATCGGCTGTGCTGCAACAGGTTTCCAATGGTGTTCACATCAGGATGGCGGTGCTTTTCCACCTGCTGGTGGGCGCCGATCAGGAGGCGATCAGCGCATGACTCGAAGACGAGCGCGCGTGAGGATCGCAGTGAAGCGAGGACCGGAGCCAGTGGGAGCCGAGGCATGAGCGCCGTCTTGATTCGTGGGGTGCAACCCTACGGCGAGGGTGACCGGGTCGACGTCCTGGTGGACGGCGGCCAGATCACCGACATCGGGGCGGACCTGCCTATCGCCGATGACGCCGATGTCATCGACGCCACCGGCCAGATCCTGCTGCCCGGCTTCGTCGACCTGCACACCCATCTGCGCGAACCAGGACGCGAATACGCCGAGGACATCGAAACCGGCTCGGCCGCAGCAGCTTTAGGCGGCTACACCGCCGTCTTCGCGATGGCCAACACCAACCCTGTGGCCGACAGCCCGGTCGTCACCGATCACGTGTGGCACCGCGGCCAGCAGGTCGGACTCGTCGATGTGCATCCGGTCGGTGCGGTCACGATGGGTCTGGCGGGAACACAGCTTACGGAGATGGGGATGATGGCCGCCGGAGCGGCCCAGGTGCGGATGTTCTCCGACGACGGCATCTGCGTCCACGATCCGTTGGTGATGCGTCGTGCCTTGGAGTACGCCACCGGACTCGGCGTGCTTGTCGCACAGCACGCCGAGGAACCGCGGCTGACGGTCGGCGCTGTTGCCCATGAGGGCCCTAACGCTGCCCGGTTGGGTTTGTCCGGCTGGCCGCGTGCCGCCGAGGAGTCGATTGTGGTCCGCGATGCGCTGCTGGCCCGCGACGCAGGCGCACGGGTACACGTCTGCCACGCCTCGACCGCGGGCACGGTTGAGATCCTCAGATGGGCGAAGGCGCAGGGCATTTCAATCACTGCTGAGGTAACCCCGCATCATCTGATGCTCGATGACAATCGTTTGGAAACCTACGACGGGCGGAACCGTGTCAACCCGCCGCTGCGCGAAACCGCCGACGCGGAGGCGCTGCGGCAGGCGCTCGTCGACGGTGTGATCGAGTGCGTGGCGACCGACCACGCCCCGCATGCTGAACACGAGAAGATGTGCGAGTTCGCCAATGCCCGGCCGGGCATGCTTGGCCTGCAGACGGCGCTGTCGGTGGTGGTCGAGACGATGGTGCGTCCGGGCCTGCTGAGCTGGCGCGACGTCGCCCGGGTGATGAGCGAGAACCCGGCCCGCATCGTTGGACTGCCAGACCAGGGCAGGCCCCTCGAGATCGGGGAGCCTGCCAACCTGACCGTCGTCGACCCCGACGCGACGTGGACGGTCGCCGGAGCCGAGCTGGCCAGCCGCTCGGACAACACCCCGTATGAATCGATGACGCTGCCGGGCGCTGTGACATTGACGCTATTGCGTGGCAAAGTCACCGCCCGCGATGGAAAATCCCCGGCATGAATACCGGGACGCTGGTCGGTTCGCTGATCACGGCCGCTGTGCTCGCGGTGGTGATCGGCCTGGTCGTTCAGGCGATGGTGCGGGGGTGGCGGCACCGGGCCGAGCGGCAGGCAGAGCTGATCGGGACGCTGCCGGCGATGCCGGACACCGTCGGAGCGGTCATCGTCCCCGCAACGAAGGGCCTCTATGTCGGCAGCACGCTGGCGCCCAGCTGGCAGGACCGCATATCCGTCGGTGACCTGGGCTACCGGACCAAGGCCGTTCTGACGCGTTATCCGGAGGGCATCATGCTGGAGCGCAGCGGCGGCCGTCCGATCTGGATCCCCGACGAGGCGATCACCGCCATCCGCACCGAACGTGGCATCGCTGGAAAAGCCCTCACCCATCACGGCATCCTGGCTATCAGATGGCGGCTGCCGTCGGGCACCGAGATCGACACCGGGTTCCGTGGTGAAAACCGTATGGACTACGCGCAATGGCTGGGGGAGGAGGCGGTGTGAGTAAAGCAGTTCTGGTGCTCGATGACGGCCGAATCTTCACGGGCACCACATTCGGCGCCATCGGGGAGGCGCTCGGCGAGGCGGTGTTCTCCACCGGCATGTCCGGCTACCAGGAAACCCTGACCGACCCCAGCTATCACCGCCAGATCGTGGTGGCCACCGCCCCGCAGATCGGCAACACCGGCTGGAATCACGAAGACGCCGAGAGTCGCGGCGACAAGATCTGGGTCGCCGGCTACGCGGTTCGCGACCCGTCGCCGCGTGCGTCGAACTGGCGCGCGACCGGAACGCTCGACGACGAACTCGTCCGGCAGAGGATTGTCGGCATCGCGGGCATCGATACCCGAGCGGTGGTGCGCCACCTGCGCAGCCTCGGCTCGATGAAGGCGGGCGTGTTCTCCGGCGACGCCCTGGCCGATCCCGACCAGCTGCTGGACCGGGTTCGCAGCCAGCCGTCAATGCTCGGTGCAGACCTGGCGGATCAAGTCAGCACCGATGGCACCTACGTCGTCGAAACCGATGGGCCGCAACGGCTTACCGTCGCAGCGATCGATCTGGGGATCAAGACGAACACGCCGCGCAACTTCGCCCGTCGCGGAATCCGAAGCCACGTGCTGCCGTCATCGGTGACCTTCGACCAGATCGCAAACATCAAGCCCGACGGCGTCTTCCTGTCCAACGGGCCCGGTGATCCGGCCACCGCCGACCACATCGTCGGCGTCACCCGCGAGGTGCTTGGCGCGGGAATCCCGTTGTTCGGCATCTGTTTCGGCAATCAAATTCTCGGTCGTGCGCTGGGCCGCTCGACCTACAAGATGGTTTTCGGCCACCGCGGCATCAACGTGCCGGTGATCGATCACGCCACCGGCCGGGTCGCCGTCACGGCGCAGAACCACGGCTTCGCATTGGAGGGTGAAGCTGGTGAGTGCTTCGACACTCCGTTCGGCGCCGCAGAGGTGAGCCACACCTGCGCCAACGACGGGGTGGTGGAAGGGATCAAACTCGTTGACGGGCGCGCCTTCTCGGTGCAGTACCACCCCGAAGCGGCCGCAGGCCCGCACGACGCGGAGTACCTCTTCGACCAGTTCGTCGACCTGATGGCGGGGGTGGAGCGCTAGATGCATATCCGCGCGAGCGTGCGTGTCTGCAGCCCGACACGCCGTGTCTGCAGCCCGACACGCCGTGTCTGGGCCGATTTTGCGCACCCTCGCGGTGTGGGCGAGGTGTGCTGGACGACTGTGCAAACCCCTAGAGGTCACCGGCGGATCGGAGAAAGCGCACACTCGCGAGGGTGGCTGCAACTCGCGGCTGTCCATCGTCCCGCGAGCGTGCGCAAACTCGGGAAAAACACCGGCGTGTCGGCCGCAGACACACGCACACTCGCGGGAAGGAGTGGAGCGAATAATGCCGCGGCGGACTGACTTGAACCACGTCCTTGTCATCGGTTCTGGACCGATAATCATCGGACAGGCCTGCGAGTTCGACTACTCGGGCACGCAGGCATGCCGGGTGCTTCGCGCCGAGGGGCTGCAGGTGAGCCTGGTCAATTCCAATCCCGCGACGATCATGACCGACCCGGAGTTCGCCGACCACACCTACGTCGAGCCGATCACGCCGGCCTTCGTCGAGCGGGTCATCGCCCAACAAGCGGAGCGCGGCAACAAGATCGACGCTTTGTTGGCCACGCTCGGCGGCCAGACCGCCCTGAACACGGCCGTTGCGCTGTACGAGAACGGCGCCCTCGACCGCTACGGCGTCGAATTGATCGGGGCCGACTTCGAAGCGATCCAGCGCGGTGAGGACCGTCAGCGTTTCAAGGACATCGTCGCCAAGGTCGGCGGCGAATCAGCCCGCTCGCGGGTGTGCTTCACCATGGAGGAGGTCCGCGAGACCGTCGAAGAGCTTGGCCTGCCGGTCGTGGTTCGACCGTCCTTCACCATGGGTGGCCTGGGCTCGGGCATGGCGTACTCCGCCGAAGACGTCGACCGGATGGCCGGCGACGGTCTTACCGCCTCACCGTCGGCCAACGTGCTGATCGAGGAATCCATCTATGGCTGGAAGGAATTCGAGCTCGAGCTCATGCGCGACGGCCACGACAACGTGGTGGTGGTGTGCTCGATCGAGAACTTCGACCCGATGGGTGTGCACACCGGCGACTCGGTCACTGTGGCTCCGGCCATGACGCTGACCGACCGGGAGTACCAGCGCATGCGTGACCTCGGCATCGCCGTCCTGCGCGAGGTCGGCGTCGACACCGGTGGCTGCAACATCCAGTTCGCGATCAACCCCGCCGACGGCAGGCTAATCGTGATCGAGATGAACCCGCGGGTATCGCGGTCCTCCGCGCTGGCGTCCAAGGCAACCGGATTCCCGATCGCCAAGATCGCCGCCAAGCTCGCGATCGGCTACACCCTCGACGAGATCCTCAACGACATCACCAAGGAAACCCCCGCCTGCTTCGAGCCCACGCTGGACTACGTCGTCGTCAAGGCACCGCGGTTCGCGTTCGAGAAATTCCCCGGCGCCGATCCCACGCTGACCACGACGATGAAGTCCGTCGGCGAGGCGATGTCGTTGGGCCGCAACTTCATCGAAGCGCTTGGCAAGGTGATGCGATCGCTGGAAACCGACCGTGCCGGCTTCTGGACGGCGCCGGATCCTGACGTGAGTGTGCAAGAGCTGTTGAAGCGGCTCAAGACCCCGACCGACGGACGGCTCTACGACATCGAGCTGGCGTTGCGGCTCGGCGCGTCTGTCGAGGAGGTCGCCGCGGCGTCCGGTGTCGACCCGTGGTTCGTCGAGCAGATCAACGGACTGGTGGGCCTGCGAACCGAGCTGCTCGACGCACCCGTGCTCGACGAAGAGCTGCTGCGGCGCAGCAAGCACAGCGGCCTTTCTGACCGCCAGATCGCCGCGCTGCGACCGGAACTCGCCGGTGAGGTCGGCGTACGGGCGCTGCGCCAGCGGCTGGGCATCCATCCAGTGTTCAAGACCGTCGACACCTGCGCGGCCGAGTTCGAGGCCAGGACGCCGTACCACTACAGCAGTTATGAGCTCGACCCGGCCGCCGAGACGGAGGTCGCGCCGCAGACCGAGAAGCCGAAGGTGCTCATCCTGGGTTCTGGACCCAACCGGATCGGTCAGGGCATCGAGTTCGACTACAGCTGCGTGCACGCCGCGACCACTCTTTCGGATGCCGGCTTCGAGACCGTGATGATCAACTGCAACCCCGAGACGGTGTCCACCGACTATGACACCGCCGACCGACTGTACTTCGAACCGCTGACCTTCGAGGACGTCCTCGAGGTGTTCTATGCCGAATCCGCTTCCGGCGCAGGCGGTCCCGGTGTCGTCGGCGTCATCGTGCAGCTCGGCGGCCAGACGCCACTTGGATTGGCCGAACGGCTCGAGAAGGCGGGTGTGCCGATCGTCGGCACCAGCCCGAAGGCCATCGACCTGGCCGAGGACCGCGGCGCGTTCGGTGAAGTGCTGAACATCGCCGGACTGCCTGCACCGCGCTTCGGCACCGCCACCAGTTTCGAGCAGGCCCGCCGCATCGCCGCAGAGATCGGCTATCCCGTGCTGGTGCGGCCGTCCTACGTGCTGGGTGGGCGCGGCATGGAGATCGTCTACGACGAGCAGACGCTGCAGGGCTACATCACCCGCGCCACCGAACTGTCCCCCGAGCATCCGGTGCTCGTCGACCGGTTCCTGGAGGACGCCATCGAGATCGACGTCGACGTACTGTGCGACGGCAGCGAGGTCTATATCGGCGGAATCATGGAACACATCGAGGAGGCCGGCATCCACTCCGGAGACTCGGCCTGCGCTCTGCCCCCGGTGACGTTGGGCCGCAGCGACATCGAGTCAGTGCGCCGGGCCACCGAGGCAATCGCTCACGGCATCGGCGTCGTCGGGCTGCTCAACGTGCAATATGCGCTCAAGGACGACGTGCTCTACGTTCTGGAGGCCAATCCGCGGGCCAGCCGCACCGTGCCGTTCGTATCCAAGGCAACGGCGGTACCGCTGGCCAAGGCGTGTGCTCGAATCATGTTGGGCGCCAGCATTGCTCAGCTACGCGAGGAAGGCGTACTGGCGCCGACCGGGGACGGGGCCACCACTCCGCGCGACGCGCCGGTAGCGGTGAAGGAGGCGGTGCTGCCGTTCCACCGGTTCCGCAAGGCCGACGGTTCCAACATTGACTCGTTGCTGGGTCCGGAGATGAAGTCGACCGGCGAAGTGATGGGCATCGATCACGACTTCGGCAGCGCCTTCGCCAAGAGCCAGACCGCCGCGTACGGCTCGCTGCCCGCCACCGGCACGGTGTTCGTGTCGGTGGCCAACCGGGACAAACGCTCGCTTGTGTTCCCGGTGAAACGGCTGGCCGACCTCGGATTCCGGGTCCTGGCGACCGCGGGCACCGCGGAGATGCTGCGGCGCAACGGAATTCCGTGCGACGAGGTACGCAAACATTTCGAACCTCCGGGTGACGGCAGGCCAGCCGCCTCGGCCGTCGACGCCATCAAGGCCGGCGATGTCGACATGGTGATCAACACCCCGTACGGCAACTCCGGCCCGCGCATCGACGGCTACGAGATTAGGTCGGCCGCAGTAGCGATGAACATCCCATGCGTGACCACGGTCCAGGGGGCTTCGGCGGCTGTGCAGGGGATCGAGGCGGGCATTCGCGGCGACATCGGCGTGATGTCGCTGCAAGAGCTGCACAGCACGCTGGGGCCGGCTTGACGACTCCGGCGGCGGGGTTCGGGCGGCGCCTGGCAGATGCGGTGTCGGAGCGAGGTCCCCTCTGCCCCGGCATCGACCCGCATCCCGAACTGTTGGCCGCCTGGGGCCTATCGGCCGACAGCGACGGGCTACGCATGTTCTGTGACAACTGCGTCGCCGCCTTCGCCGGCTTCGCGGTGGTCAAGCCGCAGGTGGCGTTCTTTGAAACCTATGGCGCGGCAGGCTACTCGGTGCTGGAAGACACCATCGCGGCGCTACGCGCAGCCGGAGTGCTGGTGCTGGCCGACGCCAAGCGCGGCGACATCGGCTCCACAATGGCCGCCTACGCAGCCGCATGGACCGGCGAATCGCCGCTGGCGGCCGACGCCGTCACCGCATCGCCCTACTTGGGATTCGGCTCCCTTCAGCCGCTTTTGGACAGCGCTTCGGCGCACGGCCGCGGGGTGTTCGTGCTTGCCGCAACCTCCAACCCGGAGGGCGCAGGCGTGCAGTGTGCGCGGGCCGACGGACGAACGGTGGCGCAGTCGATCGTCGACGCCGCTGCGGCCGTCAACCGCGCCGTGTCACCCGAGCCGGGGTCAGTTGGCGTGGTCGTCGGTGCGACGGTGTCAACGCCGCCGGACGTGAGCGCGTTGGGCGGTCCCGTGCTTGTGCCGGGCGTCGGCGCGCAGGGTGGTCGACCGGATGCACTACGCGGCTTCGGTGGCGCCAAGCCCGGACAGCTACTGTCCGCTGTATCACGAGAAATTCTGCGCGCGGGTCCCAGCGTCGACTCGCTGCGTGCCGCGGCGGAGAAGATGCGTGATGCGGTGGCTTACCTGGCATGACCGCCAAAAGCAGGAGGGCGGCGCTCCCCGCGAGTCCGACCCCGGCGGCGAGCGTCGATGCGTAAAGGGCCCGTTTGAAGGTCATCAAATGTCGCTCCGCTCATCATGTGTGGGCGCGAGTTCGCCTCACTGTCGCGACGCTAGGGAGGGAAATTGGGTGCGCGCTGGGGTGTGCTTAGGCACGGGCTGTGGAGTCGATAACGCTTCGAAAACCGCTAGTGCTCAACGCGATTACGACAGTCGGTTGTTATGCGAACATCGACGTGTGACCAGCACGACGGCGAGGATGGTGCCGCGAGACCAACCAGCGCGACCAACACGAGGCGGGTCATATCGCTGCGATTGCGATATATGACAGGCCGATCGTCGCTGTCGGAATCCGGCGGCCCGAACACCTCGCCCAGCAGATTGCGGCACGAAAATGGTTTACTACGCTAGGTAGTAGACGGCGGTCGACCTCACCCCATCACCGACGCAAAGTCGCTGCGACACGCCCGAAACTCGGTGACCAGGCAGAATTTTCTTGTTTGAGGGTTTTCGCGAGGGACTCGACGCCGATTCGGGACCGCCGACCTGCGCGATGACAAATGTATCCATTTTGAAAACCGCCCATATGCAGGCAGTTCTCCGAATTCATCGCCGATCGCCTCGCTGCAGCCCGCTCGGGCGACTGCCGGTGGCCGCGTCGAGCATGCTGGGCTTTTGACGGCCGATCCAGGGGGTGGGGTTAGCTTTCGTCAGGATGCGTGGGTACGGTCGTCGCTGCTGGCTGGTGTTATTGACCAGTCAAGACAAAACAGTGATGGTGACGATACGGAGGAACCCGTGGCCCTTCCCCAGTTGACCGACGAACAGCGCGCGGCAGCGTTGGAGAAGGCTGCTGCCGCACGTCGAGCACGTGCCGAACTCAAAGACCGGCTCAAGCGCGGCGGCACCAACCTCAAGCAGGTGCTGAAGGATGCCGAGACCAACGAGGTCTTGGGCAAGATGAAGGTTTCTGCGCTCCTGGAGGCATTGCCCAAGGTCGGCAAGGTCAAGGCGCAGGAAATCATGACCGAGCTCGAGATCGCCCCGACCCGCCGACTGCGCGGCCTGGGTGATCGTCAGCGCAAGGCTCTCCTGGAGAAGTTCGACTTCTCGTAAGGGAGGTCAGTGAACGAAGGCGGAGGGCCGGGTAGCCCAAAGGCCCCGGTCGTGGTGCTGTCCGGCCCGTCTGCCGTCGGGAAGTCAACCGTTGTCCGCTGCTTGCGTGAACGGATTCCCGATCTGCACTTCAGTGTCTCCGTGACCACCAGGGCGCCGCGCCCTGGTGAAATCGACGGGGTCGACTACTCGTTCATCTCAGCCGAGCGGTTTCAGCAGCTGATCGACGACGGCGCTCTGCTCGAGTGGGCGGAGATCCACAACGGGTTGCACCGGTCCGGGACACCCGCCCAGCCGATCCGCGACGCCATGTCGGCGGGTCATCCGGTGCTCATCGAGGTCGATCTGGCCGGCGCACGCGCCGTCAAGAACGCGATGCCCGACGCCCTCACGGTGTTTTTGGCCCCGCCCAGCTGGGAAGCACTCGAGAGCAGGCTCACCGGCCGCGGCACCGAGACGCCGGAGGTGATGAACCGTCGCCTGGCCACCGCTCGCGCCGAATTGGCTGCTCAGAACGACTTCGATGCTGTCGTCGTGAACACTCAATTGGAGTCTGCATGCGCCGAATTGGTATCCTTGCTGGTGGACAGCGCGCCGGGTACGGCGAGACGCGATCCGCAAGCTACTTGAGCTCTTCCACTTAAACGCCAGGAGAATTTTTCGTGAGCACCCCGCATGCCGACGCGCCGTTGGCCGCCGTTGACGACATCGATCTCGATCCGTCCCGTCACAGCGGCTACGACACGCCGCTGGGCATCACCAACCCGCCCATCGACGAGCTGCTTGACCGCGCGTCGAGCAAGTATGCGCTGGTGATCTACGCCGCCAAGCGCGCTCGGCAGATCAACGATTACTACAACCAGCTCGGCGACGGGATTCTCGAGTACGTAGGCCCGCTGGTGGAGCCCGGCCTGCAGGAGAAGCCGCTGTCGATCGCGCTGCGCGAGATTCACGAAGACCTGCTCGAGCACACTGAGGGCGAATAGCTAGGCCCTCGGGTGGACCGCAAGCGGATCATCGTCGGCGTGGCCGGAGGCATCGCCGCCTACAAGGCGGCGACCGTAGTCCGTCAGCTCACCGAGGCCGGCCACCATGTCCGCGTCGTTCCCACCGAGTCCGCGCTGCGATTCATCGGCGCGGCGACCTTCGAGGCGCTGTCGGGTAATCCCGTCAGCACCGGCGTTTGGAACGACGTCCACGAGGTGCCCCATGTCCGGATCGGGCAGGAAGCCGACCTCGTCGTCGTGGCGCCCGCCACCGCGGACCTACTGGCGCGGGCCGTGGGCGGACGCGCCGACGACCTGCTGACCGCCACACTGCTGACCGCGCGATGTCCCGTGCTGTTCGCACCCGCGATGCACACCGAGATGTGGTTTCACCCTGCGACCGTCGACAACGTGGCCACGCTGCGCCGCCGCGGCGCCGTCGTACTCGAGCCGGCGTCCGGCCGGCTCACTGGGGCCGACAGCGGCGCAGGGCGGCTGCCCGAGGCCGAAGAGATCACAACGCTGGCCCAACTGCTTCTCGAGCGCTCCGATGCCCTGCCCTACGACCTGGCCGGCGTCAAGGTGCTCGTGACGGCGGGCGGTACGCGCGAGCCGATCGACCCGGTGCGGTTCATAGGCAACCGGTCCTCGGGCAAGCAGGGCTACGCGATGGCCCGGGTCGCCGCCCAGCGCGGCGCCGAGGTCACGCTCATCGCAGGCAACACCGCCGGGCTCGTCGATCCTGCGGGCGTCCACGTCGAGCACATCGGGTCGGCGGCTCAGCTGCGCGACGCGGTTTCCAAGCACGCCCCCGACGCGCATGTGCTCGTGATGGCCGCGGCGGTGGCCGACTTCCGGCCCGCGCACATGGAGACCAACAAGATCAAAAAGGGCGCTGCCGAGCCGACCGCCATCGAGCTATCCCGCACCGACGACGTGTTGGCGGGCGCGGTCCGGGCGCGTACGGACGGCCAGCTGCCCAACATGCGTGCGATCGTCGGGTTCGCCGCCGAGACCGGCGACGCGAACGGCGACGTACTGTTCCACGCCCGGGCCAAACTCACGCGCAAGGGCTGCGACTTGCTCGTCGTCAATGCCGTCGGCGAGAACCGCGCATTCGAGGTGGACAGCAACGACGGATGGTTGCTGGCCGCCGACGGCACCGAGGTCGCGCTGGAGCACGGTTCGAAAACTCTGATGGCCAGCCGTATCGTTGACGCGATCGTGGCCTTTCTGCAAAGCGGCGGGTGATCCGGGCGCACGCATCCGAATGCGCCTAAACGTTGCGCGCGACCGGGGGCGCACGCTTGGGTGCGAGACATGGAGCCGCCAAGGCGGCGACATCAGACGAAGTTATAATTTGACTAACTAAGTTTTGAAAGGGATCGAACCGTGAGCGAAGGTCGGCTGTTTACCAGTGAGTCGGTAACCGAGGGACACCCCGACAAGATCTGTGACGCGATCAGCGACTCCGTGCTCGACGCGCTGCTGGCGCAGGACCCGAAGTCACGCGTGGCGGTCGAGACGCTCGTCACGACCGGCCAGGTGCATGTCGTCGGCGAGGTCACGACCACCGCGAAGGAAGCGTTCGCCGACATCACCAACACGGTGCGCGACCGCATCCTCGAGATCGGCTATGACTCGTCGGAGAAGGGCTTCGACGGCACCACCTGCGGCGTGAATATCGGCATCGGCGCCCAGTCGCCCGACATCGCCCAGGGCGTCAACACCGCCTATGAGACGCGCGTCGAGGGCGAGCAGAACCCGCTGGACCTGCAGGGCGCGGGCGACCAGGGCTTGATGTTCGGCTACGCGATCAAGGACACCCCTGAGCTGATGCCGCTGCCGATCGCGCTGGCGCACCGGCTCTCGCGCAGGCTCACCGAGGCCCGCAAGAGCGGCGTGCTCGGCTACTTGCGTCCCGACGGTAAGACCCAGGTCACCGTGCAGTACGACGGCACCACCCCTGCGCGTCTGGACACCGTCGTGCTGTCCACCCAGCACGCCGACGGCATCGACCTTGAGGCCACCCTCACACCGGATATCCGCGAGAAGGTCGTCAACACCGTCCTGAACGATCTCTCGCACGACTCCATGGACACCTCGGACTACCGACTGCTGGTCAATCCGACCGGAAAGTTCGTGCTCGGCGGCCCGATGGGCGACGCCGGCCTGACCGGCCGGAAGATCATCGTCGACACCTATGGCGGCTGGGCCCGTCACGGCGGCGGTGCGTTCTCCGGCAAGGATCCCTCCAAAGTGGACCGTTCGGCGGCGTACGCGGTGCGCTGGGTGGCAAAGAACGTGGTCGCAGCGGGCCTCGCGGAGCGGATCGAGGTCCAGGTCGCCTATGCGATCGGCAAGGCAGCCCCGGTTGGGCTGTTCGTCGAGACTTTCGGCACCGAAACG
>Ga0308175_100002729_pt1 | contig 12103 bp, 7 predicted proteins | sample PhyCR1_3_FD_203893 | JGI IMG/M metagenome (GOLD analysis project Ga0308175, IMG submission 203893) | Soil microbial communities from UC Gill Tract Community Farm, Albany, California, United States - DLSLS.C.R1 | ecosystem: Environmental > Terrestrial > Soil > Agricultural land | place: USA... | reverse complement strand
CGTCGCGGTTCTTCATCCGGCCCGGGATCGAGTTGAAGCTTGGCTCGTCGGCGAGCCCCGGCTCGCCCAGCGCCTCGCAGAAGCGCTTCCACAGCTTGTTGGAGTTCACGCCGACCACGACGTGCCCGTCGGCAGTCTTCAGCGCCTCGTAGGGCGCGGTCAGGCGATGGCGCGTGCCGTTACGCTTCGGCAGGTCGCCGGTCGTCAGGTACATGCCCGACTCCCAGATCGTCGACGCCAGCGCCGCCTCGAAAAGCGAGCTCTCCACGTGCTGGCCGCGGCCGGTCGCCGCCCGGCTCTGCAGCGCCGCCAGCACCCCGATCGCCCCGAACGCGCCGGCGTTCAGGTCGCTGATCGGCACCGCCGTCGAGCACGGCCGGTCCGAGCCCACGTCGCCCACGAAGCTCATCAGGCCGCTCATCGCCTGCGTGACCAGGTCGAAGCCGCCGCGATTGGCGTAGGGCCCATCCAGCCCAAAGCCGGAGACCGAGCAGTAGACCAGGCGCGGATTGATCTTCGCCAGCGCCGCGTAGCTGAGGCCGAGGCGGTCCAGCACGCCGGGCCGATAGTTCTCCACGAACACGTCGGCGGTCTCGACCAGCCGGCGCACCACGCCGGCGCCGGCCTCGGTGGAGAGGTCCAGCGCGATCGCGCGCTTGTTGCGGTTGACGAAATCGAACGCCCGGAAGGCCCCGCGATCGACGCCCAGGCCGCGGGTGCTCTCCCCCGCCGGCGGCTCGATCTTGACCACCTCGGCGCCCAGGTCGGCCAGGATCATCGAACAGTAGGCGCCGGCGATCACGTGGGTGCAGTCCAGCACCTTCAGCCCGTCGAGAGCGCCCATCGGTCAGCTCCTTGCCATCGCCACGCAGGCGCGCGGCAGCGCGACCCGCGTCAGCGTCTGGCGTCGTGCGAACGAACGCGCCGTCTTCGCGTCCGGCTTGCGGCTGGCCTCCCAGGTGGCGAAGTCGCGGTAGTGGGTCATCAGCAGCATCCGCCGCGCGCCCTCGCGCACGTCCTGTGGCGAGGCGTCGGCCACGAACAGCCCGAAGACGTCCGTGTCGAAGCCGCCTTCGAACCCGACCCACGCCTCGTTCGACAGCGCCACGAACTCGTCGACCGCCGCGCCATCGATCGTGAACCACCTGTGGACGTAGATCCCGTCTGTCTTCGGCCGCGCGCCGTCGGTCGGCCGGGTGGTTGCCGTCAGCCCATGATGCTCGCCCGCAGCCACGCCCGGCGCCTTCAGCACCGCGCCGGCGGTCGCCGCATCATCGGTCAGCACCAGCGCCTGGTTGGTGGCGTAGCCCAGCGAGGGCGGGAACACAGCCACGAGGTGGTCGCCCAGCGCCTGAACGACGTGGTCGCGCAGCGCGCGATGGGCGTTCGCGCCCCGCTCGACCTCCACCTCGTAGTAGTTGAATTTCAGCACCTTGGGCTCAATAGTTCGCGCGCTGTGTGATCGCCCCGTCGACGATCATGTTGATCCCGGTCGTGAACGCCGAGCGCGGGCTGGCGAGGAAGACCGTGGCCGCCGCGATCTCCTCCGGTGTCGCCATGCGCCCGGTCGGGTTGCGCTTGATCATCTGGTCGAAGAAGCCCGGCATGTTGCGCTTCACGTTGCCCCAGACGCCGTCCTCGAAGAACACCGTGCCCGGAGAGACCACGTTGCAGCGAACCTTGGCCGCGGCGTTCGCACGCGCCACGCCCTTTGCGAAATGGATCAGGGCCGCCTTCATCGCCCCGTAGGACGACGGCTGGTCAGCGTTCACCGACGACACCGACGAGATGATCAGGAAGGCCGCGTCGCCTTTGTCGGCCGCCGCCTTGGTCAGAAACGGCTGGGCCGCCTCGAAGGTGCGCACCGCGCCCAGCATGTCGATGTCGAACATCGCCTGCCAGTCCTTCTCGGAGTTGCCCTGCACCAGGGCGCTGGCGTTGGAGACCAGCGCATCGATCCCCCCCAGTGCCTCCCCAGCCGCCTTCACGAACCCCTGCAGCGCCGGCCCGTCGGCGATGTCGACCACCTGGCCGAACGCCTTGACGCCCTTGGCCTTCAGCGCCTTCACCGCCTCGTCCACCTGGTCGGCCTTGCGCGCGCAGATGGCGACGTTGGCGCCCTCGTCGGCGAACGTGTCAGCAATGGCCCGGCCGATCCCGCGGGTGCCTCCCGTGACGATGGCGGTCTTGCCCTTCAGCTGCAGGTCCATGGCTTTCCCTCGTTATCCGGCGAACAGGTCCTTGAAGCGGTCGCGTAGCAGGTTCTTCTGCACCTTGCCCATGGCGTTGCGGGGCAGCGCGTCCACGAACATCACGCGCTTGGGCGACTTGTAGGCGGCGAGCTGGGACCGGCAGGCGGCGATCATCACCGCCTCGTCGCCCCAATGTTCTTTTGGCCCCATCACCACCGCCACCACGCCTTCGCCGAAATCCGGGTGCGGCACGCCCACCACGGCGCTCTCGGTCACGCCGGGCAGCTCGTCGAGGATCAGCTCCACTTCCTTCGGATAGACGTTGTAGCCGCCCGAGATGATCAGGTCCTTGGCCCGGCCGCTGATCCAGACGCGGCCGTCGGGGTCCTGGCGGGCCACGTCGCCGGTCTTGAAGTACCCGTCGGGGGTGAACTCCTCCGCCGTCTTTTCGGGCATCCGCCAGTAGCCGCCGAACACCGAGGGGCCGCGGATCTGGATCACCTCGTCCTCGCCGATGCGCAGGTCCACCCCCGGCAGCGGATAGCCGACGCTGCCCGGGATGCGGTCGCCCTCCAGCGGGTTCGACGTGATGATCACCGCCTCGCTCATGCCGTAGCGCTCGAGGATGCGCATGCCGGTGCGATCCTCGAATTCGGCGAAGGTGCTCTCCAGCAGAGGCGCGGAGCCGGAGATGAAGAGCCGCATGTGCGCGGCGACGTCCCGCGTGAAGCCGGGGTTCGCTAGCAGCCGCGTGTAGAACGTCGGCACGCCCATCATCACCGTCGACTTCGCCAAGCCCGCCAGCACCTGGGCGTCGTCGAACTTCGGCAGCCAGACCATCGGCGCGCCCGAGAGGAACGCGCAGTGCATGGCCACGAACAGCCCGTGGACGTGGAAGATCGGCAGCGCGTGCAGCAACACGTCCGACGGGCTGAAACCCCATGCCTGGTGCAACGCCAATGCGTTGGCCGCCAGGTTCCCGTGGCTCAGCATCGCGCCCTTCGAGCGCCCCGTCGTGCCCGAGGTGTAGATCAGCGAGGCCAGGTCGCTGTCGTCCCGCGCCACGGCGTGCGCCAGCGGCGCGGCGTTGCGCGCCTCGCTCATGAACTGCCCGGCGTCGACGATGAAGGCCGCCGGCTCGGCGTCGCCCACGAAATAGGCCACCTCGGCCGGCGTGTAGGCGCTGTTCAGCGGCAGGAAGACCGCGCCGGCCTTCAGCACGCCGAGGTAGATCATCACCGCCTCGACCGACTTCTCGACCTGCAGACCCACCCGGTCGCCCGGCTTCACCCCTTCCTCGACCAGCCGCCCGGCCACGCGCGCCGCGCCGGCCTCCAGCTGGCCGTAGCTGACCGCGGCCCCGTCGCTCAGCAGGAACGCGGGCTTGCTGCGATCGGCGGGAAAGCCTGCGGCAAGGAGGTCGTAGAGGTTCATGCGGTCTCGCTAGCGCACCCAACCCCTTATCGTCATCCCCCGGTCGCGCGAAGACGCGAGCCCGGGGGACCCAAACGGACTCGCCACATCCTGCAATTCAGCTTGGGTCCCCGGGTCAGCCTCGCGGCTGACCACGGATGACGACCTGGGGGAGCCCCTATTTCTGCCACTTCACCGGCATCGGATCGCGTCCGCCCGAGGCGATGAACTTGTCGACCTGCGACTTCAGGACCGGGATCGGCACGCTGCCCATGGCCAGGAACCAGTCGTGGAAGGCGCGGATGTCGAACTTCGGGCCCAGCGCCTTCTCGGCCTTCGCCCGCGCGTCCTCGATCGCCATCATGCCCAGGTAGTAGCTGAGCGCCTGGCCGGGCCAGGAGATGTAGCGGTCGACCTCGATCTCGATGTCGTGGTCGGCGAGCGCGGTGTTGTCGTGCAGGTAGGCGATGGCCTGCGCCCGGGTCCAGCCCTTGTGGTGGACGCCGGTGTCGACGACCAGGCGCGCGGCGCGCCACATCTGCCAGGTCAGCATGCCGAAGACGTCGTAGGGCGTGTCGTACATACCCATCTCGACGCCGAGCCGCTCGCAGTAGAGGCCCCAGCCCTCGCCGTAGGCGGAGATGTAGACCTCGCGCCGGAAGTCCGGCAGGCCTTCCTGCTCCTGCGCCAGCTCGCCCTGGAGCGCATGGCCCGGCGCGCTTTCGTGCAGGGTGAGCGCCGTCAGGTTGTAGAGCGGCCGACTGGGCAGGTCGTAGGTGTTCACGAGGAACGTCGAGGCCCCGCCGCGGGCCGAGGTGTAGAACGGTGCGATGTCCGGCGAGACGGCCTCGACCGTGAACCGCGAGCGCGGCAGCCAGCCGAAGAACTGCGACAGCTTCCCATCCACCCGCTTGTTGATCCAGGCGGCCCGGTTCAACAGGTCCTGCGGGTCCTTGGTATAGAATTTCGGGTCGGTGCGCAGGTAGGTCAGGAAGGCCGTGAAGTCGCCCTTGAAGCCGGTCTGGCGCATGACCTCTAGCATCTGAGCGCGGATCTTGGCGACTTCGGAGAGCCCCAGCTGGTGGATCGCCTCCGGATCCATGTCCAGCGTCGTGAATTCGCGGATCTGGGCGCGGTAGTAGGCCTTGCCGTCGGGCAGCGCCTCGGCGGCCGGGGCGTCGGTGGTGTGCGGGACGTAGTCGCGTCGCAGGAAGCCCAGCAGCTCGACGTACGCCGGCAGGACCTTGGCCTCGATGACCCGCTTGGCCTCCGCCTCGAACTGCGTCCTCTCGGCGGCGGTCACCGACGTCGGATAGGCCTTGAACGGCTTCCACAGCGGCGTCGCCGCCGCGCTCTCGGCCTCGGCGATGTCGGCGACGGACTTGTCGCGGCCGGTCAGGGTGGCCTTGGGCGGCGTGAACCCGCGGGCCAGGCCCGCCCGCATATCGTCCTCTTCCTCGTGGAAGTAGCGCGGCACGTCGTTCAGGAGCGCGATGTAGTTGCGGTAGTCCTGGGCGTTGTGGAACGTCCGCGAGGCGGTGAAGCCCAGGCCCGACCAGAACGAGGAGTCCGAGTTGAACGGCTTCTCGTACTCCTTGAACTTCTGCTGGCTGATCAGGACGTCGATCTGATCGCGGTAGACTTCATAATTGACCTTGTTCTCCGCGCTCAGCTGCGCCTCGGGGATCGCGGTCAGTTGCGTCCGCACGCCCTGCCAGTAGGCCAACCGGCGCATCTGGTCCGTCGCAGCCATCTTCGGCAGCCGGTTCGGCACGGGCGCATCGCCGCGCTCCCGCTCCGGGAACTCGTTCATCCGCCACGCCCACTCGCGCGTGTAGAGCGCCTTGAACCTGGCGTCCGCCGTCCCCTGGGCGTGCGCCGTCCCCGCCAGCGCCAACACAGCCAAGGCGGCCAACCCGATACGCATGCCCACGCCCCCGCACTCGTCAGAGAAGGACCACGAAATACACGAAATCCGCGAAGCGCGATCCGCCGGCGTCGTCACGCGTCGGCGTGGACTCCGGCTTCGATATTGTTGCCGTCGGGGTCGATCAGGAAGGCGCAGTAGTAGCGGCCGCGGCGCACGCCCGGACCGCCGTTGTCCCGCGCCCCGGCCGCCAGGCCCGCGGCGTGGAAGGCGTCCACCGCCATCCGCGACGGCGCCTGGAACGCCAGGTGCGCAGACGCGCTGCCCGCCGTCATGTCATCACGCCAGAAGCTCGGCCGCCCGGCCGCCACCACGAAGAACGGAGACTCCGGCGCGCCGGTCGAGAACACCAGCCAGCCGGTCCCGTCCTTCTGGGTGTGGTCCTCCATCAGCCGCACGCCCAGCGTCGCCAGCACCGGCTTGTAGAAGTCCCCGGCTGCCTTCAGGTCGCGGAACACCAGGCCCAGGTGGTCGAACATCGCCAAGCTCCCTCAGCCGGTGTTGCGCAGGCCCGCAGCGACGCCGTTGATGGTCAGGTGCACGCCCTCCAGCACCGCCTCGTCGCGGTCGCCGCGACGGCGTCGGCCGATCAGCTCGATCTGCAGGTGGTTCAGGGGGTCGATGTAGGGCAGCCGCGAACGGATCAGAGCCGCCAGGTCCGGGTTCTTGTCCAGCGGCGCGGACTGGCCCGTGATGGCCAGCAGCGCCTCGCTGGTCCGTTCCCATTCCGCGCGGATGTCCGCGAGCACGCGTTCGGCCAGCCCCCGGTCTTCGACGAGCTCGGCATACCGGCCGGCGATGCCGAGGTCGGTCTTGGCCAGCACCATCTCCATGTTGGCCAGCGCCGAGGCGAAGAACGGCCAGCTTTCGTTGAGCTCGGCCAGTTCGGCGACCGATATCCCCGTGGCGGCCACCGCCGAGCCAAAACCGTACCAGCCGGGCAGCATCGCGCGGCTCTGCGACCACGAGAACACCCAGGGGATGGCCCGCAGGCCCGAAAGGCTGCGCGCCGCCTGCCGCGAGGTCGGGCGGCTGCCGATGTTCAGGTCGGCGATCTCGTTGATCGGCGTCGCGCCATAGAAGTAGTCCACGAACCCCGGCGCCTCGACCAGCGTGCGGTAGGCGCGGAACGAGGCCTCCGACAGCGCGTCCATCGCCGTCCTCTGCGCGGGCGAGGCCTCGCCCTCGGCCTTGCGCAGCGAGGCGATCACCACCCCGGCCGTCAGCGTCTCCAGGCTCTGGCGGGCGAGTTCCGGGTCGGCGTACTTGTTGGCCACCACCTCGCCCTGCTCGGTCAGGCGCAATCGACCGTTCACGGTGCCGCCGGGCTGGGCCAGGATCGCTTCGAAGCTGGAGCCGCCGCCCCGGCCGACCGCGCCGCCCCGCCCGTGGAACAGCTGCAGCCTCAGGCCCTCCTTGCGGGTGGCGGCGCCGAGCGCGCGCGAGCCCTTGTAGAGTTCCCAGGTCGAGGTCAGGTAGGACCCATCCTTGTTGGAGTCCGAATAGCCGATCATCACCTCCTGCAAGCCGATCGGCTCGACCAGCGCGCGGATCAGCGGCAGCTCCAGGTAGGCGGCCAGCGTCTTGGGCGCGGCGCGCAGGTCGCCGATCGTCTCGAACAGCGGCTCGGCGAACACCTGGGTCCTTGGCGGCTCGTTGAGCCGATCGCCGGGCTGGAACAGGCCCACCTCCTTCAGGAGCAGGTAGACCTCCAGCAGGTCGGACACGTCGGTGGTGTTCGAGACGATGTAGGCGCGGATCGCGTCCTTGCCGTAGAGCCGCTTGGCCTCCGCGGCCGCCTCCAGGATCGCGTGCTCGCGGGCCGTCTCCTCGCTGTAGGCGGCGAACGGCGACCACAAGAGCCGTCCGTGCGACAGCTCCGACAGCAGAAGCTCCCGGCGCGCACCCTCGTCCAGCGCCTCGTAGTCGGGACAGACACCGGCCACTCTCAGCAGCTCGGCGCAGGTGCGCGCGTGGATCGCCGAGTTCTGGCGCATGTCCAGCCGCGCCAGGTGGAAGCCGAACGTGTCCACCGCGCGGATCAGGTCGGGCAGCGGGCCGTGCGCGAAGAGCTCGCCGTGGGTCTCGACCAGGCTCTGCAGCACGGTCTCCAGGTCGCCCTTGAGGTCGTCGGGCGCCTCATAGGCAGGCGCGGCGTGGGCGGCCCGCCTGGGCGGCGGCGCGCCCGTCAGCAGCTCGAAGCTGGCCGCCAGCCGCGCATAGACGCCGGTCAGCGCCTGGCGGTAAGGCTCGTCGGCGCGATGCGGCGAAGGATCGGCGCCGGCGCCGGCCAGCGCCTGCAGCGCCGGCGTCACCGGCGCCAGGCTGGCGGACAGCGACAGCTCCGCGCCCAGCGCATGCACCTTGGCGAGGTACATCGACACCACCGCCCTCGCCTGCGCCGCCAGCGCCCCCAGCATCACCTCGCCGGTGACGTAAGGGTTGCCGTCCCGGTCGCCGCCGACCCAGGACCCCACCCGCAGGAAGCTGTTCAGGGCCTTGGGGCCGCCCAGCACCTCGACCCAGTGGGCGTAGAGGCGCGGCAGCTCGGGCAGGAAGCTGCGTTCGAAGTAGGAGACGGCGTTCTCCACCTCGTCCTCGACCCCCAGCTTCACCGAGCGCAGCAGGCGCGTGCGCCAGAAGATCGAGACCTGCCGCATCAGCTCGCGCTCGACGGCGACGCGCTCCGCGTCGGACTGGGCGTTCTCGTAGGCGTCCAGAGCGTCGGCGATCGCCGAGGTGCGATCCAGTACGCTCTTGCGGCGCACTTCGCTCGGATGGGCTGTGATCACCGGCGAGACCAACGCGGCCTGCAGCAGCGCCACCACCTGGCTCAGGGCCACGCCCTCGCCTTCCAGCGTCCGGACCGCGCCCGCCAAGGTGTCGGGCCGCAGGTCGCCGGCCCGCCCGCGCCGCCGCTGGATCTGGTCTTCGGCCAGGTTGGTGATCTGCAGGAACGCAGCGAACGAATGGGCGAAGCGCACCGTCTCGGGCAGCGACAGGTCCGAGAGCTTCGCGCGCATGGCGTCGGCCGCGGCCCCGTCGCGGTGGAACGCCACCGAGGCCTGGCGGATATCCTCGATCTGGTCGAATACCGCCTGGCCGTCCTGCTCGCGGATCACGTCGCCGAGGACGCGGCCCAGGAAGCGGATCGTTGCGCGCAACTGGTCGGGGAGCGAAGGCGTCATGACGTCCAAACGGAAAAGCCACAGCACTGCCGCCGCGTCATCTGCTTTCCAGCGCCGCGGTCGGTGATAACAACACGCAAGGAGCGGCGAACGACCATGACACCGGCTGACGCCCTGGCGCGCATCAAGACCTACGACGGCAAGTTGAAGGCGTTCGTGCGCGTCTTCGAAAAACCGCTGGGCGACGGCCAGGGGCCCGTGTTCGCCATCAAGGACCTGTTCGACGTCAAGGGCGTCCCCACCGGCGGCGGGGCCCAGGTCCCGCTTTCGGAGAAGCCCAGCGCCAACGCCGTGGTGGTCGACAAGCTGATCGACGCCGGCTGGACCGCGGTCGGCAAGACCCACACCGTCGAGCTGGCCTACGGCGGCTGGGGCACCAACCGCGCCGTGGGCGCGCCGCACAACCCGTGGGACTCCAGTGTCCACCGTGCGCCGGGCGGCTCGTCGTCGGGCTCGGCTGTCGCCGTGGCGGCCGGCTTCTGCGACGCGGCCCTGGGCAGCGACACCGGCGGGTCGGTGCGAATCCCGGCCGCGACCTGCGGCGTCGTGGGCCTGAAGGTCGGCCGCGGCCTCGTCAGCCTGAAGGGCGTCCATCCGCTCTCACCCGCCCTCGACACCGTGGGCGCCCTCGCCAGGGACGTGGCGACAGCGGCGCACATGGTGGGGGCGATGTCCGGCCCTGACGGGGCGGCGGCCGTGCGCGGACCCTTCGACCCCGCGGCGGCGCTGGCGCTGCCGGTCGAGGACCGCCGCCTCGCCGCGATCCCCCTCGACCACCTGGGCGAGGTGGACCCCGAGGTGGGCCGTCTTTACCTCGCCGCGCTCGACAAGCTGCGCCGCGCAGGGGTCACCGTGCAGATGGTCCGCCCGCCCCGGGCGCTGGAGGAGAGCTTCGCTCCCAACGGCTTCCTGATGGCCGGCGAAGGCTGGCGGATCTGGAAGGACCGCATCCAACGTCATGCCGACGTCATGGACCCGTGGATCGTCCGCCGCTTCGAGGTCGGCCGCGACATCGACGACGCCAAGCTCGCCCAGGCCCACGCCCAGCGCGCGACCGACCAGGAGCAGTTCCACGCCTGGCTCTCGGCCTACGACGCGCTCCTCACCCCCACCTGTCCGATCCCCGCTCCACCGCTCGACGCCATCGACGAGACCACCTCGCCGCTCAGTCGCCTGACGCGGGCCGCCAACTACCTCGACCTGCCGGGGATCAGCGTACCCATGGGCCTGACCAAGGGTGGCCTGCCGGCCGGCCTGCAGATCCTGGGGCGGCCGCGCGACGAGCCGGTGGTGGTGGCGCTGGGCGCGGCGTTCGAGGCCGTGTCGGGCTGGAACGGCCGGACGCCCGACCTGGCGGGTTTCGTGGCGTGAACGCCCGCTGAACCGGTTCTCCCGAGGCGTGCGCGAGCTTGACCGTAACTGGCCCCAGCGGCCAGCACGCCCTTGCGCAGCAAGGTCACCCGCCGCGCCATCCGCGTCGTCATGCCTCGACAGCTGGCAGATTTGACGGCGGCGTCTACTCTGCCCGCAACGCCGGGGCGGGCCGCTTCGAGAGCGCCTGGAAGGCCGCCAGCAGGCCGCCGATCCCCGCCACCAGCGCGGCGCCGCCCAGCAGGGCGGCGATGCCCTCCCAGTCGATGCTCCACCGGGTCTCGAACACCTTGACCACCACCGGCCACGCCGCGGCGTAGCCCAGCGCCACTCCCGCCGCGCCGGCGATCAGGCCGACGGCGCCGTACTCGAGCACGTAGGCCGACAGGATCTGCGCCCGCGACGCGCCCAACACCTTCAGCGTCGCCGCCTCGCGCGTCCGGGCCCGCGCCCGCGCCGCGATCGCGCCCGCCAGCACCAGCAGGCCTGCCAGCGCCGCCACAGCGGCAGCGCCCCGCACCGCCAGCGCGAGGCGGTCGAAGAGGTCGGTCGCCGCCTCCAACTGCTCGCGCACCGAGATCACGTTCACGGTCGGGAACTCGCGGCCAAGCGCGCGGGTCACCGCCGCCTCCTGCGCCTTGCTGGCCTTGGCGATCGCCACCTGGCGCAGCGTCGCGCCCTCCAGCGCCGCCGGGTCCAGCACCAGCGGGAAGCTGGCCCCGAAGCCGCCGAAGTCCACCTTGCGCAGCACCGCCACCCTGGCGTCGATCGGCCGCCCCAGGATCGACAGGCGCACCATGTCGCCGACCTTGATGTCGGCGCCGCGGGCGACGTCGACGTCCATCGCCAGCAGCGGTGGCCCGCGGTAGTCGTCCGGCCACCAGCGGCCCTTCTGGATACCCGCCGCCGCCGGCCGCGGCCCGATGGCGGACATGGAGATGTCGGAGTCGTAGGCCCAGCGGTCCTGGGGCTTAAGGTGCGACGTATCCACCGGCGCCCCCCGCACCGCCACGATGCGCCCGGTCAGGAACGGGGCGCGCAGGTAGACCTTCGGCGTCAGCTTCTCGCCGAAGGCTCGGGCGACCGCCGCATCGAACTGCGCCGCGCGGTCGCCGGGCACGTCGGTGAAGACCAGCGCCGGGGCGGTCTGCGGTGCGACTTCGGCCACCTCGTTCAGCAGGCTGGACTGGATCAACACCACGCAGGCCAGCAGCGCCACGCCCAGTCCGATGGCCGGCGACGCCGTCCGCGCCGCAGAGTGCGGCCCGGCGAGGTTCGCCAGCCCGATGCGCAGGGGGCCGCGCGTCCCGGCGCGCAGCTGCCCCGCCAGCCAGGCCGCCGCCCAGCCGAGCGCCCAGAGCAAGCCGAACGAGACGGCCACGCCTGCGATCATGATCCCCGCCGCCATCGGCGTGGGCGCCGTGGCCACCGCGAGGCCCGCCAGCCCCGCCGCGGCCAAGGCCGCGCCCACCAGCTCCGGCCCGATCTTCAGCGAACCCGAGAGGTCCGCGCGGAACAGGCTGGCCGGCGGCGTCGCCCGCGCCCTGGCCAGCGGCGCCAGCGAGAACGCCGCCGCCGACAGGAGCCCGAACGCCGCGGCCTTCAGCAACGGGACCGGATAGACCGCGAACAGCGCCGGGATCGGAAGCTTGTCCTGCGCCCACCACCCGATCCCCAGCGGCGCCAGCGCGCCCGCGACGAGCCCGATGCCGACCCCCAGCGCCGCGAGCACGGCGATCTGGGCCAGGTAGACGTTGCGCACCAGCCCGCCCTCGCCGCCCAGCGCCTTCAACGTGGCGATCGCGGGCTTGCGCTGCTCCAGGTAAGCGTTGACCGCGCCGTAGACGCCCAGGCCGCCGGCCACCAACGAGGCCAGGCCAATGAAGCCCAGGAAGTACTCCAGCTGATCGATGAGGCGGTGAATGCCCGGCGCGGCGTCGTTGCGGTCGCGGTAGCGGAAGTAGCGGCCCGGCAGCTCGCGCTTCAGCCGGTCGATCGCCGCCTTTGGATCG
>Ga0308175_100002728_pt1 | contig 12104 bp, 8 predicted proteins | sample PhyCR1_3_FD_203893 | JGI IMG/M metagenome (GOLD analysis project Ga0308175, IMG submission 203893) | Soil microbial communities from UC Gill Tract Community Farm, Albany, California, United States - DLSLS.C.R1 | ecosystem: Environmental > Terrestrial > Soil > Agricultural land | place: USA... | reverse complement strand
CAAGGCCGGCGAGAAGATCCTCGGCCCCGGCCTGAAGTACGGCAAGTCCGACCTGACCAAGGTGGACTTCATCTCGCTGTCGCTCGCCCTGGTGCTGGGGACGGCCGGCCTGCCGCACGTGCTGATGCGGTTCTACACCGTCCCCTCCTCCAAGGAGGCTCGCAAGTCGGTCGAGTGGGCGATCTGGCTGATCGGCCTGTTCTACCTGCTGTCCCTGGTGATGGGCTTCGGCGCTGCCGCCCTCGTCGGACCCGCGGAGATCAGCGCAGCACCGGGCAAGGCCAACTCAGCCGCACCGCTGCTCGCGTTCCACCTCGGCGGCGAGATCCTGCTGGGGCTCATCTCGGCGATCGCGTTCGCGACGATCCTGGCCGTGGTGGCCGGGCTGACGATCACGGCGAGTGCCAGCCTCGCGCACGACATCTACGGGCAGGTCATCAAGAAGGGCGTGGGCGGCGCCGACGCGGAGGTGCGCGTCGCCAGGATCACCGCGGTCGTCATCGGTGCCCTGGCCATCGTCGGTGGCGTGTTCGCCAAGGACCAGAACATCGCGTTCCTCGTCGCCCTGGCCTTCGCGGTCGCCGCGAGCGCCAACCTGCCGACGATCCTGTACTCGTTGTTCTGGAAGCGGTTCAACACCCGCGGCGCCCTGTGGTCCCTCTATGGCGGCCTCATCTCCGTGGTGACGCTGATCGTGTTCAGCCCGGTGGTGTCCGGCAAGCCGGCCGACCCGGTGACTGGGCTGTCGCCGTCGATGATCACCGACCCGAACGTCGACTTCAGCTGGTTCCCGCTCGACAACCCGGGCATCGTCTCGATCCCGCTGTCCTTCTTCCTCGGCTGGCTCGGGACCATCACCAGCAAGGAGAAGGCCAACGAGCAGAAGTTCGCCGAGATGGAGGTGCGTTCCCTCACCGGTCACGGTGCGGAGAAGGCGGTCGCGCACTAGCGCCCGCTCCCCCGGCCACGATGCCGCGTCCCCGCACAGGGGGCGCGGCACCGTGCATCCCGGTATGCCGCGTGGGCCCCCGGGTGGGCGGCGCACGCCGGCGACCGGCCGGCATACGACGCCTGTCAACCGGTGGCTGCGACATGGCGTCAGGGGGGTGTCCCGAAGGGAGGACACCATGAACACCACCAAGTCTCCACGATCTCGACTGGCCATCCGGTCGCTCGTCGTGGCCGTCGCCGCCGGGGTGCTCCCCGTCGTCGCCGCCACCTCCTCGGCGCAGGCCGCGCCGTACTGCGGCATCACCTGGGGCTCCTTGGCCAAGAGCACCTCGACCATGGTGCAGGGACCGGTCACCAACGTGCGCGCCGGAAGGCACACCTGCTACGACCGGCTGGTCATCGACCTGCGCGGCCGCGCACCGGGCTACACCGTGAAGTACGTCAGCAACGTCTACACGGAGGGGCAGGGCGCGGTGGTCCCGCTGCGCGGTGGCGCCAAGCTGCTCGTCGTCGCGAAGGCACCCGCGTACACCTCGAGCGGGAGCGCCAGCTTCACGCCGCGCAGCCGCACGGACGTCGTCGATGTGGGGGGCTACCGGACCTTCCGACAGGTCGCGCGGGCCGGGACGTTCGAGGGGCAGACCTCACTCGGCCTCGGCGTGCGGGCCCGGCTGCCGTTCCGGGCGTTCACCCTTGACGGGCCGGGCACCGGAAGCCGCCTCGTCATCGACGTGGCACACCGCTGGTAGCGGACTCGCCGCGCTCGGGCGCTGACCGCCGCGACAGACCCCCGGTCAGCGCCCGCACGGTCACGATGACGACCGCGAGGGCGGCGGCGACCCAGAACCACTGGACGTGGTCGCCCAGCAGCTGCTGGGAGTGCTGCCACCACTGAGTCCGGACGTAGTCCCAGGCCGAGTCGAGGACCAGCCGTGCCTCGCCGCGCCGCGACCCGACGTCCATGTTCGGGTGCAGCACATCCCAGCCGCGGGACAGCGCCGCCGCGGCGAGCGCGAACACCAGCCAGGTCAGCAGGACTCGGGCAACGCTCAGCAGGGTGGGCGCCACTCGCTGCCAGGTCGCCACCGCGAACGGAAGGGCCAGGGCGACCGCCAGCGGTATGCCGTGTGGCCAGGTGGCCGGCGACAGCCCGGCCACGATGGCGAGCACCGTGGCGGCGCCCAGCGGCCCCTTGTGTCCGCGGGCGCCGAGGACGATGCCGACGAAGGCGGCGAGCCCCAGCAGGATGGCCAGGGACTGCCGCTCGTCGGGATAGGTGTCGGCGTGGGGCGCGCTGAGCAGCCAGCCGATCCCGCTGAACACCAGCACGATGAGGAAACGCGGCCATGGCGGGCGGACGAGCAGGGAGACCGAGGCCGCCGCGGCGGTTGCGCCGAGGAACAGGACGTCCCCGTCGATCGGCCGCACGGGCAGGTGCAGCCAGGAATCGACCCCCGAGAAGCCGACCGGCCACCACAGGAGCGCCCCGAGGGGGACCGCGAGCCTGGGCCATGCGCGACGCAGACCGTCGCGGACCCGTTGTGCCAGGCCCGGCCGGGTCGCTGCGGTGTCGACCTCAGATGCGCGGTTCACGCGGTGAGGGTAGCCGCTGGGCGTGCCCGCCGGCCGTCCGACGCCCCGAGCGACCGGCCGACCGGTGGGCCACCAGCCGACACTTGAACCGGCGGCTGGTTGCGGGTTGGCTGGGAGCACCTCGCCGCCACCAACCGTGGCGGCTCGCCGTCGCCAGGAGGAGACCCGTGTCCCAGACCACGTCCTACGACGAGGCCGCGCAGGACCTCGAGGCGTTCTGGGCGGGGCAGGCCCGCGAGCTGCTCACCTGGTCCAAGGACTTCGGCGAGACCCTCGACTGGAGTGGCGCGCCCTTCGCCAAGTGGTTCGTCGGAGGCGAGCTCAACGCGGCCCACAACTGCGTGGATCGGCACGTCGAGGCCGGCCATGGCGACCGCGTCGCCTTCCACTTCGAGGGCGAGGGCGGCGACACCCGGAGCATCACCTACGCCGATCTCCAGCGCGAGGTCTGCAAGGCGGCGAACGCCCTCGAGTCGCTCGGCGTCCGCAAGGGCGACCGGGTCGCCATCTACCTGCCGATGATCCCGGAGGCCGTGGTCGCGATGCTCGCGTGCGCGCGCATCGGCGCACCCCACTCGGTGGTGTTCGGGGGGTTCTCGGCCGACGCGCTGCGCACCCGCATCGCCGACGCCGAGGCCAGGGTCGTCATCACCAGCGACGGGCAGTTCCGCCGCGGCAAGCCCTCACCGCTCAAGGCAGCCGTCGACGATGCGGTGACCGGGGAGACCTCGGTCGAGAAGGTGGTCGTCGTCCAGCGCACCAAGCAGGACGTCGCCTGGGATGACGTCCGCGACGTGTGGTGGCACGACGTGGTCGACTCGGCGGCCGAGGAGCACGAGGCGGTGCCACACGACAGCGAGCACCCGCTGTTCATCCTCTACACCTCGGGCACCACCGGTAAGCCCAAGGGCATCTTCCACACCACCGGCGGCTACCTCACCCAGTGCGCGTACACCAACAAGGTCGTCCATGACGTGCATCCCGAGTCGGACGTCTACTGGTGCACCGCCGACGTCGGCTGGGTGACCGGCCACTCCTACAGCGTCTACGGCCCCCTGGCCCTCGGCGCCACGCAGGTGATGTACGAAGGCACCCCCGACACCCCGCACCAGGGCCGCTGGTGGGAGCTCGTCGAGAAGTACAAGGTCTCGATCCTCTACACGGCACCGACGGCGATCCGCACCTTCATGAAGTGGGGCGACGACATCCCGGCCAAGTACGACCTGTCGTCGCTGCGGTTGTTGGGGTCGGTCGGTGAGCCGATCAACCCGGAGGCGTGGGTCTGGTACCGCAAGCACATCGGCGCCGACCGCACGCCCGTGGTCGACACCTGGTGGCAGACCGAGACGGGCGCGATCATGATCAGCCCGCTGCCTGGCGTCACGTCGCTCGAGCCAGGCTCCGCGCAGAAGCCGATCCCCGGCATCAGCGCCGAGATCCTCGACGACGAGGGCAAGCCGCTCAAGGACCCGGAGGCGGTCGGGTACCTCGTGCTGACCAAGCCGTGGCCGGCCATGCTGCGCGGCATCTGGGGCGACCCGGAGCGCTACAAGGAGACCTACTGGTCCCGGTTCGGCGACAAGTACTACTTCGCCGGCGACGGTGCGAAGTACGACGAGAACGGCAACATCTGGCTGCTGGGCCGGGTCGACGACGTCATGAACGTGTCGGGGCACCGCCTGTCCACCGCCGAGATCGAGTCGGCCCTGGTGTCGCACCCGAGCGTGGCCGAGGCCGCGGTGGTGGGTGCGACCGACGACACCACGGGCCAGGCGGTGGTGGCGTTCGTGATCCTGCGCGGCGGGTCCGAGGACCACGGGGACGAGACGGTGCAGGAGCTGCGCAACCACGTGGCCAAGGAGATCGGGCCGATCGCCAAGCCACGCCAGATCCTCGTGGTGGACGAGCTGCCGAAGACCCGCTCCGGCAAGATCATGCGCCGCCTGCTGCGCGACGTGGCCGAGAACCGCGAGCTCGGCGACGTCACCACGCTGACCGACTCCTCGGTCATGAGCCTCATCAAGCAGGGCATGGCCACCGGCGCCAAGGAGGACTGAACCACCAGCTCAGGTATGCCGCTGGGTCTCAAGCGCACCCGCGCCCTGCCGAAGGTCGACCACTTCCATGCCGGGCACGGCGTGTCGCGCCCGCCACTCCGTACCGGCGGCAGAAGGGGTCGTCACTACGCAGCGAGCGCCAGCTGTCTCTCGCGCGAGGCCACCGGCAAGGAGGACTGAACCACCCGCTCAGGTATGCCGGGTGCGCACCTCGCGCATGCGGCATACCTCGGTCTGTGGCTGGGTCAGACCTCCCCGCGCCCCTGCCGAAGGACGACCACTTCCCGGCCGGGTACGGCGTGTTGCGCCGGACACGCCGCCACGGCGGAACAAGCGGTCGTCGCTACGCAGCGAGCGCCAGCTGGCTCTCGCGCGTGGCCACCGCGCGTTCGAGCACCGAGCGCACCCACTGCGCCTTGGTCATCACCTGGTTCCACGAGAACCGGAGCACCAGCCAGCCCTCGACCACCAGCTCGTCATAGCGCTTGCAGTCCTTGTCCATCAGCTCCGGAAGGCCGTGGAACTCGAAGCTGTCGGCCTCGAGCACGATCCGGAGCCGCAGGTCGGCAAGGTCCACCCTCGCCAGGAACGCGCCGTCCACATCGATGCGGTGCTGGGCGACCGGCGCCAACCCCGGCACGTCCAGGGCGATGGCGCGCAACACCGACTCGAAGGGGCCGTGCGCCTGCTGGTCAGCGGCCCCGAGCACCCGACGAACCCGCGGCGAGTCACCACGGGGCCACACCGCCTGGGCCTCCTCCAGCGCCTCCCACGACACGGCACCCGAACGCAGGGCCGAGTCCGCGACCGCGAGCGCCTCGTCGAACGGGAGCCGCGAGGCGCAGTCGATCACGGCGAACGCGGGGTGGAGGATCCAGCCGTCTTGGACCGCACGGTCTGGAAGCCGCCGCCAGGACACGTCGTTCGCCAGCTGCGCCTCCGCAGACACGCGCCGGCCACGAGGCACGACCAGCTGGGGACGCCTCGGCTGCCACTTGAGCAGCAGACCGTGGTGGGCGGCGGCACTCAGCCCGACGGCAACGGCCGACAGCTGTCGGGCCGACTTCAGGGCGTGACCGGCGGTGGCCAGTGCGTAGCGCCCGCGCGCGAGCTTGACCACCGACCCGTCGATGACGGCCCTCTCGAGGTCACCCCGGGAGGTCTCGGCGACCAGCTGGCCCCACGTGGCGACCCCGCCGCGCCTTTCGAGGGCCTCGCTGACCGACATCCCAAGAGTCTTCCGCAAGCGCGCAATTCCCTTGGCGCGCTTTCCACAGGCGGCAGACGGACGACCAGTTCATGAGCCAACACGGCGTGTCGGCTCGACATGCCGCAAGGGCGGGAGAAGTGGTCGTCGTTACGCGGCACCGCACCGGGACGGACGCCCGCACACGCCTCGTCAGCGGCCGCGCATCTCCTCCGAGATCGCCTCGGCGGCCCGGTGCAACGGCCCGATCGCGCGCTGCACTGCCTCATCGCTCATCCGGGTGAGCGGCCCGGACACCGACAACGCGAGCCGTTGCGGCGCGTCGGGGACGGCGACCGCAGCGCACCGCACGCCGAGCTCCTGCTCTCCCTCGTCGAGGGCGTACCCGCGCTCCCGGCTGCGCTCGAGCTCGGCGAGCAGCTCGTCGGGTGAGGTGATGGTGTGGTCGGTGCGGGCCGGCATGCCGGTGCGCCCCAGGAGGGCACGGACCTCCTCCGGGTCCATCTGCGCCATGATCGCCTTGCCCACCCCGGTGCAGTGCGGCAGCACGCGTCGTCCCACCTCGGTGAACATGCGCATCGAGTTGCGCGAGGCCATCACCTGCCCGACATAGACCACCTGGTCGCCGTCGAGCATCGCGAGGTTGACCGACTCCCCGAGCTCGTGGGCCAGCCGCTCCATGTGCGGCCGGGCCCAGCGTCCGAGCATGCGCGAGGTCGTCTCGCCCAGCCGGATCAGCCGCGGCCCGAGGGAGTACTGCCGCGACGCCTCCTGGCGGACGTAACCGAGGTCGACGAGGGTGCGGACCAGGCGGTGGATCGTCGGCAGCGGCAGCTGGGCGTCGCTGGCGAGCTGCGACAGGCTGATCACGCCGCCGGCGTCGGCCATGGTCTCGAGGATCGCGAACGCGCGCTCGAGCGACTGGACGCCCCCGGTGCGCGGCTCGGCGCGGCCGCTCCCAAGGGCCGACGAGCCGCCCCGTGCCGGCTGCACGCTCATATATCTCCCCGTCCCGCTATGAGAATGAGAAGAAGATTTCGTATCATGGAACTATCCTAAGCCAGCGCGCCGGCATCGACGCGCTTTTCACACCGAACCGGAGGAACATTCTCGCCATGGCGGACATCACGGTGACCGGCGGACCGGTCGAGCGCAGTGAGCAGATCCTGACCGAGGAGGCCCTGACCTTCCTCGCCGAGCTGCAGGAGCGCTTCGGCCCCACCCGTGAGGAGCTGCTGAAGGCCCGCGGGACGCGCCGTGCCGAGGTGTCCAAGACCGGCCGGTTGGACTTCCTCGAGGACACCCGCGAGGTCCGCGAGGGCGACTGGCGCGTTGCGGACGCCCCTGCCGACTTCCAGGAGCGACGCGTCGAGATCACCGGGCCGACCGAGCGCAAGATGGCGATCAACGCCCTCAACTCGGGCGCCAAGGTCTGGCTGGCCGACCTCGAGGACGCCAACACGCCGCACTGGGCCAACGTGATCGGTGGGCAGGTCAACCTCCACGACGCGGTCCGCCGCACCATCGAGCTCACCACACCGCAGGGCAAGCACTACACGCTCAAGGACCCCGACGGCATACCGACGATCGTCCCGCGCCCCCGCGGCTGGCACCTGGACGAGGAGCACCTCCAGCTGGGCGGCAAGCCACTCGTGGGTGCCCTCGTCGACTTCGGGCTCTACTTCTTCCACAACGCCAAGGAGCTCCTCGAGCGCGGCAGCGGCCCGTACTTCTACCTGCCCAAGATGGAGTCCCACCTCGAGGCGCGGCTGTGGAACGACGTGTTCACCTTCGCCGAGGAGCGGGTGGGCATCGCCCACGGCACGGTCCGGGCGACCGTCCTGATCGAGACGATCCCGGCAGCGTTCGAGATGGACGAGATCCTCTACGAGCTGCGCGAGCACGCGGCCGGGCTCAACGCCGGACGGTGGGACTACCTGTTCTCGATCATCAAGTACTTCCGCGACGCCGGGCCGTCCTTCACCCTCCCGGACCGCAACGCCGTCACGATGAACGCGCCGATGATGAAGGCCTACTCCGACCTGCTGGTCCAGACCTGCCACAAGCGGGGCGCGTTCGCGATCGGCGGCATGGCGGCGTTCATCCCGAGCAAGGACCCGAAGGTCAACGAGGAGGCATTCGCCAAGGTGCGCGCCGACAAGGAGCGCGAGGCGAACGCCGGGTTCGACGGCTCCTGGGTCGCCCACCCCGGCATGGTCGAGCTCTGCAAGGAGGTCTTCACCGCGAAGCTGGGCGACGAGCCCAACCAGCTCGGCGTGCTGCGCGAGGACGTCAAGGTCAGCGCCGACGACCTGCTCAACGCCTCGGCCACTCCGGGTGAGCTGACCCTGGACGGCCTGCGCGGCAACGTGAGCGTCGGCATCCAGTACCTCGCCGCTTGGCTCGGCGGCAACGGCGCGGCCGGCATCAACAACCTCATGGAGGACGCCGCGACGGCGGAGATCTCCCGCTCCCAGATCTGGCAGTGGCTCAACAACGAGGCGCAGCTCGCCTCGGGTGAGAAGGTCACCAAGGAGCTGGTCACGTCCGTGGTGGATGAGGAGTATGCCGCGTTGCAGGCTGCCGTTGGCGACGACGCCTCCACGGCGGGTCACCTGGAGGCGGCGCGCAGGCTGTTCTTCGAGTGCGCGGTCGACCCGGACTTCCCGGACTTCCTGACGCTGCCGGCCTACGAGGAGGTCCTGCGCGAGGAGCGCGCCTCCGCCTCGCCCGCCTGACCCGACCCGCCCCTGCAGCAACCTTTGCTAGCAAAGGTTTCGTAATGGTGGACAGGTTAGAACCTGTCCACCATTCACTAACCTTTGCTAGCAAAGGTTAGTGAGAGGTGAGGCGAGCGTCAGGCGAGGGGCGGGCGGCGCCAGCGGCCGGCGGCGATCTGGTCGCCGCCCACCCACACGCCGCCGATGTCGGAGGTCGTGCCCAGCGCGAACACCTTGGACAGCGCGTCCTCGGGTGACTTGGCGTTGCCGAGCCCCACGGCGAGCGGGTCGCCCGGCTCGGGAAGCAGCCAGATCGCGTCGAACTGCTTGCCCACCGACAGGTCGCCCACCTCACCGCCCAGGCCGAGCGCGTCGGCGCCGGCCGCGGTGCACAGCCACAGCAGGTGCGCCGAGGTGAGCGGCAGCCCCTCGTCGCCGAGCAGCCGCTGGACGAAGTACGCCTGCAGCCCCTCCTTGAGCATCGAGAACCCGGTGCCCGCACCCACGTCGGACCCCATCGCCACCCGCACCCCGGCCTCGACGTGGCGGCGCAGCGGGAACAGCCCCGATCCCAGGGCCGAGTTGCTCGTCGGGCAGTGCGCCACCGAGGCGTCGCGGTCCGCCAGCACGGCCAGCTCGGCGTCGGTCGGGTGCACGTCGTGGGCGAGCACGGTCTGTCGCGTGACCAGCCCGTGCTCGTCGTAGGTGCCGACGTAGGACGCACCGTCGAAAAGCGCTGCGACCTCAGCGATCTCGGCGGAGTTCTCGTTGACGTGCGAGGTGAACAGCGCGCCCGGCGTCTCGGTGAGCGTCTGCCCGCACGACTCGAGGATCGCGTCGCTGGCAGACAGCGAGAAGCGCGGCGTCACGGCGTACCGGAGCCGGCCCTTGCCGTGCCAGCGGGAGGCGAGCTCACGTGACTCCCGGTAGGCGCGCTCCGGGGTGGTGAGCAGCGGCTCGGGCAGGATCCGGTCCGAGGTCACCAGACCGGTGGTCACGCGGAGCCCCCACACGTCCGCAGCCTCGAACATCACGTCGACGGCCGGGGCGAAGTGGGATCCGAAGACCAGCGCCGTCGTGGTACCGGCGTCGACCAGACCGGTGACGAAGTCGCGCGCCACGCCACGGGCGTACTCGACCTCGCCCATCCGCACCTCCTCGGGCAGCGCGCACTGGTCGAGCCAGTCGAGCAGGGGCATGCCGAGCCCACCGATCACGCGCACCTGGGGGAAGTGCACATGGGTGTCCACCAAGCCGGGCAGGACGATGCCTTCGCGCAGGTCGAGCACCTCGGCCCCGGGGTGCTGCGAACGAACCTCTGCGAACGGCCCGCGCGCCCCGATGATTCCTTGCTCGACGAGGACACCGCAGTCCTGCTCGGACCGCAGCGCACCACCGGTGAACGGGTCGGTCGGGGTGTCCATCACGGCACACCGGAAGAGCGTGCTCACCGGCGGACAGCCTCTGCCCGCTCTGCCTCGAACACCCGCACCAGGTCAGCCGCGACCGCCACGGCGATGGTCGCCGGCTCCTTGCCCGCGATGCCCGGCAGCCCGATCGGCGTCTGGATCCTCGCGAGGTCGGCCTCGCTGTGGCCCTCCGCCAGCAGCCGCTTCTGGAAGCGGCGCCACTTCGCCGACGACCCGATCAGCCCCACCGACCCGAGGTGGCCGCACCGCAGCGCCGCGTCGCACAGTGCCGCGTCCTCGGCGTGGTCGTGCGTCATCACCAGGACATGGGTGCCGGCGGGCACCTCGCCGAGCACCAGCTCCGGCACGGGGGCGTGGTGGACGTGGACGTTGGCGACCGAGTCGTCAAGAACGCCAAGGCGATCCGCACCGAGCTGGTCGGCACGGGAGTCCACGAGGTGGAGCTCGAGGTCCTGCCTCGCGAGCACGCGGGCCAGCTCCATGCCGACGTGCCCCATCCCGAAGATCGCCACCGACGGCACCACGGCGAGCGGCTCGAGCAGGACGCTCACCTCACCACCGCAGCACTGCTGGCCGTGCTCGACCGGCGCCTTGTCGTTGAGTGCCAGCTCGAGGGTCTCCGGTATGCCGCGTGGCTCGCCGAGCAGCGCGCGTGCCCGCGTGACCGCGGTCGCCTCGAGGTTGCCCCCACCGATAGTGCCCCACGTCGCGTCTTGCGCCACGACCATCTTCGCCCCGGCCTCCCGTGGCGAGTGACCGCGCACCGACACCAGGGTGACGAGCACGCCGGGACGGCGCTCGCGTCTCAGCCGCTCGACGGCGGCCAGCCACTGCACGTCAGGCTCCCGAGCGCACCGGGTGCGGTCGGGCCTGCTCGGAACGGGGGTGCATGCGGGGAGCCTCGTCGGACGGCTGGTTGGGCACCACGCCGGGAGCGCCCTCGACCATCGCCGTCATGTGCGGCGGCTCCGCCCTGCCGCGCGCCTCCTCCACGGCCCAGAAGACGGCCTCAGGTGTGGCAGGTGAGGCGAGGTCGACGGACTTGCCGGCCGGACCGAAGGCAGCCGCGGCCTGGCGCAGCGCCTCCCGCACCGAGAAGGCCAGCATCAGGGGCGGCTCGCCCACCGCCTTCGAGCCGTAGACGGCGCCCTCCTCGTGGGCCTGCTCGAGCAGGGTCACGTTGAACTCCTCCGGCATCTCGGAGAAGCTCGGCAGCTTGTAGGTGCTCGCCGCCTGGGTCGCCAGCCGCCCGCGGGTGGGCCGGTCCGACTCGTCCCAGCGCAGGTCCTCCAGGGTCAGCCACCCGGCGCCCTGGACGAACCCGCCCTCGATCTGGCCGAGGTCGACCAGCGGCGACAGCGAGTCGCCGACGTCGTGGACGATGTCGACCCGCCGGGTGCGGTACGCCCCGGTGAAGCCGTCCACCTCCACCTCGGCAGCGGCGACGCCGTAGGCGAAGTACTTGAAGGGCTCACCGTGGAACGCCGTGGAGTCCCAGTGCAGCCCCTCCGTCCGGTAGTAGCCGGCGGCGAACAGCTGCACCCGCTGGAAGTAGGCGGCCGTCACCAGGTCGGCCCACGGGACGGTCTCGTTGGTGCCGAGGCCGCTCACGACACCGCCCTCGAACCGCACGTCACTCGCGGGCACGCCGATCCGCCCGGCCGCGACGGTCGCGAGACGTTCGCGGATCTGCTCGCAGGCATTCTTGACGGCCCCGCCATTGAGGTCTGCGCCGGAGCTGGCCGCGGTCGCCGAGGTGTTGGGCACCTTGTCGGTCCGGGTCGGGGCGAGCCGCACGGTCGAGAGCGGGACCCCGAGGGTCGTGGCCGCCACCTGGAGCATCTTGGTGTGCAGGCCCTGGCCCATCTCGGTGCCGCCGTGGTTGATCAGCACCGAGCCGTCCTTGTAGACGTGCACCAGCGCGCCGGCCTGGTTGAACGCGGTGAGGTTGAAGGAGATCCCGAACTTCACGGGGGTCACCGCTAGCGCCCGCTTCACGTGCGGGTGCGCGGCGTTGAAGGCGGCGATCTCGCGCTGCCGGTTGGCGACGTCGCCCTTCTCGAGCACCTGCTCCCAGGCCCGGACCGCCCGCTCGGGGTGGCGCACCGGCTGGCCGTAGGGGGTCGACTGGCCCTGCGTGTAGAAG
>Ga0308175_100002727_pt1 | contig 12104 bp, 6 predicted proteins | sample PhyCR1_3_FD_203893 | JGI IMG/M metagenome (GOLD analysis project Ga0308175, IMG submission 203893) | Soil microbial communities from UC Gill Tract Community Farm, Albany, California, United States - DLSLS.C.R1 | ecosystem: Environmental > Terrestrial > Soil > Agricultural land | place: USA... | reverse complement strand
ACCGATGTCGTTGACCGCAACCTGCGGGGTGGTGGCGGTGGTCTCGGTGCTGCTCGTCATGTGGGAAAGGGCTCCGGTACGGACATTGAAGTCGTAGGTACTGCTACGCCGGGAGCCCGTATCGCTCTGAAGAAGCCGGACAGCCAAGGAAGCGCCTCACCGATAACTGGTGATGGCGCCTCGACAACCGAGGGGACATACAACAGATGCGAGCGCAGCCTGCTACGTCTGAGGTGCGCAGGCCCGCAGCGCAACTTGTAGCATACGGGGGCAGCCGGGCATGGTCAATGCGCGAAGGCGCCCACCCGGGGCGGATCGCCGCTTAACCGGCGCAGGAAACGTCCCGCGAGGCCACACGGGCCTTCGTGTCCCCCGTGTCGCGCCCGGCGGGTTGGACGGAAGAGTACGACGAGGGAGCCGATCATCCAAGAGCCGGAACAGCCCGATCCCGATGGGTTCGAGGCGGAAGCCACCCGGCGTGACGCCGGGGTCGCGGAGAGCAGCAGGGCCAACCGGGGCTGGTGGGACCGCAACGCGGACGAGTACCAGAGCGAGCACGGGACGTTCCTCGGCGACGACCGCTTCGTGTGGGGTCCGGAGGGCCTGGACGAGGTGGAGGCGGAGCTGCTGGGCCCGCCGGAGGAGCTGAAGGGCAAGGCGGTCCTGGAGATCGGCGCGGGCGCCGCCCAGTGCTCGCGCTGGCTGGCCGCCCAGGGCGCCCGGCCGGTGGCCCTGGACCTCTCGCACCGCCAGCTCCAGCACTCGCTGCGGATCGGCGGATCGATTCCGCTCGTCTGCGCCGACGCAGGCGCGCTGCCGTTCGCGGACGGCTCCTTCGATCTGGCGTGCTCCGCGTACGGGGCGCTGCCGTTCGTCGCCGATCCGCGGCTGGTGCTGCGCGAGGTGCGCCGGGTGCTGCGGCCGGGCGGCCGGTTCGTCTTCTCGGTGACGCACCCGATCCGCTGGGCCTTCCCGGACGAGCCCGGCCCGGAGGGGCTGTCGGTGTCCGCCTCCTACTTCGACCGCACGCCCTATGTGGAGCAGGACGAGGACGGCCGGGCCGTGTACGTCGAGCACCACAGGACGCTCGGGGACCGGGTCCGGGACGTCGTGGCCTCGGGTCTGCGCCTGGTGGACCTGGTGGAGCCGGAGTGGCCGGCGTGGAACACCTCGGAGTGGGGAGGCTGGTCCCCGTTGCGCGGGAACCTGATCCCGGGCACGGCGATCTTCGTGTGCGAGCGGGACTGAGGGCGGGGTTCGTCTCCGTTGTCTCCGTGCGCGTGCGTACCCGTACGCGCACGGGAGGGCGTCGTCCGTGCACGCACGCGCGTGGAGGGCGTTCCCGCCGCCGTACGACACTGGGGGCGTGATCCGTTACGACGCCCTGGACGTGCTGCCCGTGCGGGCCGCCCTGCCCGCTCTGACCGACGCCCTGGACGCGGACGGCACGGCCGTCCTGGTGGCGCCGCCCGGCACCGGTAAGACGACGCTGGTGCCGCTCGTGCTGGCGGGGCTGGTCGGTGGCGGGCCCGCGCGGCGTGTCGTGGTGGCCGAGCCGCGGCGGATCGCGGCGCGGGCGGCGGCCCGGCGCATGGCGTGGCTGCTCGGCGAGCGGACCGGCGACAGCGTCGGCTACACGGTGCGCGGCGAGCGGGCCGTGGGACGGCACACGCGCGTGGAGGTCGTGACCACGGGTGTGCTGCTGCAGCGGCTGCAGCGGGACCAGGAGCTGGCGGGCGTGGACGTGGTGGTGCTCGACGAGTGCCATGAGCGGCATCTGGACGCCGACACGGTGGCCGCGTTCCTGTGGGACGTGCGGCAGGCGTTGCGTCCGGAGCTGCGTCTTGTGGCCGCGTCGGCGACCACGGACGCCCAGGGGTGGGCGCGGCTGCTGGGCGGGGCGCCGGTGGTCGAGGCGGCGGGCGCCGCGCACCCGGTCGAGGTCGTGTGGGCGCCTGCGGCGCGTCCGGTGCGGCCGCCGCACGGGATGCGGGTGGATCCGGCGCTGCTCGCCCATGTGGCCTCGGTGGTGCGGCGGGCGCTGACCGAGCGGGAGGGGGACGTGCTGTGCTTCCTGCCCGGGGTGGGCGAGATCGCGCGCGTGGCCGGGCAGCTGGGGGACCTGGGTGCGGTGGACGTGCTCCAGGTGCACGGCCGGGCGCCGGCCGCCGTGCAGGACGCGGTGCTGGTGCCCGGGGAGCGGCGCCGGGTGGTGCTGGCGACGTCGGTGGCGGAGTCGTCGCTGACGGTGCCCGGGGTGCGGGTGGTGGTGGATGCGGGGCTGGCGCGGGAGCCGCGCGTGGATCACGCGCGGGGGCTGAGCGGGCTGGTGACGGTGCGGGCGTCGCGGGCCGCCGGGCGGCAGCGGGCGGGGCGGGCCGGGCGTGAGGCGCCGGGTGTGGTGTACCGGTGCTGGACGGAGGCGGAGGACGGCCGGCTGACGGCTTTCCCGGCGCCGGAGATCAAGGTGGCCGACCTGACGGCGTTCGCTCTGCAGGCGGCCTGCTGGGGTGATCCCGACGCCTCGGGGCTGGCGTTGCTGGATCCGCCGCCGGGTGGCGCGATGGCGGCGGCGCGGGAGGTGCTGACGGCCGTGGGCGCGGTGGATCCGGCCGGGCGGGCCACCGGGCTCGGGGTGCGGCTGGGCCGGCTGGGGGTGCATCCGCGGCTGGGGCGGGCCCTGCTGGACACCGCGGGCAGGGGCGCGGAGGCCGTTGCCCTGCTCTCCGAGGAGGTGCCGCGGGAGTACGGGGACGATCTCGGCGGGGCCCTGCGGCGCGCCCGGCGTGGCGGTGACGCGTACGCGGGGCGGTGGGCCGCGGAGGTGCGGCGGCTGCGGGCCGTCTCGGCGGATTCCTCCCCGCCGGCCGGTTCCTCCCCGCCGGCCGCCGGTGATCACGGGGCGCGGGCGGGTGCCGGGGCCGCTTCGGGCTCGGGGCTCGGGGCGGACGGGCTGGTAGGGCGGACCGTCGCGCTGGCGTTTCCGGAGCGGGTCGCGAGGCTCGACGGCGGTTCGTATCTCATGGTCTCCGGGACCCGGGCCGAGCTGGGTGACGGGTCGGCGCTGGGTGGTGCGCCGTGGATCGTCGTCGCCGTCGCCGACCGGGCCGCCGGGAGGGGGCACGCGCGCGTGCGGCTCGGCGCGGCCGTCTCCGAGGAGGTGGCCCGGGCCGCCGCCGGCGCGCTCCTCGAGGAGCGGGACGAGGTGCACTGGGCCGGCGGGGACGTCGTGGCCCGGCATGTCGAACGGCTGGGGGCCGTGGAGCTGGCCGTGCGACCGCTGAAGGAGGCCGATCCCGCGCTCGTGCGTGCGGCCCTGCTCGAAGGGTTGCGGGAGGAGGGGCTGGGTCTGCTGCGCTGGTCGCCGGACGCGGCGGCGCTGCGGCAGCGGCTGGCGTTCCTGCGGGCGCATGCCGGTGGGCCCTGGCCGGAGGTGTCGGACGAGGCGCTGCACGCGCGCGTGGACGAGTGGCTGGAGCCGGAGCTGAGCCGGGCGCGGCGGCGGGCGGACCTCGGGCGGATCGACGCCGGGCAGGCGCTGGCGCGGCTGCTGCCGTGGGCGAGCGGGGAGGCGGCCCGGCTGGACGAGCTGGCGCCGGAGCGGATCACCGTGCCGAGCGGGTCCAGGATCCGGATCGACTACCGGGATCCGGATCGGCCGGTTCTCGCCGTGAAGCTGCAGGAGATGTTCGGGCTGCGTGAGACGCCGGCCGTGGCGGGGGTGCCGCTGCTGGTGCACCTGCTCTCGCCGGCCGGGCGGCCCGCCGCCGTCACGGCCGACCTCGCCTCGTTCTGGCGGGACGGCTACCGGGGCGTGCGCGCCGAGTTGCGCGGGCGCTATCCGAAGCATCCGTGGCCCGAGGACCCGGCTGCCGCGGAGCCCACCCGGCACACCAACGCGCGGCTCAGGCGCTGACCGGTGGCGCGCCGAGGGCGCCCGTCCGCCGGAGCGGAGGGGCGCCCTCGCCGTCTTCTGCCGGCCGTGCCGTGCGAGCCGGCCGTGTCGTGCGTGCCGTCAGGAGGTGGCGGACGGGCTCGGCGAGGGGCTCGCCGAGGCGTCCGCCGCGGCGACCTTCAGCTCGACGGTGACGGTGCCGCCGCCGGGGGTGGTGACCCGGAGCAGGAAGGTGCCGGTGGTGTCGTCCGCGTACAGCTTGGGCAGCGTGAGCCGGCCCTCGGCGTCGGTCTTGAGGCCGGTGAGGGTGCGGACGGTCTTGCCGTCGGCGTCCTTGAAGTAGGGGCCCTTGTCGTTCTCGGTGGCGTCGTCGGCGGCCTTGATCAGGGTGGCGGTGGCCGCGACCCGGTCCGCGGCGGCGCCCTTGTACGTCGCCTTCACCTGGACCTGCTCGGCGAACTCGCCGCCCGGGGTACAGGTCATCGCGGTGTCGCCGGTGCGGGTGAGGGTGTCGGCGGCGCGGGCGGTGACGGTGGCGGTGTAGCCGACGCTCTTGACCTGGTGGCCGACGACAGCGGTGGTGATCTTGAAGTCGCCGGTCTTCTCGCCCGCCTGGAGGGCCGGTGCGAGCGCCACTCCCTTGGCGTCGGTGGCGACGGTGGCGACGGTCTCGCCGCCGGCGAAGGTGGCGTCGGTGTCGCCGGTGATGGTGAACCGGACCCTGACCTTGGCGACGGCCGTTCCCGCCCTGGTCTCGGCGCGGGTGCCGATCCGCTGCCCGAACGCGTCACCGGCCATCGCGGTGAGCTGCGCGGTGCCCGCGTCCTCGAGGTGGTCCACGGTGTCCGACGGGGTGGGCTGCTTCGGCGGGAACGGCGGCTTCGGCGGCTGTGGGTCGGGGCTCTCACTGCCGCCGCCCGGCTGGTGCGGCTTCGGGTCGGGCTTCGGGTCCGGCTTCCGGTCGGGCTTCGTCCCCGGCGGGTCGGACGGTGCCGGGGTGTGGGTGCGCGGGGTGCCGTCGTCGCTGCGGTGGCTGGGCACGCCGCCGGTGCCGTCGGGCACGGAGTGGGCGCCCTCGCGGTAGTACTGCAGCCAGTTCAGGACCAGGTTCAGGTAGTCCTGCGAGTTGTTGTAGCTGAGGATCGCGCTGTGCAGGCCGGGCTCGGTGGACATGTCCCAGTCGTTGCGGCACAGGTAGTGGCCCGCGGCGAGCGCGGCGTCGTAGACGTTGTTCGGGTCCGCCTTGCCGTCGGCGTTGCCGTCGCGGCCGGCCCAGGCCCAGGTGGAGGGGATGAACTGCATCGGGCCGATGGCCTGGTCGTAGTGACTGTTGCCGTCGTACTCGCCGTGGTCGGTGTCCTTGATGAGCGCGAAGCCGTTGCCGTCGAGCTGCGGGCCGAGGATCCGGCCGAGCGTCGTGCCATCGGCGTCGACGCGGCCGCCGCGGGCCTGACCGGACTCCACCTTGCCGATGGCGGCCAGGAGTTGCCAGGGCAGGTTGCAGCCGGGCTTGGACGAGCGCAGCTCGGCCTCGGCCTTCTTGTAGGCGTCGAGGACGGTCGCGGGGACGCCGGCCTCCGCCTCTCCTCGGGCGACGGGGTCACCGACGGTCGACGAGGGGCTGGGGTTGGGGCTCTTCAGCGGCGGAAGGTCCGTGTAGTACGGCGAGTTGCCGGTCGCGTCGCCGTCGTGGGCGGCATCGGGTGCGGGGCTGCTGGCGCCGGCCGAGGCCGGTCTGCCGTGGTCGTCGCCGGCCGCTCCCGGAGCCTGGGACGCGGACAGTGCCGCGACCGCCGCCGCGGCCACGGCGGTGGTCGCCGCTCCCTTGCGCAGCCGCCTGCCGAAATGCGCCGCCATAGAGTGAACCCCTCCCGTGGACGCGTGCCGCGTCCGTCTCCGTCTGTCTGCCTCGCTCTGGTGTGACGGTTGACCCGGTGCTCTGGTTGCCCCTGTTCCGTCTTTTCGTCCGTGCGACGGGTGTGCGACCGTGCCGCCCGGCACGGCAACCCAGGTGACCCTACGACAACTTGTTTGCCGGGGGCACCCGTTCGCGTCCGCTTTTCACCGGTTGGCCGACACTGTCGGGCCGCGGGGCCCGGAACGGCGCCGACGCATACTGGACCGGACGTGATCAACGGTTGCGAATCCGTGCCCGACGACCGCCCGAGGGGGCCCCGTTGCCGTTCACACTCAGCCACGCGGCGGCCGTACTGCCCGCCATCCGCCGGGACGGCGGTGGCCGGGGCCGGCTGGTGCCCTCGGTGCTCGTCGCGGGGTCCTTCGCACCCGACGTGACCTACTACGCGGCGAGCGTCCGGCGGGACGCGATGGAGTTCGGGACGGTCACGCACTCCCTGCCGGGGGTGGCCGGCGTGGACGTCCTGATCGCCTGGGCGCTGGTGGGGCTGTGGCTGTTCGTGCGGGAGCCGCTGGTGGCGCTGCTCCCCCGGGCCCGCCAGGGGCCGGGGGCCGCTCTGCTGCGCTGCGGTGCGCCACGCGCGCGCGTACGGGCCGACCGGGTGCTGTGGTGGTACGTCTCGGCGGTGCTCGGCGCGCTGACGCACGTCGTGTGGGACGCGTTCACGCACCATGACCGGTGGGGGTCGCGGCTGGTCCCGGGGCTCGGCCGGGTGGTGGCGGGCCTGCCGCGGTACACGTGGCTGCAGTACGGCTCGTCCGCGGTGGCCGCCGTGGTGATCGCCGTGTTCCTGGTCCGGGCGCTGCGGCGGGCGCCCGCCGGGGAGCCGGCGGGGGTGCCCGCGCTGTCCGTACGGGACCGGTGGTGGGCGACGGCCGTGGTCGGGGGCTGTGCCCTGGCGGGGGCGGTGCAGCGGGCGGCGCGGTGGTGGGCGTACCCGGGTGCGTCCGTGCGGCCGCTGGATCTGGTGCCGACCCTGTGCTTCGGGGTCGGTGCCGGGCTGCTGCTCGGAGTGCTGCTGTACGCGGCCGGGGTCAGGCTGTGGCGTCCGGTCCGGGTTCCGGACGGTCCTGGCGGGGTGGCCGGTGCGGGCCGGGACCGGTCGGCGGCTCGGTGAGGGCGGCCACGAAGACGGTGAGGGTGCGTCTGGGCCGGGCTTGGGGGATCGCGGTGAGCAGGAGCGCCAGGTAGGCGCGGGCGAGGTCCGCCCAGGCGCGCCGGTCGGCGGTGCGGCGGAGACGGGCGCCCGGCCGGCGCAGCAGGCCGGCCGCGGCTCTGCGGGCGGCCGCGGCCCGGTCGACGGGGATGCGGGCGGTGCTTGCGCCGGCCGCGAGGGCCGGGACCGGCGCGGCGGCCGTGGCCGGGCCTGAGGCACTGCCTGCCTCGGCCCGGGTGCCGCCTCGTACCTCGGGCGTCCGGCGGTGGAGCATGCGTATACCCATGCCCGCAGTGTTGCGGCTGCGGGCATGGGGGTGCGTTCTGGCGGGGTCCACGTGAGTGAAGGACCCCGCCGGGGTTCCGCCGGTCAGGGGTGCCGACGCCGGTGCGGTGCCCGGGGAGGGACGCGGTGCGTGTGTCACCGCGTCCCGTGCGGGCACCGGGGCCGCTGGGCGCGGCCGGGGCCGGGGCCGGGGTTCCTCTTGCTCGCGTTGCTCGGGGAGGACGCCGGTCGGGCGTCAGTGCGCCGCCGACTCCCAGTCGCGGCCCACGCCCACCGAGACGTCGAGCGGGGCCCGCAGCCGGACGGCGCCGGCCATCTCGCGGCGGACGATCTCTTCCGTGGCCGCACGCTCGCCGGGGGCGATCTCCAGCACGATTTCGTCGTGCACCTGGAGGAGCAGGCGGGACTTCAGGTCCGCCTCGCGCAGGGCCTGGTGGACGTTGAGCATGGCGATCTTGACGATGTCGGCCGCCGTGCCCTGGATGGGGGCGTTGAGGGCCATGCGTTCGGCCGCCTCGCGGCGCTGGCGGTTGTCGCTGTTGAGGTCGGGGAGGTAGCGGCGGCGTCCGAAGAGCGTCGCCGTGTAGCCCGTGGCCCGTGCTTCGTCGACGACCCGGCGCAGATATTCGCGGACGCCGCCGAACCGCTCGAAGTAGGTGTCCATCAGGCCGCGGGCCTCGGCCGCCTCGATGTTCAGCTGCTGGGAGAGGCCGAAGGCGGAGAGTCCGTAGGCCAGGCCGTACGACATGGCCTTGATCTTGCGGCGCATCTCCGCGTCCACGGCGTCCCGCCCGACGGAGAAGACTTGGGAGGCGACGGTGGTGTGCAGGTCCTCGCCCGTGGTGAACGCCTCGATCAGGCCCTCGTCCTCGGAGAGGTGGGCCATCACGCGCAGCTCGATCTGGCTGTAGTCGGCGGTCATCAGGGACTCGAAGCCCTCGCCGACCACGAAGCCGCGGCGGATCGCCCGGCCCTCGTCGGTGCGGACCGGGATGTTCTGCAGGTTCGGGTCCGTGGACGACAGCCGGCCGGTCGCGGCCACCGTCTGGTTGAACGTGGTGTGGATGCGGCCGTCGGCGGCGATGGTCTTGATCAGGCCCTCGACGGTGACGCGCAGCTTCGCCTGCTCGCGGTGCCGGAGCATGATCACCGGCAGTTCGTTGTCGGTCTGGGTGGCGAGCCAGGCCAGGGCGTCGGCGTCGGTGGTGTAGCCGGTCTTGGTCTTCTTCGTCCTGGGCAGGGCCAGCTCGCCGAAGAGGACTTCCTGGAGCTGCTTGGGGGAGCCGAGGTTGAACTCGCGGCCGGCGGCGGCGTGGGCCTCCTTCACGGCCTGCTGCACGGCGCCCGCGAACGTCTGCTCCATCGCCTCGAGGTGGGCGCGGTCGGCCGCGATGCCGTCGCGCTCCATGCGGGCCAGCAGGGTGGAGGTGGGCAGCTCCACGTCCCGCAGCAGGCCTGCGGCGCCGACCTCCTCGAGACGGCTCTCGAAGGCCTCTCCCAGGTCCAGGACGGCGCGGGCCTGGATCATCAGGGCCTCCGCCTCGGCGCCCTCGTCCGTGCCGAACGCGAGCTGGCCGTCTGCCGCGGCGGCGGGGGCCAGCTCGCGGTGCAGGTACTCCAGGGACAGCGCGTCCAGGTCGAAGGAGCGGCGGCCCGGCTTGACCAGGTACGCGGCGAGCGCGGTGTCCATCACGACGCCCTCGACGCGCCAGCCGTGCTCGGCGAGGACGCGCATGGCGCCCTTGGCGTTGTGGAACACCTTCGGGCGGCCGGCGTCGGCGAGCCAGCCGGCGAAGGCGCGCTCGTCGGCCTCGTCCAGCTCGGCCGGGTCGAACCAGGCGGCCGCTCCGCCGGCCGCGGCGAGGGCGACCTCGGCGACCGAGCCGGTGCCCAGCGCCCACGTGCCGACCGTGGCGACGCCGAGGGTCCCGGTGCCGTGCCCGGCGAGCCAGCCGGCCAGCTCGCCGGTGCGCAGGACGGTGCCGTCCAGTTCCACGCCTTCCACCACGACCGGCGTGGCCTCGGCCTCCTCGGCGCCCGGGTCGACGGCGAAGAGCCGCTCGCGCAGCGACGGGTTGCGGATCTCCAGGGTGTCCAGGACCACCGCGACGGTCTTGCGGTCGTACGGCGCCCGCTCCAGGTCGGTGACCGCCTTCGGCAGCTCGACCTGGCGCTCCAGCTCGGTGAGCAGCCGGTTGAGCTTGACCGACTCCAGGTGGTCGCGCAGGTTCTGGCCCGCCTTGCCCTTGACCTCCTCGGCGCGCTCGACCAGCTCCGCGAACGAGCCGAACTGGTTGATCCACTTCGCGGCGGTCTTCTCGCCGACGCCGGGGATGCCGGGGAGGTTGTCGGAGGGGTCGCCGCGCAGGGCGGCGAAGTCCGGGTACTGGGCGGGCGTCAAGCCGTACTTCTCGACAACCTTCTCCGGGGTGAACCGGGTCAGCTCCGAGACGCCCTTCGTCGGGTAGAGCACGGTCGTGTGCTCGGTGACGAGCTGGAAGGAGTCGCGGTCGCCGGTGACGATCAGCACCTCGAAGCCCTCGGCCTCCGCCTGGGTGGCGAGGGTGGCGATGACGTCGTCCGCCTCGAAGCCCTCGACGGCGAAGCGGTGCGCGTGCATGGCGTCGAGCAGCTCGCCGATCAGCTCGACCTGCCCCTTGAACTCGTCGGGGGTCTTGGAGCGGTTGGCCTTGTACTCGGTGAACCGCTCGGAGCGCCAGGTCTTGCGCGAGACGTCGAAGGCCACCGCGAAGTGCGTGGGCGCCTCGTCACGCAGGGTGTTGGCCAGCATCGACGCGAAACCGTAGATCGCGTTCGTCGGCTGGCCCGTCGCGGTGGTGAAGTTCTCCGCGGGCAGCGCGAAGAACGCGCGGTAGGCCAGCGAGTGCCCGTCCATGAGCATCAGCCGGGGACGGCCGCCGGGGTTGCTGTCGGTCTTCTTCGATGCTGTCTCTGCCACGCCCCCGATCCTGCCACGCCCCACTGACAGCCGGGACCGGCCCGCTCCGCGGCGGACACCGGAGCGGGCCCGCACCGCCGTCGCGGGCGGCCGGCACGCACCTGGAACGCCCGCCCCGGCCGCTTGTCGGTGCCCCGTGGGAGGATCGGCGGCGTACGTCTCACACGCAGTCGAAGGGGAGCGGGCGATGGCGACGAAGCCGCCCAAGGGTGATCCGGTCCAGGACGCGCCGCAGGTCGCGGAGCCCAAACACGCGGCGGCGGGCCTGCCGGCCATCGGCCACACCCTGCGCATCGCCCAGCGGCAGATGGGCGTGCGGCGCACCGCGCTGACCCTGCTGCGCGTGAACCAGAAGGACGGCTTCGACTGCCCGGGCTGCGCCTGGCCCGAGCCGGACCACCGGCACAAGGCGGAGTTCTGCGAGAACGGCGCCAAGGCGGTGGCCGAGGAGGCCACCCTGCGCCGGGTCACCCCGGAGTTCTTCGCCGCGCACCCGGTCGCCGATCTCGCCGGGCGCAGCGGGTACTGGCTGGGCCAGCAGGGCCGGCTCACCCACCCCATGTATCTCGCCGAGGACGGCACGCACTACGAGCCGGTCGGCTGGGAACGCGCCTTCGACATCATCGCCGAGGAGATCTCCGCCCTCGCCTCCCCCGACGAGGCCGTCTTCTACACCTCCGGCCGCACCAGCAACGAGGCCGCGTTCCTCTACCAGCTCTTCGCACGCGAGCTGGGCACCAACAACCTGCCGGACTGCTCCAACATGTGCCACGAGTCGTCCGGCTCGGCCCTGTCCGAGACGATCGGCATCGGCAAGGGCAGCGTCCTGCTGGAGGACCTCCACCAGGCCGACCTGATCATCGTGGCCGGGCAGAACCCCGGGACGAACCACCCGCGCATGCTCTCCGCGCTGGAGAAGGCCAAGGCGAACGGCGCACGGATCATCAGCGTCAACCCACTGCCCGAGGCCGGACTGGAACGGTTCAAGAACCCGCAGACCCCGCAGGGCATGCTGAAGGGCGCCGCGCTCACCGATCTGTTCCTGCAGATCCGCATCGGCGGCGACCAGGCCCTGTTCCGCCTCCTCAACAAGCTGATCCTCGACACCGAGGGCGCCGTCGACGAGGAGTTCGTGCGGGAACACACGCACGGGTACGAGGAGTTCGCCGAGACCGCCCGCGCCGCCGACTGGGACGGGACCCTCGCGGCCACCGGCCTCACGCGCGCGGAGATCGAGCGGGCCCTCGGCATGGTCCTCGCCTCGCGGCGGACCATCGTCTGCTGGGCCATGGGCCTCACCCAGCACAAGCACTCCGTGCCGACCATCCGCGAGGTCGTCAACTTCCTCCTGCTGCGCGGCGACATCGGCCGTCCCGGCGCGGGCGTGTGCCCGGTGCGCGGCCACTCCAACGTGCAGGGCGACCGCACGATGGGCATCTTCGAACGGCCCGCCCCGGCCTTCCTGGACGCGCTGGAGAAGGAGTTCGGGTTCGCGCCGCCGCGCGAGCACGGCTTCGACGTGGTGCGGGCCATCCGCGCGTTGCGCGACGGCGAGGCGAAGGTGTTCTTCGCCATGGGCGGCAACTTCGTCTCCGCCTCCCCCGACACGGAGGTCACCGAGGCGGCCATGCGGCGCGCGCGGCTGACCGTGCACGTGTCGACCAAGCTGAACCGCTCGCACGTGGTCACGGGCGCGCGTGCCCTGATCCTGCCGACCCTGGGCCGCACCGAGCGCGATGTGCGGGACGGCGGCGAGCAGTTCGTCACCGTCGAGGACTCCATGGGCATGGTGCACGCCTCGCGCGGCCGCCTGGAGCCGGCGAGCCGGCACCTGCTGTCCGAACCGGCGATCGTGTGCCGGCTGGCGCGCCGGGTGCTCGGCGCGGACAGC
>Ga0308175_100002726_pt1 | contig 12105 bp, 10 predicted proteins | sample PhyCR1_3_FD_203893 | JGI IMG/M metagenome (GOLD analysis project Ga0308175, IMG submission 203893) | Soil microbial communities from UC Gill Tract Community Farm, Albany, California, United States - DLSLS.C.R1 | ecosystem: Environmental > Terrestrial > Soil > Agricultural land | place: USA... | reverse complement strand
CCCCGACGACCAGCGACAGCTCGCCGGACGGTGCGATCTGCTCGGCCGGCATCTCCTCGTCGACGTGCCCGGCGGCGACCACGACGACAGTGCCGCACGCCTGCTGGAGGTCCTTCAGGGCCTTGACAGTCTCCGCAATGCCCTCGTCGACCTCGCCCGGCTGGTCCACCGGCGTCGGCCCGAGCGACAGGTTGACGACATCGGGGTCGTGCCCGATGAGGCCGCGGATCGTCGCGGCCAGATCGTCGTCCTCGGCGTCGCCGTCGAAGTTGAGCACCCGCCGGGGCAGCAGCCGCGTCGCCGGCGCGTACTGCAGCACGACGCCGCAAACGAATGTCCCGTGCCCGACGTGCCGCGGCAGCGCGGTGGCAGACAGGTCCCACAGCCCGCGCGCCTCCTCCGGCAGCGGATTCTCCGCGAAGCTGCCCCGTAGCCACTCGTGGTCGCTTACTCCGCCGTCGAGCACCGCGACCGTCGTGCCCCTGCCCTCGCTCATCGCCTGCTTGTCCCGCAGCCGCGGCCGTTCGCCCCAGCGAGGCGGGTCGAACGGCAGCCCCTGCACGTGGTTCATCGCCCGATAGCGACGCACTCGGTGTCCCAACATCGCCCAGCCCTCCTGGCTCGACCCGCGTCGTGGAACCGCATGGTGAACGGCATAGTGCTTCTAGAGAGCGAGCGCCAGCGGTTCGCGCTGATACACGTCGGGAGCAAGTCGATGACCGTAGCGGGCGTGGTCGAGCTGGCCCGGGCGCGCGAAGCCGTCCGGCTGTCCGGCTCCGACCCAGCGCGAGCCCGCGTGCTGGCCACCACGGTGCTGCTGGCCGAGCCGAGGGGCCTGCCGGCCGCGGAGGCAGAGCGTGCGCTAGGCATGGCCGCCCGCCGGGACCAGGACATGGCTGCAGCGGTGTACCACCTCACCCGAGCGATACGGCTGGCCGAGCGGGCCGGCGCCCCACAGATCGCCGCGGAGGTCCGGATCAGTCTGGCGCTGGCCCTCGCCTACCAGGGCCGGATGCGAGCTGCGCTGGCCGGTCTCAACCGCGCCAGCGCCGTGCTCGCCGGGCCGATGCTGGCCCGAGTCGAGCTGCAGCGGGCGGCGATCTGGCAGCTGCAGGGCAAGCTGGACGCCGCGCTGGCCGCGTACGACGCCGCCCAGCCGCCGCTGGAGCGGGCCGGGGACACGTTCGCGCTGGCTGTCTTGCACAACAACCGCGGCCTGGTCCGGTCGCGCCGCGGGCTGCTGGCCGGCGCCCAGACCGACCTGACCTTAGCCGCCCGGCTGCACCAGGCGCTGGGCAACGACACGGACGCCGCCGAGGCGGCGACGAACATCGGGCTGGTTGCGGCCCGGCGTGGCGACGTGGTGGCCGCGCTGGCCGCCTTCGACGAGGCCGACCGGCTGGCGCCGGGCTCCCGCGGCACCGACGCGGTCGGCCTGCTGGACCGCACGGAGGCGCTGGCCACCGCCCGGCTGCTGCGGGAGGCCAGGGCCACCGGGGAGCGGGCGCTGGCCGAGCTGACGTCCCGGCACGTGCACGCCTACCTGGCCGAGATCCGGTTGATCCTCGCCCAGATCGCGCTGCTCGACGGGCGCCCGGCCGAGGCGCGGACGCTGGCCGAGACCGCGGCGGCGACATTCGGCCGGCAGCGGCGGCCGGTCTACCGGGACTGGGCGAGCGGCACCGCGGTCCGGGCGGCCTGGGAGGCGGACGGCGCGAGCCCGCGGCTGCTGTCCGCGGCCGTCCGGCTGGTGCCGCGGCTGGAGGCGGCCGGCTGGACGATGGCCGCGCTGGACGCCCGGTTGCTGGCCGGCCAGATCGCGCTCGCCCTGGGCCGCGCCGACCAGGTCCGCCGCCAGCTCACGCCGCTGGCCGAGCGCCGGGCCCCGGACCCGGCCGAGGTCCGGTCCCGGGTCTTCCACGCCCGCGCCCTGCTGTGGCTGGCCGACGGCGACCCGCGCCGGGCCGACGCCGCGCTGCGGGCCGGGATGGCGGCGATCGAGCGGCACCGGGCCGCGCTCGGCGGCACCGAGCTGCGGGTGGGCGCGTCGGCGCTGGCCGCGGACGTGGCCAGGCTCGGTCTGGAGCTGGCCGTCTCGGCCGGCGACCCGTCGCGGGTGCTGCGCTGGGCCGAGCGCTGGCGGGCCGGCACGCTGGCGCTGCACCCGGTCCGGCCGCCGGCCGAGGAGGAGATCGCCACCGCGCTGACCGAGCTGCGCCAGGTCGTGCTCGCGCAGCAGGACGCCGAGGGCGCCGCGTCGGAGCGGCTGCTTCGCCGGCAGGCCGCGGTGGAGCGGAGGGTGCAGCGGCTGGCCCGGCAGGGCCGGGCCGCCGACCCGTACCAGGCCGACCGACCGAACCCGGCGCGGCTGCGGGCGGCGCTCGGCGACCGCGCGCTGGTCGAGTACGTGGAGTCCGGCGGTTGCCTGTACGCGGTCGTGGTCGCGGCGGGCCGGCAGAGCCTGCACCCGCTCGGGCGCATCCAGCCGGTGGCGCAGTCGGCCACGATGCTGCGGTTCTGGCTGCGCCGGCTGCTGCTGCGGTTCGGCTCGCGCGACCGGTCCGAGCGGCAGCTGCTGGCCGAGGCGGAGCGGCTCGACCAGGTGGTGCTCGCCCCGCTCGCGCACCGGCTGGGCACGGCGCCGGAGCTGGTTCTCGGGCCGACCACGGTGCTGCACTCGGTGCCCTGGTCGCTGCTGCCGACGGTGGCCGGCCGGCCGGTCAGCGTGGTGCCGTCGGCGGCGTGGTGGGCCCGCGCTGGCGAGCGGCCCCGGGACCCGGCACCACAGCGGGTGACGCTGGTCGCCGGTCCGGGCGTGCCGGCCGGCGAGGCCGAGGTGCGGGAGCTGGCCGACGGCTACCCCGGTCCGGCGGTGCTGACCGGACCGGCCGCGACGGTCGACGCGGTCACCGCCGCGCTGGACGGGGCCGGGCTCGCGCACATCGCGGCGCACGGCAACTTCCGCGCCGACCAGCCGCTGCTGTCCTCGCTCCGGCTCGCCGACGGCCCGCTCACCGGGTATGACCTGGAGCGGCTGACCAGCGCCCCCCGGCTGATCATGCTCGCCTCGTGCAGCACGGCGATGGCCGAGGTCAGGCCGGGTGACGAGCTGATGGGCTTCGCCGCGGCGCTGCTGGCCCAGGGCACCGGCGCGGTGGTGGCGCCGCTGCTGCCGGTGCCGGACGAGGCGACCCGGCTGGCCGCGCACGCTGTGCACCGGGCGCTGCGCACCGGGGCCGGCCCGGCGGCGGCGCTGGCCGCCGCGGCGGAGACCGACCGCTACACCTCGGCCGCATTCCTGTGCCTGGGCGCCGGTTAGCTGAGGCACGATGGGGTGGTGATCCCGCTCCAGCTCGCCCGCCGGCTGGTCACGGCCGGGCTGGTCTGGGCGCCTGCGCCGGGGGACCGGTTCTGCATCCCGGACCGGGGCATGGACGACGACGTGTTCGTGCTGTCCACGATGACCATCGAGGTGCACGAGCTGCCGGGCCGTACGGTCATCGGCTTCAACGGCACCACGGAGTGGGCGCTCGACGACGTGGACAAGGACGCCGCGCTGTGGCTGCCCCGAGAGGACCAGTTGCGGGCGGCGCTCGGCGACGCGTTCCGCCGGCTGGAGCGGGCCGGCGATCGCTGGCGGGTGGTGGCGACGATCTGGGGCGAGCCGGTCGAGTTCACCGGCGCCGATCCCGAGGCCGCGTACGGGGAGGCGGTGCTGCACCTGCTCGCAGCGGGTCCGGTCATCCCGGGCTGGCCGAAATGATCCGTACGGGGTTGGCTGTTCGGCGTGGACATGGAGCAGGGCAACGGCGAGCGCAACGCGCCGCCTTCGGTGCTGGTGATCTTCGGCGCTTCCGGTGACCTGACCCGGCGCAAGCTGGTGCCGGCGCTGGAGAGCCTGGCCTCGGCCGGGCGGCTGCCGGCGCGGTCGGCGGTGGTCGGGGTCGGACGGACCCCGATGAGCGACGGCGAGTTCCGCACCAAGGTGCTCGACGGCGGCACCTCGGTGCAGCCGGCGCTCACCGATGGCTACCGCTACCTGGCCGGCGGCTACGACGACCCGGACACCTACGGCCGGCTGACCGCCCTGCTCGACCAGCTGGACGCCGACCGCGGAACGGCCGGAAACCGGGTGTTTTACCTGTCCACGCCGCCGGAGGCGTTCGAGCCGATCGTGACCGGCCTCGGCAAGGCCGGTCTGTCCTGCGGCCACTGCCGGGTGGTGATCGAGAAGCCGTACGGGACCGACGAGCGGACCGCCGACCGGCTCGACGCGACCGTGCACGCGCACTTCGACGAGCCGCAGGTGTTCCGGATCGACCACTACCTCGGCAAGGACACCGTGCAGAACGTGCTGGCGCTGCGGTTCGCCAACGCGGTCTTCGAGCCGATCTGGAACCGCACCTGGGTCGACCACGTACAGATCACGGTGGCCGAGACGCTCGGCGTCGGCACCCGCGGCAGCTTCTACGAGAGCGCCGGCGCGACCAGGGACATCCTGCAGAACCACGTGCTGCAGGTGCTGGCCCTGGCGCTGATGGAGCCGCCGACGTCGTTCGCGGCCGAGGCGGTCCGCAACGAGAAGGTCAAGCTGCTGCAGTCGATCCGGCTGCCGGCCGCGGCCGAGATCGACCGGATCGCGGTGCGCGGGCAGTACACCCGCGGCGGCACCCGGGAGGAGCTGATGGCCGGCTACCGGGAGGAGCCCGGGGTCGACCCGCTCTCGCAGACCGAGACGTACGCAGCGCTGCGCCTGGACGTGGACAACTGGCGCTGGGCCGGGGTGCCGTTCTACCTGCGTACGGGCAAGCGGCTGCCGCGCCGGGTGACCGAGGTGGCGCTGCAGTTCTCCCGGCCGCCGCACCTGCCGATCTCCGCCGGCGACGCGACCGAGCTGGACGCTGACGCGCTGGTGCTGCGGATCCAGCCGGACGAGGGGATCGAGCTGCGGTTCGGGGCCAAGGTGCCCGGGCACAGCTTCCGGGTCCGCACTGCGTCCATGCAGTTCTCGTACGGGGAGTCGTTCCCCGAGGAGTCACCCGAGGCGTACGAGCGGCTGCTGCTGGACGCGTTGATCGGCGACCCGACCCTGTTCATCCGCTCCGACGAGGTGCTGCAGTGCTGGCGCATCATCGACCCGGTGATCCAGCACTGGTCCACCGACCCGAAGCGGATCCCGACGTACGAGGCCGGGTCGTGGGGTCCGGACGAGGCCGACCGCCTGCTGGAGCGCGACGGCCGGGCCTGGCGCAACACCTGACCGCGCGCTCGGCCGGGTAGACCCCGGCGCGTCGACCCGCCCGAGGCGCGGGCGACCGACAGCTGGGCCGGCGGCTGAAGGTGCACTCGCCGGTGGCCGGATCGGTCGGGGTGGACCGCGCCGGGGGCCCGGGAATTGTCGGTACGGGGTGGTTACCTCGCGGCCATGACACTCGCCGACGACTTCCGCCGACTGCACGCCGAGGGCGTGCTGGTCCTGCCCAACGCCTGGGACGCCGCCTCCGCCCGCCTGGTCGAGCGGGCCGGCGCCGCCGCGGTCGCCACCACCAGCGGCGCCGTGGCCTGGAGCCTCGGCGTGCCGGACGGCGACCGGCTGCCGCTTGAGCTGCTCGCGGGGGCGCTCGAGCGGATCGCGGCCGCGGTCGCGGTGCCGGTCACCGCCGACGTCGAGTCCGGCGGGCCGGACGTGGCCGAGACCGTGCGGGCGGTGCTTGCGGCCGGCGCCGTCGGGATCAACATCGAGGACGGCGGCGGCGCGGTCGAGCTGCACCGCGACCGGGTGGCGGCCGCGCGCGAGGCCGGCGGGCGCGACCTGTTCGTCAACGCCCGCATCGACGTCTACCTGTTCGGGATCGGTGACCCCGAGGGTCGCGCCGCCGAGACGATCTCCCGCGCCGGCGTCTACGCGGAGGCCGGCGCGGACGGGATCTTCGTGCCCGGGGTGACCGACCTCGACCTGCTCCGGACGCTGGTGGCCGAGATCCCGCTGCCGGTCAACGTGCTCACCGGGCCGCACGCGCCGACCGTCGACGAGTTCGCCGCGGTCGGGGTGCGGCGGGTCAGCGTGGGCACCGGCCTGGCCCAGGCGGCCTACGCGGCGGCCGACCGGGCCGCCCGCGAGCTGCTCGCCACCGGGACCTACCGGGCGCTCGAGGACGCCCTCACCTACGGCGAGCTGCAGAAACTGCTCGATTAGGACGTGCCTCCCAAGTTGTCGCGGGACACGCCCTGCCGATCAGGCCAGGCAGGTCCGCACGCCGCCCTGGGCGCCCTGGTTGAACGCGCTGATCCGCTGTCGCGCGTCGCCGTGGTCGCTCTCGTTCGTCCACGGGTAGTCGTCGGCGACCGCGGCCAGCGTCTCCTGCAGCTCCTGGGTGTCCCCGCGCTCGAACCGCAGCAGGCCGCGCTCGGCCGCCCCGAACAGGGTCGCGCCGGCGAAGCAGTCGGCCTGCAGCTCGGCGGCGACCGAGACCTGATCGGCGCGCAGCCGGGCCTGGATCGCGTGCCCCCACTCGTGCGCGATGATCAGGTAGACCCAGGCGTCGCCGATCCGCTCGTAGCCGGCGGCCATGAGGTTCTCGTCCCAGGCGAGGAAGTCCTGCGACGGGCAGTAGAACGCGTTGAACGGCACCGACGGCTGGCCGCCGCAGCTCGGCCCGTCCTCGCCGACGTACCCGCCGAGCACCCGGGGCGGCCGGTACGACTGGCGGAAGTCGTCGGGGAGCGTCTCCCGCCAGTACGCGTTGGTCGCGCTGACGGCGCCGCGCTCGTCCTCGTCCAGGTCGGTGCGGTTGACCGAGTCGATCGGGCTGTCCGTGCCGCTGCCTCCGCTGCCGCTGCTGCTGCTGCCGCCGCTGTCGACGGCAATGGCGCAGCCTCCCAGCAGCACGGCCGTGAGCAGCGCGAGCAGCGTGCGGAACACCTGGCCGCCGCGGCCGGGGTGGACAGGGCGCAGCGCGCCGCGCGGATGCATGCCGTCTTCAGTACCCGGGCTCGCTGTGCGCAGACCCTGAACCCGGATAGCGGAGGCGGCGCCGGCGCGGAACAAACGGGCCGACCGCGGGGTCGAGGATCTACGCAGCCCGTTCCCCGACGGAGAGGACACCGATGAGCCGGCGCGGCTGGGTCCTGTTCGCGACCATGTCGGTGATCTGGGGCATTCCATACCTGATGATCAAGGTGGCGGTCGAGGAGCTGGCACCGTCGACGCTGGTACTGCTCCGGTGCGGGATCGCGACCGTGCTGCTGCTGCCGATCGCGCTGTTCCGGGGCCAGATCCGGCCGCTGCTGCCGCGCTGGAAGCCGCTGCTGTTCTACACGGCAGTGGAGATCTGCGGGCCGTGGCTGCTGCTCGGGTTCGCCGAGCAGCGCCTGTCCAGCTCGCTGACCGGTCTGCTCATCGCCGGGGTGCCGCTGGTGGGCGCACTGCTGGCCCGGTTCGGGCCGGACCGGGAGCGGCTCGGCGGCCGCCGGCTGACCGGACTGCTGGTCGGCGTGGCCGGGGTCGGCGCGCTGGTCGGGTTCGAGGCCGGCGCCGGCGACGCCCGGGCGATCGTCGCGGTCGCGCTGACCGTGCTCGGCTACGCGCTGGGCCCGGCGATCCTCAGCCGCTCGCTGGCCGACCTGCCGTCGCTGGGAGTCGTCGCCGCCTCGCTGGCGATCGCGGCCGTGGTCTACCTGCCGGCCGGCATCCTGGAGGCGCCGCATGCCTGGCCGTCGGCGCGGGTGACGCTGGCCGTGCTCGGCCTGGCGGTGATCTGCACGGCCGTCGCGTTCCTGGTCTTCTTCCAGCTCGTCGCCGAGGTCGGGCCGGCCCGGTCGACGGTGATCACGTACGTGAACCCGGCCGTCGCGGTGCTGCTCGGCGTGCTGATCCTGGACGAGGCGTTCACCGCGGCGACCGCCGTCGGGTTCGTGCTCATCCTGGCCGGCTCGGTGCTGGCCACCTCGCGCAAGGCGCCGGTCGAGCCGGCCGTCGCGCTGGCCCCGGAGGCGGCCCGGACCGCCCCCTGACCAGCACGGGTCAGCTCGGCGACGGGGTCACGCTGGACGGCGAGACGCTCGGCTCCGGCGGCGCCGACGTGGTGGTCGCGGGCGCGGCCGAGTCGCTGGTCGCGTCGCCGGACGGGGACGGCGCGGGCGGAGGCGGCGTCGTGCTGGACGGCGTCGTCGCCGGCGGGGTGCTGCTCGGCGGCGGGGCCGGTGCGCTGCTGTGCGGCTCGCTGCTCGTCGGAGCCGGCGTGGTCGGGTCCGGCGCGGCCGAGGAGGTGGCCGGCGAAGCGGTGCCGGTCGCCGAACCGCTGGGCTGCTGGCTCCCGGCCGGGCTGCTGCCGCCGGACCCGCTGCTGGCCGGCGCCGTGCTCCCCGGGGAGGTGGTCCCCGGCGAGGTGCTCCCCGGCGACATGCTGTCCGGCGTGGTGGTGTCCGGCGACGTGCCGCCCGGCGCGCTGGTCCCCGGGGAGGTGGAGCCGCCCGGTGAGGTCGTGCCCGGCGACGTTGTGCCCGGTGACGCGCTGCCCGGCGAGGTGCTGCCCGGCGAGGTGCTGCCCGGCGAGGTGCTGCCCGGTGTGCTGCCCGGTGCGCTGGTCCCCGGGCTGCCGTCCGCCGACGTGGTGCCGGCCTGCGGCGACGCTCCGGACGGGTACTGGATCCGCGACCGCGGGTCGGGCGGCGACAGCACCGGCGGTGGCGGCGACCCGTCCCGCATCGCGTCGCCGACCGGCGTGATCCCGGTGCCAGGCACCCCGACGGGCACCGGCGGCAGCGCCGCGGTCGCCGGCCCGGTGGCGACCCGGACCGCCCCGGCATACCCGCTCAGCCACATCGTGGTGACCTCGACGAACTCGCCCGGCTGCGGGGACTGCACGATCTTGCCGTCGCCCAGGTAGAGCGCGACGTGGTGCACGGTCGACAGGTCGGCCGGGTCGTACGCCCAGAACAGCAGGTCACCGGGCAGCAGGTCGGGCAGCTCGACCGCCTTGCCGACCCGCGCCTGCTCCCGGGAGGTGCGCGGCAGCGCGATCCCGGCCATCGCGTACGAGCGCTGCACGAGGCCGGAGCAGTCGTACGAGTCGGGCCCGGTCGCGCCCCACACGTACGGCTTGCCGACCTGGGCCAGCGCATACCGGATCGCGACCGAGACGGCCTGCGGGGCGGCCAGCGTGGTGTCCTGGCCGAGCGCGGACCGCGGGATGGGAAGGGACGACGGCGAGGACGGCGATGCCGACGCGGCGGTCGCGGTGCGGCTGACGATCGAGGTCGCGGTGGCCTTCGCGGTGGCCGCCCGGCGGTCCTTCTCCCGGTTCAGCAACAGGTCCAGGGAGCGGCGCTGCTCGGCCGGGTCGCGCACGGTCCAGCCCGCCCAGTCGAGCCCGGTGCCCTCCGGTTGGGCGGCCAGCCGGACGACGGTCGGTGCGGGCCTGTGGTCGGACGTGGCCGAGCCGAGCACCGCCATCGTGCCGACCGATATGGCGCCGACCGCGGTCCAGCGGCAGATCGCGCACCAGCCGGGGAACCCGAAGCTGCGCTGCAAGGGCCTTCCCTCCGTCCGGTCCGTCCCTTCCTGATCCTGCCTGACGTTTCACGGGATGGCACGGGTTCCATCCCGACGTGGTTCGAAAGGACTACGTTCGCACGACCATCACCAGCGCGGGGTGAAATCCCCGTCAGGAACTGCCGGCGGTGCAGCCGGGGTGCCGGACCGGAGCGTGGACCGGGTCCGCGATGCTGGTGCGATAGTTCGCCTACTCCACCTAGCGAGGGAGTTGACGCACATGGGAGTCACGCTCGGCTACAACCAGTACGGCAAGGCGGAGACCCGGGTCGTGCGGGTTTACCGCGACGCGGACCCCCACGAGCTCGTCGACTACAACGTGAGCGTCGCCCTCTCCGGTGACTTCGCCGACGTCTACCTGGCCGGGGACAATGCGAACTGCCTGACCACGGACGCGACGAAGAACACCGTCTACGCCTTCGCGGCGGAGCACGGCGAGCAGGCCCGGCAGCCGGAGTCGTTCGGGCTCGCGCTGGCCCGCCACTTCGTCGAGGACGTCGAGCCGGTCCGGCGGGCGCGGGTGGGCGTGGAGATGTACCCGTGGGTGCGGCTCCAGCAGGCCGGCGCGCCGCACCCGCACGCGTTCGCCCGGGACGGCAGCCACCTGCGCACCGCCGGCGTCACCTGCGAGGCCGGCCGCGTCTGGGTCGTGTCCGGGGTGCGTGAGCTGGTCCTGCTCAAGACCACGGACTCGGAGTTCCACGACTTCCTGAGCGACCGCTACACGACGCTGGCGCCGACCGACGATCGCGTCATGGCGACCTCGGTGACGGCGCAGTGGTGGCACACGGACACCGACGTCGACTGGTCGAAGTCGCACGCGGCCGTGCTCACGACGATGACCGAGGTGTTCGCCGGCCACCACAGCCTCGCCCTGCAGCAGACCCTGTACGCGATCGGTGCGGCGGTGCTCGAGGAGCACCAGGGCATCGCCGAGATGCGCTTCTCGCTGCCCAACAAGCACCACTTCGCCGTGGACCTGAGCCCGTTCGGGCTGGACAACCGCAACGAGGTCTTCCACGCCGACGACCGCCCGTACGGCCTCATCGAGGGGACCGTGCGGCGCGAGGGCGCGCCGGACCCCGGGCCCGCGTTCGACCCGGGCCAGGGCTGGTAGGAAGAGCCGTGTCCGTCATCGCCCGACCCTCGACCCTGCAGGACGCCTTCGACGCGCTGGACGCCCTCCCGGACGCGCACCTGCTCGCCGGCGGCACCGACTTCATGGTGGAGGTCAACTTCGGCCACCGCCGGCCGCCGGCGGTCGTCGCCATCCGCCGGGTACCGCAGCTGCAGGGCTACGAGATCCGCGCCGACGAGGTGGACATCGGGGCCGCAGTCACCTGGACGACGATCGAGCGCGAGCTCGCCGGCGAGCTGCCCGCGCTCGCCGCCGCGGCCCGCACCGTGGGCTCGCCGCAGATGCGCAACGCCGCCACCATCGGCGGCAACATCGCCACCGCGAGCCCGGCCGGCGACGGGCTGCCGGTGCTGCTGGCCGCCGACGCCACGGTGGTGCTGGCCAGCCGGCAGGGGGAGCGCACGGTGCCCTTCGCCGGGTTCGTCACCGGCGTCAAGCGCACGGTCCTGCGGCCGGGCGAGATCATCACCAGGGTGCGGGTGCCGCGACTGACCGGGCCGCAGGAGTTCCTCAAGGTCGGCACCCGCAACGCGATGGTGATCTCGATCTGCTGCGCCGCGCTGCTGGTCGACCGGGTCGGTCGCACCGTACGGATCGGGCTCGGCTCGGTCGCGCCGACTCCGGTCCGGGCGCCGGAGGCCGAGTCCTACATCGGCGCGGAGATCGACTGGGACGCGCTCTTCGCGCCGCCGGAGGCGGTCGCCCGCTTCGGCGAGCTGGTGCGGGACGCGGTCCGGCCGATCACCGACCACCGCGGCACCGCTGCGTACCGTTCCCGTGCGGTGCAGGTCATCGCCACCCGTGCGCTGGAGAGGAGCCTGGCGTGAGTGACCCGGACGGCGGCCGCGGGGTGAGCGACGCCCTGCACGATCCGACCACGGCCGACAGTCGCGGCGGCCAGCGCTACCCAGGCTCAGACGGAGCCCGGGACCTTCCGCTGGAGACCTACGTCCTGTCGGTGAACGGCCGCGACCTGCCGGTGGACGACGCCTGGGTCGGGGAGAACCTGCTCTACGTGCTGCGCGAGCGGCTCGGCCAGCCCGGTTCGAAGAACGCCTGCGAGCAGGGCGAGTGCGGGTCCTGCTCGGTGCTGATGGACGGTGCGGTGGTCGCCTCCTGCTGCGTGCTCGCGGCCGACGCGGTGGGCTCGGCGATCACCACGGTCGAGGGCCTCACCGGCGAGGGTGAGCTGTCCGACGTGCAGCGGGCCTTCATCGACCAGGGCGCGGTGCAGTGCGGCTTCTGCATCCCCGGCATGATCGTCGCGCTCACCGACCTGCTCGACCGGAGTCCCGGGGCGAGCGAGCTGGAGATGCGCGAGGCGATCTCGGGCAACCTGTGCCGCTGCACCGGCTACGGGCGCATCTTCGCGGCGTTCCGCCAGGTCCAGCAGGAGCGTGCACATGCCCGCGCC
>Ga0308175_100002724_pt1 | contig 12108 bp, 12 predicted proteins | sample PhyCR1_3_FD_203893 | JGI IMG/M metagenome (GOLD analysis project Ga0308175, IMG submission 203893) | Soil microbial communities from UC Gill Tract Community Farm, Albany, California, United States - DLSLS.C.R1 | ecosystem: Environmental > Terrestrial > Soil > Agricultural land | place: USA... | reverse complement strand
AAGGTCGTATCCTGGGAGTTTCTAGAGTGCGCACTCGATCCTGCATGGTCAGCCCTGCGAACGCGCCTTTTCGAGCCTACTTAACGCTGCTATCCTGAAAATTAAACGTTCCGGAACCGACCAACAATTGATGCAGCATTTTTCCGAGCTCAATCTTTGCTCCGCGTTGCAGAACAACCTCGATAAGAACGAATTCGTCACTCCAACGCCCGTCCAGGCGCAGGCTATCCCGCCTCTCATGCAAGGCCGCGACGTCGTGGCGACCGCGCAGACTGGCACAGGCAAGACTCTGGCGTTCTCGATTCCGGTGATTGAAGCTCTCGCCGCCGTTCCCCGCACCAAAACAATAAAGGTCCTGATCCTCAGCCCCACACGCGAACTTGCCATTCAGATCGATGCGGCATTCCGCCAACTCGCCCACGGCATGCACATCCGCACCGCCGTGGTTGTGGGCGGCATGAGCGAGAGTAACCAGTTGCGCGATATCCAGGCCGGGGCCGAGGTGGTGATCTCGACGCCGGGCCGTCTCTGCGACTATCTGGAACGGCGGCTGATCAATCTTTCCCGCGCCGCCACTGTGGTTCTCGACGAGGCCGACCGGATGCTCGACATGGGCTTCCTGCCCTCTCTACGCATCATCCTCGATGAGCTTCCGGCGAAACGACACACCATGCTTTTCTCAGCGACGATGGAGCAATCTGTGGCGGGGCTGGTCGCAAACTACGTGCAGAATCCGGTGCGAATCGCGGTGGAGGCGTGCGTACAAACGGCCGGCCGGATCGATCTCTTCTGCTACGAAGTCGCTCAGGGCTCCAAGTTTGATCTCCTCGAGCATCTGCTGAAGAACGAGAAGGGTTCTTTCCTTGTGTTCGTGGCCACCAAAGAGGGCGCCGACAGGCTCACAAAATTTCTGGAACGAGGGAAACACAAGGTGTACTCGATCCACGGCGACCGCTCACAGAGCCAGCGGAACAAAGCGTTGCAGGGCTTCAAGGATGGTGTTTGTCGTGTACTCGTCGCCACGGACGTGGCGGCGCGCGGGATTCATGTCGATGATATCGCGCATGTCGTGAACTACGATTTGCCGCAGGAGGCCGAATACTTCATTCATCGCGTCGGACGCACGGGGCGCGCCGGCGCACGAGGTGCCTCCTGGACTTTTGTGACTCCGCTCGAACGCTCCGAGGTGCGCAACTATGAGCGCACACTGGGGATTCAGGTGCAATATCGCGAACTGCCGTCATTACCGCGGCCCATCGGGCTCGTGGCCGATGTGGAGGCATTTTTGGCTTCGATGAGTACCAGTCAGCAGTCGGGCTACGGGCCAAAGCCGACAACGACGAGAAGCTTCCCGGGCAGCCGCCGGCGTCGCTGAATCTGTTGTCCAGAAGTCCCGTTCGGGGAAGTTGTAGATCAGTCCTCCATATAGCGGCACTCTAACGCTTCGTCAGGATTCGGAATGGCGGGATCGCCCAGGTTTCAACGGCCACCCTGATTTGATTCCCGCCGTGAACCTACGCATCCAATGGGAATCCAGACGGCAACGCTGCCTCAAGATTGATTTGTTCTCCGGTGATGGGGTGGTGGAATTTCAGATATTGGGCGTGCAGGAAATATCCTCCATCGCCAGGGAGGCCGGGGAGATTTTCAAGAGGCTGGCCGGTTAAGCCGTACAGAGGATCGCCTACCAAGGGATGGCCGATGGATGCCAGATGGATTCTAATTTGATGAGGGCGGCCAGAATTAAGGCTTACCTCAAATATTGTGGTGCTGATGGTGCGTGAGATCACCTTTGCCAATGACTTTGACGGTTTGCCACTCGGGTCGGCGGCCCACACGGAACCGATGAGCGGGTGCGGTACGAGGCCGATGGGTGTGAGGATTTCGTAAGTGTCGTACTGTGCAATGTTTTGACCCAGCGCCCGGTAGATTTTTTGAACTTTGGGTGTGTTCCAGTCTGCGAATAAATCAGAAGCCGCCTGCGGTGTCTTGGCGAAGAGGACGATGCCGGTGGTGGCTCGGCCCAAACGGTGGACCGGGTTTGCGTGGGGTGTTTGCTTTTGCACCAAGCGCAGGAGGGTGTTTTCCATGAAGCCGCCGCCGGGGAGGGTGGGCAGCCCACTAGGTTTGTTGACGGCCAACAGATCGGGGTCTTCAAACAGGACTTCGAAGTGATGAGGGGAGTCTGGTTCGATCCAGGGTGGGCGGTTCCAGACAAGGGTTTGGCCTAAAGCGACCGATTCGCTTCCGGTAGCGGTGTCTCCATTAAGGGTGACTTCGCCGTTGTTCAGTTTTTGTTGCCAGGCTTGTGGAGTGGAGTGGGGGTAAAGGCTTGCCAAGTGGGAGAGCAGAGTCTGTCCATGGTATTTGTTGCTGATGATTGTTGCGTAGGCATAGCCCCGGTTGAGCACGTCGTTTGAGTGTAAGCTATGGCATCTGCTGCGCGGCGCCAGAAGGATTTTGTGATCCAATCGACGCGAGGGAGCCCAGACTGGCCGAGTGCTTTGATTTCCTTTCGATGTCATATTCGGCACGGCGAATAGAGAGTACCGCGCCAGTGAAAGGTTTCAAAACCGCTCACGGGAGAAAGGATGCTCGCGGAATCCGCAGCAGATGTCAATCTTGTCCCCTGGACTCGCCATGCACCAAGTGGGCTAGAAGTCGCGTTCTGAGAAACTTCGTTCCTTAGGCTGCTTTGTCGGATAGACCATGAGTAACGGCGCAACGTAGAGTGATCCATTTGGACGTGTAGTCGACGTGTTGGACAAGTGGCCGTGCGCATCATGCGTGTATAGTCTCTGAAGGTAGATTAATCAAGCCTCGGGAACCCCCCACCGCGGCGCCCGGAATTCAAAACCGGATTTCCGGAGAGGTGAACTTCTACTGGCTCTGAAACGGATAGTTCTCGACAAGCGTCACCGACTCTGTCGACCTACCGCGAGGAAATAGAAATCTTCTGTCTGGAACGCAAGAACGGCCGCCCACCGCGCCTTGGAAAGTGCCGCATACGAGCCCGAACTTTTGAAATGACCTGCAATTCTATTCCTTCCGTCCTTTGGGTTTCTGCATTTTGGCGCGTTTACAAACCGGGCAGCGGAATTTTCTGTGGCCGTGATAGACGTGCCCCTTCAGTTCTTTCATAACGACCTTGCAGCGCTTGCATGTCATTAGGACACCGAGCTTTCCGCCCGATTATAGATCGCCTCAAAACGTGAATCTCGCAGTCCTGGAGCACCTTTTCGGTGTCCTTTCCAAAGAGAAGTTCGGAACACGACTGGAGAGCAGCCGCTGCGCAATACTGCGAACCAGTCCCTGCGGGTTCTTCGCCCTGCGCCAACGGTAGTCCCCTGCCTCTTTCTTGTCCAATAGTGCGGGGTCACTACCGTTATCCACGCACTCTGAAAGCGAAGAATCACTGTCGTGAACCACCCAATTACGTCCGGGTTGTTCTTCTGGACCCTTTCCGCGAGGGCGATCTCACAGGATTGAAGCTCCTGCAGACCGACGACCTGAGTGGTCGTCTGGACGCTGCTTACAGCGTTCATTTTGCCGATCAAGAGGACGCCAGAGATTTGTTCTACGGGGGCGTTCGGTTCAACCGAAGGGAAGTGCCGCTGGTGTCTGGGCAGCTGCGAATGGCAATGAGTGTTAATCGGCGCATTTCTCCTCAGGCTTCTCCTTAGTCGGCGCAGGTCTGTCGATTCGTAAATAGGCAAACTGGACGGGAAGGCCAAACCGCAACGTGTCGCGCAGGTCCGTCTGTTTGCCAGCCCGGTGGGCTCGCATCTTTTCGGGCTGCGCATCCTACCGACTACCTGGTTCCTGTCTGCTTATTTCATTTCCAGGCCTCGCGGCCGAGCCGCCACGGCGTGTTGAGCAACCTGCGTCGCACCGTGAGTGTAAGAATGGATTAGCTTAACGGCGGGCTCTGAGACGTTCGCGACGGCGGATTGCGTTCGCTTGGTTTGACCGTAACAAACTGGAGGAGGAGGCACATGCGCGGACAGCAAATTAATCGGGCGAGCGGCAACATCTTAATCGTCCTGTCTCTGATAGCCTTGATTGCGGTACTCAGCGGATATACTCAGCCACCTCCACGCGACGAAGGCGCAGCTGCGCATATCTTTCAGCTGTCAATCGTGGCGCTAGTCCCGAGTGTATTGGTTTTCCTGGCCACAGCGGATTGGAAACAGCCGTGGCGAAACGCGCAACGGCTAGTTGCTCCAGCCGCCTCGTTGGTTTTTGCATTTGGCGCGCTGTATTATTTCGAGCACTACCGGTAGGCTGTAATAGCATGGTGGCGCAGAGCGGCCCCAAAGAGCGATTAAAACCATTTTTAGGATCCGGGCTGCCTACCGGAGATGGACAGCAGCCCCACACAGGAAGCTCACCCGTCTCTTTCGATAGTTCCGACGTGCAGGGTGACTTCTATTGACAGGTAGCGAGCGGTCGTGAATTGCCGGTTATTGGGGCCTGAAGTCGCCGCGCAGGAACGAGCGACACTCAGAGTGAGCAGCGCGCGCGACAGCACGCCCGAACAGATCCTAAGCCCGCCGGCCATGATCGTCCTCCGAATCTAGCCATTTCGCGGGATGCCATCTCCGAGCCAAAAGTTCCTTCAACTCTCAGGCTTCGTCAGAACCGAGGGCAATCGAGGTTTTGCCTGGAAGCCCACTTCTGCGGTTTGGCGACTACCCGTCAGAGTGCCCTGCGAATCGGCCGCCGCTGTCCGCTGAAAAGTTACCTCAGCTTACATCGCAATTGGGAAAGCCCTCGCGCCAGTTCCGTAACCGAGCGGTTAGGCGTCGGAAACCTGAAGTGCCTGCCAGCGAGTAGAGTGGATTCCCGTCAGCTCTAAATGCTACTTCAGGAGGTACACGACGGTCGATTCAGTGTCGGCCGGATCCGACGTCGGATCTCCGTAGATCTCCCACGAGTGCCCGGCGGACTCCCTCCGGTTCGCCGCCATCCACTTCCCGATCGCGTCGTGCGCCTCGCTCATGCGGTTGTACGGGCCGCGGTGGATGGCCAAGGCGGCCTCGCCCCCTGGTGTTTCGGTTGCGTACACCTCGCCCGCAGGTTCAAATGTGCGCGTGACCTCGACACCGAAGTCGCACAGTATCGGCGCGCCCGGCTGTGGGGCGCGCTTGTAGAGGAAAATGTTGTGACCATCAGTCCGCAACCCCGGCTGGCTGCGAATGAACTCCCAGACCTTGCCCAGGGCAGGCCCCCATGCTGAGCCAACCGCCCCCGGCGCGACCTCGCGCCGCACTGCGGCCAATTTGCGAGGGTGAACAATCTGGACGTTGAGGGAGACCGGCATTTCTCGACCCTAAGCCAAATCGTGATCACCTGCCAGGTACAGCGCAGCATCTACCCGATCCATCAGCCGGCGCACGAAAGTTGCGAGGCCGCGTCCGCCGCAAATGCGCTCGCCTTCCTTCAAAGAGTAATGCGTTGAGCTCTTCCCTGCCCTGAAGCTAGATCACGTCGAGCTAACGGCCACAGCTTTTCTGACACATAGAGGGCCTGACATCCTCAACTGCTCATCAGAAGCCTCCCCTGTGCAGCATCGAACCAAACCAAGAATCGGACGAAGTGGCAGTCCGGAACCTGCTGCACGATTAGAATCAACTGTAAGGACGTCATGGCTAACTTAGCCGAAGTTGTACCCCGCCTGCTGTATACCGACAGCGGTCGCACGCTGGTGGTTCGCCCCGGCGAGAACGAAGATCCGGAGATGCTGTATCAGCAGATCTGCGCAACGTTCGAGAACCACAAAATCGAGCAGGACCGTGAGGGAAACATCATCATTATGGCTCCGGTAGGCGGAGAGGCTTCCGATCAAAACAGCGAATTCACCATGCAGCTGCGTCTCTGGGCGAAACGGGACGGCCGCGGTCGCGTGTTTGACTCCAGTGCCGGCTTCATTCTGCCGGACGGCACGAAATTCAGCCCCGACAGCGCTTGGGTGAGCTATGGGAAGCTGGGCCGATTGTCGGTGGAGGAACGGCGCCAGTGGCTCCGTCTGGTGCCGGAGTTCGTTGTAGAAATCAAATCCCCTTCGGATCGCTATCCGGACCTGCAACAGAAGATGACCGTCTGGATGCGTAACGGTGTGGAACTCGCCTGGCTGATCCATCCCGGCCAGCGCGAAGTGCTGATTTATCGGCAGGACCGAACGCTACCGGAACTGTGTCTGGGAACACATCTGCATGGAGAGGGACCGCTGGCAGGGTTTACGCTGGACTTGAATCCCATTTGGCAGGGTCTGGAGTTCTAGGCTCAAGACGAACTAGAAAAAGGAAACCCAGGAACGTCTAGCACCGGCTGAACCCAGGACGTCCCTTGCTGCAGTTAGTTCTCATTTCCGATGGCTGAGCTCATGGAATCCTCAACACCCACGGATGGGCATTCAGCGGGTCCCTTCATGACGAATCTGCCCCGGTTCCCTATCGTTCTCGTAAGCTCAGGCATGGCCGACGCACACTATTTGATTGACCACTTGGCGCTGAAGCCGCATCCCGAGGGAGGCTTCTTCCGCGAGTGTTGCCGGTCTTCGGTCGTGATCCCAGAATCCGCTCTGCCCACCACTTTCCGGGGACCTCGCAGCGCTTCTACGGCGATCTACTTTCTGCTGGCAGGGGAAGAGTTTTCCGCGCTGCACCGCCTGGCTGCCGACGAGGAATGGCATTTCTATGCCGGCTCATGGTTGCTCTTTCATAGCATCGATCCCAACGGCAATCACGGCGTGATCCGACCATGACGCAATGCACGTGATTCGCAAGGGACAGATCCGATGGTTAAACAAGGACGGCATCGTCGGCCAAGTCCGATTTGTGAATCGCGTCTTCGGCTTAGCTGTGTTATGCCATTGAACTGCGCTATCGTGCCTACTCGACCCTGTTTGCGACGACCCCTCGAAAAGGTCGGTAGGCAGTCCATCCGTCTGCCGAGTCTTGATCCATTCAAAACGCCTTTTCAAGTAGTGTGGTGCATAAAGCTGGTTTAATAGATGACGTAGACCGTGACTGCCGGATTGGAAACAGTACTCCCTGCCGCCATAGGCGTATTCACGGGTACCCTGCCACTAGTCGGAGTCATCGGCTGGGCTGCGTTTCAAAACAACGCACGATTGGGCCGTATTGAAAAGGCGCTTGATACGCTCGGGGAGGATCTCAAATCCCTGGGCATCCGGACCAGCACCGCGGAAACAAACCTGCTGTGATCGAGACATAGATCGACGGTCTGCGTTCAGGAAGCTCCGAATCGCGAAGATCCAGCAATGACGAACTCGTCGGAACGAGAGTAGCGCAATCTATCAGCAGCAAGTCAACCGCGCGGGGGCAATCTGCTTATCGTCCTGTCTCTGACAGCCTTGGTAGCGGTACCGAGCGGATATACTCAGCCACTCCAACCGGATGAAGGGGCGGCGGCGCACATTTTTAGCTGTCGCTTCTGGCAAGGGTGCCGATGATCTTGCTTTTCCTCGCCGCAGCGGGTCGGGGCAGCCCTGGCGAAATGCGTGACGACTGGCTCGTCCAGGCACCCCGTAGGTGCTTGCTTTTTTGCGCTGTATTACCTTGAACACTATCGGTAAACTGCGATGGAACGTGGGCAGAGGTGACTCCCACGCCCATATATGTGATCGCGGCTGGCTGTCCATAAATCGATACAAAGCGTCAGGAAAATCGTTCACCTGCCGCTTCGGCGGACCTGAAATCATCGGCGATTTCTATAGCCAGCCAGCAGACTGTTGTGAAATGGCGCTCGTTTGCCGTTGAAGTGGGTACGCATGAACCAACCGGGCTCGCAGCCGCTTCCGTATCCAGCCGATTTCTATCGCGAGTAAGCGTCTTGAAGATACTAGATGTGCAAGTTTTCTGGGTCAAGCCAGAGTGGTGAACAATGCATGGCAAAGAGAATGGGCTTAACGGGTATCCCGGCACTCTGCTTGCGCGAAAGTTGCCTAATCAGAGGCGAGTCGGCTATCAACGACCAGACGGAACTTGACTTGTACCGAAATTGTAAACAAGACCTTCGGCAGACAAAAAGACATCACAAACATTTCGGATACATTACTCTTGTTGCCGGCTTCACACCGCGGACAAAAAGTGAAAGCCCGGGTGTCAATCCGGGCTTGTTGACGCTAATTCGTCTTCTCGAGGCAGAGAACGGATTAGCCGAGAGATTTAGGTCTGCCGCGCGGCTTGGCTGGCAGCCAAATCATTAGAGAGCTCAATATCGGCCTGATCTTCTTGCCCGGGCGTCACGATACTGTCGATCTGGTGGCGTGCCTGCGCGCTGAAAAGGTCGCCCCACGACCGATAGTTTTCGTATCTGTCCCGATCTGAAGAATTTGCCCCCCACCAGTCGAATTGGCAGTACCGGTCAAGGCCATCGTACAGATCTAGCGCGTGGGCCGTAACAATCGTCACTAGACAGGGCTTTTTCAGAGCATTCAGTCCTCTCGTGGTGATCCACAAGACGCTCTGGATTTCCGTAGAATCTATCATCCGGAAGGAATCCTTCCAAATCTTGTTTCTATATCGCAAGACACAAGCGGAGCCGAAGAGGGCTCCGGGATGCTTCGACGCGCAATTTGCGACAAATAGCTTAACCGCTTTCGAAGGAACTTCTCGGGTTTCTCCGAGAGCTTCCCTAATTCGCTCACGGTCGGCGTACCTATAGGAGGAGAGCCACGTATCTAAATCGCTTGGACGTGTCGTGACGGAGCCGGCAGTGGCCGACGTGACTGGTTCTACGGATGTTATCTTTTGAATTTCTTGCATTTGGGCTCTTTTCTTCTTTCGGCAGAGAACATGGAAGAATCCGGTCGCCGTCACGAACTTCCCAATGTGAGAGCCCTCGGAATTAAGAGACTGCCGCGACTGAGCTGGGACGGCGTGTCCAGCGGTCGCACTGGAGGCTCGACGGGCTCCGCTATCCAAGGCCTCTCGACTTCGAAAGAATAGCGACGTACGGTTCGAGCCCAACGCTAATGCGGCAATCAACAGGGTGGCCCCTTAGAGAGGTAAGACCTCGTTCCGGCTTCGCTTTCCTGCCCCTTCTGGGTCAGTTTCTGGTGGCTTATTCATCTGGACTTGGGCTCCCGCCACGGTTCGAAGTTATAGCTCATGATTAGTAGTTGTCCTTCGGCCAAATCATGGACGTGGGCAGACCGGAGGTCACCGGACCTCCGGTCGCAATAGCGCCACTCCGATTGGTGGCCATCCATCAATCGGTCGGGTTGATTCCAAAGTGCTGCATTCCGACGAGAAGGATGCTCTAGCCAACGCTTGATTCCCTTTCGAATCCGGCGGATAACTTAAGTCGAGTCGGTATAAACCTGGAACGTCTGGCCGCGCGGAAGCGCTTGCAAGGCCCGGATACAGGCAATCAGCTGTATCTGCGGACAGGTGGCTGATTCTAATCCTCCAGCGTTCTCAATGGGCCCGCCTGGCAAGTCGTCAATAAGAAAGCACCCCAGCCCGCTGGTCCGGGGTTTGGACGGGAATGGCCATGAATAAATATTTCCACTTACCCTACTTCGGGACGGACATAGCACAACTTCTGTGCACACCGAAAAAGCATGAAAAAAGTTTGTGCGCACGAGCCAAACGACGAATATCTAAATCAGACCACAGGCAAATCGGACAGACAAGCAATCTATTAAGAGCAACGGCAGTCTCACTCAGCGAGACCGGAACGACGCCAATCCACCGGACCGCTGAGGAGTTCTGCCGTGCCTACCCAAATTGTTGTCGAGATTGCCCCGGAAGCACAAGCCCGTTTCTTAGCAGAGTTGCGCCGCGCCCGCCGCGGTCGCTGGCTGGCTCTGCACATTCTGCTTCTCTTAACGCTCCATCGCTCTCCCCGTGAGATTGCGACCTATCTATTGTGTGCCCGCTCCACCGTGTACGCCGTGGCGCGGGATTGGCAAAGAGGACACGGCGTGCCGAAGTCAAACGACACGGTCTGGCCGCCGAGTCTCACCCCTTCGCTCCGGCGCAACCTGCTCGCGCTGCTCAAGCAAAGCCTGCCGCTTACGGCTGGTGCCGCACGCGCTGGAGCTGCGCCACGCTGGCCCTGCAGTTGGAGGTGCAACGGGGTCTCCGTGTATCGGCGGAAACCGTGCGCCGCTGCCTGCACGCGCTCGACTGGGTGTGGAAGCGAGCGAAACTCGTGGCGAAGGACACGGACCCGGAGCGGGCCTGGAAATTGGCCCGTATCCGTCGTGTGTACGAGCAATTAGGCCGTCGGGAAGCCCTGCTGTTTGCCGATGAACTGGATTTGCATCTGCTGCCCAAAGTGGGTGCGCAGTGGATGCCTCGGGCGACGCAAGTAGAGGTCATGACGCCTGGCAAGAACGAGCGTCGCTATCTGGCTGGGGCCTTGGATGTGCGCACAGGCCAGGTGCATCACTGTCTCTGGTTCCGCAAAATGACGGGGCTGTTCTTGGATTTGTTGAATATCCTAGACCGTGTCTACCCGGCCCGGCGCTTTGACCGGATCTATGTGGTAGCCGATAACTACAAAATTCATAAAGCGGTAGCCGTCGGGCGCTGGTTGCGGCAGCATCCCCGCTTTCGGCTGTTGTTTCTGCCCACGTACTGTCCTCGCGCTAACCCGATCGAGCGGTGTTTCGGCGACCTGCACGACAAAGTCACCCGGAACCATCGACGGAAACGCATGCGGGATTTGGTAGCGGATGTAGAACGGCACTTGGCACAGAATAGACCATGGCTTTACCGGCTCAGCGAAATTTATAATACGCCCGAAGTGGTCACGGCTCTCCGCAAACAAGTGAACTCCTCCTTAGCCGTTGCCTGACTGTCCGATTTCGCTATGGACCGATTTAGATTCAGGAAGTATCTTCATGGCCAGATGCAGAATATGGCAGAATTTCTCCAGCGACCACGGGAAGCCGAGGGAGTGTTTACTTGTGAAATGCTGCTGGACCTGGGAATCTCTCCGAGACTAAAGCCGGCGCATATTGGGTAATAGCAGAGCGAGGCCAGATATGCTTCGGACCAGTACCACGCCTCCACTTCTGGACGATCTGAATGCCGCCGGTTGAAATCGGCGCGCCGCACAGCCAAGTTGGCGACCACCTTGCGCTGACCCCGGAAGACCATCCATTTGTTGGGGTCGGCAGGCCTAGGTTCGGGCAGGTCTCGCGGGGGGCCTTGAACAAATTCTAAAAGGGCAGGATACGCGGGTTTAGTTGCCTCAATCTGCCCGATTAAATAATCTCTTATGTTTTTATATTTAGCTTGTAGCAAGTTGCGCTCCTTGAGCCGTCTCGGATCGTCCTGTCCACGCCTCATACGCCGGGTACCGGTCACTCCGCTCCATCCCGGTTCTCCTCGACGATGTAGCGCTAGTCAGAGCATGATTGACAGCGGCGCTCTGCCAGCTAACGTACCCAGTCCCGGTCGCCACAGTGGACGACTGTGGCGAACCGGGAAACCGGACCTGCCCATGTGCGGTCCCGGCTACTGGATTCTCGTCGCCGAGACCCGTCGACCGAGCGGGACAGTGGCGGCATACAGGTCCGCCGGAGCCATAGGGCCGGCAGTCGGCGCTGTGGCATTGCCGAAAGGCCGAACTAGCAACGCACACCGAATCGGCTCGTAACCCGGGATCCGGAGAACGGAGGCCCCGCGGAGCAGGCGGCCACCTCGACCTCGCGCCACCGCAAACAGACAGAACGGAAAGACGCAGCTTTCGGTCCTTTCGGCCGGAAGCTGCCACCCTCGCCCATACTCCGGCTTCGAGTCCATCCCCATCCAGATCTGCCTCGAACCGTAATCCATCCGGTCGCGCGCCTGGTAGGCTGGGGCCTCCCGGCGCGTGATTCGCATTCAACCGTTCCACCGTTGACCCTTGTAGTTGCTCTATCTCCAAACTCTTCCTTCCAAAAACGTAATTCCGAGACCTCCACCTGGAGGTTTACAGGACGACTTATCAGATGGAATGAGAAGGCCGGTCTCCAGCGGGATGCGTTACGCTCCCAATGAAAAGCGCACTCGAGGGTGCAAGGAAGGAGACCAGCTGTGAAGAAAAATAGCACGACCAAAATGAAGCGCCAGATGGCACGCCAGA
>Ga0308175_100002723_pt1 | contig 12113 bp, 9 predicted proteins | sample PhyCR1_3_FD_203893 | JGI IMG/M metagenome (GOLD analysis project Ga0308175, IMG submission 203893) | Soil microbial communities from UC Gill Tract Community Farm, Albany, California, United States - DLSLS.C.R1 | ecosystem: Environmental > Terrestrial > Soil > Agricultural land | place: USA... | reverse complement strand
CGAGCTCGCCGCCCAGAACGGCGTCGACAAGCAGGTGCTGCAGGGCATGGCGACCCAGGAGGCGTTCTCGGCGCTCCTGACCAAGCTGGGCATCCAGCCGTCCGACAAGCTGGTGATCGGCCAGATTGCCAAGAACCCTGCCTTCTTCGACCAGGTGACCGGGCGTTTCGACAAGGCCGCCTACGCCCAGATCCTGGCGCGCAACGAGATCACGCCGGCGGTGTTCGAGGCCAGCATGCGCGACGAGATGGCCCAGACCCAGGCGGGCACGGCGATCGTGGCCGGCCTGCGCGCCCCCCGGGCGTATTCGGCGCTGGCGGCGATCTACGGCCTGGAAAGCCGCGACGTCGGCTACTTCGTGGTCGAGCCGACCAGCGTGCCGCAGCCGGCCGAGCCCACCGACGCCCAGCTCACCAGCTTCATGCAGGAAAACGCCCAGCGCCTGACCAAGCCGGAGTTTCGCCAGCTGACCGTCGTGCGCTTCTCCCCGGCCCAGGTCAGCGCCTCGATCCCGGTCGACGAGGCCGAGGTGAAGAAGCGCTTCGATTTCCGCAAGGACACGCTGTCCCAGCCCGAGACCCGCACGATCGTCGAGGTCCCGGCCAAGGACGCCGCCTCCGCCGCCCAGGCCCAGCAGCGCATCGCGAAGGGCGAGGATCCGGCCGCTGTCGCCAAGTCGCTCGGCGTCGAGGCGATCACCTATGCGAACAAGCCGCAGTCGGCGATCCCGGACAAGAAGCTGGCCGCCGCCGCGTTCGCCGCGCCCGCCGGCCAGGTGACCACGGCCAAGGGCGACCTCGCCCCCAACGCGGTGATCAAGGTCGAGAGCATCACCCCGGGCAAGGCGGTGACGCTGGAGCAGGTGCGCCCGGCCATCGAGGCCGAGATCCGCAAGGACGCCGCCGCCGACAAGGTCTACCAGCTGACCCAGGCCTACGACGATGCCCACCAGGGCGGCGCGAACCTCACCGCCGCCGCCCAGAAGGCCGGCGTCCCGACGGTCACCATCGGCCCGATCACCCGCGAGGGTCTCGACCAGAACCACCAGCCCGTCCAAGGCCTCACGCCCAAGCTGATGGAGACCGCCTGGTCGCTCTCCGCCGGCGGCGAAAGCGAGCTCGAGGAAGCGGGCAACGGCGAGTATTTCGCCGTGCGCGTCGACAAGGTCATCCCCGCCGCCATGCCGGCGCTGGCCGAGGTGCGCGCCACCCTGGCCGACGCGTGGAAGAAGCGCGAGCTGGTGAGCCGCATGCAGGCCCGCGCCGACGAACTGGCCGCCCGCGTGACCAAGGGCGAGGCCCTGGACGCCGTCGCCAAGTCGGCCGGCCAGGCGGTCGTGCAGGTCCCTGGCATCGACAAGCAGAACGCGCGGCAGAACCCGACGATGAGCCAGGACATGCTGGGCAAGATCTTTACCGCCAAGCCCGGCGACGCGTTCGCCGCCCAGTTCAGCCGCTTCGCCTTCGTGGTCGGCAAGCTGGAAGCAGTGCATCCCGGTGATCCGGCCGCCCTGGCGGCGACCGCCGAGCAGATCCGCCCGCAGATGACCCAGACCTTCTACAAGGAACTTGGGGAAGCCGCGGTCACCGCCGCCCGGCGCAAGGTCAAGGTGGTCATCGACGCGAACAAGGCCCGCGCCGCCATCGGCCTTGAGCCGATCGACGAGAAGGCCGGCGGGGCCAAGCCCGCGCCCGGCAAGAAGGCGCTGGCGAAATGACGATCGAGCCTGAGTATGCGGCCTTCGAGGCGACATACCAGGCGGGCGCGCCGCAGGTCGTCTGGACACGGCTGATTGACGACCTCGAGACGCCCGTCTCGGCCTACCTGAAGATCGGCCACGGCCGGCCCTACGCCTTCTTGTTCGAGAGCGTCGAGGGCGGCGCGTGGCGCGGGCGCTATTCGATCATCACGCTGAACCCTGACGTCGTCTGGCGCTGCCGCGGCGACGTGGCCGAGGTCGCGGAGGGGCCGGACGCCGTGGCCGCCGGGCGCTTCGACCGGCAGGAGGGCGGTGCGCTGGACAGCCTGCGCGACCTCGTCGCCCGCTCGCGGATCGAGATGCCGCAAGGCCTCCCGCCGCCGGCCTCGGGCCTGTTCGGCGTCATGGGCTACGACATGATCCGGCTGGCCGAGCGGCTGCCGGACATCAACCCGGACCCGCTGGACCTGCCCGACGGCGTGATGACGCGCCCATCGATCGTGGCGATCTTCGACAACATCGCCCAGGAGGTCATCCTGGTCGCGCCGGTGCGGCCCAACGGCAGGTCGCCGAAGGAGGCCTACGCGGCCGCCATCGAGCGGATCGAGGCGGTGCGCCGCGACAGCAGGAAGCCCACCCCGGCGCTGGTCGGCAACAGCGCGCCCGAACCCGACGCCTTCACCTCGCCGGTGAGCCGCGAGCGCTACTGCGAGATCGTCGAGAAGGCCAAGGACTACATCCGCGCCGGCGACATCTTCCAGGTGGTGCCCAGCCACCGGCTGCGCGCGCCCTTCACCCGCGACCCTTTCGCGCTCTACCGATCGCTGCGGCGGTCGAACCCCAGCCCCTTCCTGTTCTACCTGAACTTCGGCGACTTCCAGCTGGCCGGCTCCTCGCCGGAGATCCTGGTGCGCCTGCGCGACAACAAGATCACCATCCGCCCGATTGCCGGCACCCGTCCGCGCGGCGCGACGCCCGAAGAGGACGCCCGCCTCGAGGCTGAGCTGATGGCCGACCCCAAGGAACATGCCGAGCACCTGATGCTGCTGGACCTGGGCCGCAACGACGTGGGCCGGGTGGCGATGCTGAAGGAGGCCGGCGCCAACGAGCCCCCGAAACCGATGCCCAAGGGCGGCCGCCGCGCGCCGCGCGTGCGCGTCACCGACAGCTTCTTCATCGAGCGCTACGCCACCGTCATGCACCTGGTCTCCAACGTCGAGGGCGACGCGCCCGACGGCCTGGATCCCGTCGACGTGGTCATGGCCGCCTTGCCCGCCGGCACGCTCTCCGGCGCGCCCAAGGTGCGGGCGATGGAGATCATCGACGAGCTGGAGATCGAGAAGCGCGGCGTGGGCTATGCCGGCGCGGCCGGCTACTTCGGCGCGGACGGCTCGGTCGACACCTGCATCGTGCTGCGTACGGCTCTCTTCAAGGACGGCGTCATGTACGTCCAGGCGGGCGGCGGCGTGGTGGCCGACAGCGACCCCAACCTCGAGTACGAAGAGACCCTGCATAAGGCCCGCGCCCTGCGCCGCGCGGCAGAGGAAAGCTGGCGGTTCGTGTAGCGGCCGTTCGCGCTCTCTCCCGTCCTGATCCGTCATGGCCGGGCTTTTCCCGGCCACCCATGAACACGGCTGAACACGGCGCTCCCGGCCAAGCGCAAACGACGGCGCCACAGCCCTTCCCGCATTCCGGAGATCATGGTTGGCGGAGACAAGCCCGGCCATGACGACCGAGGTTTGATTAGAATGCGCCACGTTCGAGCGCTGGCGGCGGCGCGTTGGCCGCCTTGGCCGGCTGCGCCATCAGCTCGGCCAGCTGCGCCAGGACGCGGGCCGGCGGCGCGGGCTTGAGCAGCAGCGCGAAAGGCTTGTCCCGCAGGCTGTGGAAGGCGTCGGCGGGTACGTCGCCGACATACCCCGTCAGCAGGATCGCCGGCAGGCTGGGCCGGCGGGCATGGATCTCCTGGATCAGCTCCAGGCCGTTCAGCCCCGGCATCGAGAAGTCGGTGATCACCGCATCCGCCGCCGCGCCTCCGTCCAGGTGCGCCAGCGCGGCGCGCCCGTCCTGGGCGCCCAAGGTGGCGAACCCTGCGTCCTGCAGGACGATCATCATCCCCTCGCGCACCAGCTCGTCGTCGTCCACGACGAGGATCCGCAGCCCTTTCAGCTCCGCCGCCGGCGGCCGGGCGACGGCGGCGACCGCCGCGAGGGCGGCCGGCGGCCGCAGCTCCGGGTCCGGGAGCCACAGCGTCACCGTCGTGCCCCGCCCGGGCTCGCTCTCGATCTCCAGGGCGCCCCCCGACTGTTCGGCGAAGTCCTTGGCCATCGCGAGCCCAAGCCCCGTGCCCTGGCCACGCGGCTTGGTGGTGAAGAAGGGCTCGGCGACCCGCGGCAGGTCATCGGCTGAGATGCCCACGCCGGTGTCGCTGACCGCCAGCCGCAGATACCGGCCCGCTGCGAGCGGCGGCCGGTCGCGGTCCTCGTCGACGCTGATCCGGGTCGCCGCGATCGTCAGCTCCCCGCCCTTCGGCATGGCGTCGCGGGCATTAGTCGCCAGGTTCAGCAGCACCGTCTCCAGCTGGCGGCGGTCGGCCAGCAGGCTGCCCGCGACCTCGGCGGCGGCGATGCGGATCTTGATGGACGGGCCGATGGCGTCGGCCAGCAGCTCGCCCACCTCGGCCAGCAAAGCCGTGGCATCGATCGAATCCTCGCGCAGCGCGTCACGGCGCGCGAACGCCAGCAGGCGCTGGCTGATGGCGCTGCCGCGGTCGACCGCCTGCTGGATCCGGCCCGCCTGGCGCGAGACCTCCTGAGCGACGTCCGGCCGCCGTTCGATGCGCGCAGCGCTGCCGCTGACCACCTGCAGGATGTTGTTGATGTCGTGCGCGACCCCGCCGGCCAGCTCGCCCAGCGCGCGCATCCGCTCGGCATGGGCGGCCCGGGCCTGGGCCTGCTCCCGTGCCGCGACCTCCTGCCGCACGCGGCCCTCGGCCAGCCGGCTGTCCACGAAGAGCGCCGCGCTCCAGTTGATGTTGGCCCCGAGGACGGTGGCGTAACTGAACACCAGGGCGGTCACGCCCAGGCTGGTCGGCGTCACGGGGTGCAGCAGGGCCACCAGGGAGCCGGCCACCAGCACCGCGACGTACGCCATCGCCGCCATCGGCACGGTCGCCAGCACGAAGGCCCCGCCGCTCATCATGCCCGCGGTCAGGCAGGCGACAATCAACTGCACCCGAAGCGGCGCGCCGTCGAACCACAGCGCGGGGACGACCGCCCAGATAGCCCCGTAGACCGCCCCGTTCAGGATCACCCGGCGGATTGCCCGCTTCGATCCCGGCCGCCGAACGGGCGCGCGGCCCATCAGCCGCACGCGCAGGTAGTTGAGCGAGGCGGCGAACAGCACCGCCGCCCAGACGATGTGCTCGATCCTGAGCGTCCCGGAGGACTTCAGGACCGCGATCAGGATCGCCGCATTGAGGCAGCTGGCCGCCATCACCAGCGGCGACAGGCGCACGATGGCGTGGATCTGCGCCCCGCGGATCAGCGCGGCGTCGTCCTCGTCCGCCGGAATCCGGTCGAGCGCCAGCGCCACCCACCGGGGAAACCCCTGCGGGACCGGCTCCTCAGCCAGCTCGACGCTCTGCTGCGACCTCAGGTTCATGCCGCCCTCAGCGGCCCCATTGTACGCCAACAGCAAAGCCTGCGCGCGGAGAGGTTTGCGACGTCGCCTTACATCGGCCGCTCGCGCCAGCCCAACGCGGCTAGTGGACCATCGACGTGGAGCAGGCCGGGAAACAGGTCATCCCAGTGGGGATGTCGCGCTCGATCAGATTGATCTTCCATTCGCGCCGGTACTTCTGAAGTGACTTCTCCCGCTGGATTGCGGCCGCGATGCTCTCGTGGCCTTCGTACCAAACGAGCCGCTTAACCCCGTAGCGTTTGGTGAAGCCCTCCAGCAGCCCCTCTCGATGCTGGACGATCCGCGCGATCAACTCGGTCGTCACGCCGATATAGAGCGTGCCATGCTTCCGGCTCGCCAGCATGTAGACGTGGGCGGTGATCGGCGGCGGCGGTTCGTCGCCCACATTCCCCCCCTTCCTTCTCTTTTGATCCGTCATGGCCGGGCTTGTCCCGGCCACCCATGAACACCGCGCCCGCAATCAAGGGCGCAGAGGCGACGCCGCAACTCTGCCTGCATTTCGGAGATCATGGGTGGCCGGGACAAGCCCGGCCATGACGACTTAAGATGGTTTCAGAGCCACGCCTGGGAACCTGACGGTTCGCTTGGAACGGATTTTTGGGAGCGGCGGCAACTTCCCGGGACGTGATTGTCTTTCGGGTCCTCTGCTTTACCGCCGCGGCAGCTTGGATCGCGCTCTTCGCCTTGCCCCGCGACTTCACCGAACGGACCGAAGCCTCGTCAACGGGCCAGCCGTACGTCCAGCAAACGAACTAGGCCGACTACTCCGCCGCCATCGGCAGGATGACCGCTTCGCGGCCGCCGCGGACCAGGCCGCCGGGGAGTGCGCCGGTGTGCTGGCCGTCCTCGAAGGTCACCTGGCCGGACTTGATCGTGTAGCGGTACCCCTCCGGCCGCTGGACCAGGCGCTTGCCGCCGGCCGGCAGGTCGGTGACCGCCACCGGGCGCTCGAGCTTCAGCGCCTCGAAGTCGATGACGTTGAGGTCGGCCAGCAGGCCGGGCTTCAGCTGGCCGCGGTCGTTGAGGCCGTAGGCCCGGGCGGTGTCGCTGGTCAGCTTGCGAACCAGGAACTCCAGCTCGAAGCGGTCGCCCTTCACGCGGTCGCGCGCCCAGTGGGTCAGGATGAACGTCGGCATGCCGGCGTCGGCGATAACGCCACAGTGGGCGCCGCCGTCCGAAAGTCCAAAGAGCACATTGGGATGCTCCATGTTCTTGCGGAAGAAGTCGAAGTTGTACGTCACGTAGCCGCCCAGCGGCTGGTAGAAGAGCTCGCGCCCCTCGTCGCGCAGCAGCAGGTCGTACATCATCTCCAGCGGCGCGACGCCGGCGGCCTCGGCCAGGCCGGCCACGCTGCCTTCGCGGTCGGGCTCGTAGTTCGGCCGCTCGCCCAGCGGGAAGATCCGCCAGAGCAGGCTGCCGCCGAACGCCACGGCGAGGTCGCCCGCCGCGCCGTCGCCGATGGCCGCGCGGATCAGCGGGCTGTCTTCGCTGAGCAGCGCCGCGCGGATCTCGGGCTCGCGCATCTTCGCGATCCGGTCTTCCACCGGCAGCGGCGCCACCTTCTCGCGGAAGGTGGGGCTGGCGATGAACACATGGAAGTTCGACGTCAGGCCATGGAGGATGCCCGTCGGCCGCCCGGCGATCTGGGGCCGGATGTCCATGCCGTGGCGGCGGCTCTCCTCGGCGATGTTGTACATCTTGTCGCCTTCGTAGGCGCCGGCCGAGGTCGCCACCAGGGTCACCGGCAGGCCGGTCTCCTGGGCGAAGCCCTTCACCCACATCCACTCGTCGTCGTCGCCCAGGTGGTCCGAGACCATCTCGAAGACGCCGTGCTTCAGCCCCTTCATGGAAAGGCCCAGCGCCAGCATCTCGTCCGAGCCCGCGAAGGTGCCCGGCATGTGGACGCCCTTCAGGTCCTTGTGCAGCAGGGTCCGAGACGTCGAGAAGCCCAGCGCGCCGGCCTCGACGCCCTCGCGCACCAGGGCCGCCATCTGGGCGATCTCCTCGGCGTTGGGCTCGTAGTCGGTGTTGCAGCGCTCGCCCAGCACGTAGGCGCGCACCGGCGCATGCGGCACGTGGGCGCCGATGTCGATCGCCCGCGGCTTGGCTTCGAGCGCGTCGAGGTACTCGGGGAACGTCTCCCACTTCCAGTCGATGCCCTCGTGCAGGGCGATGCCGGGGATGTCCTCCACGCCCTCCATCAGCTCGATCAGGAAGTTGTGCGCGTCCGGCCGCACCGGGGCGAAGCCCACGCCGCAATTGCCCATGATCGCCGTCGTCACCCCGTGCCAGCTCGAGGGCGCCAGCAGCGGATCCCACGTCGCCTGGCCGTCGTAGTGGGTGTGGATGTCCACCCAGCCGGGGGTGACGATCTGGCCCGCCGCGTCGATCTCGCGCCGGCCCGTAGCTTCGACCACGCCCACCGCGGCGATGCGGTCGCCGTCGATGGCGATGTCGCCTTGGAAGCGTTCGGCGCCGGTCCCGTCGACGATGGTCCCGTTGCGGATGACGAGATCATGCATGGCGAAGCTCCCAGAACGTGTTCTGGAAAGTCTGCCGACTACCGTGGCGGAAGCGCCAGAGCTTTTTCGCCGCATGAGCCGCTGAGCGACGCATGGAAACGTTGGGCTGACGCGGCCGGGCGTGATAGAACACAGGGAGAACGCATTGCTCTTTCACAAGTGAATCCAAGCGCCACGTCACGGGGCGCCAAAGGGCGCATCCCCCTAAGACTCCCATGTTGAAGAAAAGTCGGATTCAGCGCGGCGCGTCGTGCGCGACATGCTCGACCGTCAGCGGCGGCGCAGCCAGCATGGCCGTGGCGAAGGCCAGCGAGGCGACGGCCAGCGCCGTAGCCGCCGCCAGCACCGGCCACATCCGGACGCGCCGCGTCGGCGGTTCCAGCAGCCCGCGGGCCTCGGCGATCGCGTCGGGATCGAGCGCGGTCGGTGTGCTCGCCATGCCGCAAGCCTCGGCGGAGTCGGCCCGCTCGCCAATCGCCGACCTTGGCTGATGGCGGCCCACGCTCTAGATGAGGCGCATGATCCTGGTCGTCGATAACTACGACAGCTTCACCTACAACCTGGTTCACTACCTGAACGAACTGGGCGCGGAGACGCATGTCGTGCGCAACGACGCGCTCTCGGTCGATCAGGCCCTGGGCCTGAAGCTGCAGGGGGTCTTGCTGTCGCCTGGCCCCAAGACACCCAACGAGGCCGGCATCTGCCTGTCGCTGATCGAAGCCGCGCCGGCCGACCTGCCGATCTTCGGCGTGTGCCTCGGCCACCAGTCCATCGGACAAGCCTTCGGCGGCGCCGTGATCCACGCCAAGGCGCTGATGCATGGCAAGACCAGCCAGATCCATCACAACGGCAAGGGCGTCTTCGCCGGCCTGAAGAACCCCTTCACCGCCACCCGCTACCACTCGCTCGCGGTGCGCGAGGAAGACCTGCCGGCCGACCTTGAGATGACCGCCTGGACCGACGACGGCGAGATCATGGGCGTGCAGCACACGACCCGCCCGATCTTCGGCGTCCAGTTCCACCCGGAATCCATCGCCACGGAGTGCGGCCACGAGCTCCTGGCCAACTTCCTCGACATCGCCGGCGTGAGGCCGCTGGCGGACGCCTGACGGCGCGCCCGGGCCCAGCCATGTCGGACGCCTTCAAGCCGCTGCTCGCCCGCCTGGCCGACGGGGCGACACTGTCGGAGGACGACGCCGGCGAGTTCTTCGCCGCCTGCCTCCGCGGCGAACCTACCCCCAGCCAGGTCGGCGCCGCGCTCACCGCCATGCGCATGCGCGGCGAGACGCTGGGCGAGATCGTCGCCTGTGCGCGGGCCATGCGGAAGGCGGCGATCCAGATCGGGCCGCCCTACCCGACCATCGACGTCTGCGGCACCGGCGGCGACGGCCTGCACACGCTGAACATCTCCACCGCCGTCGGCTTCGTCGCGGCGGGCGGCGGCCTGAAGGTCGCCAAGCACGGCAACCGCGCGCTCTCGTCGAAGTCGGGCACGGCCGACGTGCTCACCGAGCTCGGCGTCGACATCGCCGCGCCGATGGAGAAGCAGCTCAAGGCGCTCGATCAGGCCGGCATCTGCTTCATGTTCGCCCAGGCGCACCACGGCTCGATGCGCCACGTCTCACCGATACGCGCCGAGCTCGGCTTCCGCACGATCTTCAACCTGCTTGGGCCGCTCACCAATCCCGCCGGGGCCCAGCGCCAGGTTGTGGGCGTCTATGCCGAGCGCTGGGTGGAGCGCCTGGCCGAGGCCCTGGGCCAGCTGGGCGCCGAACGGGCCTGGGTCGTCCACGGCGGCGGCCTCGACGAGATGACCACGACCGGCGAGACCAGCGTCGCCGAGTACCGCGACGGCGGCGTTCGCCTCTTCACCGTAACGCCCGAGGCGGTGGGCCTGCCCCGCGCCGCCCTGGCCGACATCACCGGCGGGCCGCCCAAGGCCAACGCGGCCGCCCTGAAGCGCCTGCTGGCGGGTGAAAAGGGCGCCTACCGCGACATCGTCCAGCTGAACGCGGCCGCCGCATTCCTGGTGGGCGACAAGGTCGAGACCCTGCGCGAAGGCGTGGCCTTCGCCGGGCAGGTCATCGACGACGGCCGCGCCCAGGGCGCGCTTGAGACGCTCGTGCAGGTGGCCGGCGTATGAGCGACATCCTCAGCCGCATCGCCGCGTACAAGCGCGACGAGGTCGCCGCCCGCAAGGCGGTGCACGACCTGGCCGAGATGGAGGCTCGCGCCCGCGGGGCCTCCGATCCCCGCGGCTTCCGCGCCGCGCTGGAGCGGGCGCATGCGCCCGGACGCCTGGCCCTGATCGCCGAAATCAAGAAGGCCTCGCCGTCCAAAGGTCTTATCCGGGCAGACTTCGACCCTCCCGCGCTGGCTCGCGCCTACGAAGACGGTGGCGCCGCGTGCCTGTCGGTGCTGACTGACGCGCCAAGCTTCCAGGGCCACGAGACCTTCCTGGTCGACGCCCGGGAAGCTTGCGCCCTACCCTGCCTGCGCAAGGAGTTCCTGGTCGACCCCTGGCAGGTGTCCGAGAGCCGCGCGCTGGGCGCCGACGCGGTACTGGTTATCCTGGCGATCTGCGACGACACCCTGGCCGCCGACCTGATGTCCGCCGCGCGCGCCTACGGCATGGACGTGCTGGTCGAGGTCCACGACGCGGCGGAGATGGCCCGCGCCGCCCGCCTGGACGCCGACCTCGTCGGCGTCAACAACCGAGACCTGCGGACCTTCGAGGTCGACCTGGCCGTCACAGAGCGCCTTGCCGCCCTGGCCCCGCCCGGCGCCCTGCTGGTGACCGAGAGCGGCATTTTCTCGCCGACCGACGCAACGCGGCTGGAGCGGTCCGGCGCGCGGGCCATGCTGGTCGGCGAGAGCCTGATGCGCCAGACCGACGTCGCCCAGGCGACTCGGGTCCTGCTGGACGTTTGAGTCGAAGCCACTGGCCTGCGGTCCTGGGTCGAATTTCCCCTGAGATTTCAGCGGCGGGCGCTGTAACTTGACATTAATGCGGAACACCTAGAGAACATCTCAACAACGTTAGCGCTTTGTTCTCAGCGCGTCACTTGCCGAGGTTCCGCCGATGCTCACCCGCAAGCAGCACGAGCTCCTGATGTTCATCCACGAACGCATCAAGGAGACGGGCGTCTCGCCCTCGTTCGACGAGATGAAGGAGGCGCTGGACCTGGCCTCGAAGTCCGGCATCCACCGGCTGATCACCGCGCTGGAAGAGCGTGGGTTCCTGCGCCGCCTGCCCCACCGGGCCCGTGCGCTGGAGGTGGTCAAGCTCCCCCAGCAGGCGACGATGGCGGCGCCACCTAAAGGACGAGCACCGTTCACGCCAAAGGTGGTCGACGGCGGCCAGGTGACCCCGGCCGCGGCCAACGACGTACGCGACCTGCCCGTGCTGGGTCGTATCGCCGCCGGCACGCCGATCGAAGCGATCCAGCAGGAGCGCGACCGGATTCCCGTCGCCGAGAACCTCCTGGGCGCCGGCGAGCACTTCGTGCTCGAGATATCCGGCGACTCCATGATCAACGCCGGCATCCTCGATGGTGACTACGTGGTCATCAAGCGCGGCGACACCGCCACTTCCGGCGACATCGTCGTCGCCCTGGTGAACGGCGAGGAAGCCACGCTGAAGCGCCTGCGCAAGAAGGGGGCTTCGATCGCGCTCGAGGCCGCCAACCCGGCCTACGAGACCCGCATCTTCGGGCCTGATCAGGTCGAGGTGCAAGGCAAGCTGGTCGGCCTGATCCGGCGCTACCACTGAGCTCCGGATTTGATGCAACCTCAGCCGTAGACTGACGTTTCCCAGGCGGCTGGGGGCGACGCCGATCGGGATCGCTCTCGCTGAGTCGACGCCGCAACCCGCGGCGTCCTAGGGAGAGACATCTATGCGCTTCACCACCCTCGCCGCCGTGGCGGTCCAGAGCCTGGCGGCAGCAGCCTTCAACAAGTCGCCCGAGAAGGCGTCGGAAGACCAGACCAAGGCCAACGCTGAGACCGCCGCCAGTTCGACCGCGGCCACCAGCGCGGCTCAAGATGCTTCGGCCGCAGCCGCCGCTCCGTCGGCTGACGCAGCGAAGGCGGACGCCAACGCCGCGGCCGACGCGTCGAAACAGGCCGCCGCGCACGCGGATAAGGCCGGTGACGCCGCCAACGCGGCCGCTAAGGACACGCCGAAGAAG
>Ga0308175_100002722_pt1 | contig 12118 bp, 14 predicted proteins | sample PhyCR1_3_FD_203893 | JGI IMG/M metagenome (GOLD analysis project Ga0308175, IMG submission 203893) | Soil microbial communities from UC Gill Tract Community Farm, Albany, California, United States - DLSLS.C.R1 | ecosystem: Environmental > Terrestrial > Soil > Agricultural land | place: USA... | reverse complement strand
CCTACCCCGAGGCGACCCTCGGCGCCCAGGTGCAAGTGCCGACGCCCGACGGCCCGGTGACCGTGAAGGTGAAGCCGGGCACCGAGGACGGCACGCTCTTGCGCGTGAAGGGCAAGGGCGCGCCGAAGCTGAAGGGCTCCGGCCGCGGCAACGTCCTCGCGCGCGTGAAGCTGACCGTGCCGAAGAAGCTCTCGAAGGCCGAGCGCGAGGCGATCGAGGCGCTGCGCGAGGCGAGTGGATGAGAGTCGGGCTCGTCAGCTTCCTGAGCGGGTTGGCTCTCTACCTGGTTGCCGGGATCTCGCAGCTCTCGTTCGAGCAGCCGCGTCCCGGCTGGATCAACCCGCTCTGGCTCGTGGCAACGCTGCTCGTCGTGCTCGGCCTGCTCGCGATGGTCAACACCGCGGTTCGCGTCCACCGGGAGCGAATGTGATCGACGAGCACCCGCGCTACATGATCTCCGTCGCTGCCGAGCTCGTCGGGATGCACCCGCAAACCCTCCGCATGTACGAGCAGAAGGGCCTCGTGCAACCGCAGCGCACCGCCGGGAACACCCGCCTCTACTCGGAGGCCGACCTCGAGCGGCTGCGGCTGATCCAGCGCCTGACAGGCGAGCTCGGGCTCAACCTCGCCGGCGTCGAGGCCGTCCTCGGCCTCGAGGAGCAGCTGCAGAGGATGCAGGCGCGGATGGAGCGCCTCGAGCGCGAGATGCGCGAGGCGGTCGCGCAGGTGCACAAGGAGTACCGCCGCGAGCTCGTGCTTTACGACCAAACTCAACTACCGGAGCGAAAGTGGACTTCAACAAGCTGACACTCAAATCACAGGAGGCCGTCGCGGCCGCCCAGGAGCTGGCGCGGCGGATGGGCAACCCGGAGCTCTATCCCGAGCATCTGACCCTGGCGCTGCTCGACCAGGAGCTTCCGCAGCAGCTCGTGCCCGACCCTGCCGAGCTGCGTGCGCAGGCCGAGGCCGCGCTGCGCACGAAGCCCTCGACTCAGGGCGCGCAGCAGCAGCCGCAGGTGAGCGCGGCCGTCTCGCGCGTGCTCGACCAGGCCTTCGACGAGGCGAAGCGGCTGGAGGACGAGTACGTCTCGACCGAGCACCTGCTGCTCGCGCTCGACGTCGTCCCGCGCGAGCAGCTCGAGGCGAAGATCGCCGCCGTGCGCGGCGGCCAGCGCGTCACCTCGCAGGATCCCGAGGGCACCTACCAGGCGCTGGAGAAGTTCGGCCGCGACCTGACCGAGCTGGCCGAGAGCGGGAAGCTCGACCCGGTGATCGGCCGCGACGAGGAGATCCGCCGGGTGATCCAGGTGCTCTCGCGGCGCACGAAGAACAACCCCGTCCTGATCGGCGACCCCGGCGTGGGCAAGACCGCGATCGTCGAGGGGCTCGCGCAGCGGATCATGGCCGGCGACGTGCCCGAGGGCCTGAAGGGCAAGCGCGTCTGGGCGCTCGACATCGGCGCGATGCTGGCCGGCTCGAAGTACCGCGGCGAGTTCGAGGAGCGGCTGAAGGCCGTGCTCACCGAGGTGCAGAACGCGGCCGGCGAGCTGATCCTCTTCATCGACGAGCTGCACACGATCGTCGGCGCCGGCGCGGCCGAGGGCGCCGTCGACGCGGCGAACATGCTCAAGCCGATGCTGGCACGCGGCGAGCTGCGCGCGATCGGCGCGACCACGCTCGACGAGTACCGCAAGCACATCGAGAAGGACGCCGCGCTCGAGCGGCGCTTCCAGCCGATCTTCGTCGGCGAGCCGTCGGTCGCCGACACGATCGCGATCCTGCGCGGCCTCAAGGAGCGCTACGAGGCCCACCACGGCGTCCGCATCCGCGACGCGGCGCTGGTCGCGGCCGCGGTGCTCTCCGACCGGTACATCGCCGATCGATTCCTGCCCGACAAGGCGATCGACCTGGTGGACGAGGCCGCTTCACGGCTGCGGATGGAGATCGACTCGTCCCCGATCGAGCTCGACGAGGCCGAGCGCCGCGTGCGCCAGCTCGAGATCGAGCTCGCCGCGATGGCGAAGGAGGCGGCCGACGTGCGCGAGCCGCTCGAGCGCGACCTCGCGGAGGCGCAGGAGCTGCGCAACGAGCTGGCGGCGCGCTGGAGCGTCGAGAAGGAGCAGCTCGAGCGAGTCAAGGAGATCACGCGAAGGATCGACGAGCTGCGGATGGAGGCCGAGCGCGCCGAGCGGAACGGCAACCTCGAGCGCGTCGCCGAGATCCGCTACGGCGACCTGCCCGAGCTCGAGCGCGAGCTCGAGGCGCGCGACGAGCCCGAGAACGCGATGGTCAAGGAGGAGGTCGACGAGGACGACGTCGGCTCGGTCGTCGCGCGCTGGACGGGCATCCCGGTCGACCGCCTGCTCGAGGGCGAGACCGAGAAGCTGATCCACATGGAGTCGCGACTGCACGAGCGCGTGGTCGGCCAGGAGGAGGCGGTCGCCGCGGTCGCCAACGCCTTGCGTCGCGCACGCTCCGGCCTGCAGGACCCAAACCGGCCAATCGGCTCGTTCGTCTTCCTCGGCCCGACCGGTGTCGGCAAGACCGAGCTCGCCCGCGCGCTGGCGGAGTTCATGTTCGACGACGAGCGCGCGCTCGTCCGGCTCGACATGAGCGAGTACATGGAGAAGCACACGGTCTCGCGCCTGGTCGGCGCGCCGCCCGGCTATGTCGGCTATGACGAGGGCGGCCAGCTGACCGAGGCAGTGCGACGGCGGCCCTACTCGGTCGTCCTGCTCGACGAGATCGAGAAGGCCCACCCGGACGTCTTCAACGTGCTGCTGCAGATCCTCGACGACGGACGGCTGACCGACGGCCAGGGCCGCACGGTCGACTTCCGCAACACCGTGCTGATCATGACCTCGAACGTCCGCTCGGCGGAGGCGATGACCGAGATCTTCCGGCCGGAGTTCCTGAACCGGATCGACGAGATCGTCGAGTTCAGGCCGCTGACGCAGGAGCAGATCGGCGAGATCGTCGAGCTGCAGCTGCGGCGGGTGGAGGCGAGGCTCGCCGAGCGCGGGCTCCGGCTCGAGCTGACCGAGGAGGCCCGGGTCGTACTGGCCGAGGCCGGCTGGGACCCGAGCTACGGCGCGAGGCCGCTGAAGCGCGCGATCCAGCGCCTGCTCGAGAACCCGCTCGCGCTGCGCCTGCTCGAGGGCGAGTTCACCGAGGGCGACACCGTCCGCGTGGATGCCAAGGACGGCGAGCTCGTCTTCGAGAAGGCCGCAGCGGCCGAGCCGGCGGCAGCCTGATGGCCAGACAGGCGAGACCCAAGGAACCGCTGCCGCCGGCGCTGCCGCCGGAGACCCGCCCGGTCGGGCAGCTGATCGGCGAGGCGATCAAGCTCTACGGCCGGCGGTTCTGGCCCTCACTCGCGCTCGGCCTGCCGATCGGCATCTTCGGCGCGGTCGCGCGTGCCTTCGACGGCTGGACGTACGCGATCTTCAGCGTCACCGTCGGCGCGCTGCTGCTGACGCTGACCTACGTCGGCGCGGCGGTGATCGCGGGCGAGCGGCCCATTCCCCGGCGCCGGCTGTTCGTCGCGTTCGCGGCTGGGATCGTCGTCTTCCTGCCGTTCCCGGTGCTCGTGCAGCTCTACATCCTCCCGGCGGTCGCGTGGTTCGCGCTCGTCGGGCTGGCGGTGCCGGCGGCGGTAATCGAGGGAACCGGGTTCGTCGCGTCGCTCAAGCGCGGCTTCCAGCTCGGGCGCGCCGATTACGTGCACTCCCTCGGCGCGATGGCCGCACTTGGGATCCTGTTCTACCTCTCGACGCGGGTGCTCGCGGTGGCGCTCAACGCCGGCAGCGGTCAGGCAGCCGAGATCGCGCGGCCGCTCTCCGAAGGCGTGCTCTGGCCGGTCGTCGTGCTCGGCGCGAGCCTCCTCTACTTCGACCAGGCCGCCCGAGTAGAGTCGGGCCGTCCGCGATCGAGGAGGAGCCGCGATGCCGACCTACATCATGCTCTCGAGCCTGACCGCCCAGGGCGTGCAGACCCTGAAGGCGAACCCCGACCGGCTGCGGGAGGTCAACCGTGACGTCGAGGAGCTCGGTGCGAAGGTCATCCACCAGTGGGCGACGCTCGGGCCGTTCGACTTCGTGAACGTGGTCGAGGCGCCCGACCCCGAGACGATCGCCCGCGTGTCGGTGGCGCTCGGTGCCCGTGGCAGCGCGAAGCTGCAGACGCTGTCGGCGTTCTCGATCGACGAGTTTCTCTCCTCGCTCAACCGCTAGCGGCCACGGCGACCTGCGCCGCGAGGCGCGCGTTGGCGACGATCAGCTCCCGATTCACCTCGAGCGTGCGGCCGTCGCTGCGCCCGTGAAGGTACGAGAGCACGAACGGCGTCACGGGCTGTCCGTGGATGCCCTGCGCAGCGGCCTCGGCCAGCGCCTCCTCGATCAGCGGCTCGACGTCGACGCCGTCGTCGGGATCGCGCGCGAGCAGCAGTGCTGCGCCACCGAGCTCCCAGTGCGCTTCGGCCGTGCGCGCCGCCTGGTCGGCGTCGTCGACGCGCGCCGAGACGGGCGGCCCGCCGCCGGCGCTGTAGAAGAGCGGCAGCTCGTCGGTGCGGTAGCCGAGCACCGGCACGCCCAGCGTCTCCAGCAGCTCCGCGGTCGCAGGGACGTCGAGCAGCGACTTGATCCCGGAGGAGACGACAAGTGCCGGGGTGCGCGCGAGCTGCGCCAGGTCGGCGGAGATGTCGGGTCGCTCCGCGAAGCCGCGGTGGACGCCGCCGATCCCTCCTGTGCCCATGAACCTGATGCCCGCGAGGCGCGCAGCCGCGAGCGTGCCGCCGACGGTCGTCGCGCCGAGCTCGCCGCTCGCCACGCAGGCGGCGAGATCGCCCGGGCCGGCCTTGCGCGCGCCGGCTCCGGCCTCGCCGAAGCGCTCGAGCTCGCCTGGGTCGAGCCCGACCACCACCTGGCCGTCGAGCACACCGACCGTTGCGGCCGTCGCCCCTTCGAACCTAACCGCCGCATCCGCGGCCCGACCCACCTCCACCCCCACCCCGGGTGGGAACCCGTGTGCGACGAGCGTAGTCTCGAGCGCGACCACCGGGCCGCCTTCGTGGAGGGCCTGTTGCACCTCTGTGGAGATGCGGAGCACTTCCGTCACGCCGGCACCGCTCCGAGCTGGCCGACGCAGCGGGCGGCCGTCTCGAGGCCGAGCTCGATCCCGCCCACGAGGAACCCGGCCGCGAGCGCGTCTCCCGCGCCGGTCGTGTCCACGACCTCGGCGTCGAACGGCGGGAACTCGTCGATGCCCTCGGGCGAGCGCAACTCGACGCCGCGCGAGCCGCGCTTGACCACCGCCGTCTCCGCCAAGGCGTAGGCGCCGCCGACCATCTCCCACTCGGGCTCGTTGGCGAAAACGACATCCGGCGCGGCCGCGTCGAGGTTCGCGCGGAAGCGCTCAGACCCGTAGGCCCGGATCGCGCTCCACGAGGAGAGGTCGACCGCCACGCGCGCCTCACGCGCCCGCGCCAGCCGCGCTGCGGCCAACGCCGCTTCCGCAATCGGCTCGGCGAGCAGCGCGTAGCCGGAGAGATGCAGCCACGAGCAGCCCTCGAACCACGCGGGCTCGAGCTCGTTCGCTTGCAACTCGACCGAGACGCCGCGGTCGGTCGCCATCGAGCGCTCGCCGTCCGGCGAGACGAGGGCGACCACGGTCCCGGTCGTTCCGGCTGCGACCGGGCCGGCGAGCTCGACCCCGCGGCGCTCGAGCAGGGTTCGCGCGAGCGTGCCCGCCGCGTCGTCGGCCTGCTTCGCCACGCAACGGGCGCGCTCGCCGAGCTCGGCGACCCATGCCGCCACATTCGCCGCCTGGCCACCGGTGGCAAGCCGGGTTTCGACCGGGCTGTCGGCGCCGGGCGCGAGCGGCTCGGAGGTCCGCACGATCACGTCGAGGAGCACGTCGCCGAGAGTGCAGATCACGAGGGCAACCGTACAATCGACGCGTGGATCGGGAGTCACAGTCGGCCCGCCTGCGCTCGTTCGTGATCGGCGGCCTGCTCGGCGCCTCCGCGGCGCTCGCCGCCGCGCGCCGCAGGCGCCGTCCGCACCGCCCGGTCCAGCCGGGCCTCGCCGCCTTCGAGGACGCGCCCTGCTACCGCGAGACCCTGGAGCGCGAGAGCGGCCGCAGCCAGTCGCCCGACTATCCTTCCTAGAGACGTGTCCCTTAGGCATCCAATCGGACCGACCGGTCAGTTCACACGGACGCACAGGCAGCGTCCGTTCGTCCTGACGTCGGCATCGCAAACGACGCCTTAGATGCCGATCTACGAGTACCGATGCCCCAACGGGCACCTCTTCGAGCTGTTCCAGAAGATCGGCGACGCGCCGCCCGAAAAGTGCGAGGTCTGCGGCGAGGGGCCGCTCGAGCGGGTGCTCTACCCGGTCGCGGTGCACTTCAAGGGCTCGGGCTTCTACACGACCGACTACGGGCGCGGGTCGGGCAAGAAGCCGTCGAAGGACGGCGACTCCCCGTCGGAGCCCGCGAAGCCCAAGGAAGAGAAGAAAAAGGCCGCCGAGGCCTAGCGGCTCAAGCAGCCGGGCGGATACGTGTCGCCTGAGGGCGCCGGCGGCTGAGCGGCCGACTTGCCGAGCACCATCAGGATCACCTTGGCGTTGTCCTCGCTCGGCGTGATGTCGCCGCCGGTCGAGGTCCCGCCGAGGCGGCAGTGGAGCGTGCGCCCCGCGCGGAACTTCGCCCACCCGAGCCCGGCGAAGTCGTTCGCCGAGAGGTCGGTCGCGAGCGGCTTCATCAGCTTCTTGCCGTCGAACGGCAGCCGCATGAAGGTCGAGAAGCTGGCGAGCTTGCTCATCAGCGCCTGCAACACCTGCTGGTTGCGCTCGCCGCGCGTGATGTCGCTCTCGGCCGGATTGAGCGCGTTCTTGCGCACCCGTGAGTAGATCAGCGCTCGCTGACCGCTCATGTGCTGTTTGCCCGGGGAGAAGCGCCAGCCGGGCCAGCGCGCGCAGCGGGCCTCGGTCTTGTACGGGCAGTCGAACTTGGACTGGATCTTCTCCGGCACGACGATGTCGATCCCACCGACCGCGTCGATCAGGTCTTTGAACTCGGCGAAGTTGACGACGACGATGTGGTTGATCGGGATGTCGGTGTAGGCCGAGACCGTGCGGGCGGCGAGGCGCGGGCCGCCGACCTGAAAGGCAGTGTTGATCTTCGCGCCGCCGTAGCCGGGGATCTCGACGCGCAGGTCGCGCGGGATCGAGAGGTAGTAGAGCCGGTGGTGCGGTGGGTCGGTGCGCAGCAGCGTGATCGAGTCGGAGTGCCGGTCGCCGGCCCGCGCGGCCGCGAGCGAATGGTCGGTGCCGAGCAGCAGGATCGCGGTCGGCTTCGAGAGCAGGCTGCCCTGGTCGGGTGCGAGCGCGCGCCGCGCGTTCTGCGGCAGCCGCTTGTTCGCCTCCGAGACGCCGCTGCGGAAGACGAGGTAGCCGATCACACTCCAGGCAAGGAAGAAGGCGACGATCAGGACGAGCGCGATCGTCAGCTCGCGGCCCCAGCGGATCTGGCGCGGGCGGCGGGCGGTCGTCCTCGCCCCGGGCCCGCGATAGTTGCTGCGGCCGTCGCGTTCTGCCTTTGCCCGCGGCGGCGATTTCTCGGGCCGCCCGACCGTCGGCACCCGGCCCTTCTGGCGCCCGCCCCGGTAGACACGGTACGGCTTCTCTCCACCGGGCGTCGACATCCGGCGGCGTATGGTACCCGCGCGGTTTTGGAGCAGTCGCGGGTCATCGGGGTGGACGTCGGCGGGACGAAAATCCTCGCCGCGGTCGTCTCGCGCGACGGCTCGCTGGGCGCGCGACTCGAGCGTCCGAGCGACCATTCCTCGCAGGACGCGCTGCTCGCGGAGCTCGACTCGCTGGTCGACGCGCTGAAACGGGCCGAGCCGGATGTGCAGGCGCTCGGCTTCGGCGTTCCCTCGAGAATCGACCAGACCGCGGGCCGCGCGCTCAAGTCGGTGAACATCCCGCTCGAGGGCGTCGACCTCCGCGACCGGATGCGTGAGCGGCACGGCTTGCCGGTCGCGCTCGACAACGACGCCAACGCCGCGGCGATCGCCGAGTGGCGGGCCGGCGCGGCGCGGGGAGCGCGAGATGTCGTGATGCTGACGCTCGGGACCGGCGTCGGCGGCGGCCTGATCCTCGACGGCAAGCCGTATCGCGGCGCGACCGGGAGCGGGGCCGAGCTCGGCCACATCGTGCTCGAGCCCGGCGGCCCGCCCTGCGGCTGCGGCGGCCACGGCCACCTCGAGTCCTTTGCCGCCGGCCCGGCGGCAGACCGCGTCGCTCGCTCGCTCTACGGTGACGGCTCGAACGCGCACGACCTCGTCACGCGCGCCCGAGCAGGCGAGCCCGAGGCGATCGAGGCGCTGGCCGGGGTCGGCCGCTACCTCGGTGCCGGAATCGCGAGCTTCGTCAACGTCTTCGAGCCCGAGGTTGTGGTCGTCGGCGGCGGCTTCGGTGCGGCCGGTGAGCTGCTCCTGGCGCCTGCACGTGAGGTCGTCGCCGTCGAGGGGCTCGAGCCGGCGCGCGACAACGTGCGGATCGTCGAGGCCGAGCTCGGCGTCGATGCGGGCGTGATCGGCGCCGGGATGGTGGCGTTCGAGGCGCTCAGCTAGTGCCGCTCGCGGTCTGCGCGACGCCGATCGGCAACCTCGAGGACGTGACTCTGCGCGTCCTGCGCGAGCTCGCCGAGGCGGACGTCGTGCTCGCCGAGGACACGCGGCACACGCGCGGCCTGTTGGAGCGGCACGGGATCCGCGCGCGATTGCTCTCCTACCACGAGCACAACGAGGCGAAGCGGACGGCGGAGCTGCTCCCGCGCCTGCAGGCCGGCGAGCGGCTGGCGCTGGTCAGCGACGCCGGCCTGCCGGGGATCAGCGACCCGGGCGCCCGGCTGGTCGCAGCCGCTCTCCAGGCGCGCGTGCCGGTGACGGTGCTGCCCGGGCCATCGGCGGTGGAGACGGCACTGGTCGCGAGCGGGCTCGTCGGCGAGCGCTACCAGTTCGTCGGGTACCTGCCGCGCGGCGAGCGGGCGCTGACCGCGTTCGGCGAGGAGCTGTCCGGCTGGCGATGGCCGGTGGTCGCCTTCGAGTCGCCGCAGCGGCTCCCGCGCTCACTTGCGGCCCTCTCGCGCGTGGTCCCCGACCGGTCGTGTGCGGTGTGCCGCGAGTTGACGAAACGCTACGAGGAGGTCGCGCTAGGGACGGTCTCCGAACTGGCGGAGCGCTTCGGCGAGCAGGTGCGCGGCGAAGTGACGCTCGTGCTCGGGGCGGCACCGCCGGCGGAGGCTGCCGGTGAAGAGGCGGCAGCCTCCGCCGTCGTAGAGCTCGTCGAGGCGGGAGTGCCGCGCCGGCAGGCAGCCGAGCTCGTCTCGCGGCTGACCGGAGCCTCGCGCAATGCGCTCTATCGCGGCTCGCTGTAATCCGATTTGACAACGTCCGGGCCGGCCTGGTACCTTGAGGTCGGTTTGCAGAACAGACAACAGCGATCGGCGTTCACCCGGCTCGCGGCCATCGCGGTGCTCCTGGCACTCGCAACGCCCGCCGCCGCAGGCGCCTGGACGTGGCCCGTCGCGGGGCCGGTGCTGCAGGGGTTTGCCTTCGACGAGGAGAACCCGCTCGTTCCAGGTCAGCATCGCGGGATCGACATCCAGGGAACCGTGGGCGCTCCGGTGCTCGCGCCAGCCCCGGGAACGGTGACGTTCGCCGGCAGGGTCGCGGCGAACGGGCTCACGATCACGATCCAGACGGGGGACTACGCCGTCACGCTTCTGCATCTCGGCTCGTTCCTGGTCGGCCTGGGGGCGGTCGTGGCCGAGGGCCAGCCGGTCGCGATCGTCGGCACGAGTGGGGTGCCGGCTCACTCGGTCCCGTACGTGCAGCTCGGCGTCAGGCTCAGCAGCGATCCGCAGGGCTACCTCGATCCAATGAGCTTCCTGCCGCCCGTCGCGGCGGCTCCGCCTGTGCCGAGCGAGCCGCCTGCGCCCGCTCCGGTTCCGTCACCGTCGCCTTCCCCCGCGCCCACGCCTCCGCCGGCGGCGCCCTCGCTCCGGGTCGTTGCGCCGGTCGGCGTATCGGAGCCGCGGCCGGTGGTCGAGCTTCCGTCGCCGGCACCGGCCGTCGGGCCGCAGCGCGGCGCGCCTGTCCCCGAGCCTCGGCCCGGTGCTCGCCCCGTGAGCGCCCGCCCGCCGGTCTCGGCCCCAGCAGCGCCGATGCCTGTCGACGCAGCCGATCCTGCTCCGGTGGGCACAGCGCCCGCGACCCCGCACCGACCACCCGTATCTGCACCAACCACGAGGCCGTGGCTTCGCGCAAGTGACCCTGAGCCGGTCCTCGAGCCCAGCGAACCGCGTGGGAGGCCGCTCCCCTGGAAACTGCTCGCCGCCGGGACATCGCTCCTGGCCGCAGCCGCGCTCGCCGCGCGTGGTCGGCGCAAGGCCGCTCGTATCATTGAAGGCGATGCGCTACTACCTGACGACACCCATCTACTACGTCAACGCGAGCCCGCACATCGGGCACGCGTACACGACGATCGCGGCCGACGTCCTCGTCCGGCACCACCAGCAGCGCGGCGAGGAGACGTTCTTCCTCACGGGCACAGACGAGCATGCCTCGAAGGTGTACCGCGTCGCCCAGGAGCAGGGGCTCGACCCGAAGGCGTTCGTCGACGAGATCGTCGAGAAGTACTGGCGTGAGCTGCCCAAGACCGTCGGAGCGGAATACGACTTCTTCATCCGCACGACCGACGAGGGGCACAAGCGCTTCGTGCAGGAGTTCCTGCAGCGCATCTACGACAACGGCGACATCTACCAGGACGTCTACTCGGGGCTCTATTGCGTGCAGTGTGAGGAGTTCAAGTCCGAGTCCGAGCTCGTCGACGGCCTGTGCCCAGACCACGGCATCCCGCCGGAGCCGATCGAGGAGACGAACTGGTTCTTCCGCCTGTCCGCCTACCAGGAGAAGCTGCTCGCGCTCTACGACGAGCGCCCCGATTTCGTCCTGCCCACCCACCGCTACAACGAGGCGCGTAGCTTCATCGAGGGCGGTCTGCAGGACTTCAGCGTCAGCCGCGCCGGCCAACCCTGGGGCGTGCCGATCCCCTGGGACGAAGGGCAGGTCACGTATGTCTGGGTAGACGCACTGATCAACTACCTGAGCGCACTCACGTACGCACGAGACGGGGAGGACCTACGCGAGGAGTTCTGGCCGCACGCCCACCACCTGCTCGGCAAGGACATCCTCCGGTTCCACTGCGTCTTCTGGCCCGCGCTCCTACTCGCCGCGGGCTACGAAGTGCCGCAGCAGCTGTTTGTCCACGGTTACTTGCTGCTGGACGATCGGAAGATCTCGAAGTCGCTCGGCAACGTGATCGACCCGCTCGACCTGGTGGACGTCTACGGCTCGGACGCCGTCCGCTTCTGGGCGTTACGGTCGGTGTCGTTCGGCCAGGACGGCAGCGCCTCGATCGACGCCCTGCACGAGCGCTACGAGCGGGAGCTCGGCAACGACCTCGGCAACCTCGTGTCGCGGACGACGGCAATGGTCGCCCGCTATCGCGACGGGCGTGTCGCGCTCGGACAACCGAACGAGGAGCTGGGAGCCGCGCTCGACGGCCTGCGGGAGAAGCTCGTGGAGCGCTTCGACGCCTGGGATCTGACCGGCGCACTCGAGGACATCTGGGAGCTCGTGCGCTGGCTGAACCGCCACGTCGAGAACACCGCGCCGTGGCAGCTCGCCAAGGACGAGGCCCGAGCCGACGAACTCGACGCGGTCCTCTACGACCTGGTCGACGGCGTGCGGGCGGTCGCGGTCGCGCTCTCTCCGTACCTGCCGCAGACCGGGCCGCAGATCCTGGAAGCGCTCGGCCAGCCCGTCGAGCTCGAGCTCGATCGGATCGCCTACGGCCTGACGCCGGAGACCGATGGGATCGCCGCGGCCGCGCCGCTCTTCCCGCGCGTCGACCAGCCGACCGCCGCGGCGTGATCGACACACACGCGCACCTCGACGCGTGCGCGGAGCCGGCTGACGAGCTGGTCGCGCGGGCGCGCGAGGCCGGCGTCGCCCGGATCATCTCAGTCGGCTCGGGCCTTGACTCCT
>Ga0308175_100002721_pt1 | contig 12120 bp, 3 predicted proteins | sample PhyCR1_3_FD_203893 | JGI IMG/M metagenome (GOLD analysis project Ga0308175, IMG submission 203893) | Soil microbial communities from UC Gill Tract Community Farm, Albany, California, United States - DLSLS.C.R1 | ecosystem: Environmental > Terrestrial > Soil > Agricultural land | place: USA... | reverse complement strand
AGGTCTCGTCGAAGTCGTTCAAGATCGACGCAACATGATCCTCCGGATGGACCAAAACCAGGCCCTGGGACCACTTGCCGAATTCCGGATTCTCCTCGAGGACTTAGCGCTAACTGATCGGCATTGGCGCTAGATGATCAGCGCAGCGCGAGCGACGCGAGGAGGTGCCAGGCGAGCGGGTCGAACGACCCACCACGCCCGCCGCCGCCGCGCCGAAGATGGGGAGCAATCTCCGACGCGGCGGCGGTGCGACTGTGACCCTCTGCCCCGTGCTGGCGCCGAACGTGGTGATCGCCGACGGGCGCGAAGCCCCGCCGGCATCGGCCGGTATGTCCCTCGACCAGGGACTCGTCGTGTCTCGACATCCACGCCGTACGCTGCCGCGATCGCATCGAGCTCAGCCGCCACCACCTCCATCGAGGGCGGCCGCGACCAGCGCGGTCCAGCTCCGGACGGTCAAGGCTCACTTCTCGCGACAAGCGTCATAGGGGTCGTAGACCCGCGGGCCAGCCGACGGTTTCGGGCGGGCCCACGGCGCGCACGGCAGGCGGATCGTCGTCTTGACCGATCGATCGGCGGGGGCACGGAACGACGTCTGGCGCCGCTGGTTCCCGATCGGCCGCAGCACGTAGGTGCGCCACTGCCCCTTCAACTCGAGGAACTCGGCCCGGTACGGGCTCCCCGGTGCCGCTTTGCCGACGACGTCGCCGTCGAGCACCACCTCGCATTCGGGGTCGCAGGCGAGCTCGTGGCTCACCGGCTGTGGCTCGCGCTCCAGCACGACGTTCGTCGTCCCGGCCTGGTTGGGCACGATCTCGATCGTCTGCTCGAGGTAGCCGGCCAGGCGCAACGTGAGCGGCTCGGCCTGGTCGGTCTGCGGCAGCTCGATCTCGAGCGGCGTCGTGCCGAGGGACTCGCCGTTGCTCATCAGCTCGGCGCCCGGCGGCTTCGAGGTCACCTTGCGGGCGATCAGCGGCGGCAGCACGACGTGCTCCGTCCGGTCCAGCGCCGCCGAGATCGTGATCGAGCGCTCGGCGTGGCGGGCGAGGGTGAGCACCAGCGTGAAGTCGTACCTGCCGCGATCGACCGACAGCGAGAGCGGGGTCTTGCCGAGGATCTGGCCATCGAACGCGACGTCGGCACCGGGCGGCGAGGACGTCACGGTGAGCGCGACCTCCGGTCCCATCGTCGAGACCAGCCAGTCATCGGTCGCGGCCGGGTCAAGCGACGGCACGTTGCCGGTCATGCTCAGCAACGCCGCGAACCAGTCGCCTGGAGGGTTCGCCAGCGCGTTCGCGAGGTCCGCGGATCCCGCTGACCCAGCCGGGGGCAGCGTCGCGACTGCGCTCGCGGGTCCCGCTGACCCAGCCATGGTCAGCGTCGCAGCTCCGCTCGTCGATCCTGGTGACCTCGCACCGGCCAGCGTCGCGCCTCCGCTTGCAGCGTCCGCCGCACCGCCGGGACGCCCCGTGCTCGCGGGCGCCTGGTCGCCGGCTGGCTCGACAGGCATCTGCTTGACCAGGCCGATCTTCGGGCTTCGCTTGCGGGGAGCCGGCGGCGCTGTGGGCTGCACCCCTGGAGTCGCGACCGCCGCGGTCGTCGCCGCGCTCGTCGTTGCGGTCGCCACCTCGGGCGGCGCCTCCCGGTTCGTCACCACCACCGTGATGAGGGTCGCGGCCACGCCCACCACCGCCGCGCCGGCGAACAGGTACGGCAACCTTCGACGCGGCGTCGTCGCGGTGGGGACCACCTGGCCCGTGCTACCGCCGAACGTGGTGACCGCCGGCGTGCGCGCTGCCCCGCCGCTACCGCCCGAGATTCCGGTCGACGACGGCCTCGGCGTGCTCCCCACGTCCGCGCCGTACGCCTCCGCGATCGCATCGATCTCGGTCGCCACCGCCTCCATCGATTGCGGCCGATCCGCCTCTGCCTTGGCCAGCATGCGGAGGATCAGCTGCTCGAGCGGCCCGGGGAGCTCCGCGGCCAGCTGGCGCGGCGACGGCGGCGCCAGCGTCATGTGCGCGTGGAGCAGGTCGCCGAATCCCTCGCCCACGAACGGCGGCCGGCCGCACACCATCTCGAACAGCATGCAGCCGAGCGAGTAGATATCTGCGCGGTGGTCCACCTGGCCTGCGCCGCGGCACTGCTGCGGGGACATGTACGTCGGCGTGCCCATGATCAGCCCGGCGTGCGTCTTGACCGGTGCGCTCGATCCGGTGTCGGCGAGCTTCGCGATCCCGAAGTCGAGCACCTTCGTGCGCTCCTCACGCTGCTCGGGATCCACGACGAGGAACACGTTGTCCGGCTTCAGATCGCGATGAACGATCTGCGCGTGATGCGCGGCGGCGAGGGACCACGCGATCTGGCGCACGAAGTTGCACGCCTTGGGCCACGGCAGCTGGCCCTCGCGTGCGAGCCGGCTCGTGAGGCTCTCGCCGTTCAGGAGCTCCATCACGATGAACGCGGCGCCATCCTCGCAATAGCCGAAGTCGAACACGTCGACGATCCCGGGGTGCTGGAGCTGCGCCGTGCCGCGCGCTTCGTTGAAGAAGCGGTTGATCATGTCCTGGTTCCGCGACAGCTCCGGCTGCAGCACCTTGACCGCAGCCGCGCGGCCGAGCAGCGCGTGTTCGACGCGATACACCGTCCCCATCCCGCCCTCGCCGATGCGCGATACGACTCGATAGTTGCCCAGGCGTTCTCGCATGTGCGTGGTTGCCATGCAGCCACCGGGCCGATCGTCACGCTCGCCGATGTCTGCGCAGCCTCGACCGCCGTGGCGACCTCGCGGCCGCGGCGCGAGGTTGTTGCGCTGCGCAGAATGCGCAGGCTGCACGAACTGCTCAGTACAGCGTCCTCTGGACGGCCGCTCGGGAGACCGCGAACACGCGCGCTGGCGGCACGGGTCTGGGCCTCTCGCTCGTCTGTTGACCACCGTATCGTGATGACCGTCAGTGCCATCCCCACGACCGGCCGGCGCCCGATCCACCCGGCCTGGAATCTATCTCGCTCGAGACCCAGCCCGCGCCGCTGCGCTGCGCGTTGACGTTGCGACGATCGCGTTGACGTCGCGACGATCGAGTTGTCATCGAGGAATCCACGCCCGTTGTGGCCTCTGTCTTCGAGGCAAGCTTCGGGGCGGCGTTACTCGAGTCGCTTGACCTGGATGGCGTAGAGCGAGCCGGCGGCCTCCGACCACGCGGCGTAGGGGTTGGCACCGTCGAAGCCGAGCGCGGGAGCGAAGGCGTTCGCCGTGGTGTTGGCGTTGAGGCTGGCGCCGTTCTGGCGCCAGGTCGAGCCGCTCAGGTGCTTGACGAAGATCTGGGAGGCGCTGCCGGTGGTCTCGCGCCAGGCGACGTACGGGGTGGGGCCGGAGAAGGTGATGGCAGGAGAGGCGATCGACTTGGTCGGATCGTTGCTCAGGCTGCCGCCGTCGAGGATCCAGGTGGTGCCCGTCCAGTGAGCTACGTAGACGTTGGTGGCGCCGCCGAGCGTCTCGCGCCAGGTCACGTAGGGGACGCCGCCGCTGCTCGCGATCGTGGGCTCGCGCGCGTCGGCCGCCGAGTTGACGTTGAGGATGGGTCCGTCCTGGACCCACGCGGAGCCGGTCCAGTGCTTGACCTGGAGGGTATGCGTTCCGCTGGCGGTCAGCTGTTCCCAGGCGACGTACGGCGTGTTGGAGGCCAGCGCGATGGAGGCGTGGGTCGCGTCGAGGGTCGAGTTCGTGCTGAGGCTGCCACCGAGCTGGGCCCAGCTCACCCCGCTCCATTGGCGAACGAAGATCTGCTTGGCGCTGGTGCCTTGCTCCTCCCAGGCAATATATGGCGTTGTTCCGGTGATCGCGATCGCAGGCGCCGCGGCGTTCTTGGTGACGTCGACGTTGAGGCTGCCGGCGACGTCCTGGATCCAAACGGTGCCGTTCAAGCGCTTGACGTAGATCTGCGACGCGGTGGCGCTGGCCTCCTGCCAGGTGACGTAGGGCACTGCGCCGGCAAAGGCGATCCGGGGAAACGTCGCCTCGCGGGTCGGATCGACGTTGAGCGCCGACGAACCATCCTGGACCCAGGCGCTGCCGTTCAAGTGCTTGACGTAGCTCCGGTTGGCGATCGCATCGGCCTCATGCCAGGCGACGTACGGTGTAGAGCCGGTGAATGCTATCGAAGGCGTAACCGCGGGCTCGGAGGCAAAGAACACCTCGGCACTTCCGATCCCGGCTCCGGGGATGACGCTGAGTCCTCCGGTCACTAACACCCGGCCGCTCGGAAGCAGCGTCGCAGCCTGGAACAACCGAGTCGTGGCCATGGCGCCCACCGGGGCCCATCCGTTGGTCGCCGGGTCATAGAGTTCGACGCTCGTAATGCCACTGCCGTTTCCGCTACTACTTTGTTGTCCGCCAGTCACCAAAACCTTGCCGCTCGGGAGGAGTGTGGCGGTGTGTTCATAGCGAGCCGCTCCGAGGATGCCCGCGGGAATCCATCCGTTGGTCGCCGGGTCATAGAGCTCGGCGCTCGTAAGCGCAACACTGGCGTTGGATCCCCCCGTCACTATCACTTTGCCGCTTAGGAGCACCGTGGCGGCGTGGAGATACCGAGCCGCATTCATCACGCCTGCAGAGGTCCATCCGTTGGTTACTGGGTCATAGAGTTCGGCGCTATTAAGCGCGCTGCCACTGCTGCCATAGGCCCCCGCCACCAACACCTTGCCGTTCGGAAGTAGCGTGGCGGTGTGGTAACACCGAGCCGCATTCATGACGCCTGCGGAGGTCCATCCGTTGGTCGCTGGGTCATAGAGCTCGGCGCTCGCAAATACAGCGTTGCCGGCCGCGCCACCCGTCACCAGCACCTTGCCGCTTGGGAGCAACGTGGCGGTGTGTTGGTATCGAGCCACAGCCATAGTGCCCGCAGGAGTCCATCCGTTGGTCGTTGGGTTGTAGAGTTCGGCGCTCGCAAACACGCTGCTGCCGTTGTAGCCACCCGTCACCAGCACCTTGCCACTTGGGAGCAGCGTGGCGGTGTGGAAGTGTCGAACCGTCCCCATGGAGCCGGCGGGGGACCATCCATTGGTTGCTGGGTCGTAGAGCTCGGTGCTCGCGAGCACGCTGCTGCCATTGGAGCCTCCCGCCACCAATACCCGGCCACTTGGGAGTAGCGTGGCGGTATGGAGGTATCGATTCGCTGTCATGGTTCCGGCGGATGTCCAAGCATTTAGTGGGTTGACATTGGGGGAGGTCCCGGCCGCATTCCAGGCTCGGCCGACGATGTTGAACCACTGCGTGGCGGTGACCCCGCCAATTCCGCCGACGTTCGCGGTGACCTGACCGAACCCCGCGCCGTCCAGCGCGTATAGACGCCCGGCGGCGTCGATGGTCCCGATCGCCGGGGCGGCGCTCCAGGTGACATTGACATTGGTGGTGTTGCCGAACCCGTCACTACCCAGGGCGTCCAGATCTACGGCGTGGCCTTCGGGGAGCGAGAACGTCCCGTCGAACGCGGTCCGGACCTCTGCCGGGCCCACCTGCTCGTAGCGAGAGAGCCCGAGCGACGCGAGCTGGCCGATGTTCACGCTAACCGGGATCGAGGCCGTGTCGGCGCCGGCCGAGACGTTCACGGTGCCCGCACACGCGTGTAGCGCATGGAAGTGGATGCCGGAGGCGCGCTGATCGTCGATCGCACCGATCGGCTGTCCGGCAGGGCCGGGGCAGGAGGAGACCGAGGCGGCATCGGGGATGAGCTGGAAGGTGCTCGGGGCGTCGTCGCTGGCGGTGGCGGTCAGCCAGCGGTCGAAGCCGGCGGAGATGTCGAGCAGCGAGGGCGACAAGGTGAGGCTGCCCGAGACGTAGCTGAGCGTGACGTCGCGCGTGGTCGGAGTGGCCGCGAGGGTCGTGGTGATGCCGAGCGAGTCGGTGGCCTCGGCGTAGTAGGCGAGGTCGGGTCCTGGACCGAGGTCGGCGGGAGAGAGGAACCCTGCTGGAACGAGGAAGCCGTAGGTGTTGGACCCGGGCATGGTGGGCGTGTTGTCGGGCACCATGACCGCCTGGACCAGCGGCTGGGGGCTGGGTTGCAGCTTCTGGTAGAAGACCCGGACCGAGGCGATCGCGGTGCCCGCGCTGGGGATGACGGTGGCGCGCAAGTAGATCGGCGCGCCGGCGCGGACCGCGGCGGGGACGGTGCCCTGCATGGCGACGGTCGGCCCGGGTGCGGTGGCCGCGGCGGCCTGGGCCATGACGACGTACTTGGAGAAGTGCTCGATGGCGGCGGCGAGCTTGCCGGTCTGATCATCGAAGGTGCTGGCGACGTCGAGGTACGCGCCGGTCTCGTCGTCGAAGTGGAACAGCTGCGCGGTCCGCGGATCGAGCCCGTTGGCGATCATCGCGGCGCGGTCGACGGTCACGTTCATCACCGCGGGGAAGGCGAGCGTGAACTGGGTGCCATGCGGGGTGAGCTCGTAGCCCTGGCCGGCGAGGGCGAAGCGACCGGGGTCGGAGGGTGGGAGCGCATCGAGGGTGGTGAGGCCGATGGTGGCATCCTCGGTGAGCGACCTAGCGGGGACCAGAGCGTGGCGTTGGCCAGGCTGACCGAGCCGCCGGCCCGGGCGCGGATCAACTCGCGGGCGCCCGGGGGCCATCTGGTGGGGAACAGGCGAACAGCAGAATCGAAGGCAGTAGCAAACGCGGAACGGCGGATGTGCGCATATCAACGCTCCTGGTTGCCCGCGCAGTCGACGCGCGGGTTCCGAGCGCTGTTCAATCGTTGTGCCGCAGCGCGCAAGGGCGCACTCACCGTGGGCACAGCACCAGAATTCATGACAGCTCTCGCCAAACGATCACGATCCTCGACGGGCCCGCCGTTCTCAGATTGTCCAAAACGGCCCAACTCTCCCGCGCGCAACCTGATGAATGCCGGCGTACATCGCGCTGCGCAGATTGCGCAGGCCGCGCGAACTGCTCAGTACACCGGGAGCGGCGCGAGGGTGTGGGCCAGGCGATCGGGGCGAACGATGGTAGCGCCGTGCCACGCAGCATCGGCGCCGGCGGCCTGGCCGAGGACGTGCTGGAGTTGCCATCGCACGGCGTCCGCGAAGCTGCCGAGCCCGGCCGCCGCGAGCTGGGTCGCGCTGTCGTGCAGTCCGGCCATGGCGCGCTCGCGGGAGGTCGTGAGCAGCAGAAGGCTGACCTCGAGGGCCTGGGCGAGTGCGGTGGCCCCGGCGACTCGCTCGCGCCGGAGCGCGCGCACGGAGGCCCGCGTCATCGCGACGAGGGGTGCGTGCTCGGCGGCTGGGCACTCGCTGGCCCGCGCCAGGGCGGCCCGGCCGCGCAGGTAGGCGAGCTGGACGCGGTGAAACTGGCTGTACAGGATGTGCGCGGTCCGGATCGCCGGGCGCGCGGCCTCGAGCATGGCGAGCGCGTCCGCGGCTCGTCCGAGGTAGAGCAGCGCGTTCACGCGGCTGAACAGCGCGCAGAACGCCAGAGACGAGTACTCGTCGGGAGCCAGGCCGAGCGGCGCCATCTCGCAGGCCTCGAGGAGCTCGTGCGGTTCGTCGCGCGCGAGCAGGACCACGCGGGTGGGCCCGGCCATGAGCTTGAACGCGCCGAGCCGGTCGCCGCGAGCCGTACAGAGCGCCACGGCGGCGGTGACCCGCTGGATGAGCTCGGGCAGGCGCCCGCGATACGCCAGCGTCCACAGCGCGAAGTCGCGCGCGAAGCCGATCTCCCAGTAGGCGCCGGGGCAGCGCTCGAAGGTGGCCTCGGCGTGATCCAGATAGCGCTGCGCATCGTCGAAGCCGCCCGTCTGCAGCTGAACAAGACCTTTGCCCAGGGCGACGTAGCCCTCGAGCTGCGGTGAGCCCACCTGGCGGGACAGTCGCTCGGCGACGGCGAGCCGCGCGAGGGCGGCTCGCAGCTTCGATCGTCCCGGCTGAGCGAGCAGCGCCGCCTCGGTGCACAGCGACCGGGCCAGGCGATACGGCTCGCCGGCGTCGAGCGCGAGCAGGAGCCCCTGGGTGTGAAGCGCCACGGCGCGCAGCGGGTCGAGCACCGCGAGCATGTCGCCGACCAGCCAGCACGCGTCGATGCGGCGAACCACGATGCGGCGCTTGTCGTCGGACAGCGCGCGCGGGGCCCGGCCGCGCAGGTAGAGGGCGAGGCGACGTCCGAGCACCATGCGTACCGCGGACGCTGGTGATGCGGGTAAGCGGATGCCGAGCCGACCGAGGACCCGAGCGAGCAGCTGCTTGCCCTCGGTGACCTGGCCCGACCGGATGAGCTGATCGGCGGCGCGCAGCACCAGGTCGTCGGCCGCGGGACCACCGACGACGTGGGCCGCGTGCAGGTAGGCCACGGCCGCATCGGAGCCGCGGCCGGCCGCCGCCAGCGCGTCGGCCATGGCGGTCAGCACCGCGGCGCGCTCGACGTCGCGCGAGATGCCGCGCATCGCCAGGTCGTACAGGTCGGCGGCTCGCTCGAACGCGAGCTTCTCCATCGCGCGGTCGCCGGCCAGGCGCGCGAACCGCGCCGCCCGCGGGAAGTCGCCGGCAAGGCTCCATTGCAGCGCGAGCGCCTCGACCTCGTGGCCGGCGATCGCCTCGAGCGCCTCGGCGAGCCGGCGTGCGAGCGCTCGACGGGCCGGCTTGTCGAGCGCTGCCCGGAGCGCCACGCGGACGCGGTCGTGGACGGGCCAGATCGATCCGTCGTGGTCGCCCGGCGTCACCACGGCCCAGCGTTGGCGGACAAGGGTCGCGGTGATCGCCGCGAGATCGCCGAGCCCGATCCCGGCCGCGGCGCCGACCACGCGCTGGCCGATCGGGGCCGTCGCGGCGCACACCAGGTCGAGGACGGTCCGCTCGGGTGGCGTGAGCCGTGCGGCCCGATCGCGCAGGACGTCGTCGACCCGCGGCTGGCCCCAGGCGGTGCGATCATCGGTGGCCAGCGCCAGCTCGCGCAGCAGGTAGGGATGTCCGGCGCTGTCGTGCGCCATGGTCTCCAGATCGGCGTCGTCGTGCTCCGCGAGGTGGTGGCGCAGGAGCTCCAGGCTCTCGGCCGGCGACAATGGCCCGAGCGATACCCGCGACACCGGGCATGCCAGGGCCGCAAGCCACGGCGCGAGCAGACCGAGATCGGGCCCGCGCGCCGCCAGGAGCAGGACGAGCGGGACCGGATCGTCGGCGCAGAGGAGCGAGCGCAGGAGGACCAGGCTCGCCTCGGTCAGCCACTGGGCATCGTCGATCGCGAGCACGATCGGGTAGCGCGTCGCGACGCGCGCGGACAGCTCGTGGAAGGCTCCCGCGGCGCGCAGGCGCATCTCGTGGCCGCGGCCGGCCGGCGATGGTGCCTCGGGCTCGACGAAGGCCGGGATCGCCGCGAGGGTGGGGAAGATCTGGCGCAGGGCGGCGACGTGACGGGGGGCGAAGTAGCCGGCGCGCTCGTCGAGCCGGCGCAGGTGGCCGACCAGCGCGTCCATGATCATGTCGACGCCGGCGTAGGCCGTGACCTCGCGCTCGAAGCAGCGTCCGCGAAGCACCAGGGAGCCTTCACCCGCGAACCGGCGCGTGGCTTCGCGGAGCAGCGCCGTCTTGCCAATGCCCGACTCGCCGTCCACCACGACGACCGTGGGCCGGACGCCGGCGGTCTTGTTGAATGCGGCGCGGATCTGCCCCAGCTCTCGCGCACGCCCGACGAAGACGGCCGCGGCGGGCACGTTCGCGGGGTGACTCGCGCGTGTCGTGGATGCGTGCGGCCACGCCGCGAGCTCGGCGGCGCTGGGTCGAGCCTCCGGCTCGGGCGCGAGCAAGCGCAGGCACAGGGCCTCGAGCTCGGCCGGAACGCCCGGTGCGAGCAGGCGGGGAGCGACCGGCGGCCAGGTCCGCTTGCGATGGATCAGATCGGTGAACGCGCCCACGAACGGCAGGCGTCCGGTGAGCACCTGGTAGAGCATGACCCCGATGGCGTAGCAGTCGGCCGCCGCGGTCACCGTGCCGTCGGCGGCCTGCTCGGGCGCCATGTACGCCGGCGTGCCGGCGAGGGTCCAGCCGTGCGGTTCGTCGACGGCGGCGCGGGCCAGCCCGAAGTCGAGCACGACCACGCGGCCCTCCGTGGTGACCAGCACGTTGCTCGGCTTGATGTCGCGGTGGACCAGGCCCTCGGCGTGGAGCACCATCAGGGCGCTGCCGAGCTGCGGCAGCGTGTGCTGCAGGCGGTCCAGCACGGCGCGGTCCGCGGGTCGCACCGGCGTGGTGGCGACCGCCGATCGGAGCGATGGTGCGGTCGTGGAACCTGCCGGCGGCTCGGTGGCGGTGACGCAGTCGCGGTCCCCCGATACCCACGTCAGGTAGCTGGTCCCGGCGAGGAGCTCCATCGTGAAGAACCACGTGTCGGCACCTTGAAACAGGCCACCGAGTCGCACCAGGTTGGGGTGGATCACGCTCTGGACCAGCCGGAACTCGCGCTTCAGGTTGGTCAGGAAGCGCGCATCGCCGTGCGCGAGGGTCTTGAGCGCGATGCGGCTGCCGGTCGCACGATCGTCGGCCTCGTAGACCACGCCCATGTTGCCGCCACCCAGCCGGCGCAGGAGCGCGAAGCGATCGGGGGCGTCGGCGGGGCTGAGGTGCTCCGGGGCCACACCCGCAAGGCAAAGCTGTGCTCGAGGAGTCCACCGCATCAGCGCGTTGCCGTCGCCGCCGACTGCGCTCGTGCGCAGCGCTCCCGTCGCGGTCATCGTGGGGCGCTCTTCCGGCGCGGGAACGGGAGGTCGAACTCCTTCATCCAGGCGATCAGCGTGTTGCGCGAGATGCCGAGCATCTTCGCCGCACGGGTCTGGTTGCCGCCGCACGCGGCGAGCGCGGCGTTCAGGCGGTCGCGCTTGGCGTTCTCGGCGGGTCCGCCCGGCGGCAGCGCGCCCACCGGGAGCCCGGCGGTGTCGAGGACGCGCGACGTCACCAGATCGTCTTCGGTGAGCATGACGGCACTCTCCACGATGCGGCGTAGCTCGCGGACGTTGCCGGGCCAATCATAGTGGTAGAGGCGCGCACGCGCGTCAGCGTCGAAGGCCGGCGGCCGGCTGCGGCCCATGCTCGTCGCCGCGTCGCTCGCAAACTGCCGGATCAAGCCGTCGAGCTCGCCGCGACGCTCCCGCAGCGGCGGGATGCGGATGGTGAAGCCTTTGATGCGGTAGTAGAAATCGGCGCGGAACCGGCCGCCGCGGATCTCGGCCTCGAGGTCTCGGTTGGTGGCGCTGATGAAGCGCACATCGATCGGCGTACTCCGGATGGCGCCGACGCGCCGGGTGACGCGCTGCTCGATCGTGAGCAGGAGCTTGGCCTGCACCTCCATGGGCATCTCGCCGACCTCGTCGAGGAAGACCGTGCCACCGGCGGCCACCTCGAGCAGCCCCGGCTTGGTCTGTGCGGCGCCGGTGAACGCGCCGCGCTCGTGGCCGAACAGCTCGCTCTCGAGCAGCGCCGCCGACAGCCCGGCACAGTTGAGCCGCACCAGCGGCCCCGCCGCGCGCGGCGACAGGCGGTGCAGGCGCTCGGCGACGACGTCCTTGCCCACCCCGGTCTCGCCGAGCAGGAGCACGCTGATCAGCGTCGGGGCGGCCTTCGCGACGAGCGCGTCGACGCCGGTCAGCGCGAGCCCAGGTGGTCGCGGCGGGCGTGGCTCCGCCTCCGAGGCACGCGCCAGCGCCGGGGCATGCAACGCGAGGACCGTGCGGCCGATCAGGATCGGCTCGCCGGGCCACACCGTCACGCCGGCGTCGCGAACGAGCCGCTCGCCGACGAGCGTCCCGTTGGCGCTGCCCAGATCGATCAGCCGGAGCGCGCCCGCGCCGATCACCTCCAGCCGCGCGTGCCGGCGCGATACGGCTCGCTCGTCGACGCGGACATCGACCTCGCTGCTGCGGCCGATGATGAGGGCACCACCGGTCGGCAGCGGCCGGGACGTCCACCTGCCATCCGCGGCGACGATCAGCAGGTGGGGCGGGCTCGGGCAGGCGGGCGGGGCTCGTTCGGTCCCATCGAGATCCGTCACCGGGTTGCCGCTTATTTCGTGCTCCATGCCGCACTTTTGCTGCAACCCTGAGACCAGCTCAGATCGGCCCCCTCTCGCCGACGGGGGCGACCACGTTC
>Ga0308175_100002720_pt1 | contig 12124 bp, 11 predicted proteins | sample PhyCR1_3_FD_203893 | JGI IMG/M metagenome (GOLD analysis project Ga0308175, IMG submission 203893) | Soil microbial communities from UC Gill Tract Community Farm, Albany, California, United States - DLSLS.C.R1 | ecosystem: Environmental > Terrestrial > Soil > Agricultural land | place: USA... | reverse complement strand
GGGGCCTGCTGTGGGGGTGGGGTTTGGGGGGGCGGGGGGCCCCCCCGCCCGGCGGGGGCGGGGGGGCCCCCCCCGGGGGGGGGGGGGGGGTTTTGGGGGGGGTGACGGTCCTGGGGGTATTGGTTGTTGCGGGCTTGCGTGCCATAGCCTTACTCCTTCAGCTTGATTGCTGTCCTAAGTCCTCACGGGCGCGATGTTTAGGCCGGAAATGCTAACGACAGACCGGCCCGGATCAAAATCCTGTAGCAGATCAATCGGCCAAGATCAAGTTATGGGACCAGCAGAAGTGGGGAATTTGAACGGTTATTTGCCGGCCAGCCGCTTGCGAATGGCGGCGTTGGCGGTCGCGGCGTCGACGTTTGGGCCGTGCTGCTTCATAAATGCCCCTGTGGCCTGGCCGATCTGCTTCTCGTGGAAGGTGTTTTTTGACAGGAACTCGTCCACCAGGCGATCGGTTTCCTCGGGAGAAGCCTTCTTCGGCAGGTACTCCTGGACGACGGCGAGTTCGGCTTGGAGCTTGGTGACTTCGGCAGTTTTTCCAAGCTTTTCGTACTCTTCCATGCTTTTTCGCAGCTTTTTGCCGTAGGCGGCGACGGCGTCCTCGGCGGTGGTGGGCTTTGGGGCGAGGTCGATGTTCTTGACGTCGCTCAAAAGCATGCGGATGACGCCGAGCCGGTCCTTCTGTCCGGCCTTGAGCGCCTGCTTCATGTCGTCCTGGAGGCGCGAAAGCAGATCCATTTGTTGCTCTCCGTCGTAGAATCGTATATGTTATACGTCCGCCACGGGATATCCTATCCTATAGTGGGCTGAGAAGCGGGTGCCGTAAGGCATAGGGTGGGTCAATCGCAGGGCTTTTGTGGGGGCCGCGGGGCGCACCGCCATGCGTCGCGATCGCGGCCAAGTCGTTGCATCGGGGACCATGTTCGAGGGACGGTGCGCGGGACGCGGGGCCGGGCCTGTGTAGGCCGGCAAGGCGTCTCCCGTGGGTCAATCCCGCGCCGGGCGGCGCGCACCCGAAATGGATACAGAAGATGGACGGACAACTTGAAGGGATTCTGCAGTTCACGGACGAGCGCCGCGACGGGCAATTGCGCGACCCGCTGCACCCGCTGCGGCCGTTGCGCGGGGGCGTGGTGGTGTCGCGGCAAATGATACGCGACCTGCGGCTGAGGCCGGGGGTCATGCTGCGCGGGGACCCGCGCGGGAAGATGCTCGGGCGGGTGTCGGCGATCGAGGGGCGGCCGGTGGACGAGTACGCCGGCACGACGCCGCTGTACGACGCCACCGCGCTGGACCCCCAGCCGATGCTCAAGCTGGAGCACAACCCGACGGAGTTCACGTCGCGGGTGATCGATATCATAGCGCCGGTGGGCTTTGGGCAGCGGGGGCTGATCGTGGCGCCGCCGCGGACGGGCAAGACGATCCTGCTGCAGAACATCGCGCGGGGGGTGTCCGCGAATTACCCGGATGTCGAGCTGGTCCTGCTGCTGATCGACGAGCGGCCGGAGGAAGTGACCGACATGCGGCGGAACGTGCCGGGGACGGTCTATGCCTCGTCGAACGACAACACGGTGGACAAGCACCTGGACCTGGCGCAGCTCGTGATCGAGCGGTGCAAGCGGAAGGTGGAAATGGGGGCGAACATCGTGGTGCTGATGGACTCGCTGACGCGGGTGGGGCGGGCGTTTAACGTCGGCGGGCCGGGCGGCGGACGCACACTCTCCGGCGGGCTGGACAATCGGGCGCTGGAGATTCCGAAGAAGCTGTTCGGGGCGGCCAGGAAGCTGGAGCACGGGGGAAGTTTGACGATCATTGCCACGTGCCTGATTGATACGGGCAGCCGGATGGACCAGGTGATTTTTGAGGAGTTCAAGGGGACGGGGAACATGGAGATCACGCTGGACCGGAACCTGTCGAACCAGCGGATTTTCCCGGCGATCAACATCACCGAGTCGGGCACACGCAAAGAGGAACTTCTGCTGAGCGAGCGACAACTGCTGGCCTCGCGGATGATGCGGCGTCACCTGCTGAACATGCCGCCGACGCAGGCGATGAAGACGCTGCTGGAGGTGCTGGCGAAGCAGAAGACGAACGAGCAGTTGTTCAATTCGATGAAGGTGTAACCTCGCTGGGACGGGGGCGTCTGCGGGACACGCGCTTGTAAAAAACGCGGGAACTTATAACACTTTTCGCGTTTGACGGGGTGGTGGGGTCAGGTAGGATACGCCGCGCGTTGGGCGGGATGGAAAATGAGCGGCCGGCGGCGGGGCGCGTCGCTCGGAGCAAAGAAGGAGATTCCTATGCGATCGCTGAGTTGCGTACGTCGGGGTGCGCTGTGGGTGCTCGTGGTCGCCGCGCTCGCGGTGGTGCCGGCGCGCGGGCAGGTGTTGCAACAGGTGCCGGCCGACGCGATGGTGGTGGTGAAGTTCACCAACCTTGAGCAGGTGAGCAAGAAGGTGGCGAACTTCGCGCAGCAGCTTGGTGTGGCGCAGATGCAGCCGGAATTCGCGGACCCGCTTGGGGCGCTGGAGAAGCACGCGGGAGTATCGAAGGGGCTGGACCGGGCGGGGGACCTGGTGTTCGCGTTCCTGGACCCCGAGGCGCACGGCGGTCCGGACAATTCGATGGTCATCCTGTTCCCGGTCACCAACTACCAGACGTTCCTGAGCAACTTCCCCGACGCCAAGGCCGAAGGCGCGGTGACTCAGGCGACGATGGGTGACGACAAGAAGCCGGCGTTCTTTGCCGAATGGGGCAAGTACGCGGCGGTGAGCCCGAACAAGGACGTTGTGGCGCAGAAGCCGGCGGGGGCGCTGAATGTGCAAGGGCTTGCGGCGAGGGAGATGCAGGGCAAGGACGCGACGATGTACGTGAACATGGCGGCGGTCCGGGCCAAGGCGCTGCCGATGATCCAGGGGCAGCGGCAGGGGTGGGTGGCGCAGATGGAGCAGCAGTTCGGCAATAATCCCAACGCGCAGAAGTACCTGCCGCTGGCGAAGGCGGCGGTGAACGCGGCGCTGAATTTCGCCGAGCAATTCCTGCAGGAGACGCAGTCGTTCACGTGGGGGGTCAACCTCACGAACGACGGGATCGGCAGCACGATGATGGTGGAGTTCGAGCCGGCCAGTAAGCTGGCGACGCAGGTGGCCCGCCTGAAGAACACCGACAACCAGCTGATGGCGGGGCTGCCCGAGGGAAAGTACATCTTTTACGGCGGGTTCGTCTGCGACCCGAAGGTGAGCACCGACATTTTTAATGATATGGTCGGGCCGGTAATGAACGACCTGAACGCGGTCGGCGAGCAGGCCAAGCCGGTGAACGACTGGATCAACGCGACGCGGGCGCAGCTCGGGACCATGACCTCGACGTCGTTCGGGATGCTGGTGCCGACGATGCCGCTGGGGGCGGGCAGCGTCATCCAAGAGGTGGCCATCACCCGCGGCGATGCGGCCACGTTGACCAAGGCGACGAAGGAGAACCTCCAGGCGACCAACGCGCTGACCCAGAACCTTCAGGCCATGATGGGCGCCGCGGCCCAGGGCGTGCAGATGCCGACGTACACGTTCAACGACAACGCCAAGACGGTGGACGGGGTGCAGCTCGACCAGTTCCAGATGAAGCTGAACGAGAACCCGCAGACGCCGCAGGAGGCGCAGGCCACTCAGATGATGAAGATGATGTACGGCCCGCAGGGCATGGGCGGGTATATCGGGGCGGTGGATCCGAACAAGGTGATCGCGGCGATCGGGCTGGACGACGCGACGCTGGCGAAGGCGGTCGCGGCGGCGAAGGGAAACCAGGACCCGCTGGCGGGGCAGGCGGAACTCAAGGCGGTGTCGTCGCAGCTCCCGCAGAACCGGATGGGAGCGGCGTACCTGGCGCTGGACCAGCTCATTGGGACGGGCGTGAACTACGCCAAGCAGATGGGCATGCCGGTGAACCTCCAGCTCCCGCCGAACCTGGCGCCCATCGGGATGACGCTGGCGACGGAGGGCTCGGCGATCCGGAGCGACGTTTATATTCCGGCGCAGCTCGTGCAGAGCATCGTTGCGGCTTCGATGCAGATGATGATGCAGATGCAGGGCGGGAAGCAGCCGGGCGGGCCGGGAGGGTTGTAGGCGGTTGCTAGTTGCTGGTTGCTAGTTGCTAGTTCAAAAGAAACGGGCGACCCGCGCGGGTCGCCCGCTTTTATTGGTGAGTCGTGCTATTGCTCGCCGGGGAGGCCGATGGCGCTGGCGGTGGCGTGGGAGTGGATGTGGCTGATGCTGACGTGCCATTGGGCGATGCCGAGGTCGGTGGCGATGCGAAGGCACTCGCCGGTGAGTTGGATTCTGGGCTGGCCGGAGGGCTCCTTGAGGACTTCGATGTCGGTCCAGGCGATGCCGCCGCGCCAGCCGGTGCCGAGGACTTTGAGGACGGCCTCCTTGGCGGCGAAACGGCCGGAGAGGTGCTCGTAGTAGCGCTTGGGGCTTTGGGCGCAGTAGCGCTGCTCGGCGGGGGTGAAGACGCGGTCGAGGAAGTGCTGGCCGTGCTCTTCGACGCTGCGGCGAATGCGGGCGGTTTCGACGATGTCGATGCCGTGGCCGAGGATGGACATGGGGGGAGAATACTGTGAAAGGGGAGGGGACGGAACGGAGGCGCGTAGGCGTTGCGTCCGAATGCCGGGTTTGACAATTGATCCGCGGAGGGGGATTGTATTCGCGGCCGTGGCGCGTTTGACCGCCATCCTCCTGTCGCTGTGCTTCGCCGCGTTGGGCAGCGGCGCGTTGGAGCACGTCCACAACGCCGATCACGCGCGCGAGGACGCGGCCCGCGCCGCCGCCGTCGGAAATCGCGGCCAATCCTCGCCGGCGGCACCCGTCCACAACGACTCGAACTGCCCGACGCACGCGCAGCTGCACCTGCCGATGCTCGCCGCCGGCTGGTTGCCGCTGCTGATCTGCCTGGGGGTTTTCGTCGCATTCCTGACGCTGCTCGCGCCGGCGATGGCGGCCACGCGAGTGCCCGCCCGGCTCGATTGCCGGGGGCCGCCGTCCTGCTGACACATCCCGCCGTAGCGCCGGGACCCGTCCCGGCCTGACGACCCTCCCTTTCAGCAGGAGGCCTCATGCGCACACGCGTATGGTTTGTGGCCGCGCTCGTGCCGCTATTGTGTGGCCGGGCACATGCCCAAACGACCAGGACCACCACCGACGACCGAATGGACCAGTTCGAACGGCGCCTCGACGAGATGGAGCGGCGCCACCAGATTGAACTGAAGGCCCGTGACGAGGAGATCGGCCGGCTTCGCGCGCAACTCCGGCAAGGCGGGGGGGCGCCGGCGGCGACCACCGCGCCGTCGGCCGCGGCGACCGACCGAAGCACGCAGGAGATGCTCAACGAGATCGAAGGGGCCGGCCCGACGCCCGATGAGCGCACGCGCGGGGAGGTGATGAAGGACGCCGCCACGCGCAATGCGTTCGGCCCGCGGACCGCCGTTGACTTCAACCCCGGCATCGCCGTCGTCAGCGACTTCCGCGGCTCGGTCTCTTCCCGCAACGACAACCCGGCCCGCAACCGCTTCGACGTCGGGTCGATCGAGTTGGACATGCGGGCGGCGGTGGCGCCGATCGCGGACGGCGTGCTGATCCTGCCCGTCTCGCGGGACGTGGACGACCCACTGTTTTTCAACCGCGACGAGCCCGGGGACGGCGCCGTCAACACCGGCGTCGAGCTCGAAGAGGCTTACGTCTTCCTCCACGACTTCGGCGTACCCAACCTCACGGCCAAGCTCGGACGCTTCCACCTCCGCTTCGGCCGCCAGAACATACTGCACTCCCACGATTGGCCGACGTTCGACAACAATTTCGTCAACCAGTCGTTCCTCGGCTCCGAGTCCCTCAACGACTCGGGCCTGAGCCTCAGCTACGTCGTCCCGCCCGACCTCATCGGCGACAACTACGTCGAGGCGATCGTCGAAATCATCTCTGGTGAAGGCAACGGCGACGAAGGCCCGGTCCTGAACAACTCCGCATTCATCGACTCGCCGGCCGTCAACACGCACATCCTCTGGAACCACGACGTCGCGCGCGACTGGAACCTGGAGGTTGGTGGGTCCTACCTGTTCGGCAAGCACAACGACGACAACCGGCAGGGCGTGAATCTGTTCGGCGCCGACGTCACCCTCATCCACACCGATCCGACCGGCGGGTTCGACAACCAGCTCTTCCAGGCCGAGGCGATTTACGGCGTCGTGGACACGTCGCCGATCGCGACGCAGCACTCCTTCGGGGCGTACCTGCTTGCGCAGCAGCAGCTCAACCGCGACTGGTATGCCGGGGTGCGCCTCGACTGGACCAAGAACGCGCTCGATGAAAACCAGGAGGTCTGGGGCGTCTCGCCTTACATCACCTGGTACTACTTCGAGTTCCTCCGCTTCCGCCTCGAATACCAGTACAAGGCCGGCGACGTGCCGACGGAAAACAACCTGTACTTCCAGGTCACGTGGATTTTCGGGGCCCACCCACCGCACCCGTACTGGGCGATGCGTTAACCACCACGAGGTGAATCATGAGATGGTTGAAATTAGTCGTCATCGGGATTGCGGTTGTCGCCTCGCGCGTCGGGGCGAAACTGAACATCGTCACGACCACCACGGATTACGCCGACATCGCCCGCCAGATCGGCGGCGACCGGGTTGACGTGCATTCGGTCATGCGCGGGCCGGAGAACGTCCACAACGTGCTGGCCAAGCCGACGGAGATGGTGTACCTCAACCGCGCGGACCTGTTCGTCCACAGCGGGCTGGATACCGAGCCTTGGCGCGACAACCTGCTGCGGGGGGCGCGCAACCCGCGGGTCAACTTTGGGCAGCCGGGCTGGGTGGACATGAGCACCGGCATCACGCTCAAGGAGGTGCCGGTCGGGAAGATCGACCGCTCGCAAGGGGACGTACACGCGTACGGCAACCCCCATTACACGCTCAACCCGCAGGTCGCGCAGCGCATGGCCGTGACCCTTGTGAAGGCAATGATCGCCGTCGATCCGGCCAACGCCGGATTTTACAAGGACAACGCCAAGCGGTTCGTCACCAGCATGGCGGCGGTCGAAAGGGAGATCCGGGAGAAGTTCGCGCCGTACGCCGGCCTCAAGGTGGTGACGTTCCACAACGCCTGGGCGTACTTCGCCGACGCGATTCCGATCGACATCGTGGGCACGATCGAGCCCAAGCCGGCGATCACGCCTTCGCCGGCGCAGGTGGAACAGACGATCGAGATGATGCGTCGCGAGGGGGTGAGGGTCGTTATCTGCGAGACGTATGACGACGACCGGCTGGCGCAGTACGTCGCCGACAAGGCCGGGGCGAAGATGGTCGTGCTGCCGGACCACGTGCTGGGCAAGCCCGAGGCGGACACTTATCAGAACCTGTTTCGTTACGACACGGAGAAGTTGATCGAGACGGCCCGCGCCGCCGGTGTGCGGGCGAAATCAGAAACGGAGCAGGGGGCCGGCAATGCTCGTTGAGCTGAGCGACGCCGTCTTCGGCTACGGCGGCCGCGCGGTCGTACACGTCGGGGCACTCGGGCTGGATACCGGCCGGTGCCTCGGCGTGTTCGGGCCCAACGGCGCCGGCAAGACCACGCTCATCCGCGGGGTCACCGGCCTGCTGGCGCCGATGTACGGAGGTGTTTGGCAGCACGAGGGTGTCCGCTTCGGCTACCTGCCGCAGCACCGCGCGCTGGAACTGCACTGGCCGATGACCGCCTTCGACGCGGCGGCGATGGCGACCTCGGCGCGAAAGCCGTTCGGCTGGGTTGGCGGGGCCGCTCACCGCGTGACGAAATCCATGGAACGGCTTGGCGTCGCCGACCTGTCCGGCCGTGCTTTCGCGCGGCTGAGCGGCGGACAGCAGCAGCGCCTCTTGCTCGCGGGCGCACTGGCGTCGGAACCGACCGTCCTCGTCCTCGACGAGCCGACGGACGGGCTGGACGTCCAATCACGCCGCACGCTGCTGGACCTTCTGCGCGACCTCACGGCCGAAGGATTGTCCACCGTCGTCATCAGCCACGAGGTCGAGGACCTGCTGCTGCTCTGCCATGACATCGCCTGGCTTCACCTGGGCGAAGGTCCCGGCCGTCCGAGCGAAGTCGAACTGATCCGGCCGGACGGTTTGGCCGAGCGGATGCTCCACGCGAGAAGACCCGCATGAAATCAGCCGCCGCATACGCGTTGGTTCTTCTGCTCCTGGCGTCGTGTATTGCGTGTGCGGCCGCGCCGGCGACCGCGCCGCTGGACCGAGGGACCCAGGACGCGCTTAACGAGATCGACGCCAGCACCGGCCCGCTGGCGGCTACGCGGCCGGTTGCGACCGCCGGGGGAGAAGAAAGTTCGCCGGAGCTGCGCTGGCGCGACCTCGTCCGCCTGTTTTTTCCCGCGCTTGCGACCGCCGCGGCGGTCGGGGTTTCCGCGAGCGTGGTCGGCACGTTCGTGCTTCTGCGGCGCGAAGGGCTGATGGCGCTGGCCTTGCCGCAGGTGGTTGCGGTCGGGGCGGCCGTCGGGATGCGGCTGGGCTGGCCGACGCTGCCGCCGGCCCTGGTCTGCGCGGGGGTGGCGGCGGTGTACTTCGCGCTTTCCAAGCGGTGGGGCGCGGGCAACTGGATCCTGCCGTCGTTCTACGTGGCGGGCATGTCGCTATCGTTTCTGGTGATCGCCGGCAGCGGGCAACACGTGGCGGACCTTCAAAATGTCTTCACCGGGATCGACGTCGCCGTCTCCGTAGGGCGGGCGAAGCTCGCGGTGCCGGTGTTGCTCGCGCTGGCGCTGTGCGCGGCGGTCCTCTGGCGGCGGTGGCTGTTGATCGCACAGGCGCCGGCGGCGGCGGAACTGGCGGGACTGCACCCGGCCCGGTGGGACGTGCTGTTCCTCGTCCTCCTGGCGGTCGTGCTGCTGCTGGGCACGGATTCGCTGGGGGTGGTGATGGTACTGGCGATGCTGTTCCTCCCGGGCGCCGCCGTGTTGCCGTGGGCGCGGCGCATTCCGGCCGCGCTGGCGGGCGCGGCGGTGGTGTCGCTGGTGATGTTGGCGATCGGGTTCTACCTGTCCAATCGTCTCTCCTGGCCGCTGAGCCACAGCGTCGGGGGGGTTGGGTTTGTGGTGCTGGCGGTTTCGCACCTCCTGGCAACCGTTCGGGGCTGAGGGGTGCGGTTATCGGGCGTGCGGCCGGGGCGGCTGCGCGGTCTGTGCGGTTAAGTCGCGTCGGCGGGGTGACGATTTTGCCAATAGGATGCGGCTTACCGTTGCACAATATGAAGAGCTATTGAAGCACTCGGAGGTCTCGCTGAAGGCGGCCGGGCTGCTCGGGGCCGGTGCGCGGCGGCAGGGGGGTAAGTGGAATGACCGCCGGGTCGCGCCGCGCGAGCCGCTGGAGACGGCGGTACGGATGCAGGCGATGGGCGAAGGCGGGGAGCTTGGGCCGATGATCGAGGTGCAGGTCCGCGACGCCACGCCGGGCGGGGTGGGCGTGTCGTACGGCAGCGCGGTGGAGGAGGGGGGCCGGTTGCTGCTGCACTTGCCGGAACTGGCGGGCGAGCCGATGTCGATCCGTTGCGTGGTGCGCAGTTGCCGCAGCGCCGAGCCGGGCGTGTTCCGGATCGGGGCGGAGTTTGAAGACGTGGTGGATTGCGGCCGTCGTCCCAAGCGCCGGGCCCGTGGCCGGGTGAGGCGATTGCTGCGGGGTTTGACCGTGGCGGTTTTGCTCGCGGTCGGCTCGTCGGCGGCGTGGTTGGGCGTAAGCAGCCGGACGCAGGCGCGTCGTGTGGATTGGGCGACGGCGGGGGGGCGGGCGGTTTCGGCGGTGAGCGCGGGAGGGGCGCTGTGCCTGTCGGACCAGAAGGTGCCGGAAGACAAGTTGCCCGACGTGCAGGGCGGGTGGGTGCCGGCGCGGAAGGTGCGGGTTGAGAAGGACGGCGGTGTGGGGGCGACGGTGTACGTCGTGCAGTGGTGGGCGGTCGCCGCCGCGGCGGCGTTGATGGCGGCGGTGTTCGCGTCGCCGGCGGGGCGGGGGCGGCGGTAATCGCCGGGCGGGGCGGGGGATTCTGGGATTCGATTATTCGGGTGTCGCACCGCACGGGCGGGGCGTGGCGCGTCGCTTTCTTTTGCGCGGCGCGTCGGCCCGGGGCGGGGCGTCGGGGGCGCGGGTCGGGCATGCGCGCGGGTATAGTAGCAGATTCGTTCTGGTAGGAGACGCGGCGTGGCGGATGCGGCGGACATTGACCGGATGTGGGATTACCAGGACCCGGCCGGGACGGAGCTTCGGTTCAGGGCGGTGCTGCCGGCGGCGCGGGGGGGCGGGGACGTGGGGTATCTCGTCGAGCTGCTGACGCAGATCGGGAGGACGTACAGTTTGCGGGGGAAGTTTGATGAGGCGCATGAGGTCTTGGACGAGGCAGGGGGGTTGATTGCTGCGGGGATGGTGGTGCCGCGGGTGCGGTATCTGCTCGAGAGGGGGAGGGCATTTAATTCTGCGGGGGAGGGGGAGAGGGCGCGGAAGTTGTTCATGGAGGCGTGGGAGGTGGCAAATGCGGCGGGGGATGATGCGCGGGCGAGGGAGTTGGCGATTGATGCGGCACATATGATCGCGATTGCGGAGACGGAGACGCAGGCGCAGTTGAAGTGGAACCTGAAGGCGCTGGAAATCGCCGAACGGGTCGGAAGTACCTGGCGGGCGGCGTTGTATAACAATATCGGGTGGACGTATCACGACGCGGGGGATTATCCGAGGGCGCTGGAGTTTCTGGAGAAGGGGTTGGTGTTGCGGGAGGCGGCGAAGAAGGAGCCGCAGTTGCGGATAGCCAAGTATGCGGTAGCGAAGGTGTGGCGGATGATGGGGCGTGTGGATGAGGCGCTGGCGGTGCAGCGGCAGTTGCTGAAGCAGTTGGAAGAGGAGGGGGAGGAGGATGGGTATGTGAATGAGGAGGTCGGGGAGTGTCTGCTGGCAACGGGGGAGGGGCAGGAGGCGCGGGGACAGTTTGCCAGGGCGTATGCGCTGTTGTCCAAGGATGAGTGGCTGGTGAGGAATGAGGGGAAGCGGATCGAGCGGTTGAAATTACTCGCAACGGGTGCGGCATGAAATGGATCGCGGGAATGTTGATGCTGTTGGCGGGGACTGTGTTGGCGGAGGGGAGGTATTTTGGGATTCGGGTGGTGGACGAGGAGACGGGCCGGGGTGTGCCGCTGGTGGAGTTGAAGACGACGAACAACGTGCGGTACTGGACGGATAGCGCGGGGTGGGCGGCGGTGGATGAGCCGGGGCTTTGGGGGCAGAAGGTGTTTTTCTTTGTCAGTAGTCATGGGTATGAGTTTGCCAAGGACGGGTTTGGGATTGCGGGGCGGGCGGTGGAGTTGCGGCCGGGGGGGGAAGTCGTTTGGAAGATCAAGAGGGTGAATATCGCGGAGAGGTTGTACCGGGTGACGGGCGGGGGGATTTACCGGGACAGCGTGATGCTAGGGAAGGCGGTGCCGATCAAGGAGCCGCTGTTGGATGGGCAAGTGTTTGGGCAGGACTCGGTGCAGAACGTGATTTATCGTGGGAGAATTTACTGGTTTTGGGGGGATACGGCGCGGCCGAGCTATCCGCTGGGGCATTTCGGGACGGCGGGGGCGGTGTCGGAATTGCCGGGGAAGGGGGGGTTGGAGCCGGATGTCGGGGTGGATCTGAAATACTTCGTGGGGAAGGATGGGTTCAGCCGGCCGGTGTGCGAGGTGCCGGGGAAGGGGATGAAGTGGATCGATGGGTTGATGTTGCTGAAGGATGAGTCGGGGGCGGAGCGGCTGGTGGGGAAGTATCAAATCATGAAGAGTTTGGGGGAGTGTTTGGAGCGGGGGCTGATGGTGTGGGACGACCAGAGGGAGGGGTTTGTGCTCTTGAAGAAGCTGGAATTGGAAGGGGTGCTGTATCCGGAGGGGCATCCGTTTAAGCACGGCGAGGGCGGGGTGGAGTATTACTACTTTCCGACGCCGTTTCCGAACGTGCGTGTGGGGGCGGAGATGAAGAGCGTCCTAGACCCGGCGGAGTATGAGGCGTATACGTGCCTGGCGGCGGCGGCGAAGTTCGAGGGGGCGAAGACGAAGGTGGAGCGGGATGGGG
>Ga0308175_100002719_pt1 | contig 12124 bp, 10 predicted proteins | sample PhyCR1_3_FD_203893 | JGI IMG/M metagenome (GOLD analysis project Ga0308175, IMG submission 203893) | Soil microbial communities from UC Gill Tract Community Farm, Albany, California, United States - DLSLS.C.R1 | ecosystem: Environmental > Terrestrial > Soil > Agricultural land | place: USA... | reverse complement strand
CGGCTACGGTCGAGAGCGCACCCTCGATCCCGACCAGATATCGTGGACTCGCGCCGATGATCGGGAGCGCCCTGAGCGGATTTCGCGTCGCGTACTCGACCTCCACCTCGACGAGCGTCGCCGCGCCGGACGTCGACGGAATCGGGGGAAGCGGCACGGCCTGAAGTCCATTCGGCACATTCATCGCGCCGATCAACTGCAGCGCGGGCGCTGGCTCGGTCCGCGGCTCCCAGAAGATCGACCACGGCGTCATCGAATACACGCGGTAGTGATCGAGCAGGTCGTCGTAGAACGCCCAGTTCTCGTTCTCGAGCCACGTCTCGTATTGCGTGTAGGTCGGACGCACCGTCTGCGCGAGCCCGGGCCGCAGGTTGTGAAAGCGAGCCACGTACGCCGTGCGATTCTCCGAGCCGAGCGCGTGAATGATGTAGTCGAACGAAGGATGGAAAAGCCCGTTGCGCGCCTCGATCCACCCGGCATAGGTGGACCACAATACCGGCAACTCGCCGTGCGCGCCTTTGTGTGCGTCGATCGCCTGCTGTCCGCGCTCGAGCGTCTGCGGCCACGGGCCGGCGATGCTGAATCGCGCATTGCCGAAGGCATGATCGCGGACGATGTGCGGGAGCGTGCGGCCGAGCGACGTGAGCAGGAGCGGGATTGTGGCGATGGCGGCAAGCGTGAGAACGGAGGAGCCGATCGCGATGGCCGACGGTACGCCGAAGAACCTCTGTCGCTCGCTGGCCATCAGCCGATTCCCGAGCCGGAGCACTTCGATTGCCGCGATGATGATGAGACACCGAAGGCAAGGCTGCACGTACGCCGGTGTGAAGATCCCGAGCAGCGACGCGCACGAGATCAGCGCGTACGTCGGAAGCACCGCGAGCGCCCTGTCGACACGGCCTTCGTCTCCCGGACGGTTGCTCCAGGCGCGACGCAGATACACCACGGTGGCGATGAGCGACAACAGCACTGCGAATCCGACGGTTGGCACCGCGATGAGCATCCGAAATGCCGCGCCCCATGACGAAATGAACGCATTCGGCGGCGCCCCGAAGTACCAGTACTGATCCATCGGCACGACGCGGAAGTTGTACCGGAGGGCTCCGCGCAGGCCCGAGAATCCGCCAACGATCAGCAGCGCGATGCAGAGCGTCGCCAACGCCATCGCGAGCGTCGCGACGAGATCCACTGTAGCCGTCCGGCGATCCCCGGGACGCGCGATCAGCACGACCGACACGAGAATGAATGCAAGCGTGACCGCGAGGCCCTGTTCGGTGCTCACGAAGAGGGACAATCCAATGGCGACGCCTCCGGCGACGAGGCGCAGCCCGCGCGTCTTGAAGACGACGAGAATCATCGCGAGCGCGGTGGGGATCGCGGAGCGGAGGCTCAGCATCCCATTCAGCGCGAATAGCAGCGCCGACATGTGGAGCAGGTAGGAGATCGCCATCGCCGCGACGGCGAGCGCAACTGCCTTCCGCCACCCGCCAGCGAACACGCGGAAGATCAGAACGTATTCGATCGGATAGAGCATCGTCGCAAACAACTCGCGCGCGAGCTCCGAGCCTTTGAGACCCTCGCCAAAGAGGCGATAGAGCCAGTAGTGCGCGTACGGCACCCCGAGTCCGTGGAAGAACTGGAACTCGACTCCGGGCCGAAAGCCCGCTTTGATGCGCCGCAGCGCGTTGTAGAGCTGGAAGGGACCGTCGATCGCGACGCCCGAGAAATGCATCGCCGTCTCGTAGCCGACGACAAGCGCGGGGAGCACGAGAATCGCGAAGATGACCCCCCACACGACCAGCCCGATCCATCGGTCGCGGCTGGCACTCTGGCTTTCACTCGTCAGACCGGCCCCTCCTGAAAAAGACCCGAACAAACCCCGTCAAAGGTGTTATATTCCGCCCATGGCGCACGCCGACTTCGACCTCCAAGCCCCCTTCAAGCCCGGCGGCGACCAGCCGAAGGCAATCGCCGAACTGTCGGCCGGCCTGGTGCGCGGCGACCGGTTCCAAACCCTGCTCGGTGTGACCGGGTCGGGTAAGACGATGACGATGGCGAACGTCATCAAGCATCACGGGCGCCCGACTCTCGTCCTCTCGCACAACAAGACGCTCGCCGCGCAGCTCTACGGAGAGCTCAAGAGCTTCTTCCCGCACAACGCCGTCGAGTACTTCATCTCGTATTACGACTACTACCAGCCGGAAGCGTACGTCCCGACGACCGACACGTACATCGAGAAGGACGCGTCGATCAACGAGGACATCGACCGGTTGCGGCTGCGCGCGACGTCGAGCCTCATGGAAAGGGAAGACGTCGTCATCGTCGCCACGGTGTCGGCAATCTACGGCCTCGGCGACCCCGTGTCATACCGTGAGCAGATGGTCACGCTCACGAGCGGACAGAAGATCGACCGCGACGAGATCCTGCGGTCGCTCGTGCGCATTCAGTACGGCCGCAATGACGTGTCGTTCGAGCGCGGGACCTTCCGCGTTCGCGGCGACACGGTCGAGATCTTCCCGGCGTACGAGGAGCAGGGCGTCCGCGTCGAGATGTGGGGCAACGAGATCGAGCGGATCTCGAAGATCAACGTGCTCACGGGCGAGACGATCGCCAAGCTCGATCGCGCGGCGATCTATCCGGCGAAGCATTTCGTGACGCAGCGGCCGACGCTCGAGCGCGCGGTAAAGCTCATTCGGGCGGAGCTCGCGGATCGGCTGGCCGAGTTGCGGAACGCGGGCAAGCTGCTCGAGGCGCAGCGGCTCGAGTCGCGGACGAATTTCGACATCGAGATGATGCTCGAGATCGGAACCTGTGCAGGCATCGAGAACTACTCGCGGCATCTGTCCGGCCGTGAAGCGGGAGAGCGGCCCGCGTGCTTGTTCGACTACTTCCCCGAAGACTTCCTCGTCGTCGTCGATGAATCGCACGTCACGCTGCCGCAGATCGGCGGCATGTTCAACGGCGACCGGGCCCGCAAGCTCACGCTCGTCGAATACGGCTTCCGCCTTCCGAGCGCGCTCGACAACCGTCCGCTGATGTTCGATGAATTCCTGGCGCTCACGCCGCGCGCCGTCTTCGTGTCCGCGACGCCGTCGGAGCTCGAGCTTCGGTTGTCGGAGGGTGTCGTCGTCGAGCAGATCATTCGACCGACCGGCCTCGTCGATCCCGAGATCGAGATTCGGCCGGTGCGCGGCCAGGTCGACGATCTGCTGAATGAGATCCGCGTACGAGAGCGGAAGGGCGAGCGCGTGCTCGTCACGACGCTGACGAAGCGTATGGCCGAAGACCTCACCGACTACCTGCAACAGGTCGGCGCGCGCGTGCGCTACATGCACTCCGATATCGACGCCATCGAGCGCATGGAGATCGTGCGCGGGCTCAGGCTCGGCGAATTCGACGTGTTGGTCGGCATCAACCTGCTCCGAGAAGGCCTCGATCTGCCCGAGGTGTCGCTCGTCGCGATTCTCGACGCCGATCAGGAAGGCTTCCTGCGCAGCGATCGGTCGCTGATCCAGACCGTCGGTCGCGCCGCGCGAAACGTGCACGGCCGCGCGATCTTCTACGCCGACAGAATCACTGGCTCGATGCAGCGCTGCATCGAAGAGACCGGACGCCGCCGCGAGATGCAGCGCGCGTATAACGAGGAGCATGGCATCGTGCCGACGACGGTCATCAAGAGCGTCGACCAGGTGCGCTTCATTACGCGCGTCGCGGATGCGCGCGAGGAAAAAGAGGAGAGACGGAAGGTCGCCGAGCCGGCGCGTGGCTACGCGATCATGGAGACGGAGTCGCTCGAGAAGATGCTCGAGCAGCAGATGCGCGATGCGGCGGCGAACATGGACTTCGAGCTCGCGGCGCAGCTTCGCGATCAGTTGTTCGAGGTCCGCGCGAGAAAGGACAATGCGGCGAAAGCCAAGACCGCGGCTGGCGCAGCGCGTGGCGGACGGTGAATGCACGAGCCGATCATTCCGCCGCTGGCGTCGCACGGCCATCTCGCACTGACCGAAGCCGAGCTGGTCGCGTGGGGTGAGCGTTTCGGACGCGCGGCGTCCGCACCGCTCATCGTCACAATCGCCGGCGATCTGGGCGCAGGCAAGACGACGCTCGTTCGTGCCATCTGCCGCGGCTACGGCGTGTCGGAGGACGTGACGAGCCCCACGTTCGCGCTCGTGCACAAGTATGCGGCGCGGCGCTCCCCAGTGCTTCATCTGGATCTCTACCGACTCGAGAGCGTCGAGGAGCTGACCAACATCGGCTGGGATGAGATCTTGAATGAGGAAGCGATCATTCTCATCGAGTGGCCAGAGCGCGCAGGAGGACGCATCCCGCGCAATCACGTGCCGATCAGCCTGCAGCATCTGGATGACCAACCCGATCGCCGTCTGCTGTACGCGGGCGGCCACGTATGATCACGCTCGCGCTGGATGCGTCGACGTACGCCGGTAGCGTCGCCTTGCTCGACGACTCGGGTGTGCTCGGCGAGCGACGCGTCGCCATGAAAGGCGCCGAGCATGAACGGTTGATGCCGGCGGTCGCGGATTGCCTGAGCGACGCAGGCGTCTCCGTCGACCGGATCGGACGAATCGTCTGCGGTGAGGGTCCGGGGAGCTTCACGAGTCTCAGAATCGCGGGCTCCATCGCCAAGGGACTCGCGACGGGCCTCGGTCGGCCGCTTTACGCTGTTCCGTCGATGGCGTTGATCGTCGGCAACGCGCCGGTCGGGCCGGGCACGTATCTCGTCGCCGTCGACGCGCTGCGCGGTGAGCTGTACGTCGGATTGTATGACGTGACGGAGTCGCGCGCGATCGACGAGCGCGAGCCTGCGCGCCTCATCGAAGCCGGTGCGCTGATGCAACTCGCCGCCGACTACGACGCGACGATTCTTGGCGCAGCTGGCCTGGAGCGGTCGGTCGACGTCTCTCCAAGCGCGCGCTCGGTCGCCCGGCTCGAGGCTATGCTCGCCGAACGTGGCCCGGTGGACGTCGCGTCGTGGGAACCGGCGTACGGGCGATTGGCGGAAGCGCAGGTGAAGTGGGAAGCGGCGCACGGCCGGCCGCTTCGAGTTTCCTGAGCATGGTCATCGAGCAGGTGACAGCCCAACTGATTCCGCGAATCGCCACGATCGAACAGGCCGCGTTCAGCGATCCGTGGTCGGAGCGGGCCTTTCAGGAGGCGCTCGCCCATCCCGCCGTGTACTTCGCGTGTGCTCGCAGTGACGGCGGAGAGGTGCAGGGTTATGTTGTCGCGTGGTTCGTGGCGGACGAAGGTGAGATCGCGAACCTGGCAGTGGCGCCCGCCGCCGCCGGAGCGGGGATTGGCCGGGCGTTGATGGACGCGGCGCTGAGCGAAGCATGGCTGCGCGGCGCGAACGCGGTGTACCTGGAAGTGCGCGATTCCAACGAACGGGCGCGGCGGCTCTATACGTCGTGCGGCTTCGAGGAGATCGCGCGACGACGGGCGTATTATCGAAAGCCCGTCGAGGATGCCATCGTGCTGCGGCGCACGCTGAAGCAGGATGTGTGAAGGTGCGGGGAAGGCAACAGAAATCGTTGGCATGCAGGAATTTGCTTGCGCGCCAACACGGACTGGATCATACAGTGAGCGGCGAGTTACCCATCTCTCGCCAGGAGGAATCTGTGAGCCGTAGCTTGAACAAGGTCACCCTGATCGGCAATCTCGGAAACGACCCCGAAGTCCGCTCGACCACCGGTGGCAATCGCGTCGCGACCTTCTCTCTCGCGACCAGCCGGACCTGGAACGATCAGTCGGGCGCGAAGCAGGAGAAGACCGAGTGGCATCGCTGCGTGGTCTGGAATACCAAGGGATCGCAGCTCGCCGACATCGTCGAGAAGTACGTGAAGAAGGGCGATAAGCTCTACGTCGAGGGACGCATCGAGTATCGCCAGTGGCAGGACAAGGACGGCCAGACGCGCTACAGCACCGAGATCAACGTGCGCGAGCTGATCATGCTCGGCGGCGGCGGTGGTCGCGGCGGCGGCGGCGGTGATTTCGAGAGCGGCGAGAGCATGCCGCGTCGTTCAGCGGCGCCGGCCAAGGCCAAGGCGCCGGCGGGCAGCGACGACTTCGAGGATTTTCCGAGCGCGCTGCATGACGAGGACGACGACCTCCCGTTCTGAAAACGCATTTCGAGCGCGTGTCGGTCTTCTCGACGACGGCGGTCCCCAGGGATTCGCCGTCGTCGTTTTTTGTCGGTATCATGCCTGCTCGCGACCCCGACGGGTTCGCCGACCATTACGGCTGGCGTTCCGAGACAGTAAATCCGTATAGCTCGTTCATCACACCGAACTCGAGGCTCCCATGGCCATCGCACGCAGACTCTCGTCTTCCAGCGCCGCGACGCTAGCCGCTGCCCTCGCGATCGCGCTGGGTTCTCATGCGTCGGCTCAGATCCCTCAACCGGTTCAGCGAGGCGAGTCGTATCCGGCCCGATGCGGCGTCGCCGGCGCGGCGGCCGACAAGGGAGTCTATTTCGCACTCCCGCGCGGCGACGTCTTCTGTCCGCTCATCGCGGATCCAAAGGCAACGCAGTCGTTCGTCGCGTACCAGCGCGGCAACGACATCGACCTTGCCACCGACATCGGCGCCGTCGGCATCGCCGACCAATTTCCGTTCTTCCGGGCCGCCGCAACGGAACCCGGCAACGGCGTTCAGCTCAGCGTCGCGGGAGCAGTATTCGCGCAGTTCGATCTCGACTCCGCGTCGTACGATCTGCTCAACGCCGATTACACCATCGGGCTTCCGCTCACATTCAGAGCGGGCCGGATATCAGGTCGCCTGCGTCCGTACCATCAGAGCTCGCATCTCGGAGACGAGTTTCTGCTACGGCCAAATCCTCCGAAGCGCCAAAACATCTCGTTCGAGGCGGTCGAGGGCCTGCTTTCCGTCGACATCTCGGCGCTGCGCGTGTATGGCGGCGGCGAGACGTTCGTGCGACGCGATCCAGCCGATCTGCCCGACAGACTCTGGCACGGCGGGGCCGAGCTGCGTCCGGGCGCCTCAGTGGACTTCGGCCCGCTCGCGGTCGTGCGATTCATTGCCGCGACCGACATCAAAGTCGTCGACGATACGACCACGCGAACCGGCGTCAGCGTCCGCGCGGGCTTCGAGTTTGCGCGCCCGCACGAGGAGGAGATCCAGAGCCGTCGCTGGAGCCTTCTCGCCGAGTACTACAAGGGACCTTCGCCGTACGGGGAGTTCTTCCGGCAGCAGGTGCGACTCGCCGGAATTGGCCTGCACTTCACGCTCTAGCCTGCGGTTCGGACTGAACACGATTTCAGGCAGATAAGGGCGGTGCCGACACTTTGATCGGTACCGCCGTTTTCGTTGGAGGGGCGCGGAACTCGCAGCTTGATATTGCCACTTCGCTCGAAGTGTGAGCGAGCGCACACAGCGGGCTCCGCCGTTTCCAACGAGATCGACCGGTCGTCCACACCCAGAGGCTGGCGCCGATGGCCGCCCGAGTGCTGTACGATTTTTCTGAACTCGCCTGGAGTTGATTGCTATGCTCTTGCGGGCTGTGCGCCGCCGGCAGCGCGGGCAGTGGTTGCCCCTCGCCGTTCTCACCGTCGCGATCGGGGCGTCTCACGCGCCGTCGCTGAACGCCCAGGAAACGAAGTCGCCGATTCCGCCGACCCACACGGTCAAGCGCGGCGACACCCTCTGGGACATCGCCAAGCTCTATCTCGGCGATTCGTACCTGTGGCCCGAGATCTATCGGCTCAACACCGATGTGATCGAAGATCCGCATTGGATCTATCCGGGCGAGACACTGAAGCTCCCGGGCGACCAGGCTCGCGTGGTCGCGGTGACGCCATCCGCGGCCGAGCCGAAGGCCGGTGCTCCCGCGCCTGCGCCATCTCGTCCGGCGGCGGCGCCTCCGGCACGCGTCGAGTCGAAGCCGGCGCCAGGTCCCCAGCAGACCCCGACGCGGACAGTACGCCCCGGCGAGTACGCCGCGGCGCCATGGGTCGACGTTCCTGGCGGTCCGCGGAACTCAGGATTCATCATTCGGTCTGGCGAGCTTCCGGGAGTGGAGTCGGCGGATCAATCGCAGATGCACCTCTTTGATCCGGTCTTCTTCTCGCCGCCGAGCGACAGCGTGCCTGTGCATTCGCTGTTTCTCGCCTACCGGCTTGGACCACTCATCGAGAATTTCGGACAGGTCGTGATTCCGACGGGCATCATCGAGGTGACGCGGACCCGCGATCCACGAGAGGCCGTGACGGGCCGCGTCGTGAAGATGTTCGACGTCGTTCAGGAGGGTCAGCGTCTCATTCCGCTCGACACATCCGCGGCGCTCGCGCAGGGTCGCCCTGCGGCGATCACGAACGGTCGCTCGGGCAAGGTGCGCTGGATCTTCAATGAGCCAGTCCTGCCCAGCCTCCAGCGGTACCTGATTCTCGATATCGCCGGCCGCGACGGCATTGCGACGGGTGACCAGATCGAGCTCTATCAACCGCGCGAGAAGCCGGTGGTCGAAGGCGCGCTGGCGATCCCCGAGATCGCGATCGCGCGGGCGCAGGTGCTCCGGGTCACACCGTTCGGTGCGAGCGCGATCATCGTCGATCAGGATCAACCGAAGATTCACGAAGGCACCGCGGCGCGCATTGCCGCGAAGATGCCGTAAGCGACGCAGTTGCAGTAGATTTGGGCGACCGAAATGATCCCGATCGCCCACTTCGCCGCCATCACGTGTTATCTCGGCGCCGCGGCTCTGGCCGCGGTGCCGTTCGCGCGTCCGGTGCGCGCGTCGGTGTGGGGCGTTCTGGCCGCGCTCGCCTCGGGAATCGCGTTTCATGCCGCCGCTCTGCTCGGCTTCGCGCTGCGAGCCGGGGCGGTTCCACTCACGGGCCTCGGGCCTGCGCTGTCGTTCGCCGGCCTCGTCCTGGCGACCACGCTGCTGATCGCCGAGCTCCTGGCGCGTGACACGAGTCTCACGCTGGTCGCCGCACCGCTCGCCGCGCTTCCGACCGCCGTCGCGAATGTCATCGGCCTCACGCCAGGCCGAGGCGCCGAGGGCGTGCGTGGGCTGTGGCTCTTCTCGCACATCGCGTTGAGCTTCGTCGGCATCGCGGCGTTCGGGACAGCCGCCGCGGCCGGGATGATGTACCTCGTCGAGCGACGCGAGCTCAAGTCGCGACGCTTCGGCGCGCTGTTCCGGTTCTTTCCGCCACTCGCGACCCTCGATCGCGTCAATCACCTGGCCGCGATCGCCGGCTGGCTCGGGTTGACGCTGGGCGTCGTGCTCGCTGCGGCGTACTCGATCGAGTATCGCGAGCTCAATCTGCCGCAGCTCGTGTGGGGCAGCGGCGCGTGGGCGGCGGTGAGCTGCATTGCACTTGGACGCGTGGCGCGCGGTTGGCAGGCGCATCGCGCCGCGAAGTACTCGAGCGCCGCGTTCATCGTGGTGCTCGTGCTCTACGTCGCCTTCCGGGTCGCCGGGCCTGCCGCGGGACAGTTCCTGTGAGCGCCTATCCGCTCATGCTCGACGGCGAATCGTTGTCGGCCGTCGTCGTTGGCGGCGGGGTCGTCGCGACGCGAAAGGTGCGCGCCCTCGTGGACGCGGGCGCGACGGTCCACGTCGTGGCACTGTCGATCTCCCGTGAGATCCGCCGGCTCGCAGAAGGCAACGAGCGTTTGACGATCACGAAGCGTCCATACGAGTCTTCTCATCTCGGTGATGCAATGCTCGTGATCGCGGCGACGGACGATACCGAGCTGAATGCGCGCATCGCGCGAGACGCGCGCGGCCGGCTCGTGAACGTCGCGAGCGCGCCAGAGTTGGGAAACGTCGCCACACCTGCCGTGCATCGTGCAGGTGACATCGTCATCGCGATCACCGCTGGACGATTGCCAAGCGCCGCGTCGCGACTGCGCGATGCGATCGGTCAGCGGTTCGACGCGCGCTACGGCGATGCGGTCGCGGCGTTGTCGTCGCTCCGCCGCACGCTCATCGGCGCCGGTCAGCGGGATCTCTGGTCGGACGCCGCGGATGCTCTGGTCGGCGAGAACTTCTGCGAGCTCGTGGAGTCCGGCGAGCTCGATGCGCGGATGGCCGCATGGCGTTGACCGTCGTCGGCATCAACCATCGCGGCGCGCCGCTCGACGTGCGCGAGCGCATCGCCTACCGCTCGAGCGAAGTCACCGACGCGCTCGAGCGCCTGCGCGCTGAGTCGGGCGCGCGCGAAGCCGTGCTGTTGTCGACGTGCAACCGTACGGAGATCTATCTCGCCGACGCCGAGCAGGATGCAGCGCCGGTCGTGTGGAGCGAACTGTCGTCGCGCCTGGGCGACGACGCCTCGCGATACGGCTACGTGCGTCGCGACAAGGATGCGGTCACGCACCTGTTCCGCGTCGCGAGCGGTCTCGATTCCATGGTGCTCGGCGAAGCGCAGATTCACGGGCAGGTGCGCGACGCATGGACTGTCTGCCGTCCGCATTCGGGAGCCGTTCTCAATCGCCTGTTCCAGACCGCGTTGTCAGTGGCGGGGCGTGTTCGCAACGAGACGGCCGTCGGTCGCGGCGCGGCATCCGTGAGCTCGGCGGCCGTGCAGCTCGCTCGGCAGATCTTCGGCTCGCTCGCCGGCAAGCGCGCCATGGTGCTCGGCGCGGGCGAGATGGCGGAGCTCGCACTCGAGTCGCTGTCGGATCAGGGTGTTCGCACGGCGGTCGTCGCGAATCGAACGTACGAGCGCGCGCTGGAGCTCGCGGCGCGCTACGACGCGACGGCCGTGCACTACGACGAGTGCTGGGCGTCGCTCGCGAACGTCGACGTGCTCGTGTGCTCCACGGCGGCGCCTCACGCGGTGGTGTCCGTCGACCACATTCAACCGTCGCTCCCCGCCCGCCGCGATCGGCCGCTCTGCATTCTCGACATCGCGCTGCCTCGCGACGTCGAACCCGATGTTGGTCGGCTCTCGAACGTGTTCCTGTACAACCTCGACGATCTCCAGGCAGTCGTTTCCGCGAATCTCGAGCGGCGGCGCGACGAGCTTCCGTCGGCGGAAGCATTGATCGGCGGTGAGATGCTCCGTTACTGGGATTGGCTCGCGGGTTTGTCGGCGGTGCCTGTCCTGACCGAGATGCGTGCCCAGATGGAGTCGGTGCGCGAACGCGAGCTGCGCGACACGTTGCGGCGCCTCCAGCATCTGTCGCCGGAGGAACGCGCCGCGGTCGAAGAGCTTTCGCGATCGTTGATGAACAAATTCTTACACGGGCCGTCGGTGCGTCTGCGCACGGCGGCCGCGAATGGGCGCGGGCTGGCCGTCGTCGACGCCGTCCGCTACCTGTTCGGCCTCGAGCGCTCCGTCCCGGAGGCCGAGGAGAAACCCGTGGTCACCTCACATCCGGATCGAAACGCATGAGTCAGCGAGTTCTCGTTACGGGCGGTGCAGGCTTCATCGGATCGCACGTCTGCGATCAGTTTCTCGCGAGTGGCTGGACCGTCGATGTCATCGACAACCTCTCGAGCGGCAAGCGCGCAAACCTGTCACCCGAAGCGACGCTGCATGTCTGCGACATCCGGTCGGAGGAAGCGGCGGGGATCGTGGCGGACGGCAAGTTCGATGCGCTCGTGCATCTCGCCGCGCAGATCGATGTGCGGAAGAGCGTCGACGATCCGCAGTTCGATGCCAGCGTCAACATCCTCGGCACGCTGAATCTGCTCGAGGCGCTCCGGAAATCCGGACGCGGGCCCAGCACGCGAGTGGCGTTCTCGTCGACAGGCGGCGCGATCTACGGCGATTTCACCAAGCCGCCAACGAGCGAGGCCACTCCAAAAGATCCGGACTCTCCTTACGGGATCGCGAAGCTGTGCGTCGAGCACTTCCTCGCGTACTACACGCGCATTCAGAAGTTCGACACGGTCGCCGTTCGCTTCGGCAACGTGTATGGCCCGCGCCAGGATCCGCATGGCGAGGCCGGTGTGATCGCGATCTTCTGCGGCCGCATCCTGGCAGGGCGTCCGCTCACGATCTTCGGCGACGGCACAGCCACGCGCGACTACGTCCACGTGAGCGACGTCGCGTCGGCCCTCTTCAGAGTGGCAACCGGTCCTCTCCCGAAGGCCGAGCGCCTCGATTCGCGCGCGTTCAATGTGGGAACG
>Ga0308175_100002718_pt1 | contig 12129 bp, 9 predicted proteins | sample PhyCR1_3_FD_203893 | JGI IMG/M metagenome (GOLD analysis project Ga0308175, IMG submission 203893) | Soil microbial communities from UC Gill Tract Community Farm, Albany, California, United States - DLSLS.C.R1 | ecosystem: Environmental > Terrestrial > Soil > Agricultural land | place: USA... | reverse complement strand
GGGGCTGGTCCTGTGTTCCCGTCAGGTCCTCGCATTCAAGCAGTTGTCTCACCAGTTCTGGGCTCTTCCGTCGTTTCCCGCCCTTTTGCACCTGTATGATGACTACTTTCCCTTTGTGCTGGCCATCCTTGCCGCGGCGCTATTGTTAGGCGCGTGGAGCCGGGAACGGCAATCCACTCTCCGGGAACCGATAAGTTCTGGCGAACGCCTGGGCTGGCTTTTCCTGCTGATCCCGGTCGCCGGATACATCGCCGCGAAGTTAGTCACGAATGCCTTCTATAACCGCTACTTCATTGGAATGTTACCGGGAGTGGCGGTTGCGACTGCATGCCTTTCCCAGCGGATCTTCCGGAACCGGCCGGCGACTGCCGCCGCGGTCATTCTGGTCGCGCTGGTCTGCGGAGTCGGAAAGCAGGTCTCCTCCACGTCTCATCCGGAGACAATTGAACCCCCGTTCCCGAAGAACGCAGCATCCCGATTGTCCCATCTTCTGTCCCTGGAACCCGCTCTCCTGCAGGAAGGCAAGACCGAAATCGTATTGCGGGCGGACGACATTCTGGGTCTCGAAGCGCGATATTACTCCAAGCGGCCGGGTGTATACGCTTTTCTGGTTGAGCCCGACATCGAAGTTACCGGCCAGATCAACCAGAGACTCGCAAAGTTCTCTCCCATGCGCTTCTGGAGTATGGACCAGCTCCGGTCGCACGCGAAGGAGATCGCGCTGGTGGACCCCTCACAAAAGACGCTGGATTGGCTGAACGCCTCGGGACTGCAGATTAAACCGCGGTCGAAAGATATCGGGATCTACTACTTCTACTGACGGCCCGTTCCCGCGGGAGCCACTGGAGCGGGTAGGGGTTGCCTGCAGCAGCCGAGCTTCCTGCCGATGTTGACGAAAGGCGCGCTGTATCCGATATCCGGCGTCGTCCAGGGATTAGCGACCCCTCCGACCGCATACACCACGGAGGCGGTCGCCAGCGCTACTGTCAGCAACTTCCGCCGAGCAAACAGATCCGCAGCCGCGGGAACGAAGAACCACCAAAGGAACAGCACGGACACAAACCAGCGGACGCTGTAACTCCAGCCGCCGAAATTCGTGCTCGCCAGGAAGTAGTAGGTCATCATGACGGCCGACCCACAGGCGATTGCGGCTGCCTCTCGCCAGAAAAGCATCCGGCGCCGGATCGTTTGCACGATTCCGGCGATCGCGATCACAAGCAGGGGATTGTAGACGAGAAATCCATGAGCGCCGAAGAGGCACGCGAGCCCGTAGCGAATCGCGGTTGCCGGGGAGTTCCAATGTTCTCCGGTCAGTTTGTCGTGAAACGGATTGATTTTGGGGTCGGTGTTGGTCCAATACGAACCCTGGTAGGCGAACAACTCCGGCCGTGTCGCGAACGGCTTGATCGATCCGCCGATCAGGTAATAATACGCGGCCGTGGGCAGCAGGGTGAGGCAGGCAGGCAGCACGAACAAGGCGACATTGCGGAACTTCTCGCGGCGTAGAACGAGCATCGCACCGAACGCGGCATAAAAGAATACGGTGCCGTGGTCCATCGCGGCGCATAAGGAGAAAATGAACCCGGATGCGAACATCCATTCCGGTTTGCGCTCTCCACGGTCGCTCTTCAATAGGCAGAAGAGGCCGATGAACAGCCACGCGGCCATCACGCCGTGAACGTTGAACGTCGTGCTGTACGGAAGGATCAAACTTCCAAACGCCAGCCCGCAGGTGATCAGGACGCGTAGTTCCCGGCTGAGGTTGTGCCACGCCAGCGCCCGAAAGAACAGAATCAGGGCCAGCATTGTGCTGACACCATTAATTGCGAAGGTCAGGATTGCGAAGCCTGCGTTCCGTCCATCCGAGAAGTGCAGTCCCAAATGATAAAGAGGGAAGTACAGGATCGAGGTCACGACGGCGTGGGCCGGAGGCTGATGCGAATAGAAATGCGAGCCGATCTTAACCTTGTCCACCGTATCCGCGTAAGTCGAATCCTCGATCGCAAAGGTTCCTCGCGCCACCAGCGATTCCACCGTCGCCAGCCGGCTCGTCCAGTGAGAGGATTCGCGCTGTACCGCCGCGGTCGAGATCGCCAGGAGCAGTCCATAAATCAACAGCAGGAGACCCGGACGCCGCGCCATGGCTTGCAATTTTGTAGGCCTGGACTGTTCCAGCGAATCGGTGAGGGTTTTGGGCAAAGGGGAGTGGTTCCTTCGTATATGTTAGAGCATCGGAAGCGTGCGCCGGTTGTTACGCTTCGAACATTCACAGCGGCGTCCGGCCGGGTCTGCCGCGCCCGATCCGTTTTATAATCGGGGACAGTCCCGCGTTTCGCGCATGCGATTCGAGCTTCCGGGCGCGCCGGCGGCCAGTTCGGGATCCGAATCACCGACCAAATGCCTCCACGCCAGGAATATCGAACGGCATTCGTTACCAGGATCTATATTGTCAGGATCTGTATTCTCCTGATGTTTGTCGTGGCTGCCGTTTGGATGGTGATGACCAAGCGGCCGTGGATCGACGAAGCCTGGTTCAGCAGCCCCGCCTGGGAACTCGTCACATACGGCAGGATGGGAACCGCATTGCTCGATCCGGCCGGCAGCCACCTCCGTTTGTACAATCCGCACGCCGTCTTGCAGGGCATCAATCAGCACACGTATTGGGTCATGCCGCTCCACCTCCTGGAACTCGCGGCCTGGGGCAAGATCTTCGGATTCTCCGTCTTCTCGATGCGCATCCCCGCCATTCTCTGGGGTCTGGTCGCACTGGCAAGCGTGGGGCAAATCGTCCGCCGGTTGTACGGCGGAAAATGGGCGGCCGAGATTGCCATGGCCGCACTCGCGCTGGATTTTGGCTTCCTCGACAGCGCGTCCGACGCCCGGATGGACATGATGTGCGCCGCGCTGGGCTTCGCTGCGCTGGCCATCTACCTGCATTGGCGGGAGACAAGCTTTCGCCGCGCGCTGCTCGTTTCCAACACCCTGGCGGCGGCGGCCTGCTTCACCCATCCGAATGGGTCCTTTGCGGCCGTCGCGCTGGTCGCCGCCATGCTCTATCTGGACCGGAAGCGATGGCGGGAAATGAATCCTGGCCTGGTTTTCCTTCCTTACGCTGCCGGAGGCCTGGGCTGGTGGTTATACGCGTCGCAAGCGCCGGCGGATTTCGCCGCACAGTTTTCCGCGAACGCTGCCGGCCGCATGAGCGATCTGCTGTCGCCCTGGCGGGGAATCTGGCGGGAAATCACCGGACGTCTGATGATTCACTATTGGCCCGAGGGTTCCTGGTCGGGCAAGCTCAAAATCACCGGTTTGTTGCTGTTCCTTTCGGCGGGGGGCATGGTGGCCGGCTTGAGAAAGCTTCGCTCGTCCTCGGGCGCCATGTTGCTGGTCTTACTTACCCTTCTCCGTTTCTTCCTCCTCTCCATCGCGGCGAATGGCAAATTCACCTATTACATGGTTCACTTAGTGCCTTACTTTGCGATGTTAGTAGGGATAGCCGGATCCTATGCTCTAACAAATAGAAGTGGTCTCTTCCGGCTGTCTGCCGCCGTCGCATTGGTTGCCTATTTCGCCGTGCAGGGAGCCGCTCTATGGCATCGCACCGTGACGGTGAACGGCTACGCCAGAGAGTATCAGCCGCTGGTTGCCAGCCTTAATGCCATCGCTCGGCCCGGCGAAGAGATTGTCGGGGGGGCTGAGCTGGGCTTTGCCCTCGGATTCGACAACCGTCATCTTGCCGACGACGTATGGCTCGGCTATTGGTCTCGCCGCAGCCCCACCGTCGTGGTCATCGACCGTTGGTATTACCAGGAAGTGATCGATACCGCCTCCCGGCGCGGCTTCCCTGCGCCCGATTACTTCGGCCGGTTATTGAGCGATGACTACTACCTGACGAAGGAGCTGCAGGGCTACAAAATCTACCGCCGGCGCACTCAGGCCGGCGCGGCCGCGATCCCGCCGCACCCGCCGGCCGGCTCGGCCTGGCAGGCCGGAAACCACATGATACTATTGAGGAATTCGGACGTTCATAGCCGGATGAGAGCGAGATGAGTCCTACCAGTCCACGCACCGAACTCGGTTACGAGCCACGGCCGAGCTTCGCCGGGGAAGTCAACCCGGCAATTGCGGCCTGCAAGGGCAAGCGGATCGGCATTCTCGTGGTGACTTACAACGCCACCAGTACGTTGATCTCCGTACTCAAGCGCATTCCTCCCTCCGTTTGGGCCAATGTCGAGGAAGTGGCCGTCTTCGACGACGCCAGCCCCGATGCCACCTTCGAGCTCGCCGTTGGGCTGAAGGCGGTCTGGGACATTCCCAAGCTGCGCGTCCTTCGCCATGACCGGAACCTGGGCTACGGCGGTAACCAAAAGGCCGGATATCGCTACTTCATCGAGAAGGGGTTCGATATCGTAGTCCTGCTGCACGGCGACGGACAGTATGCGCCGGAAATCATGGCGCGCCTCTACCATCCGCTGGTCGAAGGTAATGCCGAAGCCGTCTTCGGCTCCCGTATGATGCGCGACTACGGCGGCCCGCTCAAAGGCGGTATGCCGATGTACAAGTACGTCGGCAACCGGGTTCTGACCACCATCGAGAATCGCGCGCTGGGCCTCAACCTCACGGAATTCCACAGCGGCTATCGCGCCTACGACCTGCACGCCCTGGCACGCATGGACTTCTCGCGGATGACCGACGATTTTCACTTCGATACCGAGATCATCATCAAGCTGCAGCATCAGCACATGCGGATCCTCGAAGTGCCGATCCCCACTTACTACGGCAGCGAGCTTTGCCGCGTGGACGGTCTCCGCTACGCCAAGGACGTGGTCCGCTCCGTCTGGCGCTATCAGCAAACCGTTCGCAGCGCGCGCCCCGCTCCCGAGTTCGCCGAGTACTTCGTCCATTACCCCATCAAACACTCGCGACGCTCCAGTCACGACTACGCGCTGCGAATGGTCGGGACCGGCCACCGCGTGCTCGATATCGGTTGCGGGCAGGGCTTCTTTGCGGCCGAGTTGCAGCGCAACGGGAACCGGGTGGTGGGCATCGATAGCTTGCCCGCCGCCGAGTGCAACGACGCGCTCGAACGTTACATCCCGATGGATCTGAATGCCCCCGAGGCGCTCCCCTCCGTTCTGGGGCGTGAGCAGTTCGACCGCGTGCTCCTGCTCGACGTGTTGGAGCATCTCATCGGACCCGAACGCCTCCTCGCAATCGCCCTTTCGGCCGCCGGCCGCGACGGTCAGGTAGTGGTTTCGGTACCCAATGTCGCCAACCTCACCGTACGGCTTTCGCTGTTATTCGGACGGTTTGAGTACGCGGAGCGCGGCATCCTCGATCGGACCCACACCCGCTTCTTTACGCGAACTTCCGCAAGCCGCTTTCTGCAGGAAAACGGCGCTGAGATTCTCGCCGTCAAGGCGACCGTCGTGCCGATGGAACTGGTGCTCGGTCTTTCGCCACACAACCCCCTGATGCGCGCCATGAATGCGCTGATCGCCGTCGCCACCCGCATCTTCCCGCGCCTGTTCGGTTATCAGTTCGTCTTCCTGGTCAGGCCGCGATCCTGAGTGGAAGTGAGATAATCTCCAGCGTATGCAGGTCAGAGTGCGTCTGGCCCCTCTCGCTGTCGCGCTGTCATTGCTCGTCCTGGACGAGAAGGCCCTCGCGCTCGACCAGGCCCTGCTCCTCAGCCGGCGCGCGGGCTGGATCGAAGCCATCGACCTGGAGTCGCTGGCGACCGTTTCCCGCATTCGCGTTCCGGCGATGACCGACAGTGTCGCCGCCGATCCGTCCGGACGCCGCCTCTTTGTGGCCGCTCCCGCCAGTGCGGAGAAGGGCTGCTGTGCACTCTTCGCGCTCGACCTTTACACAATGCAACTATCGCACCTGATCGAGCCGGCGCAACGCGCGGTCGTCACCAGCGAGCGGATCTTCACCCAGCGCGGCAATGTCGGCATCGAGAGTTTCGATTCCCAAAGCCTGTCTCGTCTCCCGACGCTGAAGGCTCCCGGCGTCTACCGGCTTCAGGCATCTCCGGATGGCCGCCTGCTTGTGGGCACCGCATCCTGGCCCGAACCGTCGCTGGACCTCATCGATGCACTGAAAGGCTCTCGAATCGCGAACTGGAGGTTTTCCGCTGCATCGAATTTGAGTGGAGTCTGGCTTGGTCCGCGGTATTTGCTTTTGGATGTGCAGTCCGCTTACGCCAGCCTGTCTTTCGTCAATACGGATCCGCTTGGGCTGGGTCGGAGTCTGACTGTGCCGCTGCCCGCTCAGACGTCCGAATGCGGCCAGCTTCCGTATGATCTCGTAGCTGCCGGCGGCAGGATCGTCATTTACCCGCGGTTCGGCCTGAAGGAGCGCGGTTCGTGTAGCGGGTCCGCGGGCTTGCTGGTGGTCGATCCTGATACCGGCGCGACCAGTGCTCCTTTCCAAACCGAACTTCACTTGAGGCAATTGGTGGCAGGCTCGGATGGGCAATCCCTCTATGGCCTCGACGTCGGTTCGCCGGCATGGCAGCAAGTCCGAATCGTCCGCATCGATGCGTCCAGCATGCAGATTATTGGAAGTAGAAGCCTGGATCCGGACGTCTGGTACCTGACCATGGGATCCATTCCGCACGAATGGAACGGAAAGCTGGATCTGGTAGCGACCAAAAATTAAAGGCCCCGAGTTGGGTACTCGGGGCCTGCACTCAGAGGGTGGCGGTGGGAGGGGACTCACCGCCAAGGATGCTGTCTGTTGAATTTAGAGTAGCAATTTAAGACCTTCTTGTCCAGATTTAAAAATGAGGATTTTTTGGTGTGGCCGGGGGGAATACAGGTGGCAAAAAGTTTAAAGGCCCCGAGCTGGGAAACTCGGGGCCTGCACTCAGAGGGTGGCGGTGGGAGGGGACTCACCGCCAGGGATGCTGTCTGTTGAATTTAGAGTAGCAATTTAAGACCTGCTTGTCCAGATTAAAAATGCGTATTTTTTGGTGTGGCCGGCGGGAATACAGGTGGCAAAAAGTTAAAGGCCCCGAGCTGGGAAACTCGGGGCCTGCACTCAGAGGGTGGCAGTGGGAGGGGACTCACCGCCAGGGATGCTGTCTGTTGAATCCACAATAGCAATTTAAGACTAAAAGGTCAACAAATATTTTAGGCGGCGGGACGTTCTGCGGACTCTCAGGCCGGCGGCTTGGCCGGCCAGGCAAACCCTTCCGCGTACCGGAGAAATCCTACTGCGTCCGACGTCGCCCATCCAGGCGCGAAATACCCCCCAAAAAGTCGAGGATCTCCCCGAGATAGTACTGGTAAACCTTATCTGGGACTAAAACTGCAATGCTTTTCTAATCAGCCGGTTGCAAGGGTAGGGAAGGGCCTTTCCCCGTGCCCCGATAACGGCCTCGGAATAACTAAAGACATCTTGAGCAACCCTATGGCCCAAGCTACTGTGACAAAGGAAGGCGGCATCCGGTGATCGATAACTTCGACGAAAGAACACTTCAGGCACAGAGTGATCGCGAACGGCGCAATAAACGCCGGTTCACGATCGACCAGGAAGTGAAATACAAGATGTTGTACGGCCAGCGTATCGCGGAAACCGGAACGGGCCGGACCATCAATATCTCGAGCGGCGGCGTTTGGTTCAGCACCGAAAGCATGCTCACCAGCGGCATGCCCGTGGAACTCTCCATGAACTGGCCCGTTCTGCTCAACGACTCCTGCCCGATGAAGCTGATGATCTACGGTTGTGTGGTTCGCAGCAACGACCGCGGGGCGGCCGTTTCCATCGAGCGCTACGAATTTCGCACCCAGGGTTCCCGTTCCTTCCAGAATATGAACAATGTCGGCGTCGAGATGAGGCTTCCCAGCTAGTCTTCCCAACTCCCGCATCCAACCATCGGCCGCGCCTCCCCAACCGGGCGCGGCCTTCGGTTTTTGGGCCGCAGCCTTCCGACCGTTTACAGTGCCCGCAGCACGCGGGCGGGTAAAGTCACCACTCCCCAAACCAGCGCCAGCGCTCCGCCAACCGCAATGCCCACAATCCGAAACGGCAGCAGAAGCAGCCAGACCAGCGGGTAAAGTACCAGCGCAACCAGGGCCAGCGGCCAGCAGATCACCAGCAGGATGCACCACAGCAAAAACTTCGTCACGACCCGACCTCCTCCAGCTAATACGCAGAAAGTGAAGGAAATGTTGCAGTCTGTTACGATAAAAGTTCTCATCTGATGCTGCGATTCGAAACGGCAGGCGAGTCCCACGGGGAATGCCTTGTGGCCACCGTCAACGGGCTCCCTGCCGGCATACCCATCTCTGTTGAAGCGGTCGACCGCGAACTCTGGCGCCGTCAGCAAGGCTTCGGCCGCGGCGGCCGCATGAAGATCGAAACCGACCGCGCCGAAATTGTCGCCGGCGTGCGCCACTCGCACACCATCGGCGCTCCCATCGGCATCATCATCCGCAACGCCGATTGGGCCAACTGGACCGCTATTCTGCCGGTCGAATCCGTCCCCGGCACCGGCGACCGGCAGCGCGCCGTCACCCGTCCCCGTCCCGGCCATGCCGATCTCGCCGGCGGCATCAAATACAACTTCCACGACGCCCGCTACATTCTGGAGCGCGCCAGCGCCCGCGAAACTGCCGCCCGAGTCGCCGTGGGCGCCCTCGCCAAAGCCCTCCTTTCCCAATTCGATATCGAAGTCCTGAGCCACGTAATCGCGGTCGGCACCGTCCGGCTCGAACGCGCCGCGGACTGGAACGAACTTGCCGAATTGAGCCGCCGCGACGAGGTCCTGCTTGGCTGCGTGGACGCCGAAACCGAACAACGCATGAAGGCTGTCGTGGATGAGGCGTATCGCACCGGCGATACCGTCGGCGGTGTCTTCGAAGTGGTCGCCCGCGGCCTGCCCGTCGGCCTCGGATCCCACGTCAGCTGGGACACCCGGCTGGATGGGAGGCTCGCCCAGGCCATCGTCTCCATGCAGGCCGTAAAGGGCGTGGAGGTAGGCTTCGCCGCCGAAGGCGCCGCCAGCTTCGGGTCCAAAGTGCAGGACACCATCCACTACGACCGCGCCGGCCACCGCTTTACCCGGGGCGCTAATCGCGCCGGCGGCCTGGAAGGCGGCATCACCAACGGCCAGGACGTCCTGGTGCGCGGTATGCTCAAGCCCATTTCCACCCTGCGTCGTCCGCTGGAATCGGTCGATCTGGAAACGCGCGAACCCGCCCTGGCCGCCTATGAGCGCAGCGACGTGTGCGTCGTCCCCGCTGCCGGCGTGATCGGCGAGGCCATGGTGGCCATCGTGCTCGCGCAGGCATTCCTCGACAAGTTTGGCGGAGATTCCCTTGCCGAGACCCGCCGCAATTACGAAGGCTATCTTGAACAGGTGAAGAACTACTGACGTATGGTCTATCCGATCGTAAAGTTTGGTGATCCGGTCCTGGAGCGCGAGGCCGAGACCGTTACCGAATTCGACACGCCGGAACTCCACAAGTTCCTGGACGATATGTTCGAATCCATGTACGCCGCCAAGGGCGTGGGCCTGGCTGCTCCGCAGATCGGCGTTTCGAAAAAGATCGCCGTCATCGATTGCTCCAACGGGGAAAATGAGGCCGAGAAAATCGTCATCATCAACCCCCGCATTGTTCGCATCGAGGGCAAGCAGGAGGGCGAGGAGGGCTGTCTCAGCATTCCCGGGTTTCGCGAGCAGGTGCGCCGCGCCAAACGCGCCACCGTGATTGCCCAGAATGCCAGGGGCGAGGAGTTCGAAAAGACCGGTGAGGATCTGCTGGCCCGCGCTTTCCTCCACGAAACCGACCACCTCTACGGCCGCCTCTACATCGGCCACATCAGCGCCCTCAAGCGCGACCTCATGAAGCGCAAGATTAAGAAGCTGCAGCGCGCCGGGGATTGGGGCTGATGAAACTGGCGTTCCTTGGCACGCCGGCCTTCGCCGTCCCGACGCTGGAAGCGATGGTACGTGCCGGACACGAAGTGTCGGCCGTCGTCACCCAGCCCGACCGGCCCCGCGGCCGCGGCCAACACGCCGCTCCGCCCCCCGTCAAGGAAACCGCCCTGGCGCTCGGCCTGCCCGTGTTCCAGCCGGAACGCGTTCGCCGTCCCGAAGCCGTGGAATACCTGCGCGGCCTCGCGGTGGACGCCATGGTGGTGGTCGGGTACGGCCAGATCATCCCCCAGAACGTCATCGATCTCGCCCCCCAGGGCATCATCAACGTGCACGCCTCTCTGCTCCCCAAATACCGCGGAGCCGGCCCCGTCCAATGGGCCATCGTCAACGGTGAGTCGCGCACCGGGGTCACCACCATGCGGATCGACGCCGGCCTCGACACGGGCGACATGCTCCTGAAGGCCGAAACCGATATCGGTCCCGAGGAAAACGCCATCGAACTCGGCAGCCGTCTCGCCGTGCTCGGCGCCGGCCTTCTGGTCGAAACCCTCGCCCGTCTCGACCGCATCGTGCCTGAAAAGCAGGATTCCTCGCAAGCGACCTGGGCGCCTCTCCTCAAAAAGGAAGATGGCCGCCTCGACTGGTCGCAGCACGCCCAGGCCCTCCACAACCGCATTCGCGGCCTGCAGCCCTGGCCCGGCGCGCAGACCCTCTTTCGCGGACTGCCGCTCCTCATCTGGAAAAGCCGCGTAGGGCAGGGGACCGGCGTCCCCGGCAGCGTTCTCTCCAGCCGTCCGCTGACGGTCGCCGCCGGCGAAGGTTCGCTCGAACTCCTGGAAGTCCAGTTGGAAGGCCGCAAGCGGATGGCCGCCGGCGAGTTCGCCAACGGGCAGCGCCTGACCGAAAATGAGAAGTTAGGAGAAGCAAGAAGTTGAATCTTCCACTGGGATACGCTTACGCCGCTACGTATGCCGGCATTCGCGCCGCCGAAAAAGACGACCTGGCGCTCATCGTCAGCGGCTTGCCCGCCAACGCCGCCGCCGTGTTCACGCAGAACCGCGTTCAGGCCGCGCCCGTCCGCCTCTCTCGCCGTCACCTGAAGACCTCTCGCGGATTGGTGGGAGCCATTCTCGTCAACGCGGGCAATGCGAACTGCGCTACCCGCACCGGCGACGCGGTGGCGCTCTCCACCTCCCGCTCGCTCGCCAGGATGCTCCGCCTTCCGGTCACCCAGGTTCTGCCGGCCTCCACAGGCGTCATCGGCGTCGAACTGGATCCCCGCAAGATCATCTCCGCCCTGCCGAAGCTGGTCGGCGGGCTCGGCACCGACCGCTTCGACGACGCCGCCCGCGCCATCATGACCACCGACCTTGTCGCCAAAACCGCCTTCGCCGAATCCAAGCTCCGGCGCGGCCTCGTGCGCGTCGCCGGTATGACCAAGGGCAGCGGCATGATTCACCCCATGATGGCCACCACCCTCGGGTTCGTCGTCACCGACGCCAACCTCCCGCTGCCCCAGTTGCGTGCCATCCTCAAACGCGGCGTGGAGCGCAGCTATAACCGCATCTCCGTAGACGGGGACACCTCCACCAACGATACCCTCGTGCTCCTCGCCAACGGCGCCTCCGGCGTGCGTCCCGACCCGAAGGAGTTCCCCAAGGTGGAAGAAGCGATTACCGGAGTCATGGAATCGCTCGCCAGGCAAATCGTGCGCGACGGCGAAGGTGCGAAGAAGTTGATCACCATCGAGATCGAGGGCGCGCCCAGCGATACCGCCGCGGCAGCCATGGCTCGCGCCATCGCCAATTCGCCCCTGGTGAAAACCGCCATCGCCGGCAGCGATCCCAATTGGGGCCGCATTCTCTCCGCTGCCGGTAATGCCGGCGTCGCCTTCGATCCGGCGAAAACCGATGTGCACATGCAGGGCGTCGCCGTCTGCAAGGGCGGCTTGGCCGCGCCCTTCTCCGAAGCCGAGTTGAAAACCAAACTGGATGCGCCCGACTGCGAAATCCGGCTCGCCGTGCGCGGCAAGTGTAAGGGCAGGGCCCGTTTCTGGACCTGCGACTTCACCGAGGGCTACATTCGCATCAACGCCAGCTATCGGACCTGACGCATGATTCGCAGCCTGCTCCCGCTCGTCCTGCTCTTTGCTGCCGTCCCTCTGCGCGCTGCCGACTCCGCTCGCGATGCCGCCTCCGTCATCACCGGGCTGGCGGCCGCGCTCACTGCGGGAGATG
>Ga0308175_100002717_pt1 | contig 12130 bp, 12 predicted proteins | sample PhyCR1_3_FD_203893 | JGI IMG/M metagenome (GOLD analysis project Ga0308175, IMG submission 203893) | Soil microbial communities from UC Gill Tract Community Farm, Albany, California, United States - DLSLS.C.R1 | ecosystem: Environmental > Terrestrial > Soil > Agricultural land | place: USA... | reverse complement strand
GACCGACGTCGCCGGGTCCTCGCCCATACGGCAGCTGCTCATCTGATGCGCGGAGAACAGCCGCAGGCCGCCGGCGCCGAGGCCGGCGCGCTGCATCGTCGCGATGAACGTCTCGAGGTCGTCGCCCCGCCGCCAGCGCGCGCCGGCGGCGGAGAACGGGACGATCTCGTCGGCGCCGGCGGCCGCATGCAGGCGGATCTGCGCGTCGATCGAGGCCCAGGCGACGCGGACGTCGAGCGGGTCGGTCACCGCGTAGCGCACGACGGCGTGGCCCGCGCCGTCGATCGCGACGGTGCCGTGGCCGCGGTCGCGCTGGAGCCCGATCAGCCACGCGGCGTTGCCGAGCCGCGCCATCGTCTCCTTGTGCTCGCGACCTGACGTCCGGGCGAGGCCCGCGGCGATGATCGACGGCGCCCACTGCGCGCCCTCGATCAGGAAGCCGTGGCCGTCCTCGACGTCGGCGAACTGGTCGACGACCGCACTCATCGGGGCGCCCGACCACGGCCGCTGCTCATCGGGGTAGAACCCCATGAACGACGTCGTCGGATGCAGGTGCAGGTGGCGGCCGACGGCCGGCCCGCCGATGCCCGAGCGCAGCAGCAGCGCGGGCGACTCCAGCGAGCCGCAGGCGACGACGACGCGCGGTGCGCGGACGGTCAGCGCGGAGGCCGCGCCGGTCGCCGGGTCGATGCGCGTGGCGCGCACCCCGGCGGCGGCGCCCTGCTCGACGAGCACGCGGTCGGCGCGGCAGCCGGCGATCACGCGCGCGCCCGCCGCGACGGCGTCGCGCAGGTAGGTGTGCCGGACGTCGACCTTCGCGCCCGTCCGGTCGCCGAACCCGATGTGGCCCGCGCTCTCGGCCGAGTACAGCGCCGGGTCGGCGTTGCGGCTGGCGCGCGTGAAGGACCAGCCCAGCGCCGCCGTCCCGTCGCGCATGCGCCGGTGCGGGCCGTTGAGGTCCGAGCAGGAGTCGTTGACGCCGAGGCGCCGCCAGACCACGTCGAGATGCCGGTCGAAGTCGGGACCATCGACGCCGTCGAGGCCGGCTTCGCGCGCCCACTGCTCGCGGACCCACGTAGGCGTGCGCAGGCAGTTGGACCAGTTGACGGTCGGGCCGCCGCCGAGCGTCGACGCGGCGATCAGGTTGACGTTCAGATCGACCGTCGGCGTCGGGCCGCCGCGCCAGAACATCTGCTGGAACGAGGGCAGCTCCAGCCCGCTGAAGTCGCGCTCGTGGTGGCTGCCGCCGGCCTCGAGGACGACGACGTCGAGCCCCGCCTGGGCGAGGACGCCGGCGATGAGGCCGCCGCCCGCGCCGGAGCCCACGATGCACACGTCGCAGTCCAGCCGCACGTCGGCGCCGTGGGGCGCGAAGGTGGCGATCGGGTCGGCGCGGCCGGGCACGGCCGGCGGCGGGCCGGGGTAGCCGAAGCCCGTCCACGTCGGGTTGAGCCCGGTCCGGGGATCGGGGGCCCCGTAGGCGCAGGCCAGCGTGAGCGCGACGAGCGCCGCCAGTCCCGCCGCCGGCTCGCCGCCGAGCAGCGCGAGGTCGCCCATCAGCTGCTCGCCCGAGCGCGGCGCCACGGTCGCAAAACCGAGCGCGTGCAAGTGGTCCAACAACGCCAGCAGGCCTTGCCGTTGCTCCGGTGGCAGCTCGAGGAGCGCCTGGGCGACGCCGGCGTCGGCGCCCAGGGCGCTGCCGCTCGCGGCCCAGAACCCGGTCGCGTCGTCGTCGCGGCGCAGTGCCGGGACGAGCTCGTCGGCCAGCGCGCGCAGGACGGCGCGCTGGTGGTCGGTGAGGTCGGCCATCGCGATCGCCTAGCCGAAGACCGGGAAGCGGCGACGGGCGGCCAGGCGGTCCATGCCGGTCTGGATGGCGCCCTGGACCTCGCGGTACATCGCGTCGACGTAGGCCTTGTCGTCGGCCTTGGCGGGATCGGGATCGAGCTGGATCGGCGCGAGCAGCTCCGTGCGGATCTTCGCCGGCAGCGGCACGTGCATGGGCAGGATCTCGACCGCCAGCGGGAACGGGAAGCCCGCCACGATCGGCATCGTGGCGCCGCGCAGCCGCTTGCCGAGCCCGGTCCACCGGGCCAGGAACCGGCCCTCGGAGAGCACGAAGACGGTGTCGTGGCCGCCGACCGTGGCGACCGGCACGATCGGCACCTGCGCGCGCAGCGCGAAGCGGATGAAGCCCTTGCGGCCGGCCAGCACGGCCTGGTCGCGCCTGCGCCAGTTGCGCATCGCGTCCTGCTCGCCGCCGGGCCAGAGGATCACGTCGTCGCCGTCCTCCAGCGCGGCGGCCATCGCCTTGGCCGAGGGCGAGATCACGCCGTTGGCGCGGAAGTAGTCGCCCACGCCGGGTGCGGCCATGAGCACGTCGTGGGCCGTGGGGCGCAGCGTCCGCCGCGCGCCGAAGCGGCGGTGCCACTGCAGCGCCACGGTCCAGGCGTCCATCGTCAGCGACCCGCCGGAGTGCACGCCGATCAGCAGCGAGGGGTCGGCAGGCAGGCGGTCCCAGCCGTCCATCTCCATGCGGAAGTAGTTGTCCATGACGAAGTTCCAGAACGGCTGCTGGGCACGCTTCAGTCGCTCGTCGGGGCCGCTGCGCGGCATGGCGCGGTCGTGCGCCGTGGTGGTGCTCATGGTTGCTCCTGGTCGAGCGGGAAGAGGAAGAGGGAAGGCGGCGGGGGCCGTGGGCACCCCCGCCGCCGCGTCGGGCTGCGGTCCTACTTGTCGCGCAGCGCCTGCAGGCCGCCGAACGTCGCGAGGTAGGCGGTGCCGTCGGGGCCGAGGGCCAGGCCGGCGTAGTTGTTGTTGAACGCGACGCCGGTGCCCGCGAGCTTGCGCCAGGCCTCCTTGCCGGTCTTGGCGTCGATCGCCGACCAGTACCAGGGCTGCGAGCCGTTGGGGTCGGTCGGTGCGACGTAGGTGTAGATCAGGCCGGTCTTGGTCGACAGCTTCGGCACGACCGTCGGGGCGGCCGCGGTCTTGTTCGTCCAGCGCAGCTTGCAGCCGCTGCCGTCGGCGTTGACGTCGACGCGGGCGAAGCCGGTGCTCGTCGGTGCGCCGGCCTTCGGGCCGAACGGGTCCTGGTAGCCGTAGTTGTTCTCCACGAACACCGAGCGGCCGGCGGCGATGATGGAGTTCTCGGTCGCGCTGGCGCCCTTGCCGAAGACCGGCGTCTCGCAGACCACGCGCCTGGCGCCCTTGGCCAGCTTCTTGTCGGTGCGGTACACGACCACGTTCATGGGGTCGGCGTTGTCGGTGATCGTGACGTAGCGGCCGCCGTTGAAGATCGTCGGCGTGGTGCCGGTCCCGGCGTCGACCTGGCTGGGCTTGTGGATGCCCGAGTTCTTGTAGGTCACCTTCCAGTCGACCACCGGCTTGTTGCCGGCGCCGGCGTGGAACCGGTACATGCGCTTGTCGGAGGCGATGTAGACGCCGTCGCGGTCGACGGCGAACGAGTTCTCGACCTCCTCGTTGAGCTTGATCGTCTTGATCTTGTGGGTGTGCGTGTCGAGGACGCCGATGACGCCGCTCTTCTTGGACACGAACCAGATGCGCCCCTGCCAGTCGGGCAGCGCGGACGAGACCCGCTCGCCGGCGGGCATCGCCTTGCTCAGGTCGTAGTCGGCGACCTTGACGAGCTTGTGACCGTTGTCGCGCTCGGCCATGACGAACAGGTGGCTCGTCTTCGTGGCGCTCCAGATCCGGTCCTTGCCGTCCAGGAAGAAGTAGCCGCCGCCCGTGAAGTTCTGGTAGGGCAGCGTGCCGGGCGGGTTGGGGCCGTCGGGCATCGTGTAGGAGGCGGTGACCTCGAGGGTCTTGGGATCGATGACGCGGGCGACGGGGGCGGCGAGCGTCGACGGGCAGACCGAGACGATGCGGCCGGCCTTGTCGAAGGCCAGCGACGCGCAGATCGACGGCGCGTAGGCGCCCGACGACGTCTGCAGGTTGCGGCCGAGCGGGCCGCGGCGCTGATAGGCGTCGGTCATCCACGGGTCGTTGTGGATGCCGCTGTCGGGGTTGGGCGCCATGAACGGGTTGCGCGGCGCGATGGTCGCCGGCATCGGCTGCGGCGTGGCGGCGGACCCGGTCGCCTCGGGCAGCGACGTGGCTGGGCCGGGCGGGACCGGAGCGGCGGACGCGACGGACGCGGTCGCGCCGGCCGCGCAGATCGCGAGGGCGGAGGCGCGGCGGAGGGTTTGGGTGAGAGACATCGGACTCCTGGGTGGCGGGCTTGCGGTGCCTGTCCATCGTCCGTCTCCTGCAGGGTCCACGCATGTGCGTGCACACGACATCGCGCCGGTGCGTGCATCGGTTTGCGCCCGGCGCGGGCCGACGCGCTTAGAGTCGCTCCTACTCCCGCTCGTGGCCATGGGACCGTGGAACGGATCAGCTCCCCATCTCCGCAGCTCGGCGCGGGCCTCGCTCGCCCGGTCGCCCGGACGCGTGTGCGCTCCGTGGGTCCGGCCCTGGCCGCGGTCGCGGGCCTGGTGGCCGCGGTGCTCACGGTCATGGCGGTCGCGAGCAGCCAGATCCTGGTCGAGCCCAGGCTGAGCGGCGCGTTCCGCGGGGCGTTCGTGCTCGCCTCCGTCGGCGTCGGTGCGTACACCTGGTGGCGGCGCCCGGCCAGTGGCTTCGGCCCGCTCTTCGCCGCGACCGGCCTGCTGTTCGCGCTGACGTCGCTCAACGCGTCGGCGGCGTCGCTGACGTTCACGGTCGGCCGCGTCGTCTACGCGGTGGTGATGCTGGCGCTGCTCTACGTCTGCGTGAGCTTCCCGCTCGGCCGGCCGCCTACCCGCCGGGAGCGTCGGTTCGTCGCGCTGTTCGGCGCCGTCGGCGCCGTGCTCTGGTTGCTCATCCTCGCCCTCGCCGTGGAGCTGCCGCCGGGCGGGCCGTTCGCCGACTGCGAGGGCGCCTGTCCCGAGAACGCGCTGCGCTTCATCGACGGTGGCGCCGACATCGGGCGCGTGCTCGGCGACGCGGTCGGCGTCGTCACGGTCGCGGCGTTCGTCGTGACCGCCGTCCTGCTGCTCCTGCGGCTGGGCGAGTCCGACCGGGCGGCGCAGCGCACGCTGGCACCGCTCTTCCTCTCACTCATCGCGGTGCTCGTCGCGCTGGCCGCCGACACGATCACGCGCCAGGCGTTCGGCGCGCGGCCGGCCGCGATCAGCGCCGCCGTGGCCGCCGCGATCCTGTCGCTGCCGGTGGCGATGCTCGCCGGCCAGCTGCGCGGTCGTCTGTTCGCGGCGCGCGGCCTCGGGCGCCTGGTCGCCGACGTCGCCGGCACGCCGGTCACCGCGCACGACGTGCAGGCGCTGGTCGGCGACGCCCTCGGAGACCCGACGCTCACGATCGCGCGATGGGACGAGAGCGAGCAGACCTATCGCGCCGCGCAGGGCGGCGCGATCGCCGCGGGCGCGCCGCCCTCCGGTCGCCTGCAGCTCGAGCTCACCCGCGACGGACGGCCGTTCGCGCTCGTCGAGTACGCCGCGACGCTCGACCAGCCGCGCGACGTCCTGCGCGGGGCGGTCGCGGGCGGCCTGATGTTGTTGGACAACACCCAGCTCGCCGAGGAGCGCGGGCGGCTCGTCGCGGAGCTCCGTGCCTCACGCGCGCGCATGGCCGAGGCGACGTTCGCGGGCCGCGTGCAGATCGAGCGCGACCTCCACGACGGCGTGCAGCCGCACCTCAGCGCGCTGCTGGTCAAGCTCGGCATCGCGCGCGACCTCGCCGGCGAGGAGCCCGAGCTGCGCGCGCTGATCGACGAGCTCGGCGACGACGCCGCGGCCGCGGTGAGCGAGCTGCGCACGCTGGCCCGCGGCGTCTACCCGCCGTTGCTGCGCGAGCGCGGCCTGGCCCAGGCGCTGCAGGCGTTCGCGATGACGGCGCCCGTCACCGTTCGCGTCGAAGAACGCGGGCGGCACGCGACCTCGCCGGCGGCGACGGCGGCCGTCTACTTCACCGTCCTGGAGGCGATCCAGAACGCGATCAAGCACGGCGGCCCCGATGTCAGCATCGACGTCACGTTCGACCGCGGGCCGCAGGCCCTGACCTTCGCCGTCGTCGACGACGGACGGGGCTTCGACGCGCGCGCGACCGAGACCGGCGTGGGTCTGGTCAGCATGGCTGATCGCATCGGCGCGGCGGCCGGCGAGCTCGACATCGAGTCGGTGGTCGGCCGCGGGACGACCGTGAAGGGGTGGGTGCCCACGGTGTAGCGTCGCCCGCATGGCCATTCGCGTCGTGATCGGGGAGGACAGCGCGGTCGTCCGCGAGGGGATCCAGCGGATGCTGGAGCGCATCGACGACATCGAGGTCGTCTCGGCCTCCGCCGACTTCCCGACGCTGCGCGCGGCGATCGCCGAGAGCCGCCCCGACGTCGTGCTGACCGACATCCGCATGCCACCGACGCTGACCGACGAGGGCATCCGGATCGCCGTCGAGCTCCGGGCGTCCGCGCCGGACGTGGGCGTCGTCGTGCTCAGCCAGCACGTCGAGCCGACGTACGCGCTGGCGCTGCTGGAGGGTGGCTCGTCGCGCCGGGCCTACCTGTTGAAGGAGCGTCTGCGCGACTCGACGGAGCTGACGCGCGCGATCCGCGAGGTGGCCCGCGGCGGCTCGGTCATCGACCCCCTCGTCGTCGACGAGCTGGTCGCCGCGCGCACGGCGCGAGAGAACTCGCCGCTGCGCGAGCTGACCGAGAGCGAGACGGCGATCCTCGGGATGATCGCCCAGGGCCTGAGCAACTCCGCCATCGCCGACGAGCTGGTCGTCACCAAGCGCGCGGTCGAGCGCCACATCAACGCCATCTTCCTGAAGCTCGGCCTGCGCGATGCCGAGGACGTCAGCCGGCGCGTCAAGGCCGCGCTGGTGTACCTGGCCGACCAGCAGCCGGCGTAGCGCGGGGCGCCCCGTGGCCGGGCTGGAAGGCGTCGACCAGCTCGGCCAGGATGACCTCGGCGCCCTCCGGCGCGGCGATCGTCAACACCACCATGTCGGGCGCGTCGCTGACGGTCATGTCCAGAAACGCGCAGCACTGCGACTCGGCCGCGACGATCGCCGCCACCCGGTCGCGTACCCCCTTGCCCGCGGCGAAGGACAGCTGCGCGTGGGCGCCGGTCATGCGGATGTCGCGCAGCGCGGCGCGGCCGACGTCGGCCATCTCGGCCAGCCGCTCGGCGAGCTCGGTCGCGTTCAGCGAGCAGGCGATGGGCAGGTCGACGGGCATCGGAACCTCCAGATCATGGGTCGAGCTACTGTCCACCTTGAACCCGAGTTGAAGTCAAGGGCCGGATCTCATGGACGACACCACGCTCACCATCGGCCAGCTCGCGGAGCGCTTCGGCCTCAAGACTTCCGCCATCCGCTACTACGAGCGTGTCGGCGTGCTCCCGGAGCGTCTGCGTGAGAGCGGGCAGCGCCGATACGGCAGCGACGCGGTCAGGCGCCTGGAGGTCCTCGAGGTCGCCAAGCGAGCCGGGTTCTCGCTCGACGAGGCACGGCGGCTGCTGCAGCGCACCGAGGCCGGCGATCCCGCCTTCGAGTCCGTGCGCGAGCTCGCCGCGCGCAAGCTGCCCGAGCTGGAGCGCCTCATCACACGGGCCCAGGAGATGCGCGCCTGGATGCTCACGGCCTCCGACTGCTCCTGCACGACCCTCGACGCCTGCGCGCTGTTCGACCTCGATCGCGAGACGGCGCTCTCTGCGCAACGCCGCGCCGACGCCTGACCGGCACTCGCGTGCGCCCTCGAGAATCTCGAGATCCTCGTCATCTCCTTGCCGCGGACTCCATCACCCGGTGTGGGCGATGCGTCGGCGTTGGTGGGCTGCGACCGTGGGTCGTTGGGAGCACGTCTCACCACTGACCGCGTCGATCCGCAGCGAGAGAAAGCAGACCCATGTCCGACAAGCCCGTGTTTCTGTACGCCGCCGTCTACGACGACATCGCGGACGCCGAGGCCGACTACGAGGCCGTGTTCGACCTCCACGCCGCCGGGGTGATCGGCACCTTCGACTCGGCGGTGATCCGCAAGGAAGAGGACGGCAAGGTCCGCGTGACCAAGACCGAGAAGCCGACCCAGCACGGCGCCTGGACGGGGGCCGGAGTCGGAGCCGTGGTCGGCCTCGTCTTCCCGCCCGCGCTGATCGGCAGCGCGATCGTCGGCGCCGGCGCCGGCAGCCTGATCGGGCACTTCTCGCGCGGCATCCCGCGCGGCGATCTCAAGGACCTCGGCGCCGAGCTGGAGCGGGGAACCGCCGCCGTCGTCGTGATCGGCGAGTCCAAGCTCGAGGAGCAGCTCGAGAAGGCGATGACGCGCGCCGACAAGCTGATCGCCCAGGAAGTCGACGCCGACGCCGAGGAGCTGAGGCGCGAGATCGACGCTGCGGCCCGCGAGGATGCCCCGTCGGGCGCCGCGTGATCGGGCGCTGACACGGGCCGCCCGCGACGCTAGGAGGTGGTGGTCAACGACGAGGAGCAGTTCTCGGCGCGTGATCCGAGCCCGTTGAGCTCAGGTGGTCTCGCGCTCGATCAGCGACAGGCTGAGCGTCGTCACCTGGGCGCTGCGGGTGGGCTTGGCCCACTGGGCCAGGAGCAACACCGCCGGGCACGGACAGCCCGAGCTCGCCCCGCTGGGTCTCACGAGCCAGGCGGGTCAGCGTCGTGGCAAGGGCGAGTCGCGATCGAGCTCCATGCCGGCGCGGTCCAGTGCAGGCATGTTGGACTGGCCGCGAGCAAAGCGTGTGCTCCTGCTCGGCGTCGACGGGGACGGTGCGCGGTCCATCGCGTCGAGCCACGGTGACAAGTAGTGGCCGTGGACCTTGCGCGGCGCGGACCACAGCTGAAGCTCAGACGGAGGGTCTGCGCCGTCGCCACCGGGGATGGCATGCTCGAGGTACTGCGCGCCGTGACCGGTCAACAGTCGGCCTCGCAGGACGGGCCGGAACGGGTGAGGCTCGACATCGGCACCCGCCCTGACGGCGAGCTGCTCGGCGATGACGTCGGCGAGCTGACACGCGATGCCACCCTGCTTGATCGGGAAGGTCGTGCCGTCTCCTGCGGCGAAGACGTCGGCGACGCCCGGCACACGCCCGCGATCGTCGATGAGGATGAAGCCGCCCTCGTCGGCCGGCACGCCGGCCACCTCGGGCCCGCCGATGGTCGGCAGCGAGACGACGCGTTCGGCGTCCAGCCGTTCGCCGCCCGGCAGGAGCTCGAGGACGCCGCTCGCCGTTGCTCGAGCGTAGGTCTCACCGCGAAAGTCGACGTTCGCCTGTCGAAGCAGGTCGCCGACGGCGGCGCTTGCCGCCTGCCCGAAGACGGCCAACGGCGCCGGTTCCGGCGAGACGACCTGGATGCGCAGGTCGTCGATCGCCATGCCGCGGACGGCCCGGGAGGTCATGATCGCGAGCTCGTACAGCGGAAGGGGCCACGTCACGCCGGGCGGGACCACGAAGGCCACAGAGTGCGTCCAGTGCTCTTCCAGGTCAGCCAGTAGGTCATTGAAGGGCAGGGTCGACTCGTCGCCGGTGAACGTCAGGGCACGTGAGAACGCTTGCCGGTGGCGTCCGCCGATGGCGAGCACCAGGCAGTCGTAGTGCGCCACGTCACCGTGGCTCAGCAGCACCGCGTGCCGATCGGCGTCCACCGCCGTCACCGAGTCGATGACGAGCTCGGCGCCGACCTCGTCGGCGAGGTCGCAGAGCGCGTGACGACGCATGTGGTCCGCGGAGAACGGCTGCGCGGTCCGCAACGCCTTGCACTCGAAGCTCGGGTCGGGAGACACGATCGTGACGTGTACGAGCTCCGCAGCGAGGTGGTGGAGGGCGAGCGCGAGCTCGACGCCGGCCACACCCCCACCGGCGACGACGATCCTGAGGCGCTGCGAGCGTGCATTCATGGCGCGAAGGCTCTCGTTGAGAGGGGATGAACGGCGACGGGGAGAGCTTGCAAACCGGGTCGTTCGGGGTAGTCTCGTTTTACCACGTTGAGTGGGAAAAACAAGGCTCACGAAGGAGACGACCAGGGTGACCGCCGGTGACTTCGACCTCGTGACCGAACGCACCGAGCAGCTGCGTCAGCTGGAGATCTCCGCCGAGGAGACGCTTGCAGCGGCGCTCGCCGGCGTGCCGCGCGACGTGGTCCGCGAGGGTGCCGCCAGGTGCGCCGACTCCCATGAGCTTGTCCCAAGCCGGCTGGGGAAATCCCCTTCTGATCCCGCGCCCCGTCCTCACGCTTTGCGAAACTGACGCGCGATGGACGCTCCCGCAGCTCCCCAAGGCGAACTCGCCCAACCAACACGGGCAAGGATCTTCGCGCTGCTCTCCGAGCTCGCGCGGCCCGCCGGGACCGACGAGCTGGCCGAGTCGCTGCAGCTGCATCCCAACGGCGTACGAGTCCATCTCGACATCCTCGAGAACGGCGGCCTGGTCGTGCGTCGACGAGTACGCCAGGCACGAGGCCGCCCACGGGACGAGTGGACGGTCAATCCGACCGCCTCTCCCGGCGGCCGCTCGCCCAGCGGCTACACAGAGCTCGGACGCTGGCTGGTGCGCGCGCTGGTCGACGCGAAGGTCGGCGTCCGCTCGGTGGAGGCGACCGGACGCACGATCGGGCGTGAGCTGGCCAAATCGCGAGACGACGGGCAGTCGCCCGAGCAGCAACTGCACAGTGCGTTGAGCGCGCTCGGATTTCAGCCAGGGCGATCAGTAGAGGCACCTGATCGACTGACGTACTGCCTAGGTAACTGCCCCTATCGCGATGCCGTGCGTGAGCGACAGCCCATGGTCTGCGGGTTGCACCGCGGCCTGACCCGGGGCATGCTCGACGAGATCGACCCCAAGACCAAGTTGACCGGCTTCGTCCCGAAGGATCCCGACGAAGCGGGATGCCTCATCGAACTCCGTGGCCCGATGGCCAAAGAGGTCATCGACCGTATCGACGAGGTCGCACCGTAGACCTGCGCCGTGGACCAGTTGCGCTCGGCCGATCCGGAGCTGCCGGCCTATGTCGATCGGCGTCGCTCGTCCGAGGAGGACTGACTCAGTCGGCCCCAGCACTCGGGGGCCGATCGGAGCGACTTCCGGGCGAAGCGGCGTCGACACGCAGATGGTCGATAGCGAGCTGGATGGCCCTCTGCAGGTCTTCGACCGAGCTGACGGGCGAGCCGTAAAGCGGGCTGTCGCCGTCGGTCAACAGCATCCGTACGAGGGCAATGCCGCGCACCGCGGCCGGGCGGGGCTCGGACAGCGCCGCCGCCAGACGGTCCAGGTCGGTGGCGACGCGACGCACTCGCGGGGTGCTGACGATGGCCCAACGGCTCCCGAGCGGCGCCGGACGGTGGGTGATCGTCACCAGCGTTTCGACGTTGGACAGCAGCGCTAGACGAGTGGTGGTGCTGACCAGCGTTCGCGCACGCAGCTCCAAGGCGACGCTCGCCTCTGGTGACGCTCCGTTGGCCAGTGCCCGATCGAGCGTCGCCTTGCGGCAGTGCGCCGTAAGGCGCGCGACCAGTCCCGCCCGTCGAACGACCAGTGCACCTCGCGAGTCATCGATGGTCAGAACCACTGCGCGGCGCATGCTGCTCACGTTTGTCTCACACCTCCAGAGAACGGGCGCCTCAGAGGAATGACGCTGCGACGACCAGGCAGGCCGCGAGCGCGAGGCCTCCGATCAGGGGCAGCTCCCCTTGACGTTCCTGGCGGCGTCCGATGGGTCGCTCTTCCTCTGTCTGGTCCTGCGGCTCGGTCATGGGATGAGGATCGACCACGTGCGTGGCTCCTGCCATGGGGACGACTCGCCATTTGGCACGTCCGTGTCACTCAACCGACGAGTGGCACACCTACACGTTGCACGGCTCGCAAATGGCCTCTGCTGCCCATGTCCGACATCACGTCCAACGCATAGGACTGATCGTGGCCTGTCGGCGGCGAGCCGCCAACCGATTAGTACAAGCCGATTGTGAGAAAAGCGTCTGGATGGTGTATTTTTCCCACTAAGGCTAGGTAAAACACGACCGTGAGGAGCGGCGAAATGCGCGCTGGATCCAACGGCGAAGACGGGCGCCTCGGACGCTGAGCGATGCGCTCGATCCACGCTTGTCTTCTCACGGTCGTTCTCGCCT
>Ga0308175_100002715_pt1 | contig 12136 bp, 8 predicted proteins | sample PhyCR1_3_FD_203893 | JGI IMG/M metagenome (GOLD analysis project Ga0308175, IMG submission 203893) | Soil microbial communities from UC Gill Tract Community Farm, Albany, California, United States - DLSLS.C.R1 | ecosystem: Environmental > Terrestrial > Soil > Agricultural land | place: USA... | reverse complement strand
CGAGATGCCGAGGACGGCGAGCGGCACGGACGCGACCGACACACCACGGTCGGCCGCCACCACGGGGAAGTACTCCTCGACGGCGTCGAGGCCCCCGATCAGCGCGACCGCGAGCACGGCGGCCCGCAGGCCCGGCCGGCGCAGGGTGTCGGCGAGCGCGGAGCGCAGCGACCCGGTGTCCTCGGCGGTGGACACCCGCGGCGCCTCGGGAAAGCGGAGGGCGAGCGCCGCGGCGGCCAAGCAGAACGCCACGCTCGCCCAGCCGACCAGCGGGTAGCCGCCGACTGCGAACAGCACCGTCGCCGCCAGCGCCGTGGGCAGCTGCACGAGCAGCTCGGCGGCGCTCATCCGGCCGCGGATGCGCAGGTAGCAGCCCGCGGCCCCGAGGTCGGCCAGGCCGTCGTAGACCAGCGCCTCGGCGGCGCCCGACATCAGCGCGCCCGCGACACCCCAGACCACCAGCCCGGCCGCGAACGACGCCGGCACGGGGAACGCCGTCCACAGCACGAACGCCGCGGCCTGGAGCACGCCGGCCAGGACCAGGGAGCCGCGACGGGACCACCGGTCGGCGAGCGCGCCGGTCGGCACCTCGGCCACGAAGCCGGTGACCGACCACAGCGCGAACAGCCCCGAGATCTCGCCGTCGGAGAGCCCGGAGTCGAGGAAGAGCAGCGCGTAGAGCGGGTAGTACGGCACCAGCTCCGACAGCGCGGACCAGCCCACCGCGAGACGGCCGAGCTTGCGGGCCGCGGGGGGCAGTGCGTTCGATCGCGAGGGTCAGCGGAACGGCATGCCGCGGACGCTAGCCCCGCGCACCCCCGGCCGCACGAGCATTTCCCGCCGCGATCCGAGCCCGGTGCGCCGGGGTGCCACCCGTCGCGGTCGATCGCGGCCCGCATAACCTGGGACACCGAAGGACTGCCCGCTCGGCAGTGCCGAGCGGAGGAGAGATACGTGGTCCTGTCGGTCATCGCGGCCGCCTTCATCCTGGTGCTCCCCATCGAGCTGCCGGACAAGACGCTCTTCGCCACCCTGGTGCTGGCCACCCGCTTCCGGCCGCTGCCGGTGTTCACCGGCGTCGGGCTGGCCTTCGCCGTCCAGTCGCTGATCGCGGTCGTCGCGGGCAGCCTGCTCACCCTGCTGCCCGACGCCCTGGTCAGCGCGATCGTGGCGGTGCTGTTCCTGATCGGGGCGCTGATCCTGTGGCGCAGCATCCGCAGCGGCGCCGAGGAGGAAGAGGAACTGACCGAGGCACCGGCGCACCCGTCGTTCCTCAAGGCGGCGTCCATCTCGTTCGGCGTCCTGTTCGCCGCGGAATGGGGCGACCTCTCCCAGCTGGCCACCGCCGGCCTGGCCGCGCGCTACGACTCCCCCGTGTCGGTGTTCATCGGCTCATGGCTGGCGCTGCTCGTCGTCTCGGTGCTGGCGGTCTTCCTGGGGAAGAAGGCTGCCGACAAGCTGCCTATCCCGCTGATCCGGCTGATCGCGGCGATCCTGTTCACCGCGTTCGCGGTCATCGCCACCGTCGAGACGATCCGCCTGCTCGCCGGCTGACCAGCGCCGCCTCACCTCGACATGGCCACCTCGGGGGTCACCGAGATGCCGTACTCGCGGATCTTGCGATAGATGGTCGCGCGGGACATCGCCAGTCTGCGGGCGGCCTCGACCTTGCTCCCGCCGCTGTCGAGCAGCGCCTCCACGATGGCGTCGCACTCCATCGACTCCAGGGGGGTGAGCACCCGCCGGGTGGTGGAGCGGCACTCCGGCGGCAGGTCCGCCACCTCGACGACGCCGGCCCGACGCCGGGCCACGATCTTGCGGAGCACGTCGACCAGCTGGTCGACGTTGCCCGGCCAGCGGTTGTGCGTGAGCACCCTCAGCGACTCGGGCGAGAGCGTCGGCGCGCTGCCGTGGGTGAGGCGGCCGAGGAGGTGTGGGACCAGTTCGGCGACGTCCTCGACGTGGTGCCGCAGCGGGGGGACGACGACGGTCCGCGGAAAGCTCGAGAGGAGGGCGGCCAGCTCGGGTGCCGGTTCCTCCGTCGAAGGCCGCACCGTGAGAACCACCCAGGGACGCTCGGCGTCGGTGGACTCGCGGTAGGGCTCCAGCACGTCGGCCAGCGCGACCATCGCCGGCGCCGGTAACGCGTCGATGTCGGTGAGCACCAGTGAGCCGCCGTCGCACCCGAGCTCGTCGGCCACCTCGTCGACCCAGTCGGGGCCGGCGGTCGCGGCGGACATCACGCGCAACCGGGCGGCGGGGGTCCGAGCCTCGTGGGCGGCCCGGGCCGCCGTCTCCCGGCCCGACCCGGGCTCGCCCTCGAGCACCAGCCATTCCCGCACCTGCAGGTTGCGGTCCACCGCGCGGCAGCACTTCGTCCAGGCCGCACCCGAGCCGACCGACACCCCCGGGGCCCCCCGGCCCGGCGCGGGGAACTGCCGCCCCGCCACCGGCGTCGCCCCGATCAGTTGCACGTCGAGCACCCCGCCGACGACGCCTCGCCGGCCGAACGTCGGCCGGCACTGCACCCGTGCCGTTCGCCCGCCCGGCAGGTCGATCATCAGCGGCGAGCGTCGCCCGGCGGCCAGCGCCTCGCGTCCCTCGGCCAGCAGCGGTAGGTGATCGGCCGGATCGAGCAGCTCCCGGGCCCGGTCGTTCATCATCAGCAGGTCGTCGCCGATGGCGAAGACCGGCCCCGTGCTCCGCCGGCAGGCGAGCAGGTAGTCGCTGAGCACCGCGAGCTCGCTCTCCGCGGACTGCTCCAGCAGCATCCCCTCGATCCGCCGGGTGAGCGTGCCCGCGGTCGCGACCAGCAGCGGACCGGCGTCCTGCTGCCAGCAGGTCAGGTCGACGACGCCGAGCACCTTGCCGGTGACGGGGTGGCGGATCGGTGCGCCCGCGCACGCCAGTCCGTCGAGCAGCTGCGCGTAGTGCTCGTGACCGAACACCTGCGCCGGTGAGCGCGCTTCCAGGGCCGTGCCGATGCCGTTGGTGCCCACGAACTGCTCGGCGTAGCTGAAGCCGGGTGCCAGCCAGACGCGGTCGAGATGGTGCTCGAGACCGGAGTCGCCGGTGCGCCGGCTGAGCACGACGCCGTCGGAGTCGCAGAGGATCACGCTGACCGGCTCGGTGGCGAACAGGTCGACGATCTCGCGCAGGACCGGCTCGGCGGCCCGCGTCAGGATCGTGTCGCCGTCGGCACCCGGCTCGAACGGCAGGTCGATGTGCTCCGGGCGGACGCGCCACAGCCGCGACCGGGTCCAGGAGGCGAGGATCGGGGCCCGGACCGCGCCGGAGGGCACCGGCTCGTCGTCGAGGAAGGCCGCGCGGGCCTCGGCCACCGGCGGGCCGGCCCCGGCCGGCGGCACCCCGGCCTCCGGGTCAGCCCCCGCCATCGACGGCCCCGACTCCATCGGCGTGGACACCCGTCACCTCCCCGAGCTCGGAGCAGCGACTTGCGTGGCGCGCACCGGGACGTGGCACCAGGACGACCAACTGTACGGAGGTCAACCGTATGAGTGGGGGAATCGGGGAACGTCTCATATTGAGACCACGGGAGGCACGCCGAACCAGTGTGATTCTTGACACGAGGTGGACGGCGCCGGAACTCCACGCCGCGCACCCCGCCCAAATACCGGAGTCCGACGCCCCGCGGCCGTCGCGACTTCCGGGGATCGAGCACGTGTCGCCGCACCCTCCGCCGGCACCCCTACCGGCGGTCCGCGGCACCGACCGAGTCCCGTCACCGACCGTGAGGAGTCGACGTGAGTCGACAGAGCCTGGCGAAGGCCCATCAGAAGATCCAGGAGCTGGGCTGGGAACCCCAGTATCACGAGCCGTACATGAAGTACGGCACCGACTACACCTTCCGGAAGGCGCAGAAGAAGGACCCGCTCAAGCAGATCCTTCGCTCGTACTTCCCCATGGAGGAGGAGAAGGACAACCGCGTCTACGGCGCCGAGGACGGCGCGATCCGCGGCAACATGTTCCGTCAGGTGCAGGAGCGCTGGCTGGAGTGGCAGAAGCTGTTCCTGTCGATCATCCCGCTGCCGGAGATCTCGGCGGCCCGCTCGATGCCGATGCTGTTCCGCGCGGTGCCCAACCCGGAGCTGCACAACGGCCAGGCGATCCAGATGATCGACGAGGTCCGGCACTCGACGATCCAGCAGAACCTCAAGCGCCTGTACATGACCAACTACATCGACCCGGCCGGCTTCAACAACAGCCTGCGGAACTTCCACAACGACTACGCCGGCACCATCGGCCGGCAGTTCGCCGAGGGGTTCATCACCGGGGACGCCATCACCGCGGCCAGCATCTACCTGACCATCGTCGCCGAGACGGCGTTCACGAACACGCTGTTCGTGGCCATGCCGGCCGAGGCGGCGGCCAACGGCGACTACCTGCTACCGACGGTCTTCCACTCGGTGCAGTCCGACGAGTCCCGGCACATCTCCAACGGGTACGCGACGCTGCTGATGGCCCTGTCGGACGAGGGCAACCGCCAGCTGCTCGAGCGCGACCTGCGCTACGCGTGGTGGAACAACCACGCGGTCGTGGACGCCGCCATCGGCACCTTCATCGAGTACGGCACCAAGGACCGCCGCAAGGACCGCGAGTCCTACGCCGAGATGTGGCGTCGCTGGATCTACGACGACTACTACCGCAGCTACCTGGTCCCGCTGGAGAAGTACGGCCTGACCGTTCCGCACGACCTGGTCGAGGAGGCCTGGAACCGGATCTGGAACAAGGGCTACGTGCACGAGGTCGCCCAGTTCTTCGCCACCGGCTGGCTGGCGAACTACTGGCGCATCGACGGCATGACCGACGAGGACTTCGAGTGGTTCGAGTACAAGTACCCGGGCTGGTACGACAAGTACGGCAAGTGGTGGGAGAACTACAGCCGGCTCGCCGTCCCGAACGGGCACAAGCCGATCGTCGGTGAGGACGTCGACTACGTGTACCCGAACCGCTGCTGGGTCTGCATGGTCCCCTGCCTGATCCGCGAGGACATCCAGACCGCCGAGGTCGACGGCGTGCACCGCACCTACTGCAGCGAGACCTGCAAGTGGACCGATGTCGAGGCGTTCCGGCCGATCTACCAGGGCCGCGAGACCCCGAACATGGGCCGCCTGGTGGGCCACCGCGAGTGGGAGACGCTCTACCACGGCTGGACGTGGGACAAGGTCGTCGAGGACATGGGCTACGTCCGGGACGACGGGAAGACGATGACGGCGCAGCCGCATCTGAACCTCGACCCCCAGAAGATGTGGACGACCGACCACCTCAAGAGGCTCGGCCCACTCCTGAGCCCGAACGTCCTGTTCAACGAGATGAGCGACGCCGAACGGACGGCGTTCATCGACGACTACCGGCGTCAGGGCCCGGCCGGCCGTCCGGCACCCCAGAACGCCTGAGCGCGGGTCAGGCGAGGGGGAGGGCCGGCCGCCCCGGCCCTCCCCCGCGGCAGACCTGCGCCCAGTGCCGTCACCGATCGTGGAAAGGCGGGATCCGTGGGGGAGAAGCATCACGTCCGCTTCGAGCCGGTGGGCATCGAGATCGAGGTCGACTCCGACCAGAACATCCTCCGAGCCGCTGCCGAGCAGGGCGTCGCGCTCATGCACGGGTGCAAGGAAGGCCAGTGCGCCTCGTGCAAGTCCTTCGTCCTGGAGGGCGAGGACATCGAGCTGGACAGCTACTCCACCTTCGCGCTACCCGACTTCGAGCGGGACGAGGGGTCGACCCTGCTCTGCCGGGCGCACGCGTTCGAGGACCTGGTGATCGAGCTCCTCAACTACGACGAGGAGATGATCCAGTCCGGGCTCCCCCTCCGGCAGGGCACCGTCGAGGTCCTCGCGAACGAGCCGGTGACCCACGACATGCGGCACCTGGTGGTGAAGCTGATCGAGCCCGAGGAGATCAAGTACTTCCCGGGCCAGTACCTGGACTTCCAGGTACCCGGTCACCACGCGACCCGCTCGTTCTCCATGGCCAACACACCGAACCGGGAGGGCGTCTTCGAGTTCATCATCCGGATCTACCCCGGGGGGCTCTTCTCCGGGCACCTGGCCGACGAGATCGAGGTCGGTCAACGGCTGAGCGTCGAAGGACCCTTCGGCGCCTTCCGGCTCCGCGAGAGCAGCACCGCCGACCTGCTGTTCCTCGGCGGAGGGGCCGGCCTCGCGCCGCTGCTGGCCCTCCTGCGCTCGATGGCCGAACGCGGCATCGACCGGAAGGTCGCCTTCTACTACGGCGCACGGACCCGGCGCGATCTGTGCTTCGAGGAGGAGATCGCCAAGCTCGCGGAGCTCGTGCCCGGCCTGACCTTCGTCCCGGCGCTGTCCGAGCCGACCGGGGACGACGGCTGGGAGGGGGAGACAGGCCTGATCACCGACGTCGTCGAACGACGGGAGACCAACCTGGCGGCGGTGGACGCCTACGTGTGCGGGCCACCCCCGATGGTCGAGGCCGCCATCGCCATGCTCACCCGGCTCGGACGCAGCGAGGACCACATCTTCTACGACAAGTTCACCACCACCGGTGAGCCGGAAGGCGAGGACTGACCATGACCGCGACCACCCAGCGCCCCGAAGCCCCCGAGCGGCCGCCCCGCAGCGTCCCGAGGGTCAACTTCACCGACGCCGAGGCCGGGGCGAAGGAGTTCCCCGACTCCGGCGCCAGCGCCCGGCGCTTCAACTACTACGTCCCGGCCAAGCGCAAGCAGACCCACTACGAGGACGTCACCGTCGAGGTGCAGCCGGACCCCCGGCACTACCTCATGCAGGGCTGGATCTACGGCTTCGCCGACGGCCAGACCGGCTACCCGCTGAACTGGACCAAGTTGAAGGCCTGGGGGGTCGACGACCCGGAACCCGTGCGCGGCATCGGGACCGGGGGTGGCGGCAAGGACCTGCAGTGGCCCGCCCACGGCTGGCACGAGTTCCGCGACCCCAACGAGGAGTGGGAACAGACGATCTACAAGAACAACGCCAACGTCGTCCGGCAGCTCAACCAGAACATCGAGAACGCCCGCGACGCGAAGGCGTTCGAGCGGTGGACGCCCAACTGGATCCGGTTCGTCGAGCGCAGCGTCGGGGCGTGGATGCACGTCGAGCACGTCCTCGGCCTCTACGTGTTCGCCGCCAACGAGCGGTCGTGCCCCACGAACATGCACAACACCGTGCTGGCGGTGAACAGCGCGCACAAGATCCGGTTCGCCCAGGACCTGGCGCTCTACAACCTCACCCTCAGCGAGGAGATCGAATCCTTCGACGGCGCCGCGCACGTCGACGCCTGGAACAACGACACCGAGATCCAGGGCGTCCGGGAGGTCACCGAGGCGCTGACGGCGGTGGAGGACGACTGGGGCGAGGCCATGTTCGCCACCAACGTGGTGTTCGAGCCACTCGTCGGGGAGTTGTTCCGCAGCGGCCTCGTCATGCAGGCCGCACCCGGCAACGGCGACTTCGTCACGCCCACCGTGATGGGGGCCGGCGAGTCCGACTACGCCCAGCGGGACCTGCGCTGGACGCAGGCGTGCTTCGGACCGCTCGCACACGACCGGGAGTTCGCCGACCACAACAAGCAGCTCATGCAGAACTGGCTGTCGGCCTGGGTGCCCCGGGCACTGCGTGCGGCCCGGACGATGCAGCCGCTGTGGTCGCAGCCCGATCACCGGCCACCACGGTTCGAGGACTCCCTCGACCACGCCAAGAACCGTTTCGCCGGGATCCTGTCCGACCTCGGCCTCGAGGCCCCGAAGGAGCTGGCCCAGTGACCACCACCGCAACGAGCGTCTTCGGCGCCGCCAACGCCACGTCGTCCGGCAAGTGCGGCATCACCCTGATGAACGACCAGGTGGGGGAGGTCATCGCCGACGTCATGTCGACCAAGGCGGGCGTCAAGGTCACCTACCTGCCGTCGATGATTCGGCTGGACGCCGTCCAGCGGATGGACTTCGTCTACGACGAGCTCTCGGAGGCCCTCGGCGAGGAGCCGGGCTTCTTCGGCGCGAACGTGCTCGAGGAGAGCATGTCGACCCATTACGGCCGGATGGTCCACGAGGACGACCGGACGATCATGTTCGCCAATCCCGAGGACGCGGCCGAGTACCTCGGCTTCGACCTCCCCGCATCGGTCACCGCCGACGTCCCGACGTCGAGGAAGCCGGTCGACTGACACCACCCCCGGCCGCCGGGTGGATGCCTGCATCCGCCCGGCGGCCCTCCTCGGCCCGGCGGGTTCCGCCGGCCGGTTCCACCCGCGCTGCAGTGACCGACCGTCCCCCCACCCGCGCTCCAGGAGGACCCCATGCCCAAGGAACTGCGATTCGGCGCCGACGCCCGGCGCCTGCTGCAGGCCGGCGTCGAGCAGCTGGCCGCCTCGGTCAAACCGACCCTCGGGCCGAAGGGCCGCAACGTGATCCTCGAGCGGATCATCGGCTCCCCCGAGGTCACCAACGACGGCGTGACCATCGCCCGCGAGATCTACCTGCGCGACCAGTTCGAGAACATGGGCGCCCAACTGGTCAAGGAAGCCGCCATCAAGACCAACGACACCGTCGGCGACGGGACGACGACGGCGATCGTGCTCGCCGAGGCGATCGTGCGGCAGGGCATGACGGCCATCGAGAGCGGCGGCAACCCGGTCCTGGTCAAGCGCGGCATCGACGTCGCCGTCGCCCGGCTGGTCGAGCACCTGGCCGGCGCGGCGCACCCGCTGCGCAGCGAGGACGACTTCCGCCGGGTGGCGTCCATCTCCGCCAACGACGACGAGACGATCGGGAACGCGGTCGCCCGGGCGCTGTACACGGTCGGCGACGGCGGCGTCGTCACCGTCGAGGACTCCGCGATCCTGGGCATCACCGTCGACTTCGTCGAGGACTTCGAGTTCGACAACGGCTACGTCTCCCCGTACATGGTCACCGACCTCGGGCGGCTCGAGGCGGTCGTCGAGGACTGCTACGTGCTGCTGACCGCCCACAAGATCACCGATGTCAAGACGCTCATGCCGGTGCTGGACAGCATCATGCGGGCCCCGAAGCCGCTGGTGATCGTCGCCGAGTCGGTCGAGGGCACCGCGCTGCAGATGCTCGTGCACAACCACGTGAACGGCATCTTCCAGTGCGTGGCGATCCATGCCCCCGGCTTCGGCGAGAAGCGCATCCACCTGCTCGAGGACATGGCCGCGCTCACCGGTGCGCAGGTGCACTCGCGGGCGTCGTCGTTCGCCCTGGAGCAGATGACCACCGCGCACCTCGGCCAGGCCGACCAGGTGCGGGTGACCAGTGACCACACGACGATCATCGGCGGCCACGGGGCGGCGGCGGCCCGTGAGCGCCGGCTGTCGCAGCTGCACGCGGAGTTGGAACGGGCCACGATCGGCACCGATCAGGACTTCCTGAGCGAGCGGATCGCCCGCCTGTCGGGCCGGGCCGCGGTGATCCAGGTCGGTGCCCCGACGAACGCGGAGGCCAAGGAGATCCGCCACCGCGTGGACGACGCGCTGCAGGCGACCCGGGCCGCCATGGCCGAGGGCATCCTGGCCGGCGGCGGGGCCGCGCTGCTGCACGCGGAACCGGCGCTGGCCGGCCTCGACGTCGAGGGGGACTACCGGGCCGGTGTGGAGATCGTGCGCGCCGCGCTGACCGAGCCGGTGCATCTGATCGCGGCCAACGCCGGCTACGACGCCGACGAGGTCGTCAAGCAGGTCTCGTCGATGGCGGTCGACGAGGGTTTCGACGCCCTGCAGGGCCGCTTCGGCGACCTGCTCGAGCTCGGCGTCATCGATCCGCTGCGGGTGGTCCGCTCGGCCCTGCAGAACGGCGCCTCGGTGGCCGGGCTGCTCCTGACGACCGATTCGCTGGTCGCCGAGGAGCAGACGCCCTGGAACAAGTCGCTGATGACCGAGATCGGCCAGCTGGACGAGGGGATCCCGCAGCCGTCACCGGACGCGAGCACACCGCAGTCCCTGGGACTCGGCCCGTCGATGGGCTGACGCGTGCGGCCGGGCCGGGCGGACCGGGTGGGCGGGGAAATCCCCGGTCGTGCCCGGCCCGCGCCGGCGCCTCCTCCGATGTCTCAAGTTGAGACGCACGCCACATCCTCGGCTCCGTAGGTTCCGATCCATACCGTCGCCGTCCGGGCCCCCCGACGGCACGCGGCGACGAACGGCACGCGACGTCGACGAGGGAGAGCCGCGCATGAGAGCCGTCCGCGTCCACCGGTACCACGAAGACCCCATGATCGACGACATCGGCGAACCCAAGCTCAGCGGGCCGCTGGACGTGATCGTCAAGATCGGCGGAGCGGGTGTGTGCCGCACCGACCTGCACATCCTCGAGGGCCAGTGGGCCGCGGTGCAGAACCCCGATCTGCCCTACGTCATCGGGCACGAGAACGCCGGCTGGGTGCACGAGGTCGGCGAGGGCGTCACCAACGTCGCCGTCGGCGACACCGTGATCCTGCACCCGCAGCCCAGCTGCGGGCTCTGCCGCGCCTGCCGCGCCGGCAAGGACATGCAGTGCGAGAACGCGTTCTTCCCCGGCCTGTCGAACAACGACGGCGGCATGGCGGAGTACCTGCGGACGACGGCCCGCGCCTGCGTGAAGCTCGACCCCTCCACCAACCCGGCCGACGTCGCCGCGCTGGCCGACGCCGGGATCACCGCCTACCACGCGGTGCGCAAGGCGCTGCCGCTGCTGCACCCCGGCACGACCGCCGTCGTGCAGGGCGCCGGGGGCCTGGGGCACATCGGCATCCAGTGCCTGGCGGCGCTGACCGCGGCGCGGATCGTCGTCGTGGACAAGAACCCCGACGCCCTCGCCCTGGCCGCGCAGATCGGCGCCGACGAGACGGTGCAGGCCGACGGCGATCACGTGGCCGCCGTCCAGGACCTCACCGGCGGCGGCGCGCACGTGGTGTTCGACTTCGTCGCCGAGCAGGGCGCGGAGATGGACGGCTGGAACATGACCGCCCCCGACGGCTCGTACTACGTCATCGGCTACGGCGGTGAGCTGCGCATTCCGACGCTGGACATCATCGCCACCGAACGCAACATCGTCGGCAACATCGTGGGCACCTACACCGACCTGTCCGAGCTGATGGTGCTCGCCCAGGCGGGCAAGGTCACGCTGCACACCCAGCAGTACCCCCTCGACGACGCCGTCCGGGCGCTGCACGAGCTCGACGCCGGCCACGTCCGCGGCCGGGCGATCCTCGTCCCCTGAGAGTCCCAGAAACCGGAGAAGTTTCGACGCGAGAGGTGCCGGCACATGTACGAGAAGAATGGCGAGAAGTACTTCATCGTCGACTCCCACATGCATTTCTGGGATGCCAGCCGTGAGAACTGGGTTCAGGGTCGCGAGAATCTGGCGAAGGGCTGGATCGACTGCTTCTACGGCTACCACACGCTCGCCCCGCCGGAGACCCACTGGACGTGGGAGCACTATCTCAAGGTCTCCGAGGACGACCTGATGAAGGACGTCTTCGAGGAGGGGTACGTGGACAAGGCGATCTTCCAGTCCACCTACCTGAAGTACTGGTACAAGAACGGCTTCAACACCGTCGAGCAGAACGGCGCCCTGCTCGAGAAGCACCCGGACAAGTTCATCGTCAACGGCCGGTGGGACCCCCGGGACGGCGAGGCGGGCCTCAGACAACTCGAGCAGGACGCTGCCCGCTGGAACCTCAAGGGCGTCAAGCTCTACACGGCCGAATGGCACGAGAACGGCTCGCGCGGCTTCAAGTTGACCGACAAGGAGTCCTACACATTCCTGGAGAAGTGCCGGGAACTGGGCATCACGAACATCCACGCCCACAAGGGCCCGACGATCTGGCCACTCGACAAGGACGCGTTCGGCCTGGAGGACATCGACCAGACCGCGACGGACTTCCCGGACCTCAACTTCATCATCGAGCACGCGGGCATCCCGCGGATCGACGACTTCGCCTACATGGCGGTGCAGGAGCCGAACGTCTACGCGGGCTTGTCGGTGGTCATCGGCGCACACATGCACGCCCGGCCGAAGTCCTTCGCCAAGTTCATGGGCGAGCTGCTGTTCTGGGTCGGCGAGGACCGCCTGACGTTCGGCAGCGACTACAACATCTGGACGCCGAAGTGGCAGATCGAAGGATTC
>Ga0308175_100002714_pt1 | contig 12136 bp, 11 predicted proteins | sample PhyCR1_3_FD_203893 | JGI IMG/M metagenome (GOLD analysis project Ga0308175, IMG submission 203893) | Soil microbial communities from UC Gill Tract Community Farm, Albany, California, United States - DLSLS.C.R1 | ecosystem: Environmental > Terrestrial > Soil > Agricultural land | place: USA... | reverse complement strand
CCCGGACCGTCGCCGCCGCGGCCTCGCCCACGCGCTGCTCGCCGCCGCGGCCACCGGCGAGCGGATGCTGCTGGAGGTCAGCGAGCGCAACACCGGCGCGCTCGCGTTCTACGCCGCGGAGGGGTTCGCGGAGATCGCGCGCCGGCGGCGCTACTACCGCGACGGGTCCGCGGCCGTCGTGATGGAGCGGTTGACACAATGAGCGCCATGACGGACCAGCCGCTGGTGCTCGGCATCGAGACCTCGTGCGACGAGACCGGTGTCGGCGTCGTGCGCGGCCACACGCTGCTCGCCGACGCGGTCGCCTCCAGCGTCGAGGAGCACGCCCGCTTCGGCGGCGTGGTCCCCGAGGTCGCCTCGCGCGCGCACCTGGAGGCGATGGTGCCCACGATCGAGCGGGCCTGCGCCGACGCCGGGATCAAGATGTACGACGTGGACGCGGTCGCCGTGACCAGCGGACCCGGCCTGGCCGGTGCGCTGCTGGTCGGCGTCGCCGCCGCCAAGGCGCTCGCCGTCGGGCTCGGGAAGCCGATCTACGGCGTGAACCACCTCGCCGCGCACGTCGCCGTCGACCAGCTCGAGCACGGCCGGCTGCCCGATCCCTGCGTCGCGCTGCTGGTCAGCGGCGGGCACTCCTCGCTGCTGCGCGTCGCGGACGTCACCGGGGACGTCGTACCCCTCGGCGCCACCATCGACGACGCCGCCGGCGAGGCGTTCGACAAGGTCGCCCGGCTGCTCGGGCTGCCGTTCCCCGGCGGCCCGTACATCGACCGGGCGGCCCGCTCCGGCTCGTCGGTGTACGTCGACTTCCCGCGCGGCCTCACCTCGCGGCGCGACCTCGAGCGGCACCGCTTCGACTTCTCGTTCTCCGGGCTGAAGACGGCCGTCGCGCGCTGGGTCGAGGCGCGCGAGCGGGCCGGTGAGCCGGTGCCCGTCGAGGACGTGGCCGCGTCGTTCCAGGAGGCGGTCTGCGACGTGCTCACCCGCAAGGCCGTCGACGCCGCGGCCAGCGAGGGCATCGAGGACATCCTCATCGGCGGCGGTGTCGCGGCGAACTCCCGGCTGCGGGTGCTGGCCGAGGAACGCGCCGCCGCGAAGGGGATCCGGGTGCGGGTGCCCCGGCCCGGGCTGTGCACGGACAACGGCGCCATGGTGGCCGCCCTCGGCGCCGAGATGGTGACCCGCGGTCGCACGCCCTCCGCGCTCGACCTGCCCGCCGACTCGTCGCTGCCGGTGACGTCGGTCCTCGCCTGACCGCCGCCGAGTTGTCAGGCGCTGACGTCGCCGGGACGACGCCACCGCCTGACAACTCGGCGGAGGTGGGGGCGCTACGGGTGGGCGGCGAAGTGGAACGGGCTCTGCTCCGGGGCGCCGGGGGCCTGGTCGACGGTCTGGATGCCGCCGTCGAGGCCGAGCCGGACCAGGTGCCAGGAGCCGTCCTCGTAGAGCGTGGCCAGCACGTGGGAGTCGTCCTCCCAGGCCACGTCGGACACGAACGTCTCGCCGTTGCCGACCCGGTCGAACCGCACCTTGACGGCCAGCGTCCCCGCGTCGAGCAGCGCGACGGTCGACGAGCCGAGGCCGTCGACACCGGAGGGGTAGCCGGCCACGAAGCCGCCGCGGGGGCTGAACGCGTTGACCGTCCAGTCGCAGCTCGCCGGCTCCCGGTCGCCGCCCTGGTTGGTGGCGACCTTCCAGCACGAGGTGCCGTCGTTGCTGTTGTACGACGTCTCGACGCCGAGCAGCCCGCGCTGCATGCTGGTCGCCCGCACGGCGAGGATCCTGCCCTGGAGCACCTGGTGGCCCGAGAAGTTCGTCACCCAGAACTCCGGCTGGGCGGCGCCGACCCGGGCGAGGACCGTGCCGGGACCGACGAACCCGACCGGGCTCGCGTCGGCGCCGGCCGGCAGGTCGATCGACTGCGGGGTGTCGCTGTGCCCGTTGGTGCCGTCGAGGTACAGCTTGCCGCCGGCGACCCAGGACACCTCGACGCCGTCGTCGCTCGTGACGATCCGGTCGCCGCCCGGCTGGGAGCTCACCACCGCGCCCGAGGAGTCGACCTGGACGACGTACGGCGTGCCCTGCTTGCGCTGCACGGCCAGCCACCCGCCGCGGTACGGCGCGACGGTGTCGTAGGCCGCCGGCAGCTCCCGCGTCGTCCCGTCGGGGGCGACGTAGGTGCGGCCGCGCAGGTAGCCGACCTTCGCCGGCTGGCCGGCCGGCGCCTTCCGCACGGTCAGCGGGATCCCGCCCTCGGGGTTCGGCAGCGTCGGGGTCGGCTCGGGGGTCCCGGCCCGGGTGGGTGCGCCGGAGGGGGAGGTGGTCGCCGGCGCGACGGGCCGCCCGGCGTCCGGGCCGCCCGCGGCGTTCAGGCCGACCGGGACCGCGACCGCGACGACGGCCGCCGCGACCAGGCCGGTCGCCAGCCGGCGCCGGCGGCGGATGCCGCGCGCGCTGCGCTTCACCTCGTCCAGGCCGACCGGGGCTCCGGACACGTCGCCGGCCCGGTCGTGCAGGCCGCGGGACAGCCGCTCCTCGTCGTGGGTGCTCATCGCTCCTCCTCCCTCACACTGTCCTGGGTGATCCCCGGGTGGTCGTGGACGCGGGACCGCATCGCGGCCAGCGCCCGGCTGGCCTGGGACTTCACGGTGCCGACCGAGATGCCGAGCACCTCGGCGGTCTCGGCCTCGGAGAGGTCCTCGTAGTAGCGCAGCACGATCACGGCGCGCTGCTTGCGCGGCAGCGTCTGGACGAACGCCCACAGCGCCGCACTCTCCCCGTCGTCGGGCCGGTCCGGTGCGGCCCGCGTCTCGGGCAGCTCGCCGGAGGCCACCTCGCGCCGCTTGAAGGCGCGCCGCCACAGCGAGTTGTGCTCGTTGACGAGGATCCGGCGGACGTACCCGTCGACCAGCTCCCGGCGCTGCACCCGGTCCCAGGACAGGTACAGCTTCGCGAACGCCGTCTGCACCAGGTCCTCGGCGGTGTGCCGGTCGCCGGTCAGCAGGTACGCCGTGCGCAGCAGGCTCGGCTGACGGGCGGCCATGTACGCGGCGAAGTCCGCGTCGCGGTCCGTCGTACCCACGTCCATCGTCGCTCCCACCCCCGTCTCCACTGCGAGCTGCACCGACCTCACCATCCTTCCGTCATGCCTGCCACCAAGACGCGGGAACCGCCGGACGGGTTGCATCCGCCCGGGACGGGCGCACGGGACAATCACCGCGTGCTCGACGTCGTCATCTCCCTGGCCCTGCTCGTCGTGGGCGCCGCGCTGCTGACCGCCGGGGCGGAGGGCTTCGCCGAGAACGTCACCGCCGCCGCGTCCCGGGTCGGGGTGAGCGTGCTCGGGCTCGCGCTGCTGCTCGCCGGGGCCGAGCCGGAGGAGGCGGTGACCGCGATGCTCGCCTCGGGCCAGGGCCACCCGGCGCTCGCGGCGGGCGACGCGATCGGCGCGAACCTGGTGATCCTCACCCTCACGCTCGGGCTGGCGGCGCTGGTGACCCGGCTGCCGGTGACCCGCCGCGGCCTGGAGTACGCCGGGGCCTCGGCCGTGCTCGGCGCGGTGGCCTGGCTCTTCCTGCTCAACGGCGTGCTCGGCCGGCTGGAGGGCGCGGTCCTGGTGCTGCTGTACGTCGCGGGCGTCCTCTGGGTCTGGCAGCGGGAGAGGCAGCCGCCGCTGATCGGGGAGCTGGCCGAGCTCGACGCCAAGGACGAGCTCCGCCCGGCCGGCGGCACCGACGAGGCCACGGGCCGGGCGCTGCTGCTGGTGCTGCTCGGGCTGCTGGGCATGGTGGCCGGCGGGTTCCTCGCGGTCCGCGGCGCCGAGGGGCTCGTCGGCGTGCTGGGGATCCGCGAGTCGGCCATCGGCCTGACCCTGCTGGCACTCGCGACCAGCGCGGAGATGGTGGCGCTGGTCTGGGCCGCGCACCGCCGCGGCCTCACCGAGGTGGTCGTCGCGGGCACCGTCGGCTCGGTCGCCTACAACGCGACCGTGTCCCTGGGGCTGGCCGGCCTGGTCAGCCCGCTGGGCCTCGGCCGGCACAACGAGATCATCACCGTGGCCGGCGCGACCGCGCTCCTCCCGCTCGTGCTGCTGCTCGGCGCCCGCTCCGGCCGGCTGCCCCGTCCGGTCGGGGCGCTGCTGGTGGTCGGCTACGTCGCCGTCGTCGGCTACCTGCTGGCTCCCTGACCCGGGTGGCCGGCCGCGCCCTGTGGCAGGGTGGGGCGGACGCGACACGGCACGCCGCCCGAGAGGAACGCTGCGATGGGGGACACGAAGAACGCGCTCCGGCGCTTCCCGCCGGTGGTCTACGCCCCGGTGGTCGAGCTGCCCGAGGAGCCCGGGGTCCAGCACCTCAAGATGCACACGATGGCCGACGGGCGCACGGCGGTGTTCGTCTACTCCGCGATCGACCGGCTCATCGACCTGTACGGCGACGGGGTGCCCTGGGTGCTCGTGGACGTCGCGACCCTCCAGCGGGCCTACGACCAGGCGCCGTACGACCTGCTGTTCCTGGACCAGGCCCTCCACCCGGCGTCCGCGGAGCCGGGACGATGAGGCCGGTCGAGGTCGGCGGCGGCGCGCTCGAGGCGATCTCGGCGCAGCTGCTCACGGCCGCGCAGGACCTCGACGCCACCGGCGACGGGGCGCCGACCTCCGTCGACGCGGGACCGTGGACCTCCCTGGTCACGTCGATGATGGCCCGGCTCACCACGGCCGCCGCCGCGGTCGCCGAGGGCGTCGGCACGGCCAGCCAGGGCGTGACCGACTCCGCCACGTCGTACGACGCCGCCGACCGCTCCGCGCACACCACCTTCACGCCCCAGGCGCGCTGATGGCGATCGACACCGAGATCCAGGGCTCGCCGGCGTCGATCGAGGGCGCAGCCGACTGGCTCAACGGCACCCTGAGGACCGGCCTCACCTCCTGCGCGGACGCCGTGGCCCGGGCGCGCAGCAGCGCCGGGTCGAGCTGGCAGGGGCCGGCCGGCGACGAGTTCGCCTCGCGCGCCGGGGGTGCGGTCCGCACCATCGACGACCTCGCCGGGCGGGCTCGGACGGCCGCCACGGCGATGGGCACGTTCGCGGCGCGGCTGCGCTCGGCGCAGGACCGGATGGCGACCATCCGCGGCACGGCCGCCGGCAAGGGGCTGACGGTCTCCGGCTTCGTGATCCAGGACCCCGGTCCGGGCCCGGCCTCACCCGGACCGATGCCCGCCGGTGGGATGCCGTCGCCCGCCGCAGCGCAGGCGCACAGTGACGCGGTCGCGGCCTTCGAGGCCCATCAGGACAAGATCCGCGCCTACAACACCGCCCTGCGCGAGGCCCGCGCGGTGCAGGACGACATCCGGGCCGACTCCCACGGGCTGGCCGACACGTACCGCGGCCTGCAGGGCGCCAACTGGCTCACCAACGGCGGCGACCTGATGGGCGGCCTGGGCGGCGCCGTCGCGGAGTTCCAGGCCTCCACGCTCCGCGGCACCGCCGACGGCCTCGGCCAGACCGCGCGCCGCTACCTCGAGACCGCCCGCAACGCCGACCCGGCGCTGGTCGGGCGCGACCGGTGGTACGCCGACCTGGACAAGGCCTCCGACGACGTCCGCCGGCTCGACGACCTGGCCAAGAACGCCGACGACCTCGAGAAGGCCGCCGGGCGCATCCCGCTCAAGCTCGGCGGCGCGCTCACGCTGGCGGGCATCGGCTACGACATCTACACCGGCAAGGACCCGGTCGAGGCGACCGCCTCCGGGCTCGGCGGCTTCGCGGCCTCGGTCGGCACCGGCGCCCTGGTCGGTACGGCGATCGGCGGCCCGGTCGGCACCGCCGTGGGCGCCGTCGTGGGCGCCGGGGTCGGCATCTTCACCTCGGGCGCGATCGACTCGCTCTTCGAGAACGGTCCCGACGTCGGCGAGGCGGCCGAGGCCGGGCTGGATGCCGTCAAGGACACCGGCGAGGCGATCGGCGACGCCGTCGGGGGAGCGGTCAGCGCCGTCGGCGGGCTGTTCGACTAGGTTCGCGGTCATGCTCACCTCCCTGCTGCGCACCCACCCCGTGCTCGGGCTCGTGCTGGGTCTGGCCGGGTCGGCCCTGCTCGTCGTCGTGGGCGTCGCGGGTGCCCTCGCGGCGGGGGAGGACGCCGGGAGTGTGGTCGTCATGGCCTTCGTGGCCGCCCTCGGCGTGCTGACCGCCGCGTCCCTCCTCGCCGAGGCCGCCTGGCGCTCGCGGCGCCCGTTCGCCCGCCTGACCACCTCGCCGGCCGGCCGGCCCGCGACGCTGCTGCCGTTCTCCGCGGTCTCCGTGTGGGCGCGCACCGCCCTGCTGGTCCTCGTCGTCGCCGCCGGGGCGGCGGGCCTGGTGGCCGCGCTCGACGCCGGCAGCACCGGCTGGGCGGTGTTCTCCGGTCTCGTCGGCCTGGTCGCGCTCGTCCCCCTCCTTCCCGTGCTCGCGGGGCGGGTGCGGGCGGGCGGTGTCTACGTCACCGCTCAGGGCGTCGAGCTGCGCCGGCTCGCCACCGGCTGGCAGGTGCGGTGGGACGACCTGGAGGGCGTCGTGCCCCGCGCCGCGCTGGTCCCCCTGGTGGTCAGGCCGGAGGCGTCGGTGGAACGGGTGACGGGGGCCGCCTACGGTTGGCGGGGCGAGCCCCGCACCGAGGACGACCGCGTGCTGGGCATCGACCCGAGGTACCTCTCGGTCGACGGCTCCCGGCTCGGCGCGTTCCTGCTGCTCTACCTCGCCCACCCGCAGATGCGCGCGGACCTGGGCACGCAGGAGTCCGTGGACTGGGCGCGCGAGCCCACCCCCTGACCGACACCCCGAAACCCGACAGCCCCGACCACCCCCGACCACGAGGAGACTCCCCACATGCAGCAGGTACGCGGCGTCGTCGCACGCGCCAAGGGAGAGCCGGTCTCGATCGAGACCGTGCTCGTCCCCGATCCCGGTCCCGGCGAGGCGGTCGTGCAGGTGCAGGCCTGCGGGGTCTGCCACACCGACCTGCACTACCGGGAGGGCGGCATCAACGACGAGTTCCCGTTCCTCCTCGGGCACGAGGCCGCCGGGGTGGTGGAGTCGGTCGGGGACGGGGTCACCGAGGTCGCCCCCGGTGACTTCGTGGTGCTGAACTGGCGCGCCGTGTGCGGTGACTGCCGGGCCTGCCGGCGCGGCGAGCCGTGGTACTGCTTCGCCACCTTCAACGCCACCCAGACGATGACGCTCGAGGACGGCACCGAGCTGTCCCCGGCGCTCGGGATCGGCGCGTTCGCCGACAAGACCCTGGTCGCCGCCGGCCAGTGCACCAAGGTCGACCCCTCGGCCCGGCCGGCCGCGGTCGGGCTGCTCGGGTGCGGGGTGATGGCCGGGCTCGGCGCGGCCATCAACACCGGCGGCGTGGGCCGCGGCCAGAGCGTCGCGGTGATCGGCTGCGGCGGCGTGGGCGCGGCGGCGGTGGCCGGGTCCCGGCTGGCCGGGGCCGGCACGATCATCGCGGTCGACCTCGACGACCAGAAGCTGGAGTGGGCCCGCAACCTGGGCGCCACCCACACCGTGAACAGCGGCGGCCAGGACCCGGTCGCGGCGATCCAGGAGCTGACCGGCGGGCACGGCGCCGACGTCGTGATCGACGCGGTCGGCCGGCCCGAGACGTGGAAGCAGGCGTTCTACGCGCGCGACCTGGCCGGGACCGTCGTACTCGTGGGCGTGCCGACCCCGGACATGCTGGTCCCCGAGATCCCGCTGATCGACGTGTTCGGCCGCGGCGGGTCCCTCAAGTCGAGCTGGTACGGCGACTGCCTCCCGTCGCGCGACTTCCCGATGCTGGTGGACCTCTACCAGCAGGGCCGGCTCGACCTCGACGCGTTCGTGACCGAGGAGATCGGGCTCGACGACGTGGAGACGGCCTTCGACAAGATGCACCAAGGCGGCGTGCTGCGCAGCGTGGTGATCCTGTGAGCGCGCGGGTCGACCACGGCGTCACGTCGGGCACGTTCTCCCTCGACGGCGAGACCTTCGACGTCGACAACAACGTCTGGGTGGTCGGGGACGACGAGGAGTGCGTGGTCATCGACGCCCCGCACGACGTCGACGGCATCCTCGCGGTGGTGGGGGACCGGCGGGTCAAGGCGATCGTCTGCACCCACGCCCACGACGACCACGTCCGCGTCGCGCCCGCGCTGCGGGAGCGGGTCACCGCGCCGATCCTGCTGCACCCGGACGACCGGCCGCTGTGGGAGCTGACCCACGCCGACGAGCTCTGGGACGCCGACCTCGCCGACGGCCAGGAGATCGAGGTCGCGGGCACCACGCTGCGGGTCCTGCACACGCCCGGGCACGCCCCGGGCGCGGTCTGCCTGGTCGCCGACGACCTCGGCTGCGTGTTCACCGGCGACACCCTCTTCCAGGGCGGACCCGGCGCGACCGGCCGGTCGTTCAGCGACCCCGACGTGCTGGTCGGCTCGATCCGGGAGCAGCTGTTCACGCTGCCGGACGACACCGTGGTGCACACCGGCCACGGCGACGACACGACCGTCGGTGCCGAGCGCGCCAACGTGGGCTGAGTCACCGGTGTCAGCCAGCGCCTTTGCGGGTAGGTCGCAGCAGTGACCGCGACCTACCGACTCCAGCTGCACGCCGGCTTCACCTTCGCCGACGTGCAGGAGGCCGTGCCGTACCTCGCCGACCTCGGCGTCAGCCACCTCTACCTGTCCCCGGTGCTGCAGGCCGTGCCCGGCTCGATGCACGGCTACGACGTCCTCGACCACGACCGGATCAGCGACGAGCTCGGCGGCGCCGACGGCCTGGAGCGGCTCGCCGCGACCGCCCGCCAGCACGGGCTCGGGCTCGTGGTCGACGTGGTGCCCAACCACATGGCCCTGGTCGCCCCCGAGAGCAGCAACGCCCCGCTGTGGGACGTGCTCGCGCACGGCCGGGACGCGGCGCACGCGCACTGGTTCGACGTCGACTGGGACGCCCTGGACGGGAAGATCGGGCTGCCGGTGCTCTGGGAGAGCCTGGCCGACGTGCTCGCGAAGGGCGACCTGCGGCTCGGGGAGGAGAACGGCGAGCGGGTCCTCCGCTACCACGACCACGTCTTCCCGGTCGCGCCCGGCACCTGGGACGGCGACGCCGCCGCCGACGTGGCCGACGTGCTGGCCCGGCAGCACTACCTGCTCGCCGGCTGGCGGGAGAAGGACGACGTGCTCAACTACCGGCGCTTCTTCGACATCGACGGGCTGATCGCGGTCCGGGTCGAGGAGCCGGACGTCTTCGAGGCCACGCACCGGGTGCTCCTCGACCTCAACCACCGCGGCATCGTCGAGGGCTTCCGGATCGACCACCCCGACGGGCTGGCCGACCCGGCCGGGTACGTCGACCGGCTGCGCGCCGCGCTGCGCCCGGGCACCGCCATCTGGGTCGAGAAGATCCTCGAGGGCGACGAGACCCTGCCGCCCTGGGCGTGCGACGGCACCACCGGCTACGACGCCGCCAAGGTGGTCTCCGCCGCGCTGCTGGACCCGGCGACCGCCCCCGCCCTGCAGGACGCCTGGACCGCCACCGGCGGCGACCCGTCGCTGGAGCACGTCGTCGAGGAGTCCAAGCGCCAGGTCGTCGACCACGTGCTGGTCCCCGAGCACCGGCGGCTGGTCCGCCGCGCCCACGAGGCGCTCCCCGACACCGACCCGGACCGGCTGACCGCTGCGGTGGCCGAGCTGCTGGTGGCGTGCGAGGTCTACCGCGCCTACGTCGGCCCGGCCGGCACGGTCGACGACCTGGCCCGGGAGCGGCTGACCCGGGCCGGCGACCGGGCCGCGGCCGTGCGGCCGGACCTGAAGCCGGAGCTCGAGGCCCTGGTCGGCCTGGCCACCGGCCCCACCGACGCCGCCGCCCGCGACTTCGCGATCCGGCTCCAGCAGACCTGGGGCCCCGTGATGGCCAAGGGCATCGAGGACACCGCGTTCTACCGCTGGCACCGCCAGGTCGGCCTCAACGAGGTCGGCGGGGACCCCGACCTGCTCGACGTGGCCTCCGCCGACGACCTGCACACCTGGGCCGCCCACCAGCAGGCCCACTGGCCACTCGGCATGACCACGCTGTCCACCCACGACACCAAGCGCAGCGAGGACGTGCGGGCCCGGCTCGCCGCCGTGGCCGGGGACGCCGAGGCCTGGCAGCGCTGCTCCGAGGCGTTCGCGGAGGCCGCGGCCGAGCGGGACGTCGACGCCCCGACCGCGCACCTGATGTGGCAGACCCTCGCGGGCCTGGGACCGGCCGACGAGGAGCGGGTCAAGGGCTACCTCGTCAAGGCGATGCGCGAGTCGAAGCAGCGCACGTCGTGGCTCGACCCCGACCCGGAGTACGAAGCCCGGGTGCTGGCGCTCGCCGCCGACGCCGGCCGCCCCGGCGAGCTGGCGGCGCTGGTGCGCACCGCCGTCGACCACAACACCGAGGCCGTGCGGGCCCTGGTGCTGGGCCAGAAGCTGCTCCAGCTGACCCTGCCGGGCGTGCCGGACACCTACCAGGGCTGCGAGCTCGTCGACCTCTCCCTGGTCGACCCCGACAACCGGCGTCCGGTCGACTACGACGACCGGCGCGAGCGGCTGGCGCACGTGCGGCGCGAGGCCCCGCGCGACCTCTCCGACGAGAAGCTGCTGGTCACCCATGCGGCCCTGGTCCTGCGACGGGACCTGCGCGAGCCGTTCGCCGACCGGTCGACGTACGAGCCGCTCCTCGGCACCTCCCGGCACCTCGTCGGCTTCGTCCGCGGCGGCGAGGTCGCGGTGCTCGCGACCCGCGCACCCCGTCGTCTCGAGGTGGTCGGGGGCTGGGGCGACGCGACGTTCACGCTGCCGGAGGGGCTGTGGCGCGACGAGCTGACCGGCGCCCTGCACGGCGGCGAGGTCAACCGCTGCGCCGACGTGCTCGCGGACTACCCGGTCGCCCTGCTGCGCAAGGTGCACCTGCGATGAGCCCCTCCCTGTGGGCGCCGCACGCCGCCACGGTCGACCTGCTGCTCGCCGGCGGCCGGCAGCCGCTCACCCGCGTCGACGGCGGCTGGTGGCGGGGTGGCCCGGACCTCGCCGACGGCGACCGCTACGCGTTCTCGCTGGACGGCGGCGACCCGCGCCCCGACCCGCGCGGGCTGCGGCTGCCCGACGGCCCGCACGGCTGGTCGGCGGCCTTCGACGCCTCCGCGCTGCGCTGGACCGACCAGGACTGGCGCGGCGTCCCGCTCGAGGGCGCGGTGCTCTACGAGGCGCACGTCGGCACGTTCACCCCCGAGGGCACCCTCGACGCGGCCGCCGCCCGGCTGCCGCACCTCGTGGACCTGGGCGTCGACGTGGTCGAGCTGCTGCCGCTCGCGTCCTTCCCCGGCCGGCACAACTGGGGCTACGACGGCGTCGCGCCGTACTCCGTCCACGAGGTCTACGGCGGGCCCGCCGCGCTGCACCGGTTCGTCGACGCCGCGCACGGCCTCGGGCTGGGCGTCTGCCTCGACGTGGTCTACAACCACCTCGGCCCGGACGGGAACTACCTCGGCGAGCTCGGACCGTACTTCGACGACCGCTACGTCACCCCCTGGGGCCAGGCGCTGAACCTCGACGGCGCCGAGAGCCTGGAGGTACGCCGCTGGGTGCTCGACAACGCCCGGCAGTGGCTGCGCGACTTCCACCTCGACGGGCTGCGGCTCGACGCCGTGCACGAGCTGCACGACGACTCCGCGCTGCACGTCCTGGAGGAGATGGCCCGCGAGGTGGACGCGCTGGCCGCCTCCACCGGGCGGACGGTGTGGCTGGTCGCCGAGTCCGACCGCAACGACCCGCGCACCGTCACCCCGCGCGGTGCGGGTGCCGCGGTGGGCGGCCTCGGGCTGCACGGCCAGTGGGCCGACGACGTGCACCACGCGCTGCACGTCGCGCTGACCGGCGAGACCCAGGGGTACTACGCCGACTTCGCGGACCCGGACGCGGTCGCCAAGGTGCTGCGCACGCCGTTCTTCCACGACGGCACGATGTCGACCTTCCGGGGCCGCCCGCACGGCCGCCCGGTCGACCCGGCCACCGTCCCCGGCTGGCACTTCGTCGCCTCGCTGCAGACCCACGACCAGGTCGGCAACCGCGCCCAGGGGGACCGGCTCTCCGGCGCG
>Ga0308175_100002713_pt1 | contig 12142 bp, 3 predicted proteins | sample PhyCR1_3_FD_203893 | JGI IMG/M metagenome (GOLD analysis project Ga0308175, IMG submission 203893) | Soil microbial communities from UC Gill Tract Community Farm, Albany, California, United States - DLSLS.C.R1 | ecosystem: Environmental > Terrestrial > Soil > Agricultural land | place: USA... | reverse complement strand
GCCGGACCACCCGGTGGAGCGGCTGCGGACGATGGTGCGCACGAGCGCGGCACCGGTCGTCCTCACGGCCGAACCCGCGGGAACGTTCGCCTCCGAGGGCTGCGTGGAGCTGCCCGTGGGCCGCGAGAGCGCCGAGCGGGGACCGGATCCGTCGGCCCGCCCGGGCGACCTCGCGTACGTGATCTACACCTCCGGCTCGACGGGCGCGCCCAAAGGCGTCCAGATCCCGCACCGCGGCATCGTCAACCGGCTGCTGTGGATGCAGGAGTCGTACGGCCTGACGGGCCGGGACCGCGTGCTGCACAAGACGCCGATCAGCTTCGACGTCTCGGTGTGGGAGCTGTTCTGGCCGCTGATGAACGGGGCCTGCCTGGTCCTGGCCGCCCCGCGGCGGCACCGCGAGCCGGAGTACCTGGCCCGGCTGATGGCCGATACCGGCGTGACCGTCTGCCATTTCGTACCCGTCATGCTCAGGGCGTTCCTGGACACCCCGGACGCGGCGCGGCTGACCGCACTGCGGCTGGTGGTGTGCAGCGGCGAGGCGCTGCCGGCCGACGTCGCGCGGCTGTGCCTGCGCACCCTCGACGCGCGGCTGGAGAACCTCTACGGCCCGACCGAGGCGTCCGTGGACGTCACGGCCTGGACCTGCGAGCCCGACGACGACTCGGCGCTGGTGCCCATCGGCGCGCCGATCGCCAACACCCGGGCGCACGTCCTGGACGACCGTCTCGCCCCGGCCCCGATCGGGGTGGCGGGCGAGCTGTACCTCGCGGGCGAGGGTCTGGCCCGCGGTTACCAGGGGCGTGCCGCGCTGACCGCCGAGCGGTTCGTCGCCGCCCCGTACGGCCCGGCCGGCACCCGGATGTACCGCACCGGCGACCGCGCGCGGTGGCTGCCCGGCGGCCGGCTGGAGTTCCTGGGCCGGCGGGACGACCAGGTGAAGGTGCGCGGATTCCGCATCGAGCCGGGCGAGATCGAGCAGGTGCTCGCGCGGCACGACCTGGTCGAGCAGGCACGGGTCCTGGTCCGCGAGGACAGGCCGGGCGACCGGCGCCTGATCGCCTACGTCACCGCGCCGGCCGGCCAGGTGCCGCCGCCGGCCGCCGAACTGCTGGCGCTGGCGGCCTCGTTGCTGCCCCGGTACATGGTGCCGGTGGCCGTGGTCGCGCTCGACGCCTTCCCGGTGTCCTCCAGCGGGAAGATCGACGCGAAGGCGCTGCCCGAGCCCGTGATCGAGCGCGAGGCGGCCTCGCGGATTCCGGCCACGGAGCCGGAGCGGATGCTCGCGGCCCTGTGGGAGGAGGCCCTGGGTGTCGACGGCGTCGGCGCGGACGACGACTTCTTCCAGCTCGGCGGCGACTCCATGCATGTGATCGCGGTGGTGGGCCGGGCCCGGCAGCGTGGCTTCGGCTTCACCGTCGAGGACATGTTCCAGACCCCCACCGTCGCCGCCCTCGCCGCGCACCACCGCGGGGCCGCCCGCGAGGAGACCGAAGACAGTCCTGTGCCCGAAAGCGTCGGCGAGTTCTCCCTCTTGTCCCAAGAGGACCTCGCCCGACTGCGTGAAGCGTGACCGGCAGGAGCTGAACACCATGGCGATTCAAGATGCTTACCCGCTCACGCGGCTACAGTCCGGGATGCTGTACCACAGCCATCTGGACCCGGCGGGTTCCACCTACCACGATCTGTCCAGTCTGCGGATCTCCGGACCGTTCGACGAGAGCCTGCTGCGCGGCGCGCTGGCCGCGCTGCTGGCCGGCCACGACATCCTGCGCAGCAGTGTGGAGCTGACCCGGTTCAGCGAGCCCATGCAGCTCGTGCACGACGCCGTCGAGCCTCCGCTGACCGTCGAGGACCTGTCCGCACTGGGCACGGCGGAGCAACAGGAGCGGCTGACCGCGTGGCGGGCGGCCGAGAAGGCCCGGCCGTTCGACCTGGGCACCGCCCCGCTGCTGCGGGTGCACGCCCAGGTGGTGAGCGGCACCGCGTTCTGGCTCCACCTGAGCTTCCACCACGCGATCCTCGACGGCTGGAGCCTGTCGCTGCTGACCTCCTCGCTGCTGTCGGAGTACGACCGGGCACTGTCCGGTCACGCACCCCGGGTGCCCCAACTCGGCACCCGGTTCCGTGACTACGTGCTGCTGGAGCGCAAGGCGCTGGCGGACGGCGCGGCCCGCGACTACTGGGCCCGGCTCCTCGAGGACACCGAGGTGCTCGAGCTGCCGCGCTGGGGCGGCGGCGGCCGTACGGGCGCCGCGGCGGAGCGGTCCGCGCGGGTGCACCGGGTGGCCTTCGGGGCCGAACTGACCGAGCGGATCAAGGGCTTCGCCGCGGACTCGCGGGTGGCGACGAAGGCCGCGCTGTACGCCGCGCACGCCGCGGTCGTCGCCCGGCTCTCGGGACAGCGCCGGGTGCTCACCGGCCGCGTCGCCAACTGCCGCCCGGAGACGGCCGACGGGGAGCGGGTGATCGGCCTGTTCCTCAACAGCACCCCGCTGGTCGTGGACACGGACGGGACGAGCTGGCGCGACCTGGCCCGGCAGGTGCACCGGGCGGAGGGCGAGGCGCTCGTCCACCGGCGCTATCCGCTGGTCCAGATGCAGCGCGACCTGAACCGGGACACGCTCTTCGAGACGCTGGTCGACTACCGGGCCATGCGGAGCTACGGCGGTATGTCGCTGACCCATCTGACGGTCGAGGAGACGGACTTCTTCGAGCAGACCAACCTGTCCTTCACCGCCAACTTCGGCGCCGACCCGGGCACCGGCGAGCTCGGCCTGGGCATCAACCACAACGCGGCGGAGTTCTCCGCGGAGCAGATGGAGGCGATCGGCGGTTACTACACCGCGGCGCTCCGGGCCATGGTGGAGGACCCCGGCGCGTCCGTCTCGGGCACGCCGCTGCTGACCGCGGCGGAGACCACCCGGCAGCTGCGGGAGTGGAACGACACCGCCGCCGAACTCCCCCTGGACCGGCCCCTGCCCGCGCTGCTCGCGGAGACCGCCGCCCGCCACCCCGACCGGGTCGCGCTGCGCGCCGGGGACCGGGAGCTGACCTACGCTGCGCTGTACCGGCGGGTGAACCGGCTGGCCCGGCGGCTGCGCGAGCAGGGCGTCGGCCCCGGGGTGATCGTCGGCGTGTGCATGCGGCGCTCGGCGGACCTGATCACCGCGCTGCTGGCCGTGCTCTCGGCCGGCGGCGCCTATCTGCCGCTGGACCCGGAGTACCCGGCCGACCGGCTGGCGTACATGCTGGCCGACGCGCAGGCGCCGGTCGTGCTCGTCGATCCCGGCACCCGGCCGCCCGAGTCCGCGGCGACCGTGCTGACGATCGCGCCGGACACCCTGGACGAGGGCGCGGACGACGCCGTGGACCCTGGCCTGCGGGCGGAGGACCTGGCCTACGTGATCTACACGTCCGGCTCGACGGGCCGGCCGAAGGGCGTCCAGATCCCGCACCGCGCGCTGGTGAACCTGCTGCACTCGATGATCTCCGAGACCGGTCTCACGGCCGGGGACCGCTGGCTGGCGCTCACCTCCCTGTCCTTCGACATCGCCGGACTCGAGGTCTTCGCCCCGCTGCTGGTCGGCGCCGAGCTGCGCGTCCTGGAGGACGACGCCGCGCACGGGGCCGCGCTGGTCGCCGAGGTGCGGCGGGCCACGATCGTGCAGGCCACGCCCTCGGCCTGGCGCATGCTCGTGGACGCCGGCCTCGGCACGGAGCCCGGTGTCCGGGCGATCAGCGGCGGGGAGGCGCTGCCCGGGGACCTCGCGCGGCAGCTCGCCGAGCGCCTGGGGTCGGTGTGGAACGCGTACGGGCCGACGGAGACCACCATCTGGTCCTGCCTCCGCGCCGTGCGCGCCGGCGAACCGGTGACCATCGGTACGCCGCTCGCCAACACCCAGGTCTACGTCCTGGACGACACCCTGCGTCCGGTGCCGGTGGGGGTGCCGGGCGAGCTGTACATCGGCGGCGAGGGCGTGGCCCGCGGCTACCGCGGGCAGCCCGCCCTGACGTCGGTGCGCTTCGTGGCCGACCCCTTCGGCCCCGCTGGCGCCCGGCTGTTCCGCACGGGTGACACCGTGCGCTGGCGGCCGGACGGCCGGCTGGACTTCATCGGCCGCAACGACCACCAGGTCAAGATCCGCGGGTTCCGGATCGAACTCGGCGAGATCGAGTCGGTGCTCGCCGCGCACCCGGCGGTCGGCCAGGTCGTCGTCACCCCGCGCCCGGACCGGCGCGGCGAACACCAGCTCGTCGCCTACCTGGTCGCCGCCCCAGGCGCCGGGGCGGCCGCCCCGCAGGAGCTGCGCGCGCTGGTGGCGGCCCGCGTGCCGGACTACATGGTGCCCGCGGCGTACGTGTGGCTCGACGCGTACCCGCTGACCCCGAACGGCAAGATCGACCGGGCGGCACTGCCCGACCCGGACCGCAGCGGCACCGCCGCCGGGCGGATCGTCGAGCCCTCCACCGAGACCGAGCTGATGGTCGCCGGCCTGTGGGCGGAGGAGCTCGGGCTGGACACGGTGGGCGCCACCGACTCCTTCCGGGACCTGGGCGGGCACTCCATCGCCGCGCTCCGCATCGTCCTGCGGATCAAGGAGGCCACCGGCCACGAGGTTCCGCTGGCGAGCCTGCTCACCGGCGCCACGGTCGCCTCGCTCGCGGAGGGCATCGACGCGGGCCGCGAGGACGAGAGTTCGATCCTCGTCCCGCTGCGTGAGGCGCCGGGCTCGGACCAGCGGCCGCTGTTCCTGATCCATCCGCTGGGCGGCACGGTGTTCTGCTACGGTGCGCTGACCGACGCCCTCCCGGCGGACCAACCCGCCTACGGAATACAGGCCTTCGACCACGTGGCTCCCGACGGGCCGCGGCCCAAGACCATCGAGGCCATCGCGGAGCACTACCTGGACGTGGTGCGCGCCGTGCAGTCCGAGGGGCCGTACCGCTTCGGCGGCTGGTGCATGGGCGGTGCCGTGGCCTACGCCATGGCGCGCCGGGTGCGGGAGGAGGGGGGACAGGTGGAGACGCTCGCGCTGATCGACTCCAGCATCGCCGATCCCGTACCCCCGGAGTGGGTCGACGACGACGCGGCCGCGATCCTCGGCGCGTTCGCCAACCAGCTCCCGATCACCCTGGCCGAACTCCAGCGGGTCCCCGCCGAACGGCGGCTGGCCCACGCGCTGTCGCTCGCCGAGGGCCACCTCGCGCGCCCCGACGTGGGCAGCGTGGACGACCTGCGGCGCCTGGTGGACCTCTACCGCCGGCACGCCAAGGCGCTGCTGGAGTACCGCGACGGCGCGCTCGAACCGTACCGGGGCAGCGCGGTGGTGATCCGGGGCGAGGACGCCCCGCACACCACGCCGGACCTGGGCTGGAGCGCCAAGGTCGAGGGCCCGCTCGTGGTGCTGACGACCCCGGGTGACCACCGCAGTCTGCTCGCGGAACCGCGGGTGGGCGACCTGGCCGACCGGCTGGTGGTCGCCATGCGCGAGGGCGTCGGCGCCCTGGCGCGGTTCACCGGCGAAAGCGCCGTGCACTGATGGCGCACCGTTCGGCGGCCGTGGCCGACCGCGCCGATACTTCTTGGAGGCCCTCATGACGACACCCTCGACCGACCAGTTGCCCGGCGACATCCCCGACTGGGCCTACGGTGTCCGCCGGCTCGTGGTGTTCAGCGGGGCCGGTATCTCCACCGACTCCGGCATCCAGGACTTCCGCGGTCCCTCCGGCGTCTGGACCCTGAGCCCGGGACTCCAGACGAAGCACACCTACCAGGCCTTCATGGCCGACCCCGAACTCCGGGTCAGCTACTGGAAGACGCGCTACGAGCACCCCGTCTGGGGAGCCGAGCCCAACGCCGGCCACCGCGCGGTGGCCGCGCTCGGGGAGTCGGGCATCGACACGACCGTCGTGACGCAGAACACCGACGGTCTGCACCAGCTCGCCGGTACGCCCGCGGACCGGGTCTTCGAGCTGCACGGCACGATGCGCACCACCCAGTGCGTCGCGTGCGGGCGCCGGTCGCCGACCACGGACGTGCTGGCGAGGATCGAGGCCGGCGAGGCCACTCCGCCGTGCCCGGAGTGCGGCGGCATCCAGAAGACCGCCAGCACCATGTTCGGGCAGACCATGTCCCCGGAGACGTTCGTCCGGGCCGAGGAGGCCGTCACCTCGTGCGACCTGATCCTCGCCGTGGGGACGACGCTCACCGTCGAGCCCGCGGGCTCGCTGTGCGCGAGCGCGGTGAACGCCGGGGCGACCCTGGTCATCGTCAACTGGGATCCCACGCCCTACGACGCCATCGCCACCGACATCATCCGGGACCCGCTGGGCGAGGCGCTGCCGCGCATCGCGGCGCAGCTGCGGGCCGCCGCCTCGGGTGCCGTCACCCGTGAGGAGGCCGCCGCCGGGGAGGAGGCCGCCGCGCCGGCGGCGCGTCCCAGCGTGCTGCTGCGCGCGGATGCCCGGACCGCGCGGTTCCGTTCGCGGGCCGCCGAGCTGGAGCGGCTCGCCCAGTGGTGTGCGGGCACCGGCACCCGGACCCATCTGGTGTCGGGCCCTGCCGGGAGCGGCAAGTCCCGCCTCGCCCTCGAACTCGCCGACCGGCTGGCCGAGTCGGGCGACTGGGACGTCGCGTTCCCGGCACCGGGCGCGGGCCTTCCCGCCGCGGAGCGGCCGCTGCTGGTGGTCGTGGAGAGCGCCGAGACCCGCGGCGAGCAGGTGACCCGGATCCGGGCCGAGGCGGCGGCGCGCGAGTCCGGCGCGCCGGTCCGCCTGCTGCTGCTCGCCCGCACGGACGGGCCCCGGCCGACGGCGGACACGTACGAGGAGCTCGGGGCTCCCGACGCGGCGGAGCCGGGTCACGCCGACGCCGTGCGCGAGGCCGCGCAGGACTACGCGGCCGCCCTCGGCGACCCCTCCCCCGTGGCCGTCCCGCCCCAGGACGTGCCGCCGCTGCCCGGAGCCCTCCAGGCCGCGGTGCTCGCCAGGGCACTGGCGCCGTCCCCCGGTGCGGACGGACAGGACGAGGGGCTGCTGCTCAAGCGGGAACTGGCGTATCTGCGGGCCGCCGCGAACGCGCACGGGCTGGAGCTGCCGGCCGGCGTGGTGGCCGGTGCGGCGGCCACCGCCGTGCTGTGCGGCGCCGCCGACGAGGAGGCGGCCCTCGCCGCCCTCGGGCACCTACAGGCGCTGGAGGACCCGGAGTTGCGGGTCCGGGTCGCGCGGTGGCTGTGCGAGATGTACCCGCCGGTCGCCGAGGGGTCCGCCTACTGGAGCGAGTCGCTGCCCGACGCGCTGGACGAGGATCTGGTCGCCGAGGTCGCCACGCCCCGGTTCCTGCTCGGCGCGCTGATGGAGACCACCGAGGACCAGGACCGGCGCGTGCTGACCGTGCTGGCCCGCGCCGCGGACACCCGTCCGCAGGTCCGCCGGCGTCTGACCGAGCTGCTTTCGCTGCTGCCGGGTGTCTCGCCCGCGGCGGTCGAGGTGGCGCTGACCCGCGGCTACCCGGCCCCGCTGGCCGAGGCGCTGACCGCGCTGGCCGAGAAGAACCCCGCCCTGCCCGCCGACCTGCTGGACGCCGTACCGGCGGGCGTGACGGTGTTCGGCGAGTTCCCGGTGCTGCTCGCGGAGAGCCTGGTGGACGCCTACGAGCGGCGGGCGCAGACCCAGAACGGGCTGCGCGGCCTCACCAAGACGCTCATCGAACTGGCCGAGCGCCAGGCCGACCTGGGCCGCGCCGAGCAGTCGCTGAGCGCGGCCCGCCGGGCGGTGGAGATCGCCGGCGTGCTGGAGCAGCAGGACGGCCACCTGGCCCGGGCCGAGCGGGCGCTGCACCGGGCCACCGAGCTGACCCGGTGACGGAAGAGGCGGCGGTGCGCTGAGGTCCCGCGCCCGCCGAGGACACGCAGGCCCGCCCCCGCCGACGCAGGCGGGGGCGGGCCTGCGCGTGTGCGCTCAGCCGTGCCGGTGCAGCCAGCCGTGGGTGTCCTCGGCCCGGCCGGTCTGGAGGTCGAGCAGCGCCTTGCGCAGACGCATGGTGACCTCGCCGGGCTCGCCGGTGCCGTGAGTCCACCCGGCGCCCCGGGACTTGACCGTGCCGACCGGGGTGATGACCGCCGCGGTGCCGCAGGCGAAGACCTCGGTCAGGGTGCCGTTCTCCGCGTCCCGCCGCCAGTCCTCGGTGGAGATCCGGCCCTCCTCGGCGGTGAGGCCGAGGTCGCGGGCGATGGTCAGCAGCGAGTCACGGGTGATGCCGGGCAGCATGGAGCCGGTGAGCTCGGGGGTGACGACCCGGTCGCCGTACACGAAGTACATGTTCATGGCGCCCATTTCCTCCACCCAGCGGTGCTCGGCCGCGTCCAGCCAGACCACCTGGTCGCAGCCGTGCTCGGCGGCCTCGGCCTGGGCGACCAGCGAGGCGGCGTAGTTGCCGCCGGTCTTCGCGGCGCCGGTGCCGCCCTTGGCGGCACGGACGTAGTCCTCGGAGATCCAGACGGAGACCGGCTTGACGCCGCCGGGGAAGTAGGCGCCGACGGGCGAGGCGATCACGATGAAGAGGAACTCGTCGGCCGGCCGGACGCCCAGCCCGACCTCGGTGGCGATCATGAAGGGCCGCAGGTAGAGGGCGGCCTCGGCGGAGCCGGGCACCCAGGCGCGGTCCTGCTGGACCAGCGCGTCGCACGCGGCGAGGAACAGCTCGGTGGGCAGCTCCGGCATGGCCATGCGGCGGGCCGAGGCCTGGAAGCGCTCCGCGTTGGCCCCGGGGCGGAAGGTGGCCACGGTGCCGTCGGGCAGGCGGTACGCCTTGAACCCCTCGAAGATCGTCTGCGAGTAGTGCAGGGTCTTGTTCGCCGGGTCGATGGTCAGCGGCGCGTACGGGACCAGCTCGGCGTCGTGCCAGCCCCGGCCCCTCGTCCACTTGACCGTCACCATGTGGTCGGTGAAGTACCGGCCGTACCCGGGGCCGGCCAGAATCGCCTCGCGCTCCGCGTCGGACCGCGGGTTCGCGGAGGGCTTGAGCTCGATCGTGGGCGTCGTCATGAGTGCCAGTCCTTCACCGTCGTGTGGGACGGACCGCGCCCAGGCCGTGCGCCGCGGGACGTCCGAGCCTTTCCCGCATGTCGCGGCCCCCGTGTGATTATCGCGCACAGCCACCGCGTACGGGTGAGGAAAGCACGCCGTCCTGAGCGCGGAAACGGGCTGCTCACAAGGGAGTTGTCCCGAAATCCGCACCCATCCGCTGATCGTCGCCCCTCGCCAACCCGCCCTCCCCGAAGGACACTCGTAGGTAACGGAGTTGCCGCCGACAGGGGGACGGGACATGCGGGACGGCCATCGGACCGAGGCCGAGCGGCTGCTGGCGCGGGCCGTGGACGAGGAGGTACGGCGCTCCGGCGGCCGGACCGACGGGCAGCTGCTGCTGTCGCGGGCGCGCGGCTCGCTGGACACCATGGCGCAGCAGGCCGCCGAGGAGTACGAGACCTACGTCCGCGCGCTCGACGAGGCCGACGCCGGCCGGCTCACCTTCGGCCAGCGCTACGCCCGCGAGGGCGCCGGGACGGCGTTGCTGGTGGCCGCCGTCGCCGCGGTGGCCGCCGCCGTCGCCGACCTGTCCCTGGGCACCGGCGCCGGCACGGCCGTCGGCACGGGCGTCACCGTGGGCGTGGTGGGCGCCGCCGCGACGGTGGTGAAGGTGGCCGGCTCCCATCTGCCGGCCGCCCATCACCGGGCGGGCGAGGCCGGTCAGCCCGGGGGCCCGGAGCAGCTACGGCTGCAGTGGCTGACCGCGCTGGAGGTGCGCGGCATCCGCCCGTTCCTCGACCAGCAGCGAGTGCTCACCGCCTCCACCGGGCCGAAGAAGAAGACCGGCCCGGCGCTGCGCGGCGCCGACAAGAGCGCGGCGGCCCGCAGGCGCACGGTACTGGAGCAGTCCTTCGGGCAACTGCCCGAGCCGGACGGGCCGTTCGCGGGCCGCCGGCCGGAGCTGGCGCGGATCAGGCAGTGGGCGCAGGCGGCCCGGGCGGCCACCGAGACCCGGCCGACGGTGGTCGTGCTGCACGGCGAGCCCGGCTCGGGCCGCACGACGCTCGCGGTCCGCGCGGCGCACGACCTGAGGGACCACTTCCGCGGGGCGGTCGTCGTGGACCTGCGCGGCGGCAGCCGGGACGAGCCGCCGCTGCCCGTCCGGGACGCGCTGCTGCATCTGCTGAACCGACTCGGCGCGCCCCGCGAGCAGTTGCTGTTCCGCGAGCGCTCCTCCCCCGACCAGCAGGTCAAGCGGCTGTCCGAGCTGTATCACCGGCATCTGACCGGCCTTCCGGTGACGATCGTGCTGGACGACGCCTCGGACCCGGAGCAGGTGCGCGCCCTGGTGCCCGAGCACTCCGACAGCCTGGTGCTGGTCACCGCCCGCACCGCGCTCGAGCTGCCCGCGGAGCTCGGCGCCTGGGTGCACCACCTGCCGGTGCGGGAGCTGGACGCGGCGGGCGCCGAGGAACTGCTGGGAGCGACGGCGCAGGACGCCTCGGGTCCGTACGACGCGGAATCCGCCGACCGGGTACGCCAGTTGTGCGGGGGGCTGCCGCTGGCGCTGCGCGTCGCCGGCTCCTCGCTCGGCCCGCGTTCACCCCGGCAGCTCGCCTCGGACCTCGGCGCGTACGGCCCGGTCGAGCCGGTGGAGCGGGCGCTGTGGCTGCGCTACACCGACCAGCCGGACACCACGCGCCGGCTGCTGCGCAGGCTGGCGCTGGCCGGCCGGGCCTCGCTCGGCGCGGCGGCGGCCGCCGCCCTGCTGGCCACCGACGAGCCGGAGGCCACCCGGCATCTGGCGGCCCTCGCGGACGCCGGCCTGATCGACCATGTGCGCGGCAGCCGCTACCGGCTGCACGACCTGGTGCGGGCCTTCGCCCAGGCGCGGCTGCTGGACGAGGAGGACCCGGCCGAGCGGACGGCCGCGCAGGAGCGGCTGATCGTGAACTACGCGGAGCTGGCCGACTCGGTACTGCGCCTGGTCGACGGCAACATGTCGACGCGCTCGAACCAGTTCGGCGCGCACGGCTTCACCTCGCTGGACGAGGCGCTGCGCTGGCTGGACGACGAGTCCAGCTTCATCACGGCCGCACTGCGCCACGCCGAGGGCGTGGACCAGGCCGCCGTGCAGAACCTGCTCGGCGCCCTGTGCGACTACTGCCTGCTGCGCGGTGACCTCTACCGCCTCGGTGAGATCAGCGAGCTGGCGCAGGCCGTGGACGAAGGCCTGCTGATGCGCTCCGTGCAGTGGCGCACCGGTATCGCGGCCCGGCAGCTCGGCGAGCTGGACAAGGCGCGCACCACGCTGGCCTCCGTGGTCGACCTCTACCGGGAGGCCCACCAGGACGCGGGCGCGGCCCGCGCGCTGTGCTCCCTCGGGATCACCCTGCACCACCAGGGCAACCTCACCGAGGCCGCGGCCCGGCTGCAGGAGGCCCTGGACCTGCAGACGGCCGAGGAGCTGGCGACCGACCGGGCCTGGACGATGCACGCGCTGGCGGCGGTGCAGCGCGACCGGGCCCGGCTGCCGGAGGCCCTGGACCTGCTCACCCGCTCCCTGGTCCTGCACCGGCAGGGCGGCTCCCTGCACGGGGAGGCGTGGGCGCACTTCCAGCTCGGCCAGCTCGCGCTGCGCATGGGCGACGTGCCGAAGGCGGAGACGGAGCTGCGGGCCGCCCTGGAGCGCTACGGCCAGACGCACGACGCGCGCGGCGAGGCCTGGGCGCTGACCCAGCTCGCCCGGGCCCGGCTGGTCGACGGGGACGCCGGTCCCGCGGTGGAGGACCTCCGCCGCGCGGCGGCGCGGCACCGGGAGAACGAGGACGCGCGCGGCGAGGCCTGGACGCTGTTCCACCTCGGGCAGGCGCTGGAGGAGACGGGGGAACTGGACCAGGCGGTCCGGGAGCTCGAGCGGTCCCGGCAGATGTTCTCCCGGATGCGGGACGTCTACGGTCTGGCCTGCGCCCGGCACCACTCGGCGCGGGTCACCCGGGACCAGCGGGCCGCGCAGACCGGCTCGCTGCGCAACTCGGGCTTCGCCCGGCAGTTGCTCGTCGACGCCCGCGCCGACTTCCAGCGCATCGGCGTCGCCCACGGCGAGGCCTGG
>Ga0308175_100002711_pt1 | contig 12147 bp, 9 predicted proteins | sample PhyCR1_3_FD_203893 | JGI IMG/M metagenome (GOLD analysis project Ga0308175, IMG submission 203893) | Soil microbial communities from UC Gill Tract Community Farm, Albany, California, United States - DLSLS.C.R1 | ecosystem: Environmental > Terrestrial > Soil > Agricultural land | place: USA... | reverse complement strand
GGTCGATTCCTTCGCCGCCTTCCGAACTGTCCTGAAACATGACCTCCGCGGTCACGTGGATCCGAACATAGTTCGGATTTACTACCTGAATGCAGGCAAATGGACTTGCGCGCGCCGTAAGTGCTTGACGAATGTGTTCCAGCATGTCGGCGGGAACCAGAGGCTCAGTGGGATCAGAGATCTGAACGCCGCCTGGTCCGGCCACCACCACCACGAGCACGCGTCCAGGCTGATGGTGCGCCGTTGTACTGGTTGCGGGGAGCGCCTTTACCTTCCAGATAAATGGGAACTGTTCGAGTACGAGACGCTCGTAATCCCACGCCAGAATCGCGCGATCTTTGTGGCGCAGCCTTTCCGATAACCGGATCCGAAACGTTTTGTCGTTCTCGGCTGGTCTTCCGCCAAAGCTTTCGATCGGCTGGTTGATCGTCTTGATTCCCGCCAGCGAGGGCGCCGACGATTTGATCGTGTAAGGCGGCAGAGGCCGGCTGAGGTGCTGGCCCGAACCGCCCGACCCGCTAACCCAGGTCGCTGCGACCGGATGTGGATAAAACCCGATCGCTTCCGGGAAATCGTCCGGCCGCGTCGTAATCGCACGAAGCCATCGGGAGGTTGTGGAGGCGACGGTCTGTGCTCCGGGGTTGGCAGCCGGCAGGGTGAGCGTGAGGATTCCGGTGTTCTGCAAACCATTTGTTGTATCGGCTGGAATGGCAGCATCGTTCAATGGCAGCCACGTGTTGGAGGAGAGATACTGGCACGAGAGATCAGGCGGCTCTGCTGCGCCTCCTGCACACATCTGAACCAGCACGCTGAGCTGCTGGGGAGCATCGAGTCCGGAAAACCCGAGCTCGAGGGAGCCGTCGCTCGTTATGGGCAGAAGAAGAATCTGTCCCGAGTTGAACGAGACGTCTTCGTATCCGCCGTACGGCAGCAGGTGATAGAACCGTATCGCGCTATCATCCGCGTCGAATCGCGAGAGCTTGCAGTGGGCTCTGTAACCGACGCTCAGGCCTTTCGCCTGAGGAATCCATGGCGGATTCGGATACGGAAGAGACTGCGTCTTCTGCGCGCAATCCGAATAAGCCTGCGACAGCTTCTGGCGGCACGCGGCCAGCTGCGTTTGAATGCACGCGCTCCAGGATTGATCACTTTCGGCGCCGCAGTGGTCGAGAGCCTGCTGAATGAGGATCACTGGCTGCAGGGTCGAGATGCAGTTCCGGATGGGCGCGGCAGCGGCGCGCGGCAATCCCGGCGGAGACGTGTGCCCCGGAAGATTCGCTTCGATGGCGGCCAGCGCCGACTGCAGCCGCGCGCGAATTTTCTGCGCACGGTAAGGAGCGGCATTGGAGCCCGAGACGGTGAAGGTCTGCTGAACCCATGAGGCTACATCTTCTCCCAATGGCGAGAGACTGCGGGATAAGGAAGTCTGCGCGGCATAGATCAGCTTTTCCTGAGTCTGCTGAGCAACCTGCCTGACGGCATCCTTCGAAGGCGGTGGCTGTCCTTCCGCAGGCAGGCACGCAGCGAGCGAATTTGCAGCGTCGGCAAGCGGCTGACATGCGGGCACCGCCGCCGTTTGAACGCCAGGTTTGGGCAGCTCCGATACGACGGCGTTCAGAACGTTCGGCGAGTAAAGGATAGTGCCGAACGCATAGGCCGGCTCCGTAAAGGTGAGACGAATGGCGCTCGATGCCGGATCGTAGTATTCGGGCGGTTCTTTATCGACTACGTCGAAGGTTTCGAATTCCGAAACGGGACACAACGCGCCATCCGGCTCAGGTATCGGATTGGAACAGTCGTCTTGCGTTCTGAAGAGGAATACAGAATCGGTTACCGGCGGACTCACCACGTCGCCTGGCGCGAGTTGGCGGAGATCCCACATGCCGGGGTTCATGACGCGAATGTTTCCGGCAAAGGTCTGGTTATCAAACAGGGGGGTAGGCGATGGCTGGCCGTCCAGACCCAGAACATAGCCCTGGTAATAACCGGTGAAACCATCGGAATTGGCCGGCAGGCCGAACCACGTCAGGCTGATCTTCAGGCTGCCGGAATCGGGAATTTTGACGAAAAGTTCCGGATTCGTGAACTGAAGGAACGAGCCAGTCACCGGCATTGCCCCGAACACGGGATAGGTTGCTGCTGCGTTAGCCGGACCGGATGTTGTGGATACCTGCAGATTGGTCAGGTCTGATGTTTCCGTGCGGATTTCAATACTCTCGATCGCCAGACCGTAAAGCAGAGACAGCGGGTAGGTTGCCACCTCGCCATCCGGGCCGACGAGCATGGCTTCTTTCTGCCGGAGCCAGGCTTTGAGCGTAGGAAGCCCGGGGTCTGGATTCAGATCGTCTGCGCCGCTTTTCGCAGCCGGTGGCGGCGCGTTGGGCAAAGGATTGAACGCCACAATGGCGGGAGCCGCCTGGTCAAGGCTGAAGTGAAGAGAAAAGCTGCTCCGGTTCGAGCCGAACTCCGCTGAGCAGGTATAAGACGCAATCTGGAACCATCCGGCGGCTGTCGAAAGCCAGAGATCAAATGCCTGACTTAGTGTCTGCTCGAACACCTCGCCGTTGGTAAGGCCGGTAGCATACGCCAGGTCGGCGAGATTGGGTTCGAGAAGGCGGATCGCATCGTGTTCAAGATGGAAGATCATCTGAACAAGGCGGTCGCCGCCGGTCAACATAAGATAGGACGACGAGACGGCGAATCCGAGCGTGACTGCAGTTGTGGTTGCGATTCCGCTTGTACCGATTGCCGTACCGCCAAAAACGGGCCACGCCAGCGGACCATCCGCAGGCCCTTTGCCCGCCGCCTCATCATTCATCGCCTTCACATCGATTTGCGTGCCGAGAAGGAGATGCGGCGCAAGAGGTGGCGGCGGAGATTCCGCAAAGTCTATGGAAGGTGAAAAAGGCGCTTCATACAGAGGACCCGATACCAGCCGGATGGATCGAATTTCAGCGATGGCGGCGGGCGTAACCGAAACGGTTTTATCGGCCGCGTACAAAATAGCCGTTCCGTCCGGCTCCTGCCCGGCCGGAAACTGAGTTCCTGCGGGAACACTGGCCGCCTCCGGGCCCGCGGCAGGATCGAATACAAGAGTGAGATATACGCTGTCCGGAACGGGCCCGGCCTTCTTTTCGCGAAGGACACGATGGTAGTAAAACGAGGTGAAGCGCGCCGCGAGCGTGTTGATGGTCTGTTGCGCCGTCTCAAACAACCGGACAAAGGCGATATACAGCGCGATCTGCGGTTTGTGATTCGAGTCCTCCAGCGTTTCCGGCAGATGTTTTGCCGCGAGGCTCTGAAAGCCGTGCAGGGCCTCAAAGAAGGCGCGGAATACCGAATCGACAACTGAGATGAGCTGGTCAACATCGTGCCGCCCCGAGTGTCCCGCGCGCGCTTCGAGCGGAGTCGCCGCCGCGCCGGAGGACCACAGCGAGCCGAATCCAGCGAAATCCAGGGCTACGCGCGGTTCGGTTGTGGCTCGGGCAGCCAGTTCATGGGCGCTTGCCTTGATGAGGCGGAACTGATGGCCAAGATCGGAACCGATTACATCGGCAACATGTCCTGCGAACAGGCGCGCGGCTCTGGATTTCGGATTGATCTGCGCTCCGCCGAACCATGCTTCAATCCTTCGGCCAATGCGCAGAATCAACTGCAAACATTCGCCGAGGATCTCGATCTTGCGCTCATAGCCCCGAGCATCCCGCGCCTCTCGAAGCATGGCCAGAAATCGCTCTTCCAAAGAACGCAGGTCCATCGATTGCACCGACGCCAGGATCATGGTCGGATCGGTGAGGAAGAACGGCGTCCAGTCGCCGTCCGGCCGGTCATTCAGGTCATAGAACCGGACGAGACTGCCGAATTGCACAGCGAAGTTGAGCAGCTCCGAAAAGCTGCGGTCATCGATTCTGACGTCGTCCGGATCGCCGGCATCCAGAGAGCGATCGTACTGGCTCGGCGCTCCGTTGAGCGAACGCCGCTGTTTGCGTCGCGGCATAGAGTCAGGGCTTTTTGGCGGGGATCGTGGCTTCCGTCAGATAGAACGGATAGACCAGATTCGAACGCGTGTTGGTCTTTCGCACTGTGTAGACGACGTTGATGAGAACAAGGCCCTCGATCGTTGCGTCCGGCTGCACCTTAATCTCGTCAACGTCGATGCGCGGTTCCCAATTCAGAATTGCCTGCTGCACCATGGCCTTCATCTGGCTCATCAGCGTAGTAGTCATCGTCCGGAACACCGTGCGCCACAGCCCGGAGCCGTATTGCGGAACCATGATCCGCTCGCCCAGCCTGGTAGAGAAAAGAATCCACAGGCTCTCGTGGATATCGTCATCGTTGCTGACCATCTCGACGGTGTAGTTGAGCCGCGAGAAAGTGGGTGGGAAACCCCAGCCGGTTCCGAGGAAATCCTTGTTAACAGCCATTGTCGTCAGCCACCGATATTGACGTTGACCGCGCCCATGACGACATTACCGCCGTGCGCGGTTGTATCGCCAACCCGGGCCGCGGGCCTGCCGCCGATGTTGACTGTCGCCGATCCTTTGACGATTGCGTCGACGACCCCGGGCGGCGCCAGCATGCAAAGCGCCTGCGACCCAAGCACCGCCGCCGCAAGGCCGTCGATTGTCACGGTCGGAACGCCGTCCAGAATGGGGCCGCCGACGTGAGGAACCATCGCCGGTCCTACCTGTGTTTCCATCGGGCATACATGTATATCGGTCAGTCTTGCGGCAGGTGGCACAGAATTCTCCTCAGTTGATGTTCACCATGAGTCCGGTTATGGTGGTGGTTCCGGTCGCGGTGAGCGCGGCCGTGCCGCCGTGAGCCTGGAAGCTGCCAGTCGCGGTATGGCTTACCTGCATGCCTTTGAGCGTCGCGTCCGTGGTAGCGCTCATGCTCAGCGCGGCTCCGGCGCTTATAGTTACGTTCGCGGCGGCCTTCAGGACCAGATCCTTTGCGCTGTCTATGGTTATCCCGGAGCTGGAGAGCGTGATGCTGTTGTTGTTGGGATCGGAGATAGTAATGGTTCCGGCATTGTCGTCCAGCCGCACGGATCGCTTTCCGGGAGTCTTGATTTCGAGCGCCTTGTTCTTCTCGTCGAACACCAGCTCCAGCTTCGTGCGCGTCACAATCGCTTTGATGTCGTTCGATTCCTGCGGCGGGTAAGCGGGCGGCAGTTGTTTGCTGTAAACCGAGCCTACGATCACGGGACATCGGGGATCGTTATTCATGAAAGCAACGATCAGCTCATCGCCCGGTTCCGGGTAGAATACCGCGCCGAAGTTGTTGGATGCATAAAACGATCCGAGCCGGGCCCAGACCGCGGCGCTGCCGCTTCCGAGGATCGGCAGTTCCACCAGCACGCGAAACTCGCCCTCCGGGTCTGTCGCCACCTGCTTTACCTTTCCCGTCTGCAATCCCTGGATCGGCGGCAATTGCCCGGACGCTCCGGGTGCTGAAACCGAAGGCGTTTCCGAAGCAAACCATGGCCAGGCCAGCCCGAAGCTGACGCTTGTGGTCCAGCGGCCGTTTGTGATGTTATGCGAAACTCCGCCGATATATGCAGGTCCGTTGAAACGGCCTCCCAGGCCCGCAAGCTGGATCATCGAGCCCGTCTTCGCCAGAGCACTGCCCTGGAATCGGACGTGTCCGCGAATCTTGGACAGCTTTGATTTCAAGAGCTCGGCCGTAGACCAGTCCTGCAGGGCGGCTGACGGAATCATGGCTCCAGTCTGCTGCGCGTAGGTTTCGACCGAAAACGTTTTCGCGAGTTCATCCGACGAGACGTTACCCGGCTCAGTGACGGTGAGCGGGCCAGGGCCTGATTCCACCATCTGCTGGGTCGCGTCATCCCAGGAGTAGCTTTTGATGGCTGACGACAAGTACTGGGTGGCGGCGTTCATCTCCGCCTCAAGCTCGAGAATGGAATCGCCGTACGTGACCTGAAGTACAGGCGTGCTCTCGGTATCGGGAGCTTTTACGCTCACCTTGCCCGCATCGGTAATCACGACGAAACCGTTCAACTCGGCTCGCATTACCATCAGATCCCAATCGGTGGCGTAGTACTGCACGATGTCTTCGTAGACAGTCGTGGTGGCCGCGACGTCGGCGCCCAGGCCGTTCGAACTGATCAGCTTTTTGATCAGATCGCTGTCCGTCGTCTTCTCGAACACGGCATTGCGGCGTTCGAGCGTCATCACCATGGCTTCGTCGGTTATCTCCACAATCAGCTTTGAAGCAGAGGACTGATCGATCTCGATCGACTGGCTCACGATGATCCCCCCGAAAATCGCGGTCTGTTGCTGTTCATATCCGGCGGTAATCGTTATGTTTTTACCGGGTAGAAACATGTCGAGGTTGGAAATAGGAAAGTTCGCCTGGGCGGGGTTTCCGTCATAGATCGTCAGTCGAGCCTTCGGAAGACGGTTCACTGCATTGAAGGTCTCGATCGAAACTACCTGAAATGTGCTCGGGATCGTCTCGCCTTCCACCTTGACGGTGAATACCGCGAGGGACCCGCTCAGCAGCAGCGGAGAAGGAGAGTTCACGACGCACTCTCTGCAAGCGGTGGAAACAGAATCTTCTCGCCCGCAATCAGTTCGCGGAAGCCGGACATTGCGTTGATTCGTGCGACCTCGGCGTAGTAGACGCTGGAGCCGTAGATCCTGTAGCAGAGAAGCGGGAGCGTATCGCCGGCCTTCACCGTAACCACATGTGAAAGATCCGCCGACTGTTTGTTCTCCTCTTTCGCTATTTCCTGCTGATCACGATACTCGATGAACGTGACATCCGCTTTTGCCCGCAGCGGAGTGCCGTCCGGCTTGAACAGCGTATAGACGATGTTCAGAGTGGAGAGGCGGCAATTGAAGACCATCGTGCCCCACGCAAGCTGGATGAAATTGGGCGAATGGATCTGGCCGTCGTAATCAAACGCGAGCTGCATGAAAGCATCGATCTGCGTGGCGATGCCGTCCTCGGTATACGGCACAATGCCGGGCAGTGGACTCGGCACCACGCCGGTTCCGTCGAACACCAGCTGAAACTGAACCTCGTCGGCGGGGGTGTGATTGTAATCCGGCGACCCCGCGGAGCTACCCTGCGCCTGCGTATCGTTGTAGCAGATCTTGTACTTGTGCGTATACTTCTCGGGGTTGATATAGACAGTAATTTCGCCTTTCTGGGAGGACACGGAGAAGCTGTCATCCGTGAAGGCCGTGATCACCATCTTTTCCAGACTGCCGGAATATCCCACGCTAGCGCTCTTTGGAATCCTTCAATGCCTGCAGGACAAGGCGGACGCACTCCCGCACCAGCGCATCCTTGTCGATGCGCTCGCGCCTCGAGCGAGACGAGTCGGCGTCTCCGTTCTGGTCCAGCGGGCTGTTCCCGCCTGACACGTGCATCCTGATCGCGATCTCCTGAACATCGAATGACATGGGATTGGCTCTATAGGTCCTGCGGATGCCGTGTGGCGCGCATCATGTGAACGAAAGACGTGTTCACGTCAGGCTTGCCGCCAGCTGAGTGAGGCCCACAGCCAGCGAGAGAGATGATCCGAGAGTCGTTCGGACGAAGTAATTGTAGGAGAACTCAAGCGACTCGGTCAATACGGCGTTCTCCGTCGAATTTAGTGGCCGGGTTTTCCATTTCAGCGGGTAAGCATTGGCGAAACCCCATGCAATCAGGGGATCGCCGCTCGGTCCCAGTAACATCACCAGCAGGTTCTGAGGAATGATCGGCAGCGAGAGGGTGGAACCAATCGTGGCCCCGACCCACTCCCCCAGCGCCGAATCCGTGGTCACCACGCCCCGCTTCAATACGAGTGGAGGATACTTTGCCTGCTTCGGGAGGCGATGTACGAAACGGTTCTCGCCGCCTTCAGCGCATTCCTCCACACCGAATTCAGCCTCGATTCCCGAGACCTCCTGAAAGCTTGAATCGATAGCCGTGAGCGCCGCGGCTGCAGTGCCGGAGCCGAGGACGCTCACGCTGAAGTAAAAGCCAGGAGGCGGGTAGTAGGTGTCGTTCATACCGTCCCAGGACCTATGAGCCGGCTGAAATTACCAGGGTCTGGAAGGCGATTTCGAGAGACTCGACCGCCACCTCGTTACCCTCTGACTTCAGATCCGTTCCTGTGATCTTCGTCGGCCAGGCAGTGTTCAGCGTCCACACATACTTTGGCGCCCCCGTCTGATCGAGCAGATTCACCACCACGGTTGCCCGCTTGATGGTATTCATCTTGATCTGGTCATACCAGTTCCAGAAGCTGATATCGCCTGCGAAGATTCCCTTTCGCAGCGTGACATTGCCGACGCGCGCCAGCCCCGGCATTTTGATCGGTGAGAACACGTTGCTGTCGCCGTGCCGGTATTCGATCACTTTGGTTTCCGTCTCAAGGCCGGTTACCTCCTGAAAGCTCCCGGTGACGCCGTTATCGAAGGTCACCGAGAAGTAAAATTTAGGTAACGGCCAAACATTATCCTGAATGTCGCCAGCCATCTTAGTCGCCTCTCTTTCGAAATTCTGATCTCACTGTTTTCAGCCCTGCATCGTCTGTTTGAACGTCAGCTCGATGAATTCAGCCGGATGAACCATCTGCAGGGTCACCTGGACCACCATGTAGCCGTTCAGAATGTCGGTCGCCGTCATCGTCGCCGGGACGCCGCACAACACCGAGAATGCGTCCGAAGCCTTGTCGCCCATAAGACCGCCGCGGGACCAGAGATCCTGCAAAAAGCCCGAGATCATCTGGGTCACCGACACCCACGTCGTCGCAACGTTCGGCGCGAACACAAACTGATTGATGGCCGCTTTGATCGACTGCTCGACATAAATGATGGTGCGCCGCACCTGAATGTAGCGCCAGTCGAGACTATTCCCGTCCAGCGTTCTCGCGCCCCAAACCACCGGGCCGCGGCCAACGAAGTCACGGATCACGTCGATTGCCTTGCCGTTTATGGGAACGTTCAGTCCGCCCTGCTGGTCGTCGCTGAGGCTCACTGTCGGCGAGATGGTAGAGGCAAGCACCATGTTGGCCGGCGCATTCCATACGCCCCGATTCTGATCGTTCAGGGCATACACGCCCGCCATAGCGCCGCTGGGCGGTAACACGCCCGCTTTGCGGGCGACAACCGCGAGCAATTGTGAGTACTTGCCCAGCGAGTTGGTTAGGATGTTGTTCAGACTTGCGACCTCGACCGAATCGTGGTCGGCCTTCTGATCGATCGAATCGATGTACTGCTGGATCTTCAGCTGGGTCGGATTTTGAACTACCTTGCCGTTTACGATCGTGTCCGGATACTGCTCCTGATTGAACAGCGTCAGCACGTCCTGCAACTCTGTAGTAATAGGCGGCGAGAGGTCCACCAGTGGGGCCTGGGACGGCGCGAAATTGGTGTAATTAAAATCGGACGGCTCGACGATGGTCGTATTCAGGAACGGAAAGTAGGCCATTCCGTAGCTGGGCGACGGATTGATAATGGCTTCCTGAAACTGCGCGATGCACGGGTCGAGATCAAAATCGACGTTGCCCTGGGTTACGGCCGTGCTGCCGTAGATGTCGAAGATAGCCACTCGGTCCTGCAGGGCGACGCACTGATCCAGCATGGCCCGCGTGACGTCCACGAAATCCTGTGATTGCGGGACCGCCGTGGAATCGGCGCCAGGAGGCGAGGCAGGCAGATTCACAGCGTCGGGAATCACCAGCATCGTCGGACCCACCTGATAGGAGATCGCATTGAGACCAGCCAGCAGCGGATCCTTTGCAACCGGATTGGAATAGTCTCCTACCGAAACCACATAGCAGCTGCTCCCGCCATTCGCAAAGAACATCCGCATGCTGTAGTACAGATTGAACTGCGGCTGCCCGCTCGCTTCCACCACTACGTAATATTCGCCGTTCACGGTGAAATCGGCATTCGCAGGCGGAGGGCTGGACGAGAGCATGTTGATGTCGTAGAGCGGGTTGTACTCTTTTCCGAAGACCTGCTCATAATCCGCCATCGAACTCAGTGCGATCGGCTGCATGAATACGGACTTGCCATCCCTAACTGCGGTTTGGGTATACCCGATGAAAGCCGGGACGGCTGTCTGCACGCCCACAACAGCCTGGGGGAATGCGTCAAATTCGGTTATGTAGACACCGGGTGTCTTTCGATTTTTGAAGTTCGGGTTCGTTGTTGCCATGATGCGCACCTCTGAGCGCCCTGCTTGTATTAAGTAATAGGATTCTCTACGCCCGAACCTTACACATAGACGTAAATATCCGAGAAATCGTGTTTTGGCGAGTCAGCCGCTGTCTCGCCGTCTTCATCCTGCTTGCCTGTTGCGTAGTCACTGTTGTGCGGGATAACCTGCTGCGATGAAGCCACCGGCAGCCGGTTCATCAGCACTCCATTCCTGAGTTCGAGTCCACCGGCGCGTCCAAGGAGCTGAAAGTTGCTCGCGGATTGTTCCTGCAGAGGAATGGCAGTGTCAGAAACGAACAGGTCCGCGCGTTTGCTGTCAGGCAACAAGACGCGCGTTGGACCGGAAAACGTAACCGGCGGACGGCCCGTACGTTGAGCGACACTCTCGATTTGCAGATGGCTCAGCGGAGCGCCCGTCGTGACAACGTAGTAGTTCCAGACAGTGGAGCGATGCCGGAATTCCATCTGGTACTGCGTCGGAGTGACTGTAGTTTGTTGCTCGTCGTCGAGATTCTCCACTGGATAGACGCCTGTCGAAATACCGGGATTCGTGAACAACAGATCGATAAAGAACAGCGGTGGCGGTCCCGAAAATGTGTAGATGATGTCCGCGCTCGCCAGACTGTCGCCCGTGGCGCCGGCCGGCCCGCATTCTTCCACCTGATATTTGTCTTCGGGAACCGCGGAGAAGTTCAGGAAAACGACGTCCCGGCGTTCGACGCCGGCCGTTGCAGGATCCGGACCGGGGCACTGTGGTTGCTCGCGACTTTCGCGCGGCCAGTATACGGGCTCGCATGCGACGATCGCGCCGGAGATATCCCGTATCACCACCGATCGCGCCATGGGATCCTTCACTACCCAGCGATATTGCGAACCGGTGACCGGGATCTGCGCCTCGGGTTTCAGCGTGCCGGGATTCAGCCGTATGGTTCCGCGGCGCGTTTGCCGCGCCGTCATATTGGAAATGTAGAACGCGCCACCACCGCAAGCCGTACCGATCGGCATGTCCGTGATGTTCACGAAGACCGGATTACGCACGGCGAGCGCGAACGAGAGCCGGTTCCATACCCCGCCCTGAGAAGAAGATGGCGGCTGATTTCGCAGGTAAGCCAGGAATCCGGGTTGTCTGCGCTTATCGAGCATTACGGAAAACCCGCTGCCTTCATCCCGAAAGAGCAGACCAAGCGATTCCATCAAATCGGCGGAGGCTGCGGTCGGTTGAATGCGGAAATCCGGGCAAAGCTCGTCCGATGCGTTGTAGAAGCTATGGCGGATGGACACGGTCATCAGCCGTTCGAAACGATAGACACGGTCCTGACCGGTTGGCCCGGAACGAACGGTTTTGATGGACGAGCTTCGCAATACATTCCCGGCGTGGCTCACCGCGTACCTCCTCCGGCTCCGGTCGGGGCGGTTGATTGATCTCCGGAAGGGTCGGATCCCACCGAATAGCCCTGAGCCGCCGAGACCTGCTCCTGGATCACTTCGCTGCGGAACGGCAGCATTCGGACCTTGTAGAGAACCGACGGCAGATAGTTGACCCCCGCGAGGTTCATCAGGTAGCTGAGGCTCTGGGAATCGAGATTCGTAAATTCAAACGCGAGCTTGTCGATCGGCGCCGGCAAATCCGGGAGATTGGCGTGATCAAAAAAAGGATTTTCCTGAAAAAACCGGATCGTACGCGAAATCATGCCGAGCGCCTGCGGATAATTTTTCTCAGAGAAGTTGGCGAAGAACAGCACGAACAGGTTGATATAGAGCGGCGGAGGAACAATGGCGAACCGGTCGGGCGTGAGGGGAGCCGCTGGCTTCCACGTGCTGATGGTGGTGTCGTGCTGGATGTTGGCGAGGAAGATGACCACCTTGTTCCTGGCCTGTTCGTATGGCTCGCCCGATTGATCCACGATGTTGGAGAGAGCTACCCAGTCGTCCGGCGAAGGATCCGCTACCTGGAAATACG
>Ga0308175_100002710_pt1 | contig 12148 bp, 8 predicted proteins | sample PhyCR1_3_FD_203893 | JGI IMG/M metagenome (GOLD analysis project Ga0308175, IMG submission 203893) | Soil microbial communities from UC Gill Tract Community Farm, Albany, California, United States - DLSLS.C.R1 | ecosystem: Environmental > Terrestrial > Soil > Agricultural land | place: USA... | reverse complement strand
TTGCAGCGGCTTGCCCTCGTTCTCCGCCGAGAGCTTCATGCTGCCGTAGACCAGCGTGGAAAGATCCGCCGTGCGCAGCGTGATGCGTGCCTGGTCGACCAGCGCGGCGTCCAGCGTCAGCGCGCGCAGTTGACCGGGCTCGTCCACCAGCGCCTGGAAGTGCCGCGCCAGCGCCTGCTGCAGCACCGGCTCATCGGGAAACACCTTGCGCCATTCCAGGTTGGTCAGCGCGACCAGCTCCGCGGCATCCAGGTGCTTGGGTTCGCCCAGCATCAGGTAGCCCTTGAGGTAGTAGTACAGCGCCTGCGGATCGGACGCGCTGGCGGCCAGGCCGGCGCGGAACTGCGCGCCGACACCCGGCAGCAGCAGTGCGTTGAGCTCGCGCAGGTAAGCCGCGTGCAGGTCCGCATTGACCGCATCGCCCTGGTAGAGACCCAGCCGCATCGACAGCGGCGCGCCGCCTGCGGGCGTGGCCGTCTGCTGCACGGCCGACAGCGCCTCGAGGCGGTCGAGCACCTTGGCGAAGTATTCCTTCGGGGTCGCGCTGGCCTCCAGGTCCACGCCGGCGGGGTAACCCTTCAGCGCGTCCTGCACCTGCCCCAGGTAGGCGCGGTTGCGTGCATAGCTGGTGGCGAAACCGAAGCACAACAGCACGGTCAGCAGGGCCATGCCGGCATACGTAGCCAATTGCACGGCGACCTTGCGCCGCTCGATCGCCGGATTGGTGCCGGCCAGGCCCGACTCGCGGAACAGCACTTCCTTCAACAGCCGCTCGACAAAGAAAGTGCGCCGCTGTGCGCCCGGCGCATGCACGCGCGCGGCATCCAGCCCGAAAGTGCGTGCCACTGCGCCCATCATGCGGTCGATCGGCGTGCCTTCCTGCGTGCCGGAGGTCAGGTAGACGCCGCGCAGCAGCGGTGGCGTGCCGTAGGCGTGGCCGGCGAACACGCCCTCGACGAATTGCCGTGCGGTCTCGCCCAGCGCCGCCAACTGCTGCGGGAAGGACAGCACCGCGGCACGGCGACCGCGGTCGCGCTCGGCGTGCAGGCGGTCGAGCGTGCGCGTGTTGAGCCGGTCCAGCAGCAGCCGGTACTCGTCGGCGAACGCTTTGGCGGCGCTGCCGTCCATGGTCTTGCCGAGCGCAAAGGACATCCCCCAGACCTGGCTGCGCAGCTCCGGGTTCAGGTCGTCGAAGAACTCGCCGAAGCCGGCGACCAGGTCGCACTTGGTCAGCATCAGGTACACCGGCACGCCGATCTTCAGGTGCTCGGACAGCTCATCCAGGCGCCGACGGATCGCATGCGCATGCTCCTGCCGCCCGGCCTCGTCCAGCACCATCAGGTCGGACAGGCTCATCGCGACGATCACGCCGTTGATCGGCCGGCGCTTGCGGTAGCGGCGCAGCAGCTTGAGGAACTCGCCCCAGGCGGTGGAGTCCGCGGCGCGGTCGGAATCCTGCGTGGTGTAACGACCGGCGGTGTCAAGGAACACCGCCTCGTCGGTGAACCACCAATCGCAGTTGCGGGTGCCACCGACACCCCGCAACGCTTCCTTGCCGAAACGTTCGGACAGCGGGAAATTGAGGCCCGAGTTCTGCAGCAGCGTGCTTTTGCCCGAACCGGGCGGGCCGATCACCACGTACCAAGGCAGTGCGTAAAGATTGCCGCGGCGGCGCTTGCGCAGGGTCTCCACCGCTTCCTGGAAGCGGCCCTGCAGCTGCGCCCGCTCCCCGGCGCCGCGGTTGTCGCCGCCCTCGACCGGCGCGGCAGCGCCCTGCCCGGCCAGTTCGCCGGACATCCGGTTGGTCTTGCCGCGCGTGCGCAGCTGCTGCACCTGCAGCCAGGCGCCCCAGGCCAGCACGAACAGCATGATCAGCAGCAGCCGGGCAACCGGACTGGCCAGCGGCTGCGCATCGCCGATGCCCAGGTACGGGCCACCCAGCCACACCAGCACCGACAGCAGCAGCACGCCGACCAGCGCAACGAACCAGGCGGATTTGAAAAGACTCAGCAACTTCGCCACGGCGTCAGGCCTCCGGGATGAACTTGATTTCGACGCGGCGGTTGCGCGTGCGGTTGTCGGGCGTGTCCGCCGGCAGCGCGATTGGCTGCGAGGCGCCGGCGCCGGTCGACTCGACGCGGCCCGGGTTGTCCAGGCCCTGGGTGAGGATCTGCAACACCGACTGCGCGCGCGCCGCCGACAACGCGAAGTTGTCCTTGAACTTCAGCGAATGGATCGGCTGGTCATCGGTGTGGCCGACCACGATCACGCGCCCGGGCACCTGGTTGAGCGCGGCGGTGATCTTGTGCAGCAGCGGCAATTGCCTGCCGTTCACCTCGACGCCGCCGGAGGCGAACATCGCGTTGCCGGCAAGGCGCAGCATCGCCTTGCCATCGGGCTGCTCGTCGATGCTGACCAGCCCGGCCTGCTCTTCCGTGGCGAGCAGTTGCTTGAGACTTTTGCGCACCGCTGCCGGGCGGTGCGCGGTATCCGGCGGTGCGGCGCTTTCCAGTCCGATCCGCGCCAGCTGTGCACTGACCGGCGCGGAAGCGTCGTTGAGCCGGGTGTAGAAATACAGGAAGGCGCCGAGCAGCACGCAAGCGACCGCGGTGGCGATCACCCACAGCGGCACATAGCGCACCAGCGGGTTGCGCCGATCCTCGACGCCGCGCCAGTGCGGCGCCAGTTCCTGCGCGGCCGGCGCGCGCTGTTCCTTGATGCGCCGGTACAGGTCCTCCTGAATGTCGGCCAGCCTGGCGCGCCCGCCCGCCTCGATCTGGAAGCGCCCGCCGAAGCCGAGCGCCAGGCAGATGTACATCAGCTCGATCAGGTCGATGTGTTTGGAGAAATCCGCGCACAGCCGTTCGAGGATCTGGAAGAACTTGGCGCCACCGTAGGACTCGCTGTGGAAGGCGACCAGCAGGGTTTTCTGCGCCCAGCCGCTGTGTTCGCCCCAGGGCGCGTTGAGCACCGACTCATCCAGCATCGCGCACAACACGTAGCGCGCCGCCAGCACGGTCTGCTGCGGCAGGTTGGCCGCCTGCGCGCGCGTCTCGAAGCGATGCACGTGGGTGGTGGCCTGGTCGCGCAAACGCGTGGCGTCCGGTGCGGTGGCGCTGTGGCGCACCTGCACCGCCAGCAGCAACAACGGGCTGGCCGCCTGCACCAGCGGGTTCATGCCGCCGGCGAGGAAACCGCTGATGTCCGCGTCGGTGGCGGGCGCCGCGCCTATCGGCTGGGCGCCCGCCGGCGGCGGTGCATAGGCAGCGGCGGGGGCCGCCGCGGCGGGCGCCGGCGCGCCGCGCGGGCGCACCACGGTGGCGTCGCGCATGTCGTCGTCGAAGGTGCCGTTGGTCGGGCTCATCGCATCAGCTCCGGATCGCCCACAGCTGCAGGTCAAGGCCGGCGAATTCGCTGCCGAAATGGAAGGCGATACCGCCGGAGGTCTTCAGTTCGCGCCACATCGGCGAGTGCTTGTCGAACTCGAAATAGAGGTAGCCCGCGTTGTAGGGAATCTGCCGCGGCGCGACCGGCATCGGTGCGACCGGGATGCCCGGCAGCTGCAGGTTGACAAGGTCGCGGATTTTTTCGGTGGGACCGATCTTGGCGTGGGCGGGCAGCTGCCGGCGCAGTTCCTCGGACTTCATGTCGGCCTTGGCCGAGAGCACGAAGGCGGCGGTGTCGATCAGGCTCATGTCCGGCACCACCGCCACCCATACGCCGAATTTGCGCTGCTGCAGCGGGATCGGCGTGGCGGTCTGCTCCATCACTGCACTGAGTGCGCTGCGCAGCGCCACGATCACCGGCTCGAAGCTCTCGCGCAGCAGCTCGTGGCGGTACGGCGGAAACATCGGTGGCCGCTTGCCCGGCGCGGTGAAGGTGGCCAGCTCGCCGGCCATCGCCACCAGCGTGCGGTAGAAGGCTTCGGGGTGTTCCAGCGGTGCTTCGGCCAAGTGCGCGACCAGCGGCTGGCAGCGGTTGACCACCTGCAGCAACAGGAAGTCGGCGATCTCGGCGGCGCCGCCGCGGTCGGTCAGTGCCACGCGGCTGGCCAGCGCTTCGCCGCGCTGATGCAACAGGCCGAGCAGCTCGGTGAGGAAGGTCACCAGCCGCGGCACCGCCTGGCAGCTGAGTGCGGTGGGCATGAACGACTCGTCCAGCATCACGCGGCGGTCGGCGCGGCACTCGATGATGCGCGCGACCGGTATCTGCGTGAGGCCTTCCATCGGTTGTGATTGCGGCAGCAGGCGGCAGCTCATGCCGCCGACTTCCAGCGGGGTCAGGCCCTCGACGCTGCCGGAGCTGTCGCGCACCTCGGTTTCGCGCACGCGGTAGCGGAACAACCGCTCGGCGGGCGCTTCCGGACGGCCGCTGTCGGGCTGCGTGGGCGAGCGCAGCGGCAGGGTGAGGTAGACGGTCTGGTCGCGCCAGTTGGCATCCACTTCGAGTGCCGGTGGCAGCGGATCATCGCCGGGCATCGCGAAGGGCGTGCCGTCGGGAAAGATGCCCCGCGCGCGGCGGATGCCGAGCTTGCCGATGGCCAGCAGGTCGGGTTCCAGCTCCAGTTCCTGGAAGCCCCAGGCGTAGGGCCGCAGGGCGCCGGCGCGCAGTTCGACGAAGCGCTCGAAGTAGCGCTCCTGCTGCTGCAAGTGCTGCGGGCGCAGGAACAGGCCTTCGTTCCAGACCACTTTGTTGTTTTGCGTCATGACCGACCCGTCTGCTGTCGCCCGTTTGCGGGCATGTGCGAAACCAACGCCTGGCCGCCGGGAACCGGCGGCAAGCAGGCCTCCCTTCTATTGCGTTTCCGCCGCGCGAAATGCGCCATCGCCCCTCACCGCTGCCGTACCCGCGCCGACTTCAGCCGCGCAAGCTGCTCTTCGTAGGCGCGCGCGAACTCGTCGCCGAACAGGCGGCGGAAGCATTCATCCGGATCCTTCGCCAGCCCCTCGAAGTTCTCGCGGTAGCGCTCCCAGTAGCGACCCTTGCCGCCGAAGGCCGAGCGCTTGCCGCCATCGACTTCCTGCTCGAAGCGGTCGGGATTGAAGTGCGCCAGCACCGCCTCGAAACCCGCACGCACGCCGGCGAGCATCGCCATCTGGTGGCAGCGGATGTCGTCGAACGCGTCCTGGAAGGCATCGGTGCCGGAGAGGAACGCGCCGTTCGTCGGCGCCAGCAGTTTCTGCAGCGCTTCGTCGGCGGTCGGGGCAAACTTCAGCGGGTTGTTTTCCGAACGCTGGATCAGCGTGACCGGCAGGCGGAACGTGTTCTTGATCTCGGCGCGCGCGCGCAGCACATCCATCACGCCGTCGACGACGATGCGGAAGATCGTGTCCAGCTCGGGCGGCAGGCCGGCCGCGGGACTGGCCGCAGCCATCGACGGGGCGATTGGCGCGGCGACTGGGGGCGCGACCGGGGCGATGGCCGGGGCGATGGCCGGCGCCATGACTGGCACAGGCGGCGCGAAATCGCCCATGGTCAGGTCCCAGTTCTCCGGCAGCGCCTCGCGCTGGCCGGCGACGCCGGGTGGATGGAAATGGTCAGCCATACCACTCGAGTGGTTCCAGCTGTCGACCGGCGCAGGCGCGGCGGCGGCGGCGGGCGCAGCGAACGGCTCGTCGAGGAAGCTCAGCGGATCGAGCGCAGCACTCGGCACTCCGGCTGCCGGAATCAACGGCTCGTCCATCGATGCAGCGGGCGCGGGCAGCGATGCGGATGCAAACGGATCGCCGCCCAACATGGCATCGAGGAAGTCGCCACCGGGTAGCGGCGCGGCCGCCATCGCGGGCGCGTCGGCGACGGCCGGCTGCATCACGGTGGCGTTGTCGGCCTGCATCCGCACGGCTACTTCGAACGTGTCGATCTGCAGGCGGTCACCGTCCTTCAGCGAGGCCGGGTCGCCTTTCATCAGCGGGCGGCCATTGAGCAGCATGCCGTTGGTGCTGCGGTCCTCGATGAAGTACATGCCGTTAAGGCAACGCACCATGGCATGCACGCGCGACACGCCCGACGCGCTCAGTACCCAGTCGCAATCGTCCGCCCGGCCGATGCTGCCGTCGCGCCCGTCGAAGGCCTTCTGGCTGCGCGCGCCGAACTGCGCGGCGTGCGGGCCGAGCACGGCGAGTACCAGGGTCTGTGGGTTGGCCACGCTCATCGTCTCCGTCAGTTCGCCTGGGCGCCGGCGCCGAGCAAACTCATGGCGCGGGCCATGAACTCGCCGCGTCGCTGTTCGAAGCGCTCCGGTTCCAGGCCGGCCATCAGGTTGACCGCCGCCACCACGGCGCAGGCGGTCAGGTGTTCCTCCGGCGGCACCGGTGTCTGCTGGCTCGCCGGCGCCAGGCTGCCGCCGGACCAGCCGGCCGAGGCGGCGAGCCACGCGCCGATCGTGCGATAGCCGCCGGCATTGGCGAATTCGAAGGCCGCGCGGCGATGCGTTTCCTCCGGCTCGCGCACCCATTGCTCGGCGAGCGCGGCACCGGCCTTGTCCTCGATCGGCAGCGGCAGGTCGCGCGCACACTGGCAGGCCCAGGCCACCGCGTAGCGCTTGGGCAGCAGGCGCGCGAGCAGCTTCAAGGCGTCCTGCGTGTCGCCGCCGGCCAGCAAAGCCTGTACTGCCTGGTGCGGATTCATGCGCGACTCCAGCCGGGCACGCGCGGGTGCGGCCAGTTCCATCTGCTCGGCTGCCTGTGCGACTGGTGACATGGTCTGCTCTCTCATCCGATCATCACGATGCCGCCGGACACCTGATTCATGCCGTCGCCCTTGAGCGTGAGCATGGGTGCCTTGACGGTGGCCATGCCGCCGCCGGCCACTTCGACCATGGCGTCGGAGTGGATCTTGAGACTGGCGCCGGCGCCGATATCCATCGTGGCGCCGGCCTTGACGCCCACTTCGGCCTGGCCTTCGACCTTGACCGACACGCTGCCGGTGATCTTGATGTTGACGCCCTTGATCTCGATGTCGCCCGAGCTCTTGAGCACGATGCTGGAAGCACCCGACACCAGTTCGATCTGGCTGCCGGCCGAGAGCTTGAATTTCTGGCCGATGCTGGCGGTGCCGTTATTGCTCACATCGAGCGTGTCGTCGTTCTGCACAGTGACCTTGCGGTCGTGCTTGACGGTTTCGGTCTGGTCGTTTTCGACGGTGAGGGTCTGGTCATGCTTGACGGTCAGCGTCTGGTCGTTCTTGACCGTGCCAGTCTCGTCATGTTCGATCGTGACGACGTGGTCGTTCTCGACCTCTTCGTGCATGTCCTTCTGGGCATGGATGAAGAAATCCTCCTCGCCCTTCTTGTCCTCGAAGCGCAGCTCGTTGAAGTCGGCGGTGCCGCCGAGCAGGCTGCGGCTCTTGATGCCGCTCTGCGTCTTGGTCGCCTGCAGGCCATAGGGTGGCGCGTTGTCGCCGTTGTAGACGCTGCCAATGATCAGCGGGCGATCCGGGTCGCCTTCAAGGAAACTCACCACCACTTCCTGCCCCACGCGCGGCAGGCTCACCGCACCCCAGCCCTTGCCGGCCCAGGTGGAGGCCACGCGCACCGGACACGAGTTCCTGGCGTCCTTCTTTTCCGGCCGGTTCCAGTGGAAGGTCACCTGCACTCGGCCATGCTCGTCGATCGCGATGTCTTCGTCGGTCTCGCCGGCCACCACCGCGGTCTGCAGGCCGGCGATCGACGGTTTGTCCGCAGTGGGCAGGTTGCGGAAGGACCGGTTGCTCTCGATCGCCTGGAAACGACACTTGAAGCCGGGCGCAGCGGCCCGGTCGCCGGCGGCATAGCTGCCGTTGTTCAACTGCATCGACAGGCCGACCACCAGGTATTCCCGGTTTGCTTCCGCGCGCGGGTAGTCACACAGCGTGAACAGCCCGCCGATCTCGATGGCGCACGAGCCGGTCACGCCGCTGTGCAGCGAGCGCGAGGCGTTGAGCGCCTCGGCGCGTACCTGGGCAAAATGCTTGCCTACCTGGGGGTCGAAGTGGCCGCCGGGAAAGTCGAAACCGTCGTGCCCAGTGCCGTTGCCCTGGACCGTGCCGGTCGACAACTGCGATGTCTTGGGTTTGAGCGGGTCGTAGTCGATCAACTGGACCTTGCTGGCATCGTGCCCGCTGGTCGCCACCCAGCCGCTCGCGGTCGCCTCGTCCAGCAGAGCCGCTTCGCGCGAACCGATGTAAGACACACGGTCAAAACGCGCCGCCTTGGAGTGCGCGCCCACGCCGTCGGCCAGCACCATGGTGTGGGCGCTGTCGGTATGGGTGAAGAAGTAATAGATGCCCTCCTGCTCCATCAGGCGGCTGATGAAGTTGAGCGCGCTCTCGCGGTACTGCACGCAGTAGTCGCGCTCGATGTAGCTGCCGCTCAGGCTCAGCTTGACGTCGGTGTAGCCGGCATCGGCCAGTACCGATTTGACGATTTCGGGCACCTTCATCGCGGTGTAGATGCGGCAGTCGATCTTGTCGATGAGCAGCCAGGGCTTGGGCACAAGGCGCACGCTGTATTGCGCGTAGCGCAAGCCGTCGACCACTTCCACGCCGGTCTGCGCGGCCTCGCAGACGATGCCGTTGAAGTGGCGCTGGTAGTAATCCCCGGCGGTCAATTTCACCGTCATCGAGCTGCCCAGCAGGCCGGCCAGGTCGATCTTTTCGTTGCGGCTGCCGAACTCGACCTGGTAGGAGAACATCCTCCCCAGTTGCTCCTCGGCCGCCATGCTGTTGAACAGCAGGTCGTCCTTGCACTTGGCCGACTTGAGGGTGATCTGCTGGCTCATCGGTCGTGCCTCCGCACCGCGCGCGCGCCTGGCACGGTCACGCCAAGGCCCTGCGCGGGGGCCGCAAGGAAACTGCTATAAGGGCGGCGCACGCCCCGCAGCACACCGGACCGTGCCGCCCGCGCACAGGCGCCGGCAAGGTGTCCGCATCCAGACAGCACGGGCGAATGCGCAATGTCTTGCTCCCGCAAAGCCGATCCATGCAGCGCACGCCGGGCCTGATCGCGGCGTTCGCCGCCCTGCTTGCCTTCGCGCCGATTGCGGGCTCGGCGCGCGCCGCCGGGTTGTGCGGAGCGGCACAGACCACCTACTTCAGCTGCCCGACCGCACGGCACCGGGCGATCGCCCTGTGCGGCGCGGTTCCCACCGCGCTGCAGTACCGCTACGGCACCCCGTCCCGGATCGAACTGGCCTTTCCCGCGAATGCGGCCGACGGCGCCAGCCAGCTCGGCTATGCGCACTACGCGCGCTACCAGGCCGAGCGCACCGAAGTGACTTTCAGCCGCGTGGGCGTCGACTACGCCGTGTTCGACTACACCGAACGGGGCCGCCGCCGCGCGGGCGTGCAGGTCACCACCGCCGACGGCGAGGTGCATGAAGTGGCCTGTGCCGGCGCCATCGAGGGCCGGCTGGATACGCTGGGCACAAACCTGCGTTGCGATCCGGACAACGCGCTCAACGGTGGCCGCTGCCCCTGAGTCGCAACCGCTCGCCGCCTGGCACAAGGGCGGACGCGCGATCATGCGGGCTCCTTTGACACGGATGCGGGTGATTGCCCCGCGCGCCGTGCCAACACCACCCAGCCGGCCACCGGTTGGCCGGCTTCGCGGCGCAGGGCGTCGGTACTGATGCGCAGGTCGTCGAAACCGGCAGCGCCCAGCACGCGCTCGACGTAGCGGCGGGTGTGGCGGTAGCGTCCGCTGGGCGTCAGTTCGGCGCGGTCGGCGTCCTCGTCCATCGCCTCCAGCGTGAAGGCGATCCAGCCACCGGGCCGCAGCGATCCGTGCGCGGCGACCAGCGCGTCCTGCAGTTCGCCGAAGTAGACCAGCGTATCCGCCGACAACACCACGTCGTAGGCAGCGCGATGGGCTTGCAGGTAGCCGGTCAGTTCCGCCACTTCCAGCACGTCATAGCCGCCGCGCAGGCGCGCCTTCTCGACCATGCCGCCGGACAGGTCCACGCCCGTCAGCTGACGCACGTGCGGGCGGACCAGCGGCGCGCACAGCCCGGTACCGCAGCCGGCGTCCAGCATGTCGAGCCCACCGGCCGGTGCGCCGAGCACGCGGTCCAGCGCCGCGGCCAGTACTTGCGGCGCGCGGTAGTCGAGGTTTTTAAGCAGTTGTTCGTCGAAGCTGTCGGCGAACCCGTCGAACAGCTCGCGCACGTAATCATCGTCGGCGCGCGGCGGCGGTTGGGCACCACCGCAGGCGGCCAGCATGTGGCGCGGCACCGGGTTGTCCGGCTCGCGCGCGAGCCAGTCGCGATAGACCTGGCGCGCCTCGTCACGACGCTGCAACGCGTACAGCGTCACGCCCAGCGCCTCCAGCGCGCGCAGGTTGCGCTCGTTCAGCTCGAATGCACGGCGGAAGCATCCGGCCGCCTGCTCCAGATGCTCCATGCCCTGCGCGTGACTGCGCAGGAACAGGCCCAGCAGGTAATGGCCGCGCGCGTCCTCCGGCACCCGTTGCAGCAGCGTGCCGTAGGCCGTGAAGGCATCGTCCAGGCGCTCCTGCATCTCCAGCACCACGGCCAGGTTGCCCAGCGCGTTGTGGTGGTCCGGATCGCAGGCGAGCGCGCGCCGGTAGCAGGCCTCCGCCTCCGCGGGCCGGCCGCATTCCTTGTGGACGTTGCCCAGGTTGTTGTGCGCGTCGGGGTGTTCCGGCGTCAGCGTGAGTGCGCCGCTGATCAGCTCGACGGCTTTCGCGCTGCGCCCGCGCTGGTGGCACAGCACGCCCAGGTAGTGCAGCGCGTCCGGGTGGCTGGCGTGCTGCCGCAGCACCTGGCGGTACAGCCGCTCGGCGGTGTCCAGGTCGTCGGCCTGGTGCGCGCGCATCGCCTGCTGCAGCACGCCGGCGGCGCCAGCCGCGGATCGAGGCAGCAGCACGTTGTACGGCATCGGGTTGCGCATCGCCATCAGCCGATCAACACCGTGAAGCAACCCAGCACGATCGTGCCGCCATGCGCGCAGCTGTCGCCCAGGCGCGCGGCCGGCTGGCCGCCGATCAGCACTTTGGGGGAACCCAGGACAATGCTGTCCGGCGGCCCCACGCAGGTTGCCATGTCACCCAGGCGCGCCGCCGGCAGGCCGCCGATCAGCACCTTGGGCGCGCCCGGCGCGGTGATCGGGCCACCAACGTGCGGCACCACGCCGGTCACCATCGGGCAGACATGCATGTCGGTAAGGCGGGCGGCTGGCTGCATGCGGAAATCCTCGGCTGTGCGTCGCGTCCGGCCCGGCGGTGCGGCAATGACACGCCGCGCCGGCCCGCCGGTGGATCACCACGGGCAGAACCGGCATCCACCGGGGACGGCATCCAGCCTCGATCGCAAGCCGCCGCTAACGCGGGCGACTCCCCTGTGGCGGCACGCCGGCCGGGCCGGCCAGCGTTGCCTATAGGTGAATCCGTAAAAGCGCGACCGATCTGGTCACGCCCTTTTCACGTCGGCCGCAGCCTCAGGCCACTCCGACCTGTTTGAGCGCCTTGCTCTTGATGCCCGCGAAGAAGCCCTTCTTCGCATGCGTGCCCTTGTTGCTGCTGAGCCCCTCCAGTTGCAGGCGGGAGCCCTGGATATCCTTGCTGGCGATCTTCAGCAGCGGGTCCATCTGCTTCTTCTTCATCGCCTCGACGCGGTCCATCCAGCCTGGCAGGCCGATATCCGCGACGAACATGTTCGCCACCGAGGAGGTGTCCGAACAAGTCAGCAGATAGCAGCCCAGCACCGGGCACTCGTTGAACACGGTCAGGTCCAGCGTGGTGGGTGTGGCCAGGCGCTTGTTGCCGGCGCGCAGGTCCTTGATGTCCAGGCCCAGCGAGAACAGCTGCAGACCGAGCGTGGCGAGCGCGTTGGCCGCGCCGATGGCGGCCGTGGTGGCGGTGCCGAAGTCGGCGAACAGGCCGGCGATCTTGGCGCCGGTGGCCACGGTCTGCTGCCCGAGCTGGACCGAATGCCGGGCCAGGTCGCGCTTGATGATGATCTGGATCGCCTCCGCCGCCGCGCACGGATCGCCCGGACGGAAGCCGCGCCTGTAGTCGTCGCTCTTGTAGAGGTGGTAGCCGTCTTCGGCGACCGCCTTGCCGGCCTTGGCCAACTTCACGCCGCTGGTGACCACGCCCAGGATTGGCGTGATCTCGGCCACCAGGTTGGCAAGGACCTCGCCGGAGACCGCCTCG
>Ga0308175_100002709_pt1 | contig 12151 bp, 16 predicted proteins | sample PhyCR1_3_FD_203893 | JGI IMG/M metagenome (GOLD analysis project Ga0308175, IMG submission 203893) | Soil microbial communities from UC Gill Tract Community Farm, Albany, California, United States - DLSLS.C.R1 | ecosystem: Environmental > Terrestrial > Soil > Agricultural land | place: USA... | reverse complement strand
TCCTCGCCGACCTCCCAGCCCTGCCGGATCGCGACCACCCCGAACCGCCGCCGGGCACCCTCGGGCAGTTCCACCAGGGTCCGCACCAGCTCCCGGTAGCGCTCCTCGAAAACGTGCAGCGGAAGCACCACGCCGGGGAACAGAACGGTGTGACCGAGGGGGAACAGCGGGAGCGGTTCGGCCACCTCGCCAGGCTACTGACCAGGCCTGAGCGGAGGCAGGGATACTTGTGGCGTGCTGACCCGCCTCGACCTCACCGACCGGCCGGCCTCCGGCGCCGGCGGGCTGGCCGGCGGGCTGCCCCGCGCTGCCGTCGACGTCGAGGCCGCCACCCATCTGGTCCGGCCCACGGTGGAGGCCGTCCGCCGGGACGGGGCGGCCGCGGTCCGGGCGGCGACCCGGCAGTACGACGGCGTGGAGCAGACCGACCTGCGGGTCCCGCCGGCGGCGCTGCTCCGGGCGATCGGCGAGCTCGACCCGGACGTGCGCACCGCCCTGGAGGAGGCCATCCGCCGCATCCGCCTGGTGCACGAGGCTCAGGTCCCGGCCGAGGTGACCGTCGAGGTCGTGCCCGGCGGCACGGTCACCCGCCGGCACCTCCCGGTGACCCGGGTCGGCCTGTACGTCCCGGGCGGCCTGGCCCCGCTGCCGTCCAGCGTGCTGATGAACGTGATCCCGGCGCAGGTCGCCGGCGTCGGCAGCATCGCGGTCGCCTCCCCGCCGCGCCGGGACGAGGAAGGCCGGCCCGACCGGACGATCCTGGCCGCGTGCGCCCTGCTCGGCATCGAGGAGGTCTACGCGGTCGGCGGCGCCCAGGCGATCGCCATGCTCGCGTACGGGGTGGAGGACGTCGATCCGGTCGACCTCGTCACCGGTCCGGGCAACGTGTACGTCACCGCGGCGAAGCGGCTGCTGCGCGGCGTGGTCGGCATCGACGCGGAGGCAGGCCCGAGCGAGGTCATGGTCGTCGCCGACGCCAGCGCCGACCCGGTGCTGGTCGCCGCCGACCTGCTCAGCCAGGCCGAGCACGGCCCGACCTCGGCGTCGGTGCTGGTCACCGACGCGGCGACGGTCGCCGACGCGGTCGACGCCGCGCTGGAGCAGCAGGTGGCCGAGACCAAGCACGTCGAGCGGGTCACCGAGGCGCTGACCGGGCCGCAGTCCGGCACGGTGCTGGTCCGCGACCTCGACCAGGCACTCGAGGTCGCCGACGCGTACGGGGCCGAGCACCTGGAGATCCACACCGCCGACCCGGCCGCCGTCGCGCGCCGGGTCCGCAACGCCGGCTGCGTGTTCGTCGGCCCGCAGTCGCCGGTGTCGCTGGGCGACTACGCGGCCGGTTCCAACCACGTGCTGCCGACCGGCGGCAGCTGCCGGCACACCGCCGGCCTGTCCGTCGAGACGTTCCTGCGCGGCGTCAACTACGTCGAGTACGACGAAGCGGCGTTGCGGGGGATCGGCGAGCACGTCGTCGCCCTCGCCCACGCCGAGGACCTGCCCGCGCACGCGAACGCGATCGTGAAGCGGACCGGCCGGTGACCGGGCTGGACCAGCTGCCGCTGCGGGACGACCTGCGCGGCCGCTCCCCGTACGGGGCGCCGCAGCTGGACGTGTCGATCCGGCTGAACACCAACGAGAACAGCTGGCCGCTCCCGCAGGGACTGCTCGACGACGTGACGACCGCGGCGACCACGGTCGCCGTCCGGCTCAACCGCTACCCGGACCGGGACGCGCTCGCGCTGCGCGCGGACCTGGCCGCATACCTGGGCCACGGGCTCGGACCGGCGCAGGTCTGGGCGGCCAACGGGTCCAACGAGATCATCCAGCAGCTGCTGCAGGCGTTCGGCGGCCCGGGGCGGACCGCGCTCGGCTTCACCCCGTCGTACTCGATGCACGAGATCATCACCACCGGCACCGGCACGCGGTGGCTGCCGGGCGTGCGCGACGCCGAGTTCGGCATCAGCCCGCAGGACGCCGTGGCGCAGGTACGCGAGCACGCGCCGGACGTGGTCTTCCTGACCAGCCCGAACAATCCGACCGGCACCGCGCTGCCGCTGGCGACGGTGCAGGCCGTGCTCGCCGAGGCGCCGGGGATGGTCGTCGTCGACGAGGCGTACGCGGAGTTCGCCCGGGCCGGCGTGCCGTCGGCGCTGACCCTGCTGCCCGGCCACCCCCGGCTGGTGGTGACCCGGACGATGTCCAAGGCGTTCGCGATGGCCGGGCTGCGGCTGGGTTACCTGGCCGCGGGTGCGGCGGTGGTCGACGCGGTTCAGCTGGTGCGGCTGCCGTACCACCTCTCCGCATTGACCCAGGCCGTCGCCCGGGTCGCGCTGGCGCACGCGCCCGAGCTGCTGGCCAGCGTGGCCGCGATCAAGGCCGAGCGGGACCGGATCGTCGCGGCGCTGCCGGCGCACGGGCTGACCGCGGTGCCGAGCGACGCGAACTTCGTGCTGTTCGGCCGGTTCGCCGACGCGCCCGCCGGCTGGCAGGCATACCTGGACCGCGGCGTGCTGGTCCGCGACCCGGCCATCCCCGGCTGGCTGCGGGTCACCGCCGGCGTGGACTGGGAGGTCGACGGGTTCCTCGCCGCGACGGCCGAGGTGGTACGGGAGGTGAAGGTCCTGTGAGTCGGACCGGTCGGGTGGAGCGGGAGACGGCGGAGTCCTCGGTGCTGGTCGAGGTCGACCTCGACGGCAGCGGGCGCACCGACGTCGAGACCGGGGTCCCGTTCTACGACCACATGCTGGCCCAGCTCGGCAAGCACGGCGGGTTCGACCTGACCGTGCGGACCAAGGGCGACCTCGAGGTCGACGCGCACCACACGGTCGAGGACACCGCGATCGTGCTCGGCGAGGCCTTCCGGCAGGCGCTCGGGGACAAGTCCGGGCTGCGCCGGTTCGGCGACGCGCTGGTGCCGCTGGACGAGGCGCTGGTCCAGGTCGCGGTCGACCTGTCCGGACGGCCCTACCTGGTGCACTCGGAGCCGGACGGCATGCCGCCGACGATCGGCCCGCTGTACGCGACGACGCTGACCCGGCACGTGTTCGAGTCGTTCGCGCACAACGCGCGCATCGCGCTGCACGTGCGGGTGCTCGGCGGGCGGGACGCGCACCACATCGTGGAGGCGCAGTTCAAGGCGGTGGCACGGGCGCTGCGGGACGCCACCGCGACCGATCCCAAGGTCAGTGGCATCCCGTCCACCAAGGGCGTCCTGTGAGCGAGCGGGAGGGCTCGCAGCGCGAGCGGAGAGCGACGAGGGCCGGCCGCCTGGCGCTTGCGCCCGGAGGCCTGTCCGAGGAGCGGGTGTGAGCGAACGCGAGGGCTCGCAGCGCGAGCGGGGAGCGACGAGGGCCGGCCGCCTGGCGCTTGCGCCCGGAGGCCTGTCCGAGGAGCGGGCACTGTGACCGTCGTTGTTCTCGACTACGGGTCGGGCAACCTGCGGTCGGCGGAGCGGGCGCTGGCCCGGGCCGGCGCGGACGTCACCGTGACCGCCGACCTCGACCGGGCCCGGTCCGCCGACGGCCTGGTCGTCCCCGGCGTCGGGGCGTACGCGGCGTGCATGGCCGGGATCGACGCGATCGACGCCGGGCCGGTGATCCGCGACCGGGTCGAGTCCGGGCGGCCGGTGCTCGGGATCTGCGTCGGGATGCAGGTGCTCTTCGACGCCGGCGACGAGCACGGCGTCGTCACCAAGGGTCTCGGGCTGCTGCCCGGCGAGGTGCGCCGGCTGCGGGCACCGGTGCTGCCGCACATGGGCTGGAACACCGTCGCCCCGCCGCCCGGCTCGGTCCTGTTCGCCGGACTGCCCGCCGGCACCCGCTTCTACTTCGTCCACTCGTACGCGGCGACCGCGACCGACGGGCTGGTCACTACCGCCGAGCACGGCGAGCCGTTCGTGGCCGCCGTCGAGCGCGGCCCGCTGTGGGCGACCCAGTTCCACCCGGAGAAGTCCGGCGACGCCGGCGCGCGGCTGTTGGGCGCCTGGTTGGGCACGCTGTGAGCCCGCGGTGAGCAAGGAGCGGGCCCAGCGCCGGGAGGCGCGGGAGACGGACTCCGCCCGGCGGGTCGCCGAGGCCAGGGCGAGGACCGAGCGCGAGATCGAGGCCCGCCGCCGCCGCGCCCGACGGACCGCCGCGCTCCGCTCGCTGCTGCCCCGCCGCCGGCGCTGGTCTCGCCGCACCCGGGAGCAGCGCGCGATCACCGTGGTCGTGCTGCTCGCGATCGCCGTCGGCGCGTACGTGCTGCTGGACTCCTGGGCGCCGCGGGTCGGCATCGTGCTGCTCGCGCTGCTGGCAACCCCGGCCATCGTCACGATGATCCTGGACCGGAGCACCCGATGACCTTCACCCTGCTGCCCGCGGTCGACGTCGCGGACGGCACCGCGGTCCGGCTGGTGCGCGGCGCCGCCGGCAGCGAGACCCGGTACGGCGACCCGCGGGAGGCCGCGCTGGCCTGGCAGTCCGACGGCGCCGGCTGGGTGCACCTGGTCGACCTCGACGCGGCGTTCGGCCGCGGCTCGAACGCGCCGCTGCTGGCCGAGGTGGTCGCGAGCCTGGACGTGGACGTCGAGCTGTCCGGCGGGATCCGGGACGACGAGTCGCTCACCGCGGCGCTGGCCACCGGTGCCCGCCGGGTCAACATCGGCACGGCGGCGCTGGAGAACCCGGACTGGGTGGCCCGGGTGATCGGCGAGCACGGCGACCGCCTCGCGATCGGGCTGGACGTGCGCGGCGACACGCTGTCCGCCCGCGGCTGGACCCGGGACGGCGGCGACCTGTGGGAGACGCTGGCCCGGCTCGACTCCCACGGCTGCGCCCGCTACGTGGTCACCGACATCCACCGGGACGGCGCGATGGGCGGCCCGAACGTCGACCTCTACCGCCGGCTGTGCGCGGCGACCAGGGCGCCGATCATCGCCAGCGGCGGCGTCTCGTCGCTGGACGACCTGCGCGCGCTGGCCGCCCTGGCGCCGGTCGGCGTCGAGGGCTGCATCGTCGGCAAGGCCCTGTACGCCGGCGCCTTCACGCTGCCGGAGGCCCTGGCGGCCGTGAGCGGGTCCGGGCGCCCGCCGGGCGAGCGGGGAGCGACGAGGGCCGGGCGCCCGGCGTCCGCGCCCGATGCCCGGTCCGAGGAGCGGGCGGAGTGAGCGTCGCGGTGCGGGTGATCCCGTGCCTGGACGTGGACGCCGGGCGGGTGGTCAAGGGCGTCAACTTCACCGACCTGCGGGACGCGGGGGACCCGGTGGAGCTGGCCGCCGGGTACGACGCCGAGGGCGCCGACGAGCTGACCTTCCTCGACATCACCGCGTCCAGCTCGGGCCGGGAGACCACCTACGACGTGGTGCGCCGGACCGCAGAGCAGGTGTTCATCCCGCTCACGGTCGGCGGCGGCGTCCGTACCGTCGCCGACGTCGACGCGCTGCTGCGGGCCGGTGCCGACAAGGTCGGGGTCAACACGGCGGCCGTGGCCCGGCCCGAGTTCCTGCGCGAGGCCGCGCACCGGTTCGGCTCGCAGTGCATCGTGCTGTCGATCGACGCCCGGCGTGCCCACGGCGGCTTCGAGGTGACGACGCACGGCGGCCGCCGCGGTACCGGCATCGACGCGGTCGAGTGGGCGGTCACCGCCCAGGACCTCGGCGCCGGCGAGATCCTGCTCAACTCGATGGACGCCGACGGCAGCCGGTCCGGCTACGACCTCGAGCTGATCCGGGCCGTCCGGGCGAGGGTCACGGTCCCGCTGATCGCGTCGGGCGGCGCGGGCGCGCTCGCCGACTTCGCTCCGGCGGTCGAGGCCGGTGCCGACGCCGTGCTCGCCGCGAGCGTGTTCCACTTCGGCCAGCTGCGCATCGGCGAGGTCAAGGACGCGCTCGCCGCCGCCGGGGTGACGGTCAGAAGCCCAGCGGGGTAGCCAGCAGCCGGGAGACCGCGGCGTCGTCGCCGGACAGGTCGACCCGGGCGGCCCGCTGCCGGCCGGAGGTGAACAGGGCCAGCTCGACCGGGTCGCCGACCACGGTCACGGTCAGCTCGCCCTTCTTCGCGACCACGGTCGCGTCGGTGCCGGCCCGGCGCAGCACCACCCCGTCCGGCGCCCGCCGCAGTGTGGCCCGCGAGCCGAGCTTGATCGCCCGCCAGACCGAGTCGGACAGCGTCGCCGGCACCGCCCGCGGTCCCCAGCCCTGCTGGGCCCGGCGCACGTCCTCGTGGTGGATGACGAACTCGAGCAGGTTCACCAGGTCCTTGGCCCCGGGCAGGCCCATCGGCGACCACTTCGGCGCCCCGGCCCGCACCGCCGCGACGATCTCGCCGTACGGGCGGTCCGCCTGCGCGGCCATCGCCTGCTCGGCCAGCCCGTGCAGCCGCCCGACGGAGATCCCCGCCCACGCCTTCGGGTCGCGGTCCCGGACGTAGAGGTGGACGGCCATGTCCCGGGTGGTCCACCCCTCGCACAGCGTCGGCGCGTCCGGTCCCAGCTCGTCGAGAAGGTCGCACAATGCTGCCCGCTCGGTGTCCGCGATGCTCACCACGCCGAGAATCCTAATGCCGTTAGCGCGCCTAACGACCGAGGCGAGGTCCTCTGGGGCGCTGAGCTGGGGAAACAGGAGGAACAAGATCGACGCGTGACCCGAAACGGAACATTGGCGGAACGATCGACACGATCACCAGGGCTGCCGGCGATGAGGAGGAGTGTCGTTCGGGCTCGGGTGGCGCCAACTGCCTATCCTGCTTGGGTGCTCTACGCAGAACGGAAGCGGCTTGCTGCCGTGATGGAGGCCGAAGCCCGCGGCGAGTCGTTCTGGACTGACGAGATTCCTCCTGTTGCGCGGCAACGGCTCGTTCAGGCCTGGATGGATTCGGTCAAGAGGACCCAGTATGACGAGGTCCGGAAGCAGGTGGCCGGTGTAGTGCAGGCCATCGTCCGTCGGAGCGTTGGAACTGCGGCAGATTCCGTGGAGGCGGGGCTGCTTGACGAGGACCCCGATGTCGTTCTTACCTACGTCGAGGCGATTCAGCAGGCCCTTTGGACGTCGAGCCATGCTCCACGTTGGGTGATTCCTGGCATGTGGGAGCCTCGTGTGAACGAGGTCTTCAACTCGCATCGGATCGCCTTCCGTTTCGTTCAGGGCGAGGTCGTACCGCTGTCCTCCGACGAGTTGCACGTCGAGGTGGTTGAGCCGACGCTCAGGCTCCTGCACGGGAGGAAGGACCTCGACAAGGCCCACGACGCGTACCTGAAGGCGTTGAAGGAGATCAGCAACGAGGACGCACCGGACGCCATCACGGACGCGGGTACAGCGCTGCAGGAGACACTGACTGCGCTCGGCTGTCAGGGTAACCAGCTCGGCGACCTTCTCAAGGACGCGAAGAAGCAGGGGCTCCTGGGTGCCCACGACCAGAAATTGATCACGGGAATCGAGAACTTCGGAGCCTGGGCGTCCGCTGAGCGCAGCCAGAGCGGAGATTCGCACAAGTCGTCCGAAGCGCCACTGGCCGACGCCTGGCTGATGGTCCACGTTGTCGGGGCGCTGATCGTCAGGCTGGCGGACCCATCGCGTCTGCGCGGCTAGAGCACTTCAACGTCCTCTTGAGCAGTCGGACGGCGATCGCGCCCAGGACGTCGCGTACGTCCGCGAGCTGTCCTCTCGACACGGTCGGCCGGGGCCGCGGCGTCCTGAGGGGCTACCGTTGACCCGCGACGGCCGCGGCTAGTTCAGGTAGCCGCGGCCGTCCGGTGCGAGCAGTCAGCTCACCCTCTGCCAGTCGTTTAGCGCGACCTCCTCCAATACGGCGAAGCGCTCGTCGTCGCCGTCGTCAGGGAACGTCTTGTCGAAGAACCGCTTCGCGTCCCACTCGTGGTTGCCCTGGTTCTTGCAGGTGTGCCGGTAGCGCAGTCGCACTCGGAACCCCGGCGGGTCGAGCTGAGGTGACAAGGGATCCGGCGCCGGCTCGACGTCGCAGCTGACGATCACCAACGTTCCGCGAGCCCTCGCGCCGGCCCCGAACTTCGTCAGCATGTGATCGGCGTCTTGCCGCTTCTCGACCCAGACGATCACGGTGATGTCAGCGGTGCCAGCGAGCTTCTCGGTCACGATTCCGCCGCATCCTCTGTGAGGTAGGCCTCGATTTGATCGAGCGTCATGCCGTAGCCGTTGATCGTGTCGCCGTACACGACCCCGTTGCGGAAGTTGAGTAGCCAGTACGTTCCGACCGTCGGGCCGGACCGGGCCTGCGACTTCCTCAACCGAAGCAGGCGCTGCGAGGCCTTTCGACGCAGGTTGTCCTCCCTTGCCTTTCCAGTCAGGTGCCAGTCGGGCGATTCTTGAACCAGGTGTGTGATCTTGACGCCGTCCTCGGCCTTGTCCAGGTCGACGGCCTCCGTGCAGCTGTCCAGCCGACCTCGGCAGATGGCGGGATGCAGAAGCTCGAGCCGGTCCTCCGCCGGCACGGAGCGGATGGCGTGCCACTGCTCCCGCGGCCGTAGCACCGGGCCCTGCCTGTCGACAGGGGCCGTCTGGGCGGTTGAGTCCATGTGGACTCCTTTCGGGGTTGGGGTCCCAGAACGCAAGAAGCCCACCGGCCGTGGCCGGTAGGCTCCTGATTCCTGGTTCCTGGGTGTGAACTTGTGTGGCAGCCAGGTTAGCCCGTCGGTTGATCGGGTCAAGCCCCTCGGTGGCTAGCGTCGTCAGGTGCCGCGGTGCACCGCCTTTACTCCCCGGTTCGGTCGCCGATGTGTCAAGCAGGCACGTGCTGGCGACACCGTCTGCGGCTCCCACGCCACGCGCAGCGAGGTGACCGGGGAGCCCGACCGACCGCGGCCGAGCCAGGCCACCCGGAGCATCGATGAGATCGTCGCCGACCTGGCGTTCGAAGAGTGGATGGCCGAAGGTGCCTGCGTCGGCGCCGATCCGGACGTCTTCATCACGCCGGGAGACTGCGACGACGACCCCTGGTACCCCAGGCGCGAGGCGGTGGCCTACTGCAACGGGTGCCCGGTGCGCGTCGACTGCCTGCGTTCCGCTCTCCAGTGCCGATCCACCGCCGGCGTCTGGGGCGGCACGTCCGAGTACCAGCGGCGCCAGCTGCGCACCACCATCGAGCGTCGGCGCTGTCCGGTCTGCGAGGCACGAACGCTGGCCGTCCTAGTGAGCAAGGTGAACTACCCGACGTTGATCATCTGCATGGCCTGCGGCGTCAGCTGGGAGCAGACGGCGGCGACGGCCTCGAAGTACGTGATCCTCAAGCCGCCGGCGTGATCTTCGAACATATGTTCGGTAGAGTCGCGAAGTGCCGTCCCGACCGCTGAACGCCAACCGGTCGGCGGTCGTCAAGCTGCAGACCGCGCTCGACGTCGAGGCCATCGCCCTCGCCCGCGGCGAGACCGGCATGCCGGCGTCCGTCGCGCGACTCGTGCAGTTGGTGCCGCCGGCCCGAGTCGATCTGATCGACGAGGTGCTGTCCCGCGTCGGTCGACGCGACCTCGGCCGGACGCTGGGCTGGCCGCCGCCGCACCTGTTCCACCAGCTCGTGCACGAGACGAAGCGGGTCCACCTGGGGGAGGTGCCGATGCGCGGGCCGAACGGGATCAAGGTCGACGTCATCCGGTACACCGACAAGATGGGCAACGACCGGCGCGTGTACCGGGTGACCCAGCACGCGGTCTTCATCGGCGAGTTCAAGACGCCGGCCGAGCTGGCGAAGGCCGTCGACCTGGCCGAGCTGGTCGAGGAGGAGGATGCCTCTCCGCCCGACGTGACGCGCCCCGCCGGTCGCTGACACGGGTCAATTCATCCCCACGACCGGCAGGGCGGCTGACCAGGTCGGTCCGCGCTACGACGCTATCCGCAAAACCCCGTGGTGGCCGTGTCGACGCGTGCGCGACGCTGGCCGAGCCGGACGCCACGCACGTCTAGCCGTACGCAAGATCACGAACGACAGGGATGCTCTCAGGATGCCGGCGGGCATGAACTGCTCCGGGAGCAGACCCGCACGGGCGTTCGGGGCCGGTCCGGTGTCGGGGCCCCGCCCGGCTCTGAGGGGTCTGAGCGATGCCCCCCTCAGCGTGTCCGGTCGACCGGTACACCGCCGACTTCGACAAGGCGCACGAGCTGATCTCCGCCGCCGAACAACAGGCCCGGCAGCGCGCCCACCTGGCGCAAGCCCTTGTCTCACTCGCCGCTGACCCCGGGCCGACCGAGGAGGTTGTCCCGAAGTTCGTGGAACTTCGGTGGCGGCCCGGTGATCATCAGGCGGCGTTGACGGTCTCATTCTGAGCGGTGGGTGCGACGGTTTCGGCGGTGACACGCCGGAGTTCGGCGCGGAGTGCGGGCAGGTGTAGGTGGCCGTTGATGCGGCGGAACTGCTTGCCGGCCTCGACCATGCCGGCGGCGCACCAGCGCAGCGCCATCTGCCCGTCGCGCCAGCTCTTCACGTTGCTGGCGTGGTCGCGGCAGATGGAGATCATCGACTCGATGACGTTGGTCGAGCGCAGCGTGCGGGCCAGCGTGGGTGGCACGTTCAGGCGCAGCACAGTCAGCGTCTCGGCCAGGCCCTCGCGCAGACTGGCCGCCGCGCCTGGGTGAGTCTTGTCCAGCTCGGCGGCCAGCGCCCTCAGCTCGGCCTCGGCGGCCAGCGCGGACTCGGCGTGGTAGGCCCGACGCATCTGGGAGGCGACCACCTCGCGTAGCCGCTGCGGCAGCTTGTCGTGGACGTTGCGGATCTTGTGGAGCTGACAGCGCTGGATGACCGGCTTGTCGAACACGTCGAGCACCGCGCGGCGCAGCGCCTTGGATCCGTCCAGCACCGCCAGAACCGGGGCGGTGACGTTCAGGCCCCGCTCGCGCAGGCCGACGAGCAGGTCGGTGACCAGGGTGGCGTTCTCCGTTGAGCCTTCGACCAGCGCCAGCGGGTGCTTGGTCCCGTCGACGCCGATCCCGAGGGCAACCACGCAGCAGTGCTCGCCGAAGTGCACGCCGTCCACCATCAGCCCGATCAGGTCCACAGTAGACAGATCGGCGGCCAGCAGCTGCTTCAGCGCGGTCTCGGTCGCCGCGACGAACCGCCGGGACACCGCCGACTTGCTGGTCCCGGTCGCGGCCTGCTCCACCGCCTGGCCGACCGGCTCCAGCCCTGCGCCGTAACGGCGGGTCGACAGCCCGGCGAGCATCCGCTCCAACGCCATCCTCCCCAGCACCTCGGTGCCGGCGAACACCTCATACGCCGGCACCGGCAACTCCCCGGACCCATCGGCCGCGCGGACCCGCGGCCGGCGCACCGGCACCCGCCGTCCACCCAGGCCCACCGAACCGGCCCCGGTGCCGTGCCGCACCGCGGTCCGGTCCGCGTCGTGCCGGCCGCGCGGGCCGCACACCGCGGTGACCGACTCGACCATCAGAGCCTGCATCACCTGCAGACCCGCGTCGACCGCCACCGCCAGCAGCCCCTCGGCAGCGGACTCGACGATCCCGGCCATCACGACGCTGACCTGCTCCGGCACGACCAGGTCACTCGCGTCGATGCCCCGGTTCTGGTACTGCTTGCTCACGGCGGTCCCCTGTCGCTCGGGTTGTCTTGGCGGACGCCCAACCTCTACCGCACGGCAGAGGCCAGGTGGGGGACCGCCACCTCAACTTCCACGAGACCCGGGACAACCTCCCGACCGAGCAGCTGCGCCGAAAGGCCCGCAAGAGAGCGATTGTCTGCCTACCGTGGTGGTATGACTACCGACGCCGTATCCAGCCCCTACCCGGACCGGCCCGTCGTGCTGACGGCGGACGAGCTGGCCGCCATCGCGGACTCCCTGCCGCCGGGGATGACGCTCCTCGGCGGCTTCCACTCCCACGGCGCGGGCAGCGGTGCCACGGACGACCCGGGGCAGCAGACGACCGTCATCACGGTCGACGACGACTTCAACATTCACAAGGTCGTGATCAAGGAGATCGACCCGCACCACTTCGAGATCATCAGCGACGTCATCATCCTCGACCTGCCGTCGCCCTGACGCCGGCTGGCCGCGGACGCGCGTGCCCGACACGTGCCCGTCGCGCGCAGCGAGTCTCGCTCGTACGAGAGTTTTCGCAGAAGGGACCCCGGCGCCGCGTGGGGGTTCGCGGGCGCCGGGATTCGCTCGTGATGATCAACGTCGACCGTTGCGCACC
>Ga0308175_100002707_pt1 | contig 12154 bp, 10 predicted proteins | sample PhyCR1_3_FD_203893 | JGI IMG/M metagenome (GOLD analysis project Ga0308175, IMG submission 203893) | Soil microbial communities from UC Gill Tract Community Farm, Albany, California, United States - DLSLS.C.R1 | ecosystem: Environmental > Terrestrial > Soil > Agricultural land | place: USA... | reverse complement strand
ACCGCGTCGTCGCAATGCGGCGAGATAACGACAAGCTGGCCGACCCGGCCTATCATGCGCGCCTCTACTTTTGCGCTTCCACAAAGAGCGTTTCTCGTTCGCGATTATCGAGCTGGACAATGTCGGTGTACGCGCTATGCGTTTGCTTAAACGCGCAACGCGTCACATCGCGGAAGCCGGCCTTTTGAAGCCATTCTTCGATGAACTCGTACGTGAACGGGGTCCGGACCGAGCCATACCACACAAGTTGCGTGATGAGTTTGCTGCCGGCGCTGGCGGCATCTTCGTCGGGGATGTAGAAATACCGGTGATCGCGCCGTAAGTAGGCGGCTATCGCCCTGTCCAGGTCCGGCAGCCCAAGCCTTAAAATGCCCCCTCGCTTCAGCACACGTCGCAGTTCGCACAGGGTCGGCAGAACATCGGGATAGGGCAAGTCCTGGAGCATATGCATAGCGACGATGTACTCGAAATACTCCGCCTCCACCGGCAATCCTGCGCGAATATCGCCGGAGAAATCGATTCCATCTCTTGCCGATCGATCCGCATGCATCCATCCTGGAGCAATACAGGGACCGCATCCGGCATTTAACCGTTTGACGCTCGTCCCGGTCGTATACTCCGAGGATGCTCTCTTCATCGTCACAGAAATACGACGCGATATCTGATGGCGCCTCTCAGCCTCCAAAAAATCGCGAGCGGTGGAATGAGCGCCGACGTGACGATCATCTCGGCGACATGTTTGAGCCGGTGAGAGGTTGTCGCCAATCGGCGCAGACAAAACTTGGCGGTCAGCGTAAGCCACACCGTCACGCCAAGGAGCGCGCCCCAAGTCGATCCCATTGCTGACGCGAGACCCACATCCAGGAGCGCGACGAGCGCCACATAATAGCGCCACGGTGGAACGGCCTGGATGAACCAACGGTAGAGCACGGGATGCTTCTTGTACAGGAGCGCGTTAAACATATTGTTCCGCTGCAAAGCCACGCTGACTCCCCACCTCGCGGGCCGCACCGGATGCACGACGATGGCGGCCGGCTGACGAACGAGCCGATATCCTTGCGCGCGCAACGCGAATTCGAGGTCCGTATCTTCCCGCCAGGCGACGGTGAATCGTTCATCGAATCCGCCGACCACCGACAAGACGCGCCGTCGATAGAGACAATTCGCTGTGGCAAAAGGGCCGTGTTCAAGGCCCGCCACCGTCTGTTCATAATCGGTCGGCACGCTCGGAACCGGAACGATGATGCGTCCGCTGATGCCATCGACCGCGGGATCGTCGAACGGGATAGACGCGACAGCGAGCCAGTCGGCAGCGGGAATACAGTCGTCGTCGGTGAAGGCGATAATGTCGCCATGCGCGGCCCGCCATCCCCGATTCCGCGCCGCCGCTGGCCCATGCCGACATTCATTGGCGAGATAACGCAGGCGAGGTCCGCGTCTTCTGCTCCATGAGAGAACCACTTCCCTGGTCTCGTCGGTTGGGCCATCGTCCACGACGACAATTTCATAACCGGACGAATCCATGGTTTGCATGAACAGAGCGGTGAGGCAGCGGTTCAACAGCTCGGGCCGTTTGTACGTCGGCACGACGACAGAGATAAAACAGGGCTGAGTGGAAGAGACCGACTCTTCGGAATTGATGTCTTGGATGACTGTCATGTTCTCCCCGCGTTGACTCAGCACTCAGCTCTTCTTCTCCAGAAGGAATGAGCCGATGACCAGCGCATCGAGCGGCGACGTCCAGAACGATTCGACGGCATCCCGCGGTGAACAGACGATCGGCTCGCCCCGCGTATTGAAGGAGGTATTCACGAGGACCGGCACACCTGTCCGCCGCTGAAACGCTTTGAGCAGGTCGTAGTAAAGCGGATGCTGGGCACGGTTGACCGTTTGGACGCGCGCCGTGCCATCGACGTGTCGGACGGCCGGGATGCGGTGCGCCTGATCGGACCGGACATCGAAGACGAACAGCATGAATGGCGACACGCCGGCATTCACAAACCAGTTCGCCGCCTCCTCCTCCAGAACGACCGGGGCGACCGGACGGAAGTCTTCTCGATCTTTAATGTCATTGAGGCGATCCTGCATCGTCGGAGAGATCGGCGAGGCTAGGATAGATCGCGCACCTAACGCGCGCGGCCCAAACTCCATCGCGCCTTGGAACCATCCGACAATGCGATCGCGCGCCAGCAAGTCGGCGGTCTCGTCGGCAATATTCGTGAGCCGCCGGTAAGGCAGCTTCGACCGATTTAAAAATGACTCGATTTCATCATCATCATAGGCCGGCCCGAGAAACGCATGATCCATCCTGTACGGCCGTTCCTCAATGAATGCTCCTGAAGGTGAAATCGTGGCCGAAGCAACGCGCTCCCGTGCATCCACCCATAAAGCGGCGCCAAGCGCCGTTCCGGAATCGCCGGCGGCCGGCTGGACCCACATCCGACGAAACGGCCCATGATCTCGAATCTTCGCGTTCAAGACACAATTCAACGCGACGCCGCCCGCAACGCACAATGTGTGCGCCCCTGTTGTCTCGCGCAGCCACTCGACAAGCTCCAGCACCGTCTCTTCTAGAACCATCTGCAAAGATCGAGCAATGTCGTGATGTTGCTGCTCGAACCGTCCTCCGCGCGCCCGAGGCGGCCCGAACCGTTTCGATAGCTCCGGCGGTTCCACCGTATAGTGACCGTCGCCGGTCACGCGGATGATGTCCCGAAATTGATCGGCGTATCGTGGTTTGCCGTACGACGCGAGCGCCATGACTTTATATTCATCCGATGAATGCAAAAACCCAAGGTAGGTCGTCACCTGCTCGTACAGAATGCCCAACGAATGGGGCATGATGACTTCGCCGACCTGATCCAATCGCGCGCCGTGGCCGATGTTGTACGTCGTCGTCGCTCGCTCGCCGCGTCCATCCAAGGTCAGGACGGCGGCATCACGATACGGTGACGCATGGAAGGCGCTGGACGCATGCGCGAGATGATGCGATACGAAATGCCAGCGATACGGCCCGTCAGGCCGCGCATCCTGAAAGCGTGCTTGCAAATGATGCGGGGCGCCGCTCGCCAATTGTCGCGGTGCATTCATAATGTAGGAGAGGAACAAGGGATCCCACGGCGACTCCCATGACGTCGGAGAGGAATGCGCGCTGGGTTCGAGGGGCAGCGCGATCGTCGCATTACGAGCCTGTTCCCCCAAGAGGATGAATGGGTCGTAGGAATAGGCCACATGATCGACATCCACCAACCGAATGCCGCCGGCGCATAGACAAAAGTCGATAGCATGAAACGGCAATTCGTAGGCAGTAAAGGGAACGGGGCGCTTGCCATGCTTGACATGGGTAAAGCGCTCTTCTTCGGCCGCCGCGATGACGCGTCCATCTTTGACGAGACAGGCGGCCGGATCGTGAAAGGCGGCGTTAATCCCCAGCGTGTACAAGCGACACTCCCCTCGTACAGGTGGAAGCGGCAGGCCCTTTCAGTAATTCAGCGGCGGCATGCAGAACCCGGTCCGGCTCGACCAGCCGCAAACAGTTATGGTGACCTTCGGGACACACGCTCTTGTAACAATATTTGCAAGGGACATCGTGAAAGAGGACACGATGCGGCACCTGCCAGGGTGTATGTTGCGGGTTCGTCAGCGCATACAGATCCACGACGGACGTGCCGACGGCAGCGGCGACATGCACGGCGCCCGTATTATTGGACACAAGCAACGACGCTCGCGCCAGCACGGCGGCAAACGCCGGAAGGCTCAGCGCACCGACAAGGGAATGCGAGGGCACGCCCATCTCGGCTTGAATCTCCTCGATCAGTGGACGCTCCGGCTCGGTCCCGGTAAAGACCACCTCATAGCCGAATTCTTCAACGAGCCGCCGTGCGACGATCGCAAATCCTTCAGGTTGGTAACGCCGTGATGCCGCAGTGGCGCCGGCATGGATCACAACGAACCGGCGGCCCGCATCGATAAGGCCTGCTAGTAGATCCTCGACGGCCGTGTTGACCGTGTCCGGAATGGCGATCGACAGTCGTTCATCGCCGGTCCGCGCGCCGACCGTCGCAACGAGATCGAGTTGCCGGCGGACTTCATGGCGCAGACATGTCTCGGGCTCCGTCTCCCGCACCCAGTGCGTGAGCAGTTCGTAGGGATTCTCCCGGCAATGGGCAAGGCGCCGGGGAATAGCGGCCAGATAACAGAGCATCGCGGCCGGGAGGGCGCTTTGACTATAGACGGTAAAAATGACGGCCGCGTCGAATGCTGCCCGGCGGAGATGCTGCACCATGTCGAGATCCGACCCTACGTCCACATGGCTGCTCCGCGCCTTCACCCACGGCGCATCGTAAATCAAGACCTCGTCAACCTCGGGAATCAAGCGCCCCGCAGCGGCGCCCGACGCGGATGTCATGAGCGTGATCCGGCGCCGAGGCCACGCATGTTTCAAGGCGCGGATCGCCGGCGTCGTCATCAGCACATCGCCAAGCGTGTCCAGGCGCACGCAGAGAATCCGTTCTGCGTCGGCCCACGATGCTTGAGACATTACATCCCGACTAACATTCATAGGAAGCCCTAGGCGAACGAGCCATCATGTCGTCCATTTTTGGAATCACTGCCCCACCCTCTAGAGTGAGAATGATGTCCGCTGCCGAAGCGAGATCCGCGGCCATCGCATCCGGGCAGCGGTGAGCAGCCAGATGCCATTCTGTTTCATGGCCATTGTCGATCAGGATCGTTCGACACCCGGCGCGGCGGCCCGCCTCGACATCGTGCAGGATATCGCCGATCATCCATGATGCGCGCAGGTCGATGGCGTAATCGGACGCCGCCTGAATCAATAGACCGGGAGACGGTTTTCTGCAGTCGCACACGGCGGCATAGGCCGTCACACGTCCTTTCGGATGGTGAGGACAGTAATAGAAGCCGTCCAAGCGAACACGTTCATCCTGCAGAAGCGCGCCGAGTGTCATTTCGACCTGTCGAAGTGCGTCGGTGGGAAAGAATCCGTGAGCCACCCCCGGTTGATTCGACACTACGATCAGCGCATACCCAGCGACTTGAAGCCGCCGCAATCCCTCGCTTGCGCCCGGCATCAGGCGGATCATGCGTACGTCGCAGTTGTAGGGAACATCTTCAATCAGCGTTCCGTCTTTATCCAAAAAGATCGCCTTTCGCATGACAGTACTGAGGACTGAGGACTGAGTTTGTTCTTCGGCTCAGTCATCAGCACTCATCACTCAGTCCTTAAATTTACGGCCAGCTCGTTTCCTTCATCGGCATCACCATGATCTCGGGCACGGCGGTCTCCGGCGGCAGTTGCAGAATGCAGCGAATCGTCTCCGCGACGTTGCGAGGGTCCTGCAAGGTGCTGATGTCGATGTCCGGGAACCGGTCGAGTAAGAATGGCGTCCGCATGCCGCCACTCACCACAGCCGTCACTTTCACTTGATGGGGACGCGCTTCCACGTGGAGCGCATGGCTCAAGCCGAGCAGTCCCCACTTGCTCGCGTGGTATGCCGAGGCGTTGGCCCACGCTCGCTTTGCGGCGGTCGAAACGATGTTGACGATGTGCCCGCTTCGTTGCCGCTTCATAATGGGCAAGACACATTTGGATAGAACGAACGGCCCTTTCAAATTAGTCGTCAGCACGCCGTCCCAGTCTTGTACAGTTAATTCTTCGATGGAGACGGTCTTATCGATGGCGGCATTGTTGACCAGAATATCGATGCGGCCAAACGAGTCCATGACTCGGCGAATGACATCTTCCACCTGCGTTTCCCGCCCGACATCCGCCGCCAGCGCGATCGCTTGTATTCCATCCTCGGTCAGCTTTTTCACGAGCGCATCGGCCGCATCCCGCCGGAGATCCATCACAATGACGTTGGCCTTCGCCTCGCCCAGCGTGCGACAGATGGCTTCGCCCAGCCCTTGCGCTCCTCCTGTGACCACGGCCACGGTATTTGCCAGTTCCATCGTCCCTCCTACTTGCGTGCTGCGCGGGCTGCGCCCGTTCGTCGGCGGCGCGGTAATTCCCACACGGTGCGGACCATGCGCCCATTCTTCACCTGCCGAACGTCGGACGCCAGACGTTCGTCCACCAATCCACACAAGACATGCATCAAGATGAGATGGACTTCCTCAACTGAGTGGCGGTTCGACGACGGGACCATCAGCATAATGTCCGCCAGTCGTCGGCTGTCCACGCCATGCGCGGCCAGCAGCGCGATAGACCGCAACCCGCGACGATGCGCCGCCTTAAACGCGTGCGCAAGCGACTGCGACACGCCGTGCGTACTGATACCGATCAACACATCGTCAGCTTGACCGAACGTCTCGACCTGACGCGCTAAGGCCGAGTCCGATGCCGTCTCCGATCGCACCGAATCGCCGGCCGCGTTCAGGGAGAGAGCAGGGAGTCCCGGCCGGTCGGGCGACTGTAATCGTGTGACAAAGGAGGAGGCCAGATAGTCGGCATCGGCGGCGCTGTGCCCATCGGCACAAATCAACACCTTTCCGCCGTCGGCAAAGCACGTTGCGAGCATCTGAACCGCTTCCAGCGTCGGCGTGCGAAGCCGGCGATGCGACTCCTGCAGCGTCTCCATCGCGCTGTTGAACCCATGATCGACCGCCACAAGCTGATCCGGGCCGTGACATGGCTCCGGTTGATTGGCCACAAGCACGTTCTCGTAGAGAACGGAGAGCGCCTTGGTGACCTTCTGCCACGTGAACAGATCGTTCGCCCGCTGAATCGCTTGGCGGCTGAAAAGCGTCAGCAACTTGGGGTGAGCGTAGAGGTGCGATATTTTCTCCGCCAGCGCCTTCGGATTCTTCGGCGGGACGACGTAGCCGGTTTCACTGTCGCGCACGGTGAATTTGATGCCGCCCACATTCGAGCCGATCACCGGCGTCCCGCATGCCATCGACTCGACCGGCGTGATGCCGAACGGCTCATACCACGGTGTCGTGACGAACACATCGGCGGCGCTGTAGTAGTACTTCAGCGTGTCGCGGCCGCGCCGGCCAAAGAACGTCACATGGTCTCCGACGCCCTCTTCTCGCGCAATCTCTTGCAGGCGGGCGATCTCGGGTGTCGTGGTGGGATCGGCGTCATCCGTCTCGCCTCCGACGATCAGCAGCGTGGCCGCGATATGATGATCTTTCAGGAGACATGCGAACCCTCGGATCACGTTCTCGATGCCTTTACGCGGGACCATGCGGCCGACGTGGAGGATGACCCGTCCGTCCAGCGGCAAACCGAGCGAGATGCGTGCCAGGGGTTTGCTGATGGGCCACAGCTCCGTCGGGTCGAACCCGCAGGGAATAATTGTAATTTTCGACGGGTCCGCATTGTAGAGTTGGATCAAGTCCTCTTCGTCCTGCGGCGCTTCCGCGATGATATGATCGGCTTCGGCGACAATGCGGTCTTCAATGTCGAACCTGGCATCCGGGAACTGATCCGCCTGCCGTTGATGTTGCCGCCTGACCCGGCCCAGCGCGTGAAACGTGATGACGAACGGGGTTCCAAGGACGCGCTTCACTTCGGCCGCCACCAATCCCGACATCCAGAAATTGGCATGGATCAGGTCATAGGCCTTCCGCTGGCAGCGGCAAAACTTCAAGACATAGTCGGTAAACTCCTGCATGTAGGGCAAGAGTTCTTCCTTTCGAACGAAAGATGGCGGGCCGGCGGGCACATGGACAATCCGCACTCCGTTCACCCATTCGACCGTTTCGGGCAGCACCTCGGTATCGCGCCGCGTGAATACATCGACGTCGTATCCCATGCCGGCCAGCAACTTGGCGACTTGTCCGACATAGAGATTTTGGCCGCCGCAGTCCACTCCACCCAGAAGGCTGAGCGGCGACGCATGTTCGCTGATGAGCGCGATTTGCTTGGTCATCTCAGCTCTCCCGCCGCTGTCGCAACCGCCGCTTCATCGCGTTTCCACTGTGCGCTGAGCCTGCCTGCACGCTGCTGCACCGCGGCCCTCAACGTACGGTCCCAATCTGCGGCGAAGCGGTTGATTCCGAATCGAACGCGTCCGATCTCGCGGGCACGTTCACTGAATCGATGCGCGTCTTCCGGATGCGCCAAGAGATGCCGCATTCGCTGGATCAGCACGTCGATATCGGTGTCCACGTACCCGTTGACGTTGTTCGTCACCGCGGTGACCATTTCAGTGGTGGCCAATCCTACAATCGGGATGCCGAGGCTCATCGCTTCACAGATCGCGAGGCCGAGGCTGGTGTACCGAATCGGATTGAAGACGAAGCGATAACGACACATGAAGCGAGGAAGATCCTCATGGGAGATTTCCCCGACTCCTCCGCTTTGTGCGGATTCCATGCCGATCAAGTCGAGCGGCACCTCTCGGCGAACCCGCTCGAACACATCCCATCCCAACCTGCGGCCCCGGCGCTGAATCCCATTGACCACGACCAAGCCTTTGTTCAACTCACCGGTATACCGGACGTCCTGGGGGACCAGCACCCCGTGCTCGATCACGCGCGTCGGCGTACGGCCGTTGTCCCACATCAGTTCATTAAATGGCGTGACATGGATTAAGAGCGACTCCGGATCATCCACGATATGCCGGGTATTGGTCGGATGTTGCTGAGGAGGGTCATGCTCCAGATAGACTCTCGGCAACCGGCGCTGCGCCTCGGATAGTATCTCGTACTGATCCGTCAGATAATGCGGGGCAGACTGAAACAGAATGCAGTCCAGGTCGAGATCGCGTACCCGGTCGATAGGCACTTCGTGGACATTATCCGGCCAGGGAAAACCGGGAGCCCGTCCGCTATAGCCCTGTTCCCGCCGTCCCACCGGCAGGTAGAAGTCGTGCGGTGTCTGGGTGAGATAGTAGAGATAGTTGCCGTGAACATGCCACGTGAGAATGCGGAGACGTGGGGCGATCCTGTCCATTACACCGACACCTCGGTCTTCACCGAATCCCCTGCCAAGACACCGTCAATTTCCCGAATCACCGACTCAAGGGTCGCGTGCGCTCCGAGTAAGACACGATGGCGCTGCCGATTTAATGGACTCCACCGAACCGGATCTGAGTCCGTGCAAATAATGACGCTGGGCAGCCGCAAGCCTGCGGCAACGTGGGAGACGCCGGTATCATTCGCGACCAACATCTTGGCATGACGGAGCAGCACACCGAGCGTTCCGAGATCCGTCCGGCCGACCATGATGACGGCCTTCGTTCGCATCGCCCGCGCCATTGCATGGGCCAAATCGGATTCTTCTTGTGTTCCGGTCACGACGACCTGAAATCCGCGCGCGGCAATCATATCGGCAATACCGGCGAAGTGTTCAGGAGCCCAGCGGCGAGACGCTCCGCGCCCTCCCGGATGAATGCACACATACTCGCGGCGCATCAGCAATCCGCTCTCTTTAAGATTCATAAACGCGTCTTCATCCGTAAGAGTCACGGGCCACTCCATGTCGTCGCCTGACGACGGCACGCCGAGGAATGCCATTAAATGAAGATGTCGATGTACTTCGGGCAGCGTATCGGGGTACGGCGTGAAGGTATCGGAATCGGGACGCCATTCGCCCGGCACATAGAATCCCGCGGTGCTTTGCGCACCGAATAACGCCACCAGTTCATTTGCGTAATGTCCACTACCATGCATCTGCAGCACGAGATCGAAACGCCGGGCCTGCATCTCCGTCAAAAACGCCGGGATCGATTCTGTGGCCATGCAGCGCTCGGGAAGCCCGGGGTATCCCGGAAATTCAATGAACTCGTCGAGATAGTGGTGGAATCGAGAAACGAATTGGCGCGCCCAGGGCAACCCGATGAGCGAGATGCGCGCAGAGGGAAAGGCCGCGCGCAGGGCCCGCCATGCCGGAACGGCGCAGAGCAGGTCGCCAAGTTGAAGCGCTCTCAAGATGGCAATCTGGGCCATTGGACCGTTTCGTCGGGCTCGTCGTAAGATCGTTAGGTTCATCTATTGCCTGGTGTATCCTTCGCTCGCTTCCTTCTTTGTAGTCGATCTCTTTCGGCTTCAGTATCGGTGAACTCACGGAACCACTGTCCACTTCTGACGTAAAACTCAGACCGGCTCTCTTATTACGCCATGCCTATTAAGGTTTTACCTTATTGAATGAAAGCGGTGAACAGAAACACTCTCCGCTGAATCGGACAGACGGCGAGTCGGCGATGCGCTGGAGCGAGACAATGCTGAGGGCTTTGATAGAGAGCGGGAAAGTTAGATGAGTACCGGTTCTTGGAGCAATGGAGCATTCACTGGCGCGATCGCAGTGATGATGCCGCCTTCCATTTTCATGTGGAGGTCGCAGACGCGCAAAACGTTCACGCGGTGGGTAATCAAAAACGTCGTACGGCCCTGCATGAGTGACTCCAAGGCATCGACAATGGAGGCTTCTGTTTGCATGTCGACCGCGCTCGTCGGCTCGTCGAGAATGAGGATCGGCGCATCTCGAAGGAAGGCTCTGGCCAGGGAAACTCGCTGACGCTCCCCGCCGGAGAGTGTCGCGCCTCGGCTCCCGATCGCCGTGCCGTACCCATCCGGTAATCGCATGATGAACTCATGCGCATCGGCCGCCCGGGCGGACGCGACGACCTCGTCAAAAGTGCTGTGAGGCGAGCCGTAACGGATGTTCTCTTCCACCGTCCCGGAAAACAACACGGGCTCTTGCAGCACCATGGCATATTGCCGCCGCAAATCTGCCAGTCGGTAGTCGCGCAGGTCTTTCCCGTCCAGCAAGATCCGGCCGCCGGTCGGGTCGTAGAAGCGGGTCAGCAGATTGAGCAACGTCGTCTTCCCGGCTCCGGTTGTCCCGATGATTCCAACCCGTGTGCCGGGTGAGATGGTAAATGACACGTCGCGTAAGATCGGCCGGTGATGGTTGTAGCGGAAAGACACTTGCTGAAAGGAGACGGTACCTGCAGCCCGGCGAAGCGGAAACGCATCCGGCCGTTCGACAATGTCCGGCCTCTCATTGAGTATTGAAAAGGCGCGTTCGACCCCGGCCAAAGAGGACTGCAACTCGGCCACCTTTTTTGTCACAGTTTCCAAAGGTCCGTAGAGTTGAGACAGGTAGGCCATGACGACCAGAAATTCGCCTAACGTCAGGGCCCCTGTTTGGACATGGCGAACGCCGATAAACAAGGCCGCGGCTGTTCCACACGCAAGGACGAGACTAATCGAACAATCGAATCCGCTTCCGATTTTGGCCACCCGATTGTGGCCCCGCACCCATTGATAGGCCTGCTGTAAAAACCGGGCATGCTCATGGGACTCCTGGCCGAACGCCTTCACGACGCGAAAGGCCCCGAAGACTTCTTGAATGATCCCGATGGTCGACGCTTCGGTTTGTTTCACCTCGCGCCAGGCCGATCGAAGGCGGCATCCGGACACTCTCGTCAGGATAAAGAGAACGGGCGACACCGCAAGCGCCACAAGAGCCAACTGCCAGTCAATGACCGAGATAACCCAGACCATCCCCACAAACATGCATGAGGCGGTGACAAAGGGGATGATGCCATCGATCGGAATATTTTTAATCGCCGTGGCATCCTGTTGGAGGCGATACAGGGAATCCGCGGTTCCCCGGGTCTCATGATAGGCCACAGACAAACACTCCAAATGCGCGAACAGGCGATTGCGAAATTGGAAGATGAGCCGCTCCCCGGCATAGGATGATAACAACCAGAGAGCCAAGCCACGCAGTTGGGACAACAGCGCAATGCCGAACGAGAGCCCCAGTACAAGCGCCAGCGGCCGGATCGATGACGGCCTTCCGCCGTCCATCGAGAGCCACTGGAGCAATGGCGGCAAGGGGCCGGTCCCAATGATGCTATCGACAACGATCTTTAATGGGAGGGGGGCCAGGAGCGCGAGAGGAATGGATAGGAGCCCAAGGATACAAATACCGAGAAGATGGAACCAGTACGGGCGTAATTGCGCGAGCACCCTTATATATAAGGCCCATTCCGAACAGACGGCAGTCTTCAATGGCAAGTCCAGTATTGAATCCGGTCAACCTCTTCAGTAAATATAGTAAGAAGTAGAGGACATGTCAAATAAGCCAAAAGCTTACGTATGTCAGTCTAGTTCATCCATAGCTACAGTAGTAAAGAAATCGCGGGCGGTAGTTTGAGTGGCAGAAAACCTAAAA
>Ga0308175_100002704_pt1 | contig 12156 bp, 11 predicted proteins | sample PhyCR1_3_FD_203893 | JGI IMG/M metagenome (GOLD analysis project Ga0308175, IMG submission 203893) | Soil microbial communities from UC Gill Tract Community Farm, Albany, California, United States - DLSLS.C.R1 | ecosystem: Environmental > Terrestrial > Soil > Agricultural land | place: USA... | reverse complement strand
AGGCCCACGACGAGCTCTCGCCCGTCGACCTGCCCCCCGACCACCCGGGCCGCCAGGAGGCCGAGCGCCAGTCCGGCGGCATCGGCGGCACGACGGAGGGCAACACCTAGCCGGCCAAGGACGCCAGGGCGGCGCGGGCGATCCGGGCGTTGGCGGTGGCGCGCTCGGCGAGCGAGCGGCGTGCCGCGGTGACGTCCGAGCCGATCGCGCGCGTCAGCGCCGCGGCCACCTGGTCCACGCTGCCCGGGTCCGCGACCTGCAGGTCGCCGGTGTCCGCGCACGGGACCGCGGCGCTCGTCACGACCGGGACGCCGAGCTGCAGATGCTCGGCGGCGACGTAGCCGTAGGACTCGCTGAGCGTCGCCGCCAGGCCGGCGTCGCAGCCGGCAACGAGCGCGAGAAGCTCGTCATGGGGAAGGCGCCCGTGATCGGTGAACGCGACCCCCAGCAGCTCGAGCCAGCGGCTGTAGCGCTCCGCCCTGCCCGCCAGGTGCAGCGTCCAGCCCGGCTGTGCGGATCGCGCGAACGCAGCCGCCTGGACGACGATGTTCTTGCGCGGGTAGGGCTCGCCCAGGAGCGTCACGTTGACGCCGTCCAGCTCGCGCGGCGCGGCCGGCGGCGGATCGGCGAGGACGTCGGGAAGGTGCACGCCGCCGAAGACGCGCGCCGCCTCGGCGTCGTTGAACGCAAGCGCCGCCAACCGGCCATCCGCGCGCAGCTCGAGCAGGCGCCCGAGCTGCCGGTCCTCGGCGCCGAGCTCGGCCTGCAGCAGCGGCGAGTGCCAGCGCCCGATGATCCGGACGGGCGCGTCGAGCAGCGGCTCGTAGCTCGGATGCCAGGAGCTCAGCACGAGCAGGTCGCAGGCGGGCGGCGGATCGCCGGGCGCCAGGGCGACCGCCTCGCCGCCGAGCACGGCCGCGGCGTGGCGGGCCGACGTCAGGCAGCCCGCAAAGCCGTCGAACGACGCGAACGCGATCACGCGGCGAGCAGCGCCTCGTGAAATGCCGCCGCCACGCGCGGCCAGGAGTACGGCGCCGCCTTCGCAACGCCGAGCAGGCCGCGCTCGCGGGCCGCAGCCGGATCGCGCGCGACCTCCTCGAGCACCGCGGCGACGCCGTCGACGTAGCGCGGGTCGCGCCCGCCGGCATACGGCACCCGTGCGCCGTTGCCGTCGACGTGCGAGCGGGCGGCGCCGACGTCGCTGGCGATCACGAAGCGGCCCGACGCGAGGTATTCGGGCAGCTTCAGGGTGGTGCGGCAGCGGCCGAGCGCGTCGGGCGTCTGCGTCCAGGTCACCGCGTCGAGCGCGGCCAGCGCGTCGGGGACCCGCTCGTGATCGATCGCGCCCGGCGTGATCAGGCGCTCCGCGACACCCAGCTCCGCCGCCCGGTCGCGCAGCGCCGCGACGCCGTCGCCCGGCCCGATGACGGCCGCCTTGACTCGTTCCGGCAGCCGCGGCAGCACCTCGACGAGCTCCCACCCGTACGCGGTCCGGGCCACCGGGCTCCACACGATCGAGCCGATCACTCCGACCGCGACGTCGTCGTCGCGCAGGCCGAGCAGGCGCCGCCCGGCGCCGGGCGCGCGCGGCGCGAAGCGCTCGAGGTCGACGCCCTCCGGGACGAGGTGCGCGCGGCGGCGCACGCCGTGCTCGGCCAGCACCTCCTCGAATCCGGCGCCGCGGATGAGCAGGGCGTCGGCGAGCCGCCAGGCGGCCGCCTCGGTCGCGCGGCGCCGCGCGACCCGCGCGCGCGAGGCGCCGAGCGCGTGGATCACGTCGGCCGCGACGTCGCCGATCTCGACGGCGACCGGCACGCCCCGGGCGCGCAGCAGCAGCGCCGCGCGCAGCTCGCGCGGGTCGCAGTCGTAGGCGACGATCACATCGGGCCTGCGCGCTCGCGCCAGCCTGCGCAGGAGCGCCCGCTCGGCGCCCGGGCCGTCCGGCCGGTGCACGACCTCGACATCAAGGCCCGGCGGTGCGTGCTCGGCGATGCGCAGCGCGCGGCGGGCCATGAGGCCGCCGGGCAGCGAACGGCAGAGAACGAGCGCGCGCACCGGGCAGTTCATATCGTCCCGGCGCGATGCGCGTGCGCGGATTCCTGTGGCGGACCGCCGGCCGCGCGGCCGGCCGGGCCGCGCCACGGCCGATGCACGCCTACCACGACGCGGTCACGCGCTCGCTCGTGCGGGCGCTGCTGCGCGACGCCGACGTGCTCGCTGTCTACGCGCAGGGCTCCTATGCGGTGGGCGAACTGCGGCCCGGCCGCAGCGACGTCGACCTCGTCGCCGTCGTCGCGGATCGGGACGTCGAGGGCGAGCTCGCTCAGCTCGCCCGGCTGGCGCGTCCCTACCGCCGCCATCAGGCCGTGCTGCCGATCGACCTGGCCGTGCTCGGCGCAGGCGGCTTCGCGGTGAGCGCGGGGAGGCTCGCGCAGCGGCGGGGCCGGATGGGCTCGCCCGGCCCGATGGTTCCGGTGTCGGCCTGGCGGCTGCTGGGCGGCGACGAGCTGCGAACGGGCGCCGAGGCCATACCGGCCGGCGACTGGTACGTGACCGAGGCGCACGTCGCGCGCGCGGTCGGCGCGGCGGCAACGGGCGGCGACGTGCGCGGCGCGCTGCGCGACCTGATCCACGACGTGCGGCGCGAGGCGCTCGACTGGCCGAGCGCGCGACGGCTGCTCGCCGCCCGCGACGACGCCGAGCTCATCGCGGCCGCGCTGGAGGTGACCGATGCCCAGCGCGAGCTGATCCCGCTGCCGGCCCGGCCGCGGGAGGTCGAGGGCTGGACGGCGCCGCCCGCGCCCGCCGAGGTTCCGCAGATCGGTGCGCCCGGCGTCGTGACGTTGCACCGGCCGCCCTTCAGCAGCCGCCCCGAGCTGATCGCGGAGGGGGAGGCCGCGGCGCTCGCGCGCTGGGCGGCCGGCGGCGGCACGGTCGCGGCGCGGCGCGCCGGGATGGACCTGCGGCTCGCCACCCCGCGGCTGGCCGAGGAGGGCTGGCGCGGGGGCATGCGCGCCGCATCGATCCTGCTCGCCTCCGTCCCGGTCGCGGGCGAGCCGCTGGCGCCGCGGCTGCGGCTGCCGACCGACGCGGTGCTCCATGAGCAGGCGGCCACACAGGCGCAGGGCCTCCTCATGGTCGCGCGCGCGACGCTCCTCGGCCACCGCGGCGCGGCGCCCGACCCGCTGCTGCCCGCCCGCATGGCCGCCTGGCGCCTTCTGGCGGCGGGCGGCCCGCTGCTGGGCGAGGAGCCATCGCTGCGAGCCGCAGTGCCGGAGCTGGACGAGCCGGACTGGGGCCGGCGAGCGCTGACCGTGGCGCGCCGCTAGACGCTCTCGACGCCGCCCGCGCGCATCCGCTCAGGATGGATCGCGCGGAACAGCCAGCCCGGGTGTGCGAGGACCGGCGGGCCCGCTTTGCGGGCGAGCGCGAACAGATGGTCGCGACGGCGCTCGGCATGCTCGCCGGGCAGCGCGGCGGCGGCGCGCAGCAGCCGGCCGAGGCGATCGGGCGGCGCGTAGCCGTCGATGTTGTGCGCGCGCACCTCGCCCTCGAAGTTCGCCGCGTGCAGCAGCGCCGCCACCTCCGCGCGCGTGTACTCGCGGTTGTGCCGGTCGGTCGGGCCGTAGCCGGAGTACGGCTCGCCGACCGACTGGCCGCGCAGCACCCGGGCGAGCAGCGGCGCGGCGAGCCCGTTGGGGGTCGTGAGGACCAGGCCGCCGCCGTCGCGCAGCACGCGGTTCGCCTCGTGCAGGAGGTGCGCGGGCGAGTAGCTGAGGTGCTCGAGGACCTCCATGCAGATGACGGCGTCGAACGCGCCGTCCTCGAACGGCCACCTGTGGCGCTCGGCGTCGAAGCGGTGCAGCTCCAGCCGCTCGTCGCGCCCCGCCCAGCGCAGGCGCACCGGCTCGACGCCGTTGGGCTCGCGCTCCCAGACGCCGCGCGGCTGCCCGGCGAGCACCATCCGTGCGCCGCGCTCGAGCAGCAGCTGCGTGAACAGGAAGGGGTCCGCGCCGAGCTCCAGCACGCGCGCGCCGGGCGTCGCGACGCTCAACGCCGGCGGCAGGGTGCGCGCGAACCGCCCGGCCGAGCGGTCGAGGTAGTAGGCGATCTCGTCCTCGCGGCCGGCGAACTCGCCCCCCGCCTCGTCTCCCACGCCCACCTCCCGTGCGAGCAGCCGCCGCCGTGTCGGAAGGTCGAGGGTCACCCGCCGCAAGGTAGCCTCCGGCGCCCGTGCCCGGTCGCCACCTCACGATCGTTCTCGAGCAGGCCGCGGAGCAGGGCGGCACCGAGCGCGTCGTCGAGACCGTGCTGCGCCACCACCCCGCAGCGCGCGTGCTCTCGCCGGACTTCCAGGAGACCAACGTGCCGGCGGGCTCCGAGCCATGGTGGCTGGACCGCGTCGAGCCGTTCGCGCTGCGGGCGCCGCGGCGCAGGCCGCTGTGGGCGCCGCGGTATGCGCGTCGCATCGCGCGCTCGCCGCTGCCGGCGAGCACCGAGCTCCTCCTGACGTTCTCCGGCCACGGCTGGGCGCTGGCGGCCGCCGCCCCGCCCGGCGTTGCGCACGTGAGCTACATGACGGGCCTGCCGCGCTCGCTGTACGGCGAGGCGGCCCGCTACCGCAGCGCGGAGCCGCCGCCGCTGCGTCCCGTTTTGCGCGCCGCGCTGCCCTGGTTGCGTGCCGATCACGCACGGCTCGTCCGCCGCGCCGACCGCGTGCTGACCAACAGCCGCGCATCCGCGCACGACCTCGCCGCGGCCTACGGGATCGACGCGCAGGTGCTGCACCCGCCCGTGCGCACGGAGTTCTTCACGCCGGCACACCGCGCGCGCCGCCATGTCCTCGTCGTCGCGCGGCTCGTGCCGCACAAGCGCGTCGAGTCGGCCGTCGAAGCCGCGCGGCTCGCCGGGCTGCCGGTCGTGGTCGCCGGCAGCGGCCCGCAGCTCGAGCGCCTGCGCGCGAACGCGGGCCCGCATGCCCGGTTCACCGGCTGGGTGAGCGACGAGCAGCTGCGCGAGCTCTACCGCGGCGCGATCGCCCTGCTGTGCCCGTCGACCGAGGAGTTCGGGATCGTCATGGCGGAGGCGCAGGCCTGCGGCACGCCGGTCGTCGCGCCGCGGGCCGGCGGCGCGCTGGACATCGTCGAGGACGAGCGCACCGGCAGGCTCGCCGATGACCCGTCGCCGCGCGGCCTCGCCGCCGCGCTGCGCGACGTGCCGCTCGACGCCGGCGCGTGTCGCGCGTCCGGCGCGCGGTTCTCCGAGGAGCGCTTCGTCGCGGTGCTCGGCGCGGTGCTCGGCGCCTACGCGCCGGCTGCCTCGACGGCGGAGACGGCGCGCTCCAGCGGCGCGCGTGCCAGCACCGCGCCCGCGGCGCCGCGCGCCGCCTCGCTCGCCTGCGCCCAGGCGGACGGGTCGTCCAGCGCGCGGACCGCGTCCGCGTAGTCCTGCGGCTGCGCGTCGGGGGCGAGCAGCCCGCCCGGCGCGACGTGCTCCGCGAGGCCGCCGTTGCGCGGCGCTACGACCGGGACGCCGCACGCCTGCGCCTCGAACGCGACGCGGGAGAACGGCTCGGGCCACAGCGACGGCACGACGCAGGCGCCGGCGCCATCGAGCACGCCCGCGATCGGCTCGTCGCGCAGGTCGGCACCGAGCCGGCCCAGCTGGGCCGCAGCCTCGCCGTCGAGCCCGGCCGCCGTGACGGTGACGGCGCGACCGTCCAGCGCCCGCACGATCGATGCCACGAGCGCCGCGCCCTTGTGCGCGCCCCACGCGCCGGCTCCCACCACGACGTGGCCGCGGTGGCGGGCGCGCGCCTCCGGCGCCGCGACGACGGGCTCGGCGACGAGCGCGTCGCGGCCGGTCCAGCCGCGCGCCGCGGCCGCGACCGCCGCGCTGCACGCGACCAGCGAGTCAGCGCGCGCGAGCGCCTCGTCCTGTGCCCGGCGCGCCGCGTGCGCCCCGACCTCGGCCAGCGGGCAGGCCAGGCAGTCGCGCGGCGGCGGGCAGACGAGCTCGACACGACCGGCCACGATGGTCGCGCCCGGGCCGTGCGCGACCTTGCACAGGGACTCGTAGCTGGGGAGCAGCACGACGAACGGCGCGCGCGCCTCCAGCGCCGCGGGTGTCCCGTGCAGCTGCGTGATCGCCACGTCCGGGGGCGGCTCGCCGCGCACGGCCGCCGACAACACGGCGCGACGCGCGCCGATCGCCTCCCAGTAGCGCGCCGCGTCGCGCGGCGGGGCCGGCAGCTCGCGGCCGTCGACGCCCGCTGGCAGTTCGCGCACCGCCGACGCGGCCCCTGCGCCGCCGGACAGCCAGAGCGCGCGGACCCGATGCCCGCGGCGCGCCAGTGCATCGAGCAGTTCCAGCGCGAAGCGCTCGGCCCCGCCGCGCGCCGGCAGCAGCGACTCGGCGGCGAACAGGATGTCCAGGCTCACGGCTCGAGCAGCGGCGCGAGCGCCTCCCAGTTGCTCGCGTGGTCGCGGCCGAGCGTCAGGCGCCAGACCCGCGCGCGCCGGGCCGCGGCGGCGCAGCAGCGCGCGCGGGTGAGCGCCTCGCCGGCCTTGCCGGCCACGTCGCGCATGCCGCGCTGCAGCACGAACTCCATGCCCTGGTAAACGCCGACGCCGACGACGCCCTCGCGCAGCAGCGCACCGGCCGCCGCGCGCCGCGGCAGCGGCTCGAGCCGGCCGGCGCGACCGAGCGAGCGCTGCCCGACGATCAGGTCGCTCATCGGCTGCGGGGAGCCCTCGACGCGATCGCGGAAGCCGTCGAGGTCGAGCACGAGCTTGTCGTGGAACTCCATGCGCTCGATCCGCCGGACGGAGCCCTGGGGCATGCGCTCGGCGTCCGTCGGGTTGACGCCGATCCGCAGCGGGAACGGGTGCACGTACCCGCGCGAGTCGAGCAGCGGCGTGTCCTCGGCGAGGATCTTCACGCGCTCGTCCGCCAGCGCCGTCACCGCGAGCGTGCTCTTGCCGCCGCCCGACGGGAGCAGCACGCAGATCGCGCCGCGCGGGCCCGACAGCGCCAGCGCATGCAGCCGCGGCAGGCCGCGCGCGTCGAGATGCTCGCCGATCCGCGACAGCAGGAACAGGTACGCGGCCTCGTGGGCGAGATGCGGATGCTCGCTGCGGATGACAATCCGCGCCGCCGCCCGGTCGAGCTCCGCCGACGCGCGCCCGAAGTAGTCGAGGATCGTGCGCGAGCCGTTCTGGTAGACGACGTTGCGCGGCGTCACGAACGCCGCCGTCAGATCGCCGTAGCCGTCCCAGTGCGGCGCGCCGCGCTGCAGCTCCACGGTGACGTCGGCCGGCCCGTCCCCATTCGTCTCGAACCACAGGAAGTCGCGCACGACCTCCTGGGCGACCTCGGGCCACCCGCGCACGTCGAACCGCAGCCCGTGGACGTCGAGCACGGGCGAGAGGCTATTAGTCGCGCTCGACCCGGATCTGCCGCTTCGCCGGTACCAGGTCCGTCGTGCCGCGGTAGGGCACGATCTCGGCGCGGAAGGAGCGGCGGACCGACTCGATCTCGCGCTCCATCTCGTCGCGCATCTGCGCCGAGCGGTTCTCGAGCTCCTGCAGGCGGCGCATCGCGCGCGCGAGCTGCTGTTCGAGCTCCAGCACGCGCTCGACGCCCGCCAGGTTCAGCCCGAGCTCGGTCGTCATCTCCTGGATGCGCCGCAGCATGTCCACGTCGCGCTGGGAGTACAGGCGCGTGCCCTTCGGCGAGCGCTTGGGCTCGATCAGCCCGCGCGCCTCGTACATCCGCAGCGTCTGCGGGTGCATGTCGGCCAGCTCGGCAGCGACCGAGATCATGAACACGCCGCGGTCGGCGGAGACCTCGATGCGCGTGACCTTGCGCCGCGTGGCCATCACGCCTCACCGGCGAAGAGCTTCGCCCTGGGGTTGCCGTTCATGACCTGCGAAAGCTTGTCGACCGCCTCGGACTGCTCCTTGCTCAGGGAGGCCGGCACGTCGATGACGAAGCGGTAGTGGATGTCGCCGCGCGCATGCGAGCCGCGGCCGCCGCCGAGCTTCGGCGGGCCCTCGCCGCGCAGCCGCTGCACCGTGCCGCTCTTCGTTCCGGGCGGCACGCGCAGCTTCTTGCGGCCGTTGAGCGTCGGCACCTCGACGTCCGCGCCGCGGATCGCCTCCGGAATTGTCAGCGGCACCTCGACCTCGAGGTTGTCGCCGCGGCGATGGAAGACCGGCGAGGCGCTGACGTGCGTGATCACGTAGAGGTCGCCCGGCGACCCGCCGTTGCGGCCCGCCTCGCCCTTGCCGGCCAGGCGCACGCGTGAGCCCTCCTTCACGCCGGCCGGGATGTTCACGCGGTACTTCTTGATCGTCCGCTGCGCGCCGCTGCCCTTGCAGGTCGGACACGGGTCGTCGATGACGGTGCCGGCGCCGTTGCAGCGCGAGCATGGCTGCGAGATCGAGAACAGGCCCTGGCCCTGGGACTCGATGCCACGGCCCTGGCACTTCGGGCAGACGGTCGGCGACGTGCCCGGCTTGGCGCCGGTCCCGTGGCAGGTCGGGCATGGCGCGCTCGTCGGGACCGACAGCGGGATCTGCGCGCCCTCCATCGCCTGGGCGAACGAGATCGACACCTCGGCCTCCAGGTCGCGCCCGCGTTCCTGGCGCGGCCTGCGAGCGCCGGCCGCGCCACCGCCACCGCCGCCCCCTCCGAAGAGGTTGGACAGGATGTCGCCGAAGCCGCCGACGTCGAAGTTGAAGCTCGCGTCGCCGGCCGGGCCGCCGCGCCCGCCCATGCCGAACATCGCGCCGCGGTCGTACTGCTTGCGCTTCTCGGCGTCGCCGACGATGTCGTAGGCCGATTGGATCTCCTTGAAGCGCTCCTCGGCCTTCTCGTCGCCGGGATTGCGGTCCGGGTGGTACTGGCGAGCCAGCTTGCGGTAGGCCTTCTTGATCTCCTCGGGCGAGGCCTTCTTGTCGACCCCGAGGACCTGGTACGGGTTCACCCTGCCACCACCACGCGGGCCGGGCGCAACACGTCGTCGCCCAGCCGGTAGCCGTTCTGCACCACCTCGAGCACGGTGCCCTGCTGGGCGCCGTCGGACGCGGGCTGCTGGGCGACCGCCTCGTGCTGGTGGGGATCGAACGGCTCGCCCTTCGGCGAGAACTGCTCGATCCCGGTGCGCCGCAGTGCGTCGAGCATCTTCTGCTGCACGAGCCGGATGCCGGCCGTCAGGTGGTGCTCCTCGTCGCCCTCCTCGGCCTCGGCGTGCGCGAGCGCGCGCTCGAAGTCGTCCAGGGCGGGCAGCAGCTCGGCCGCCACGCGGCGCATGCCGTCGCGCGAGGCCTTCTGCACCCGCTGGGCGCCCTGCTTGCGCAGGTTCTCGAGCTCGGCCGCCTTGCGCAGCGCGAGGTCCTTCCAGTCGGGCTCGACCGGCGCCTCAGGAGCCTCGCCGGCGGCGTCCTCGGCGAGCAGCTCCTCGTCGGGGGCGGGGTCGCCCGCCGTGGTCTCCTCCACGGCGGGCGTCTCCTGCGCGATGTCTCGCTCCTCGGACATGGCCTACTGGCCCTCGTCCACGACCTCGGCGTCGACGACGTCCTCCTCGGCCGCGCCGGCGCCGTCGGCGTGCGGCGCGCCGTTGCCCGACGCCGCCGCGCCCTCGGCCGCGGCCTGCTGCTGGGCGCGCTCGTACATGGCCTCGGAGACCTTGTGGAACGCGGACTGCAGGGCCTCGGTCTTGACGTTGATCTCGTTCGCGTCCTCGGAGGTCAGCGCCTCGCGGACCTCCTTGATCGCGGCCTCGATCTGGTCCTTGGACGCCGCGTCCACCTGCTCGCCCAGGTCCTTGAGCTGGCGCTCGGCCTGGTAGGCGGCGTTCTCGCCGTTGTTGCGGGCCTCGGCCAGCTCGCGGGCGCGCTTGTCCTCGTCCGCGTGCGACTCGGCGTCGGACACCATGCGCTTGATCTCCTCGTCGCTGAGGCCGCCGCCGGCGCGGATCTCGATCTTCTGCTCCTTGCCGGTGCCGAGGTCCTTCGCGGACACGTTGAGGATGCCGTTGGCGTCGATGTCGAACGCGACCTCGATCTGCGGGATGCCGCGCGGCGCCGGCGGAATGCCGGTCAGCTGGAACTTGCCCAGCGACTTGTTGTACGCGGCCATCTCGCGCTCGCCCTGCAGCACGTGGATCTCCACCGACGGCTGGTTGTCCTCGGCGGTCGAGAAGACCTCGCCCTTGCGGGTCGGGATCGTCGTGTTGCGCTCGATGAGCTTCGTCATGACGCCGCCCTTGGTCTCGATGCCCAGCGTCAGCGGGGTCACGTCGAGCAGCAGGACGTCCTTGACGTCGCCGGCCAGGACGCCCGCCTGGATGGCGGCGCCGACCGCCACGACCTCATCGGGGTTGACGCCGCGGTGCGGGTCCTTGCCCGTGAGCTCCTTGACCTTCTCCTGGACGGCCGGCATGCGGGTCATGCCGCCGACGAGGACGACGTGATCGACCTCCTTGACGCCCTTGTCCTTGGCGTCGTTCAGGGCCTGGCGGACCGGCGCGACCACGCGGTCGAGCAGGTCGGCGGTCAGCTCGTTGAACTTCGAGCGGGTGAGGCGCACGTCGAGGTGCTTGGGGCCGCTCTGGTCGGCCGTGATGAACGGCAGGTTGATCTGCGACTCCTGCGCGGTCGACAGCTCGATCTTGGCCTTCTCGGCCGCCTCGTAGAGGCGCTGCAGCGCCATCGGGTCCTGGGTCAGGTCGATCGCCTGGTCGCGCTTGAACTCCGCGGCGAGCCAGTCGACGACGGCCTTGTCCCAGTTGTCGCCGCCGAGGTGGTTGTCGCCGGCGGTCGACTTGACCTCGAAGACGCCGTCGCCGATCTCGAGCACCGACACGTCGAACGTGCCGCCGCCGAGGTCGAAGACGAGGATCGTCTGGTCGCTCTCCTTGTCGAGCCCGTACGCGAGCGAGGCCGCGGTCGGCTCGTTGATGATGCGCTTGACGTCGAGGCCGGCGATCTTGCCGGCGTCCTTCGTCGCCTGGCGCTGATCGTCGTTGAAGTACGCGGGGACGGTGATGACCGCGCTGTCCACGGTGTCGCCGAGGTAGGCCTCGGCGTCGGCCTTGAGCTTGCCGAGGATCATCGCGCTGATCTCCGGCGGGCTGAACTCCTGGCCGCCGGCGTCCACGCGGGCGTCGCCGTTGGTGCCGGACACGACCTTGTAGGGAACGATCGACTCCTCCTCGCGCACCTCGGCCTCCTTGCGGCCCATGAAGCGCTTGATGGAGAAGACGGTGTTCTGCGGATTGGTGACGGCCTGGCGCTTGGCGACCGTGCCGACGAGACGCTCGCCCGACTGGGCGAATGCGACGACCGAGGGGGTGGTACGACCACCCTCGGCGTTCTCGATCACGGTCGGCTCGCCGCCTTCAAGGACGGCCATGCACGAGTTCGTCGTGCCGAGGTCGATGCCGATGGTCTTTGCCATAAGGGTGTGGGTCTCCTTCGTTCCAGCGGAAGAAATCTGAGTCCCAGTATGGCAGATCTTCCACGGGCCACAAGGCCGCCCTCACCCTCAGCCCACGGTCACGTGCTCGCAGTCGCGGTAGGAGGACGTGTCGTCGAGCGGATCGGCCAGGACGGTGTCCTCGCCAGGGCCGCACATGACGGTGTTCGCCACGCCGTTGCGGACATCGATCGTGTCGTCGCCGCCCGTCGTGCTCGAGCCGTCACCGGAGGCGAAGCCGCCACCCGTCACCGTGATCGTGTCGTTCCCGAGACCGCCGGTGGCGCTGCCGCCGCGCGTCGTCACGAGATCGTCTCCGGAGCCCGCGTCGGCGTCACCGTCGCCGGTCAGCTCGATCCGGTCGCCGAACGGCGTGCCCTCGACGCCGCTGCCGCCGACCACATCGTCGCCTTCGCCGGGCGCGCCGTCATCCGCGACACCGTCGTCGGTCGCCGCGATCCCGGCCGCCTCGTCGTCGTAGAGGACGAAACCGTGGAGCCGGTCGGCGCCCGCGCCGCCATGGACGTAGCGCGCGTCGATGTCGTCGTCACCGGGGCCGCCGTAGGCGTAGTCGAAGGTCGCGCCCGCGAGGTCGAACGGGATGACGATGCGGTCGTCGCCGGCGCCGCCGTCGGCCGTGATCCCCACCAATTGCGGCACGGCTCCGCTGTTGGT